>Ga0316622_100001329_pt1 | contig 15972 bp, 17 predicted proteins | sample OWC_Aug_OW2_C1_D_FD_207646 | JGI IMG/M metagenome (GOLD analysis project Ga0316622, IMG submission 207646) | Wetland soil microbial communities from Old Woman Creek delta, Ohio, United States - OWC_Aug_OW2_C1_D5_C | ecosystem: Environmental > Terrestrial > Soil > Wetlands | place: USA: Ohio... | reverse complement strand
CGACTTCATCGACGACTGGCGCCTGAGCGCAAAGAAGATCATGGATGTCGACCAGGCGCGCGAACAGTTCGCCCGCAACCTCGTGCTGCGCTGGCCGGCTGCCAAGGCCAGGAATGGCGACGCCAGCAAGCTCGTCTCGGCGCTGGAGCAGGCCCTCAAGCCGAGCCAGGGCGGACGCTGTAACGTCGCCATCCGGTACGCGACGGGGGACGCCGCGGCCATCCTGCAGTTTGGCGAAAAGTGGAAAGTGCGGCCGTCGCGCGAGCTCATCGAAAGGCTCGGGAGCCTGGTGGGTCGCGAAGGCGTCGAGCTGTATTACGCGCCGCGCGATACCTGACCAGGGATCATCCGGGCTCTCTGCTCTTGCAACCGTTCCCCGGGCCCATGTAAGAATGAGCCTCAATCAATAGCGAGGGGGCGGCGCATGGACGTGGAAGGCTGGCTCAAGGAGCTCCGGGTGCCGCGCGAGGCCTATCGCGTCGTATCGTTGCTGCCGCTCGTGTACGTCGCCTGGGCCGACGGCAAGATCCAGAAGGGTGAACGCGACCTGATCCTGCGCATCGCCCGCGAGCGCGGCATGCTCGATGACGGCGGCGAAGATGCGCTTGCGCGCTGGCTCAGTGAGCCGCCCTCCAAGCAGCAGCTGAAGGCCAACCTTGCGGTGCTCAATGAACTCGCGCGCAGCGACCGCAAGCTGCAGGAAGAGTTCGGCGCCGACGAGGAGCAGTTGCTGCTCGCGTGGTGCCAGGACGTCGCCGACGCGGCGGGTGGCCTGCTCGGCCTCAAGTCCGCGCGCACCGACGCGGAGAAAGCCGCGCTCAAGACCATCGCCGGCGCGCTCGACATGAGCAACGCCACGCAATGGCGGGCGGCATTGATCAGCTGAGCTGGTCGCGCCGGACAGCGGTTCTGCGCGGACTCCGGCCGGGTCACGCGGTCAAAGCGGCAGCGGCTGATTTGCGCCCGCGGCAGGCGTCCGGCATCCTTCGCGCCTATGGCATTGAGTTTCCTGGAATTCGAGCAGCCCATCGCCGAGCTCGAAGCGAAGATCGAGGAGCTGCGCTACGTCTCCTCCGACGCCGAGGTCAACATCGGCGAGGAGATCGCGCGTCTGCGGGCCAGGAGCCGTGCGCTCACCAACAGCATTTTCGCCAACCTGACCGCCTGGCAGGTCGCACAGCTCGCGCGTCACCCGCAACGCCCCTATACCCTCGATTACGCGGCGTCGATCTTCGACGAATTCCAGGAACTGCACGGCGACCGCATGTACTCGGACGATCTCGCGATCGTCGGCGGCTTCGCTCGCCTCGCCGGCCGGCCGGTCATGCTGATCGGCCACCAGAAAGGACGGGACACCAAGGAGCGGGTGCGCCGCAACTACGGCATGCCGAAGCCCGAGGGTTACCGCAAGGCGCTGCGGCTCATGAAACTCGCCGAGCGCTTCCGTACACCGCTGATCACCCTGATCGACACCCCGGGAGCCTATCCCGGCGTCGGCTCTGAAGAGCGCAACCAGAGTGAGGCGATCGCCCGCAACCTGTTCGAGATGTCCTCGCTGCGCGTGCCCGTGATCACCGCGGTCATCGGCGAGGGCGGTTCGGGCGGTGCGCTCGCCATCGGCGTGTGCGACCGGTTGATCATGCTGCAGTACTCGATTTACTCGGTGATTTCGCCGGAAGGCTGCGCGTCCATCCTCTGGAAGAGCGCCGACAAGAAGGAAATCGCCGCCGATGCCATGGGCATCACGGCGGAGCGTCTCGACAAGCTCGGGCTGGTCGACGAAGTGCTGCGTGAGCCGCTCGGCGGCGCCCACCGCGATCCGCAGGCGATGGCGGATTCGCTGAAGGAGGCGCTCGTGCGGCACCTCGACCAGGTTGCGCAGCAGCCGGAGGACGCGTTGCTCGAGCAGCGGTATACGCGCCTGCGCGGCCAGGGCGTCTATCGCGCGGCCAACTGAGGCGCGCAGCCCCCTCCGCCCCACGCGCGCTTGCAGGACGTGTTCACCCCTCATCGACTGGCAGCGAGCCTCGATCTCGTGCTCGCCGCGGTCCCGCGGGCGAGCGACCAGCCATCGCCCGGACTCTGCGTCGCCCTGAGCGGCGGACTCGATTCGAGCGTGCTGCTCGTCGCGCTGGCGCAGCTGGCGAACGCGGGCCGCCTGACCGCGCGATTGCGGGCCATTCACGTCGATCACGCGTTGCATGCCGATTCCGCGCAGTGGGCGCGTGCGTGCCGTGAGCTCGCGAACTCGCACGGGGTCGCCTGCGACGAAGTCCGGGTCGCCGTGCAGCAGGGCGTGGGCCAGAGTCCGGAAGCTGCCGCCCGCGAAGCCCGCTATGCCGCGCTCGCCGCCCGGCTCGAGCCCGGTGAGGTGCTGCTGACCGCCCACCATGCCGACGACCAGCTCGAAACCATCCTGCTGCAGTGGTTGCGCGGAGGCGGACTGCGCGCGATCGCGGGCATGGCGCCACTCGGCCGCTTCGGCGCGACGGCATGGCACGCCCGGCCGCTGCTCAAGTTCACGCGCGACGAGCTGGCCACCTGGGCTGGCGGCCAGGGCCTGCACTGGCAGGACGACCCGTCGAACCTCGATCGTCGTTTCGACCGCAATTACCTGCGTCTCGAAGTGCTGCCCGCGCTGCGACAGCGCTGGCCGGCGGTGGCCGCTACGGCAGGACGGGTGTCCGACTATGCCCGTGACGCCCTCGAGGCCGAGGCGGCCTGCGTGGCCGAGGACCTCCCGCGAGTTCTGGCGGGCACTGCGATCGAGCTTGGCGCGCTGCGGTCGCTGCCCGAGCCCAGGCAGCGCGCCCTGCTGCGCGCATGGCTGGCCGGGCTGGGACTTCCGCCCGCATCCGCGCGCACGCTGGCTGCCCTGCAGCGGGACGTGACGATTGCGGCCGAGGATCGCATCCCCGAGACGCGCTGGCCCGGCGCGGTGGTCCGTCGCTACCGCGGACGCCTGCATGCCGCAGCCGCGGGCGAAGTCGAGCCGCACGAGGGCAGCTGGCAGACGACCGGTGGCGAGACTTACGCGTGGTCCAACGGGTCGTCGATCGCCCTGTTGCCCGACGTCGGTGCTGGAATCAGTCGCGCACGCCTGCCGGTCAGGGTCGACGTGCGACAGCGCACAGGCGGCGAGGCCTTCCTGCCGGCCGGCGGCTCACATCACCGCCCGTTGCGCAAGTGGTTGCAGGAACATGACGTGCTGCCCTGGCGCCGCGGGAACCTGCCGCTGTTGTTTGCGGGCGGCCGCCTGGTCGCCGTGGCAGACCTGGGAGTTGCAGCGGAATTTGCGGCCCGTTCCGACGAACCGTCGTGGCGCATCGCGTGGAATCAGCGCGGCGCCGTAACCGAAGCCGACGTGCTCGCATCGAAGTGGCCAGCACACCCTCCGATCCGCTAGACTGCGCTCCCGTCGTGCTTCATGCGACGGGGACTCCAATGACCAAATTCATCTGTGTGACCGGCGGTGTCGTTTCGTCGCTGGGCAAGGGCATTGCAGCTGCCTCGTTAGGCGCCATCCTCGAGGCACGCGGCCTCAAGGTCGCCATGGTCAAGCTCGACCCGTACATCAACGTGGACCCGGGCACCATGAGCCCGTTCCAGCACGGTGAAGTCTTCGTCACCGACGACGGCACCGAGACCGACCTCGACCTTGGCCACTACGAGCGCTTCGTGCGCACGACCACGGGCCGCAACAGCAACTTCACGACCGGCCGCATCTACGAGCGCGTGATCGCAAAGGAACGCCGCGGCGATTACCTCGGCGCGACGGTGCAGGTCATCCCGCACATCACCGACGAGATCAAGCACTGTATCCGCATGGGCGCAGGCGATTCCGACGTCTGCATGGTCGAGATCGGCGGCACGGTCGGCGACATCGAGTCGCTGCCGTTCCTCGAAGCGATCCGCCAGCTCGGTGTCGAACTCGGCCGCAACAACGTGCTGTACATGCACCTGACACTGATTCCTTACATCGCGACTTCCGGCGAGATCAAGACCAAGCCCACGCAGCACTCGGTGAAGGAGCTGCGTTCGATCGGCATTCAGCCCGACCTGCTGCTCTGTCGCTGCCAGGACCCGCTGCCGCCCGAGCATCGCCGCAAGATCGCGCTGTTCACCAACGTCGAAGAGCGGGCCGTCTTCTCCGCGGTGGACGCCGACGACATCTACAAGATCCCTTCGCTCTTGCACGAGCAGAAACTCGACGAAATCGTCTGCGAGAAGTTTGGCCTGCACAACCTGCCGGCGGCCGACCTCAAGGAATGGAACCAGGTCGTGGCTGCCAAGGCCAACCCGGACCTCACGATCAACCTCGCGATGGTCGGCAAGTACGTCAACCTCAAGGACGCCTACATCTCGCTCAACGAGGCGCTGATCCACGCGGGACTGCGCACGCGCACGCGCGTCAACGTCGAGTTCATCGAGGCGACCGACATCGAGAAGCACGGCACCAAGGCGCTGGCCGGGATGGACGCGATCCTCGTGCCCGGCGGCTTCGGGGAGCGCGGCATCGAAGGCAAGATCGAAGCCGTGCGCCATGCGCGCGAAAGCCGGATTCCGTACCTCGGCATCTGCCTCGGCATGCAGCTCGCCATCATCGAGTACTCACGCCACGTTGCGGGCCTCGAGGGCGCGCACAGCACGGAGTTCAATCGCGCCTCGCCGCATCCGGTCATCGCGCTGATCACGGAGTGGCAGGACCAGAAGGGCACGGTCGAGGCGCGCGACGAAGCGTCGCAGCTTGGCGGCACGATGCGCCTCGGCGCGCAGGAGATCCGCATTTCGCACGGCTCCCTGGCGCACTCGGTCTACGGGACCGACGTGATCCGCGAGCGTCACCGTCATCGGTTCGAATTCAACAACACCTACCTGCAGCGCCTGATGAACGCGGGCCTGCGGTTCTCGGGTTTCTCGCGCGACGGCCTGGTCGAGATCATCGAACTGCCGCAGCACCCGTTCTTCGTGGCGAGCCAGTACCACCCGGAATTCCGTTCGACGCCGCGTGACGGGCATCCGCTCTTTACCGGGTTCATCCGCGCCGCGCGCGAGCACAAGGCCGGCAAGCTGCCGGTGGCGGCGGGCGCATGAAGCTCTGCGGCTTCGAGGTCGGGCACGACCGTCCGTTCTTCCTGATCGCCGGGCCGTGCGTCGTCGAAAGCGAAGGCCTCGTGCTCGACATCGCGGGCCGCATGCAGGAGATCACGCATGCGCTCGGCATCCCGTACATCTTCAAGGCAAGCTACGACAAGGCGAACCGTTCTTCGCAGGCGAGCTTCCGCGGTCCGGGCATCGAAGAGGGGCAGCTCGGCCTGCCGGTGCTCACCGACGTGCACGAGGACACGCCGATGGCGGAGGTGGCCTCGGTCGTCGACGTACTGCAGACCCCGGCCTTCCTGTGCCGCCAGACCAACTTCATCCTGAGCGCGTCGAGCCAGGGCAAGCCCGTCAACATCAAGAAGGGCCAGTTCCTGTCGCCGTGGGAGATGAAGAATGTCATCGACAAGGCGCGGTCGACCGGCAACGAGCAGGTGATGGCCTGCGAGCGGGGTTTCTCGTTCGGCTACAACAACCTCGTATCCGACATGCGCTCGCTGGCCGTGATGCGCGAGTACGCCCCCGTCGTGTTCGACGCCACGCATTCGGTGCAGTTGCCGGGCGGGCAGGGCAGCGCCTCGGGCGGACAGCGCGAATTCGTGCCGGTGCTGGCAAGGGCGGCGGTTGCCGCCGGCGTCGCCGGCGTATTCATGGAAACCCACCCGGACCCGGCGAAAGCGCTCTCCGACGGCCCCAATGCGTGGCCGCTCGATCGCATGCGCTCGTTGCTCGAGGTGATGCAGCAGATTGACGCAGCCGTGAAGCAGCGGCCTTTTGAGGAATCGCACCTATGACCAGGATCATCGACATCAAGGCCCGCGAAATCATGGATTCGCGCGGCAATCCCACCGTCGAAGCGGACGTCTTCGCCGCAGGCGGCGTGATGGGCCGCGCCGCCGTGCCGTCGGGCGCCTCCACGGGCACGCGTGAAGCCGTCGAGCTGCGCGACGGCGACAAGAAGCGCTACCTGGGCAAGGGCGTGCTGCAGGCCGTGCGCAATGCGAACGGGGAATTGCGCAGTGCGCTGATCGGCCACGACGTCAGGGACCAGCGCGGCATCGACGCGAAGATGATCGCCCTCGACGCCACCGAGACCAAGTCGCGACTCGGCGCCAATGCGCTGCTGGCCATTTCGCTCGCGTCGGCGCACGCGGCCGCGCGTGCGTCGCAGCAGAGCCTGTTCCGTCACCTCGGCGGCCCGGGTCGCAAGGTGATGCCGGTGCCGATGATGAACATCATCAACGGCGGCGCGCACGCGGACAACAGCGTCGACATCCAGGAGTTCATGGTGCTGCCGGTCGGCGCCCCGAGCTTCAGCGAGGCGCTGCGTTACGGCGCCGAAATCTTCCATACGCTCAAGAAAGTGCTGTACGAGCGCAAGCTGGCGACCGCGGTCGGCGACGAGGGCGGCTTTGCGCCGAACCTGCCGTCGAACGAAGCGGCGCTCGAAACGATCCTCGAGGCCGTCGAGCGCGCCGGTTTCAAGGCGGGCCGGGACGTGTACCTGGGACTCGACGTCGCGAGCTCGGAATTCTTCAAGGACGGCGTGTACTCGCTCGAGTCTGAAGGCCGTAACTTCAGCCCGGCGCAGTTCGTCGATTACCTCGAAGGCCTGGTCAACCGGTTCCCGATCATCACGGTCGAGGACGGCATGGCCGAAGGCGACTGGGACGGCTGGTCGCTGCTGACGCAGCGGCTCGGCAAGCGTATCCAGCTGGTCGGCGACGACCTCTTCGTGACCAACACCAGGATCCTGCGCGAGGGCATTGCCCGGGGCGTGGCTAACTCGATCCTGATCAAGCCCAACCAGATCGGCACGCTGACGGAGACGCTCGAGGCGATCGAGATGGCGACCGAGGCCGGTTACAGCGCGGTCGTTTCGCACCGTTCGGGCGAGACCGAGGACAGCACGATCGCCGACATCGCGGTCGCCACGCGGGCGACGCAGATCAAGACCGGATCGCTCTGCCGGTCTGATCGCGTCGCCAAGTACAACCAGCTGCTACGGATCGAGGCCGAGCTCGGTAGCGACGCCTCCTACGCCGGCCGGGACGCTTTCCCGGTCTCCGCCGCCGTCAGTTGTGCTTGATGCGCCTCATTTCTGCTAATCTTCCACGCCCATGACCACCCGGATCATGGCCGGCCTGCTGGCCGTCGTGTTGATGCTGCTCCAGTACCGTATCTGGGCATCGCCCGACGGCATGCGCGAAGTCTGGCGTCTCGAGAAAGCCATCGACGTCCAGTCAGCGGAAAATGCCCGTCTGGCAACCCGTAACCGCACGCTCGCGGCTGAAGTCCGCGATCTCAAGGAAGGCCGCAAGGCCATCGAGGAACGCGCGCGCACCGACCTCGGCATGGTCAAGACGAACGAGACCTTCTTCCAGGTCGTGCCGCCCGCGCAACCTGGTTCGGCGACCTCGCCGGCACCTGCCGCCGCGGCGGCGAGACAGCGGACGGCCCAGGCCGACTTGCCGTGACCCTCGCGGTCCGGCGCTGGGCGATCGTGCCCGCGGCGGGGCAGGGTTCCCGTTTTGGCGCTGCGCTGCCCAAGCAATACACCCCGCTGCTCGGGCGGCCACTGCTGTCCTGGACGCTGGCCGCGCTGCTGGCCGAGTCCCGCATCGACGGTATCGTCGTGCCGCTTGCGCGCGGTGATACCCGCTGGCAAGGTTTGCCCGAGTTTTCCAATCCGCGCGTCCGGCGTTGTACGGGCGGCACGCGGCGCGAGCATTCGGTCGCGAACGGCCTGGACGCGCTCGACGGTGACGCCCGGGACACCGACTGGGTGCTGGTCCACGATGCCGCGCGTCCTTGCCTGCGCCGACACGATCTCGACCGGCTTTTCGACACGCTCGACGCAGATGCCGTCGGCGGCTTGCTCGCCGTTCCGGCCAGCGACACGCTGAAGCGAGCAGACGGCGAGCAGCGCGTGCGTGAAACCGTGGCACGTGACGGGCTCTGGCGCGCGCTTACGCCGCAGATGTTTCGTTATGGGCTGTTGCGTCGCGCGCTCCGGCTCTGCATGGAGCGCGGCCGGCCAGCCACGGACGAGGCGTCCGCGATCGAAAGCCTGGGGCTGCAGCCTCGGCTGGTCCGCGGCCGCGCCGACAACATCAAGGTGACGGATCCGGAGGACGCTGCGCTTGCGGAGGCGATCCTGCGTTCAGCACAACCGTAAGCGGAGACGCGGGGTGGTCGCATGAGGGTGGGAATCGGTTACGACGTGCATGCCTACGGGGATGGGGATCACGTGATGCTTGGCGGTGTGCGTATTGCGCACAGCCGCGGTGTGATCGCGCATTCGGACGGCGACGTGGCGCTGCACGCGCTGTGTGACGCGCTGCTCGGTGCCATGGCGCTCGGCGACATCGGCGAGCATTTCCCCGACAGCGATCCGCGCTGGAAGGGCGCCGACAGCCGACGCTTCCTGCGGCACTGCGCAGCGCTCGTGAAGGAGCAGGGTTGGCAGTTCGTCAATGCCGACCTGACGATCCTCGCGCAGGCTCCACGCATCGGGCCACACCGTCTGCACATGCGGCAGAACATCGCCAACGACCTCGGCGTGCCGACCGACCGCATCAACGTCAAGGCCACGACCACGGAAGAACTCGGCGCGCTCGGGCGCGGCGAAGGTCTTGCCTGCCAGGCCATCGTGCTGCTCGCGTACGGTGATGGAGCGCACCAGAACGGGCACGGCGGGCATTGAGCGATCCGATTGCCGTTCCCGACCCAGGCGTTGCGCCGAGCGTGCACCGCCGCCCCCCCGCCACCGGCGCTATCCGCCGGGAGCCGGAAGACTTCGTCGTCGACGAGATTCTCGGCTTCGAGCTGGACGGGGCTGGCAATCACGGCCTGCTCATCGTCGAAAAGCGCGGCGCCAACACCGGCTGGGTGGCGGCACAACTCGCTCGGCATGCCGGCGTGGCGGTGCGCGACGTCGGGTTCAGCGGTCACAAGGATCGCCATGCGCTGACGACCCAGGCGTACTCCCTGCCGTTGCCGGTGTTGTTCGACGTGGCCCAGTGCCTGGAATGGCAGGGCGAGGGCTATGCCGTGCGTGCGGCGTACCGGCACGGCCGGAAACTGCGCCCGGGCTCGCACCGCGCGAACCGATTCCAACTGCGGATCCGGGACCTGCGCGGTGACCACGGCGCAATCGAAGCGTGCCTCACAGCGATCCGCGAGCACGGCGTGCCGAATTACTTCGGCCCGCAGCGCTTCGGGCGCGACGGCAACAACCTGCGACGCGCGCTTGCATGGGCGGGTGGGGATGTCCCGCCGCACGACCGGTCACAGCGCAGCTTTGCGCTGTCGGCGGCCCGCAGCCACCTGTTCAATGCGGTCCTCGCGGCACGCGTGGCGCGCGGCAACTGGAACCGGCTGCTGCCGGGCGAGGCCGTCATGCTCGACGGCCGGCGTAGCTTCTTCATCGCGGAGCCGGCGGACGCGGCACTGGAAGCGCGTCGCATCGCGATGGACGTGCATCCGAGCGGCCCCTTGCCGGGCCGCGGTGAGTCGCCCGCAACGGGCATTGCGCGCGAAGTCGAGGACGATGTGATGGCGCCGCACGCTGCACTGGTGACGTTGCTCGCGTCCGAACGCATCGATCACGAGCGGCGCAGCCTGCGGCTGCCCGTCCGTGAGTTCGACTGGACTTTCGGCGACGACGACACGCTGGTCCTGCGTTTCGTGCTGCCGCGTGGCACGTTTGCCACCGCCGTCCTGCATGAAGTGCTGGCCGATGCCTGGGATGCGGGTGAAGGCGGGGAGGAATGAACCGTGTTCTATTTCCGGCCCGCCAGCAGGACGTAAACCGCGCCGGACCCACCGTCGGCGGGCCGTGCGCTCGTAAATGCCGCAACGTTCTCGACCTTGCGCAACCAGTGGTGGACGACCAGCTTCAGCACAGGACCGCCGGGGCCGGAGCGCAGTCCCTTGCCGTGAATGACGCGCACGCAGTGCAGGCCGCGATGTACGCAATCGTTGAGGAATTGCTGCAGGGCTGCATGAGCCGCGTGCCCGCGCAGTCCGTGCAGGTCGATCTCGGCCTCGACCGCAAACTGGCCGCGCCGCAACTTGCGCATCGTCTCGTCGCGCACGTGCGTGCGTCGAAACGTCAGCTCGTCGCCGGCTTCGAGCACCGCGGGATCGGCCGCCATGGCATGGCTTTCGCGCAGCAGGTCCGGGCTCTCGGCACGCGTGAACTTGGGCATCGTCTTTGGGCGCGGCGGTGCCGGGGCGGCGGGGCGTTTCGGCAACGGGTGAACGCCCGCCATCGCGCGCCGGAAGGCGTCCTGGTCGTCGTCACCCGGCGGTGGGGTTCGAGTCGTCATGCCGGGGGAGTTCGCTTCCGAGGCGGGCAGGGATTCCAGTATAGTTGCGCCGCGTTCGTGGCCAACCCCGCCGTCGCTGGGGCCCTGATAACGATACGGTCCCACGACACATGAGAATCCTGGTCAGCAACGACGATGGCTACCGCGCCGAGGGCCTGCAACGGCTCGTGGACGCGTTGCATCCGCTTGCCCAGGTCACGGTGGTGGCTCCCGAGCGCAATCGCAGCGGCGCGAGCAACTCATTGACGCTGGACGTACCGCTGCGCGTGGTCGAATACGGCCCCCGGCGCTATTTTGTCAACGGTACCCCAACGGACTGCGTCCACCTTGCCATTTCGGGCCTGTTCGAAGGCGAGATCGACCACGACATGGTGGTCTCGGGCATCAACGACGGCGCCAACCTCGGCGACGACGTCCTCTATTCGGGCACGGTGGCAGCGGCAGTGGAAGGGCGCTTCCTCGGCTTGCCCACGATCGCGATTTCGCTGGTCGTGCGTGAAGGCCGGCATTTCGGTACGGCCGCGCGCGTGGCCAGCGAGCTGCTGCTGCGCTTGCAGCGCTCGCCGCTGCACTCGTCGATGATCCTCAACGTCAACGTGCCGGACCTGCCGTACGAGCAGTTGCGGGGCCTCAAGTCGACGCGCCTCGGGCACCGGCATCGTTCCGCACCCGTCGTGCACGCGTCCGACCCGCGCGGCCGCCCGGTGTACTGGGTGGGGCCTGCGGGCGAGGGCGCGGATGCGGGCGAAGGCACCGACTTCCATGCCGTCGCCAGTGGCTACGTCTCCGTCACGCCCCTGCAGGTCGACCTGACGCGCCATGCGGCGCTCGACGAGATCGGCGAATGGCTCAGCGGGCGCGCGGAATGAGCCGCGGGTGAAGCGCTTGTGAAGGAACAGAGCAGGGTCAGCGGCATCGGCATGACGTCCGCCCGCACGCGCGAGCGACTGGTCACGCGCCTGCGCGAGCAGGGAATCACCGATAACGAGGTGCTCGAGCGGATCCGCAGCGTGCCGCGGCACATGTTCGTGGACGAAGCGCTGGCGAGCCGTGCCTACGAAGATACCGCGCTGCCGATCGGGCACGGCCAGACGATCTCGCAGCCCTACATCGTCGCGCGCATGACGCAGTCGCTGCTCGAAGCGGGCAAGCCGCGCAAAGTGCTCGAAGTCGGCACGGGCTGCGGCTACCAGACCGCCGTGCTCGCGCCGCTGGTCGCGACGCTCTACAGCGTCGAACGAATCGCGGCGCTGCAGGTCAAGGCGCGGCGCATCCTGCGCGACCTGCGCATCGCGAACGTGTACATGAAACACGGTGACGGCTTCGAAGGCTGGGCGGCCTACGCGCCGTTCGACGGCATCATCGTCGCCGCTGCCTCGTATGCCGTACCGCCGGCCTTGCTCGAGCAACTGGCCGATGGCGGCCGGCTCGTGATCCCGGTCGGCAACGACCGTGAGCAGCAACTGCTGCGCATCACCCGTCGCGGCGATCGCTACGAGCGCGAAGTGCTCGGGCCGGTGACCTTCGTGCCACTGCTGCAGGGCCTGGTCTGAGGCTGCCGCTGGCGGGGCGGACTCAGACGATCAGCGCGGCAGCGACGCTCCTGCCTTCGGTGACCAGCACATTGTACGTGCGGCAAGCGGCGGAGGTGTCCATCACCTCCACACCGATGCGCTGCTGGTGCAGGATACGCAGGACCTGAACGTCGGGAAACTGCTGCCGCACACCGGTTCCCAGCAGCACGACCTCGGGCGCCAAGCCGAGCAACGGCTCCAGGTCGGCCGCCGTCAGTTCCTGCGCCGTCGTGGGTCGCCAGGGCGCGATGAGCGCCGTTGCCGTGACGATCAGGCTCGTCGAATGCGTGCGCTCGCCGATGCGCAGCTGTCCGGGGCCGTAGCTGCGCACCAGGTGGGTGCCGGCCGGGTTTTCGAGTTGGAGCTTCATGACCTTACGATACTGCATGCGTCGCGCGAGTTCACGACAGCACCCGTTGCCGGCAGGGGGCGTCCCCTGATGGCGGCTTCGCGCATACGCGTGGCGCTGCCCTGGCTGCAAGCGGCGCTGGCCGAGGCGTCGGCGAACGACGCGCCGCCGGCCATGAGTGCGCTGCGCTGGCTCGGCGGGCGCGGGCGGCTGGTCTCCGGCGAACCGCGAGCCTGGCGCGAGTGGTTGCTCGAGCCCGTCGGTGGTGCGGATGTGCTGGCGCGCTGGCCCGCCGGGCCGGCACTCGCGCTGGAATACGGATTGACCGCGGCTGGCCCAGGCTCCTGGTGCGTCGCGCAACCGGTGCACTTCGCGGCCGGCCTCGATCACCTGCGGCTCGCGCCACTTGCCCGGGCTGTACCCACCGACGACGATGCCCGTGCACTCGGCGCACTCGTGGGATCGCATTTTGCGACCGCTGAACTGACCGTGGCGGCGTGCGTGCAGGGCGGTTGGCTCCTGCGCTTCGCACGCTCCATCGAGTGCTCAACACAGCCGCCAGATGCGGTCGTCGGCCACAACGTGCGCGACTTCATGCCGGCGGGCCGCGACGGCGCCCGCATCCGCAGCCTGATGAACGAGATCCAGATGCTGCTGCACGAGCATCCAGTCAACCAGCGCCGCGAGCGCGCCCGTCAGTTGCCCGTGAATGGCTGGTGGCTCTGGGGCTTCGGTGAGGCGACGGGGGGCACGTCGACAGAAAGCGTTGGTCGCTGGAGTCTGCGCAGCGACGATCGCTGGCTGCATGCAATCTGGCACGCTCTCGGCAGCGACGCTGGGGGGGTCACAGCGGTCGCGGGCGACTCGTTGCACGGTGACACGTGCATCGCGTTGTCGCAGTCGCCCACGGAGCGGGTTGAAGACTCGCTCATCTCGGTCGACGAAGGATTGCTGTCGATGCTGGCATCGAACCTGCGCGCCGGCACGCTGCAAAGCCTCGACCTGCTTGCGGGCAGCACCACTTTGCGCATCGATTCCTTGGCGCGGTTGCAATTCTGGCGCCGGCCAGGCGATCTGGCACGGTGGCTCGCATGACGACTCTGCGACGGATTCTGCGCCGCGCCTCGAACGCCGGACTGCAGGCAGCACTGCCGGCGACGCTGCATCCCGTGTTGCGTCGCGTGTACGGTGCCCGCGCGATCGCCGGTCCCGATGAACTCGCGCTGCGGCTCGACCAGTTGCTGCCGATCAGCACGCTCGATGGCGCGGAGGTCGCCGCGGATTTGCTGGCCTCGGCCCATCGCACGCGCAGGCGGATACTGATCGTCGGCGATTTCGACGCGGACGGCGCGACGAGTACGGCGCTGATGATGCGGCAACTCACGGCGCTCGGCTTCGAGCAGCCGGATTTCCTGGTGCCCGACCGCTTCCGCTTCGGCTACGGCCTCACGCCGGAAATCGTTCGAGTGGCGGCCGAACGAAAGCCCGGCCTGATCGTGACTGTCGACAACGGCATCTCATCGCTCGAGGGCGTCGCGGAGGCTCGCAATCACGGCATCGACGTACTCGTGACCGATCATCACCTGCCGGGGCGCGAGCTGCCGGCCGCGGCCTGCATCGTGAACCCCAACGCACCCGGCAACCGCTTCGTCTCGAAGTCGCTGGCGGGGGTGGGCGTTGCGTTCTACGTGATGGCGGCGCTGACGCACGAACTGCGCAAGCGCGATGCGCTGCCGGCCGGTGTCGACACGAATCCGGCGCGCCTGCTCGACCTCGTCGCGCTCGGCACCGTCGCCGACGTCGTGTCGCTCGACCTCAACAATCGCGTGCTCGTCTCGCAGGGACTGCAGCGCATCCGCCGCGGCCGTTGCGTCGCAGGGCTGCGCGAGTTGCTCGAAGCCTCGGGTCGGGCTTTATCCAGCGTGACGGGGCAGGACCTTGGTTTCCAGGCGGGCCCGCGACTCAATGCAGCCGGTCGCCTCGACGACATGACGCGGGGCATCCGCTGCCTGCTGACGGACGATGCGACGGAGGCTCGCGCGATGGCGCTCGACCTGGCGCGGCTCAACACCGACCGCAAGGAACTCGAAGCGAAGATGCAGGTCGAGGCGTTGTCGCTGATCGATGCGCGCGTCGCGCGGCTCGAAGGCCACGTGCCGGCCGGTGTCTGCGTGTACGACGAGGGCTGGCACCAGGGTGTGATCGGGCTCGTGGCTTCGCGCGTGAAGGAGCGGCTGCATCGGCCCGTGATCGCCTTTGCGCGATCGGAGCAGGGCTGGGTCAAGGGTTCGGCGCGTTCCGTGCCGGGCGTTCATGTGCGCGACGTGCTCGACGCGATCGCCACGCGCACGCCGGGGCTCGTCGACAAATTCGGTGGCCACGCCATGGCAGCCGGGCTCACGCTGCGCGAAGCGAGCCTGCCAGTCTTCGAAGGCGAGTTTGCGCGCGAAGTCGAACGCTGGATCGACGAGGACACGCTCGCCGGTCACCTGCACACCGACGGTGAATTGCTGGCCGGGGAATTCAACGTCGCCACCGCTGAGGCGCTGCGCGAAGGCGGGCCTTGGGGTTCGGGGTTCCCCGAGCCGATGTTCGATGGGGTCTTCGGCGTGGCTGACACGCGAGTGGTCGGCAGCCGCCATCTCAAGCTGAAATTGCGGGCGGCCTCCGACGAGGTGATCGACGCGATTGCCTTCCGCTACCTGGATGGAGCCGACGCGCCGGAAATCCGGGCGAATGATCGCGTGCAGGCTGCGTACCGCACGGGAATCGACGAATACACGGGCACGCGCAAGCTGCAGCTCGTGACGGAGTGGATCGGGAAGCTCTGAACTCAGGGTCGGAAATGCTAGAATTCGGGGTTCTAGCCGTCTCCCATACCCGTGACCCTTTTCGTATGGAAATCAACCCGATACGCCGCCAGATCGAAGAACTCAAGCAGCGCACCGATGCGCTCAGGGGGTACCTTTGACTATGCGGGCAAGGCCGAGCGACTCACGGAAGTCCTGAGGGAACTCGAAGACCCGGCCGTCTGGCAGAATCCGGAGCGGGCCCAGGAACTCGGTCGTGAACGCGGCAAGCTCGAAGGCGTGGTCACGACGCTCGACAAGATGACGATCGGCATCGACGAGGCTGCTGAGTTGCTCGACATGGCCGAGGCCGACGCCGACGAGGGGATGGTCCACTCGGTGGAACAGGACCTCGGCGGCATCGACAACCAGCTGCAGAAGCTCGAGTTCAAGCGCATGTTCCCGGGCGAGATGGACTCGCACAACGCGTTCCTCGACATCCAGGCGGGCGCGGGCGGCACCGAGGCCCAGGACTGGGCCAACATGCTGATGCGCATGTACCTGCGCTGGGGCGACAAGAACGGCTTCAAGACCGAGATCGTGGACGCCAACGGCGGCGAGGTCGCCGGCATCAAGAGCGCGACGATCAAGTTCGAAGGCGAGTACGCCTACGGCTGGCTGCGCACCGAGACGGGCGTGCATCGCCTCGTGCGCAAGAGCCCGTTCGACTCCAACGCACGGCGCCACACCTCGTTCGCGTCGGTGTTCGTCTCGCCCGAGGTCGACGACGACATCGCCATCGACATCAATCCCGCGGACCTCGAGAC
>Ga0316622_100001327_pt1 | contig 15984 bp, 10 predicted proteins | sample OWC_Aug_OW2_C1_D_FD_207646 | JGI IMG/M metagenome (GOLD analysis project Ga0316622, IMG submission 207646) | Wetland soil microbial communities from Old Woman Creek delta, Ohio, United States - OWC_Aug_OW2_C1_D5_C | ecosystem: Environmental > Terrestrial > Soil > Wetlands | place: USA: Ohio... | reverse complement strand
ATGAAAGGCGTGCAGGCCGTAGAAGCGGCCCGCCCCGTCCACCGCGCTGTTGCGCGCGTTTCCCAGCGTCAGGGTGAGGCCCGTCAGGCAGTGGCGCACGTAGTTGTCGGGTTGGAGGTAGAGATCAAGTGTCGCGTCTTGCTGCAGGGCGGCGTGATCGAGCCAGGCGGCCAGCGGGTTGAGCCCCCGCAGGCTGCGGCGCGCCTCGTGCGGGATCAAGTCGCTCGGATCGTCCGCGCGGCGGCCGCGCGGGGAGAAGCCGCCGAGGATCACCCCCTCCGGGATGCGGCTCGCCGCGACGCGCACCTCGCCCGCGCCCGGCGCCAAGGCAGCGGTGGCCTGGGGCCGGCGGGCGAGGAAGTCATCGAGCCGCTCCGCGCTCAGCGCGCGGCGACCGCCGTGCCTGCCGATCTCCGCCGCTTCGGGCGCGAGCACCAAACGAGCGGGCTGCAGCGTGGCGATGGTGCTCTCGAGCACGTGATAGCCGGCGGCGTGGAGCAGGCGGCCGGCGATCACCGCCGCGCCCGTGCGCAGTTCGGGCGCTTCGGGCGCGTCGAACTCCAGCCGGAAGCGCACCCCCAGGGAGTCGCGAACCAGAAGGTAGGGTGACTCCCCTTCGAGGCGCGCGGCCAGGACCGCCAGCGGGCCGGAGTGAGGCGGCCGTCCCGCGAGGATCGGGGAGAGCGGCGCCGCCAGCGAGCGCGATCCCGCCAGCCAGGGAGGCAGCCCGGTTTTCCCCGGCGTGAACCAGCTCGATGCCGGGACTTCGTCGAGGGCGTTCACATCCAGCGCGGGGGAGGCGCGGCGCATGGCGAAGAAATCGTCGAGCGGATAGAACCAGTAGGCGTCCACGAAAGAGGCCACTTCGTTCCACCCGGAGGGAGCCGGGGGTGCGATGGGGGTCTGATCCGCAACCGACCAGACCGGCTCGGCCTCCACGTCGAAGCGCGCGTCGGCGCCCGCAGCCGTTGAGGGAAGGCTCAGCGCGCCGACAAGGAGCACGCCGGCGGCGCGAAGAGACAACCTGCTCATCGCCGCTCCCTCCGGTCCGGCCGATCGAAGGCTGACTCCAGGCTGGCGGAGAGGACCACGTCTTCGTCGCTCGCCGCTCCCTGGAGCCGCAGGTACATCCATTCGTTCGAGGCGATCCGCAAGCCCGCGCCCCAGGAGCGATGGATGACCTTGAAGTCGAAGTCGAGCAGGCGCGGGAGCACCTTGCCGAAATCGGCGAAGACGCAGGCCTCGACGAGCGGGCTGACCTGGTAGCGGTACTCCAGGGTCGCCAGGTAGGCGCCGTTCTCGATGTAGCGGTCCTTCAGGTAGCCGCGCAGCGTGGTCGGGCCGCCGAGGCTGGGAAGCTCGGTGAGCTTGATCGGCAGGAACCGCTGGGAATGCGGGGCCTGCGTGTCGCTGCGGGCCTCTTCCGCGGCAAGCCGCCCGGCAAGGACGTGTCGCGGCGCGAGGGAGCGGTAGAGCTGCAACTCCCCGCCGTACCAGACAAACTCGACGATGTCGGGCCCGGTGCCATGGGCGAAGGCGAAGAAGGTCTCAACCTTGATGCCATTGCCCGGGCGCGCGCGCTCGTCGCGGCCGTCGAGAACCAAGGCGACCTCGGCCTGGATGTTCTGCGGGTCGATGATCCACCCCGGGGCGCGGTCATCGTCGCCGAAGAGCTCTTCGATGCTGCGCTCCTCGTCGTCGAGGTAGGCCCCGCTGCGAATCTGGCTGCGATGGGCCGAGAGGGAGAAGTCCCAGCGCATCCATCTCGACGGCGCGTAGCGCAAGGTCCCGAGGAAGAGATAGCGCTCGAGAGTGTAGAAGGTCAGATCCTTCCGCCGGCTGACATTCCCCAGGCCAAAATAGTGCTTGTCCGGGATGACCTCGTAGCGCGCGGTGAGGCGATAGCTCCAGCCGTCTTCATAGGGCAGCAAGTAGGGGTCGCGCGAGCGCAGGGTCAGGGCGAAGAGCTGTTCCCGGGTCCCGCCGTAGGCCAGCCGGTAGGTCACGCATCCGCGCGAATCGAGCGGATTCCCGTGCGCCGCCCGCAGGCCGACGTTCGTCCCCAACGAGGGGTCGACCCCCGCGAGGGGGATGAGATAGGAGTGGGAGTGCACCGTCCTGGCCCAGCGCTGCAAGTAGCCGGACGGGGAGAGGAGCGCGCCTGCCGCGCGAACCGGCAGCGTCGCGACCCGCAGGCCGAGGCGCGCCGGAGACAGCAGCAAGCGGGGCACGAACAATGTCGCCTGCGCGGGATCCTCCGGCGGGCGGGTGAATCCCCTGGCTCCATTCGGGGCGGGCCGGGCCGCCGCGAGCTCCCCCGGCACCTCGGGCGGAATCGTGACCGATTGGCCCTCTTCAGGGATCGGGAGGCGTAGCTGGGCGACACGCGTGATGGTCGGTGGGTCCTCCGCGAACTTCGGAGGCTGCGCCGGTGCGGGCGGGGAAGTCCGTTCGCCCAGGAGCGGAAGCGAATCGACGGGCTGCGACTCGGCCACGGCCGCTGGATCGGCCGGCGGATCGGTCTCGGCCCGGCAGGGCAGGATAGAGAGGCAGGCCGTGATCCCCAGGGCCGCGATGGCCGCAATCCGCCTGATCGAGGAAGAACCGGCGAGATGGGTTCCGGGGATGCCGGGACAGCGGACGGATCTCTTTCCCGCCCTTGGGGTTTCGAGGCCGATCCTCACTCCCGAAGAGCCCCTCTTCACCAGTCGTCTCCCCCTGCACTCTTCGACGCGCGCATATGGATCCCACCCGCGGCCGGCGAGAGACCCTTGCCGGATTTCCATGAGGAGATCCCAGGCCAGTTTAGTGACCGGCCGCTCATTCGCAAGTATTCATCGGCCATGCGCCGGGCGATGCTTCGCTGCCCCGGCGGTGCGGGGCCGGCACGCCTGGCCCCGTACGGCAGCCATCACCGGCCCGGTCCCGATCGTTTCTGGCGGATTCGAACCAGCAACGCAAGCCCAGGGTCCAGACGCGGTGGTCCGGGCCGATGATCTTCTACGGATCGGCTGTTTGGACTCCGGCCAGGCGGTAGGCGGAAAGCACACCTTCCACACCTCACCCGGAGATCAACGCACGATCGCTAGAGCCGGCCCGGTCCCCTCCCCCGAGGGACCGGGCCATTCCTTTTCCCGCCTGCCTGCCAATTCCCGCCTGCCTGCCAAGGCCGGCCGGTGATCCCGGATCCCGGCCTGTTCCGGCCCCCCCGTGATTGCGGTTCCCGCCGTGCCTCCGATAGACTGGCAAGAGAGCGGCGCAGGTGTTCGTCCTCGATGCGGGACGACGATGCGCCGTCGAGGGGCGGGAGGCCAGGCATGGATCCGCAAGAGGCCGAGCAGCGGCCCGATCATCTTCCCCGGCACGTTGTGCTCATCCCGGATGGCAACGGCCGTTGGGCCGCGCGCCACGGCCGGCCCGTGGCCGAAGGCCATCTCCAGGGCGCCCGGGCGGTCGAGGCTTTCCTGAGGGTCTGTCGCGACTGGGGCATTCCGGTCGCCACCGTCTGGGCCTTCTCCACCGAAAACTGGGGCCGCCGGGATGCGGAAGTCTCCGCCATCATGCGCCTCGTGGATCTCTACCTCCGCAAGAACCGTCGCAAATTCAAGGAAGAGGGAATGCGCTTCCGCCACCTCGGGCGCCGGGACCGCATCGCCGAGCGCTTTCCCCGGCTGGCCGGCCTGCTTACCTCCCTCGAGAACGAAACCCGCGACTACCAGCGCTACACCCTCAACCTGGCCCTGGACTACGGAGGCCGCGACGAGGTGCTCCGCGCGGTGGAACGTCTGCTTCACGCCGGCCACTCGTCCGAGCCCCTCACCTGGGAGCGGTTGAGCACCGCACTGGATACGAGCGGCCAACCCGATCCGGATCTGATCATCCGCACGTCGGGTGAGCACCGTCTGTCCGGGATCCTTCCGTTGCAGTCCATCTATGCGGAGCTGATCTTCTTCCCCCGGCTTCTGCCGGAAATGGGCGAGAGGGAATTCCGCGAGGCTTTCCGGCAGTTCGCCGAGCGGGACCGGCGTTTCGGCCTGCGTCCCGAGGTGCCCGCCCCGCCGGACGCGCCGGCCGGCCACCGTGCGGAGCGGGCCACGACGCGCGATGCCGGCTCGCGGTAGAGGGGGCATGCGGATGGGGGAGCGGCCTGCAGCGCTCGGGGCGGATGCCCAAGCGGTGAGAGTCATGCATGACGCTCGGGCCTATCTCAAGGAGAGCGCCGGGCGGGTCAACCTGGTCCTGAAGGAGTTCTGGGAGAAGAAGCACCGGGATTGGGCGGGATTCCCCGAGATCGTCCTGGGGGCCTTCGAGGCCTACGACCAGCTGACCTGCTACGGGAAGAAGATCCGCGCGGGGCTGGTCGTGCTGGGGTTCGATGTCTGCCGGCACGCCGGGACGATCGCCTCGCCGCTGTCCGACGGCATCTACCGCGCCGCCGGCTGCGTCGAGATCCTGCACAACGCCTTTCTGATCCATGACGACATCGTCGACCGCAGCGACGTGCGCCGCAGCATGGCCACCGTCCACCGCCGCTACGCCGACGAGTACCGGGACTACTTCCCCAGCAGCGAGGAAGCCCTCGCCTATGGCCGCGCGGTCGCGCTCAACTTCGGCGACAAGGGCCAGGCCCTCGCTCAGGAGCTGCTCCTCTCGTCTCAGTTCCCCGGCGAGGCCCTGCTGCCCGCGATCGGGCTGCTCAGCCGGGTCACCGCGGACACGGTCGCCGGCCAGCTTCTCGATGTGGCCAACGTTTCCCTGCCGCAGCTCACGGAGGAGCATGTGCTGCGGATCCACGAGTACAAGACGGCGCACTACACGGTGATGCTGCCGCTCGCCATGGGCGCGATTCTCGCGAGGGCGGATGAACGCGTGCTCCCCTTGATCAGCGCCTATGCGATTCCCGTCGGCATCGCCTTCCAAATCCAGGACGACATCCTGGGTCTCTACGGGGACGAGGAGGTTCTTGGAAAACCGGTCGATTCGGACGTACGCGAAGGGAAGAAGACGCTGCTCATGGTGCACGCCTATCGGTCCGCGGATCGGGCCGACCGCGAGTTCCTCGAGCGCGTGCATGGCAAGGAGGGGCTTTCCCAGGATGATCTGGAGCGGGTGCGGCGGATCGCGGCCGAGAGCGGCGCGCTGGCCCGATCCGAGGCTCTCGCCCGGGAGCTGGTCGAGCGCGGGAAGACCCACATTCCCGCCATCACGAGTGAGCCGCGCTGGAGCGGGATCCTGGCCGGACTGGCCGACTTCTTGATCCTGAGGCGCTACTAGCGGTTGCCGCGCTGGCGGATCTTCCCTCCGATCCGTTGACCGGGAGTGCCCGGCTCCTCTACATTCCGCCTGGGGAGCGTGCAGGGAGACGGGGCGGCTCTGGGAGCGAAGGGAATCATGTCAATCCTCAAGATCCTCATCGCGGTGTCCGGCTTGATCGACGCCGGCGCCGGAATCTGGTTTCTCGCAGCCGCGAAGGAGCACCCCCTGCTGGGTTGGGTCATGCGGCAGGGCGCGGCCGGGATCGCGGAGGGCGGCCTGCCCTCGTCGGCGATCTTCCTGTCGTTGTTCCTCGGTCTGGCTTGTCTGCTGGCCGCCGGCCTGCAGCTCTTGGCCCTGTGGTGGCTCAGAGACGAGCGCGAAGAGGCCTATTCCCTGCTCAATCTCTACGGGGGGTTTGCCGTTCTGGCGGGGCTCGCGCTGTTTCTCGCCTTCACGAATTCCGCCGGTGCCGGTTCCGCGACGCCCCTTGCAGCCTGGCTCTTCATCGTCCTGGTCTCGCTGCGCGGCGCTCTGCTGCTCACGGTGGGAAACGTCGTGCGCCTGAGCCCGAGCACCCTGAGCGAGCTGCGCCTGCCTTCGCCGAGCCGGGCGGAGGCGCGGCCGGCGGCGAGGCCCCCCATGCGTTCGAGATCCCGCGAGAGGGCGGCGGTGCCCGGCAGGGGGCGGGATTCGCGAAGGGTTCCGGAGCGCCGCCCGGGCGCCGACAGGGGGCGGCCCGCACCCGCTCGTGCGCCGGCCCGGCCGGCGGCAGAGCCGGCCCGGGCGGAAGCGCCGCCGGTCGAGGATCGGGGCGATCGCGGGCCTAGGCGCCCGCGCGGCCGCCGGGGCAGGCGTGGTGGGTCCGGGCGCGGGCGGGACCGGGAGCGAGTCGAGTCGAGGCCGCTCGAGGGGGAGCGGCCGGTGGTAGAACGGCGGGTGCTTCCCGACACGGGTGCCGCCCGCGGACGGGAGGAAGCGGAGGCGGTTCTTCAGGGAGAGGCGCGAAGCGCATTCGGCCCGGAGCGGCGCAGGATTGGAGATGCCGGGGAAGAAGGCGCTGCGGCCGGCCTGGAGCGGCGCAGGCCGAGAACGCAAGACCGGCAGGGAGGCCGGCGCCCGCACCGGCCGGAGCCGGACCGGGGGGAAGAGGCGCCGCGGCGTACGGATAGGCCGGTCGAGCCTCCCGCGCCGCCGGAGGGCGGGTTGAAGATCGGTCTCGTGGAGGGTTCACCCCTGCGCGGGGGCAGCAGTGTCCAGATCGTGACGCCCGCGGAATTCGACGCGGGCAGGCGCCCGAAGCGGGGGCGTCATTCGATATCGGGGGCCCTCTTCCGGCCGCGGGAGAAGAGGCGCGTCCATCGCCATCTGGGCCCTGCCGGCGGCGGCGATGAACCCGGGCGCAAGGAATCGCCGGGGTGGGCTCCGGAAGACATCGCCGCGCCGGAGCCGCCGCCTCCTCCCGATCGCGGGCGCGGGGATGAGGCGCCGGGGGAAGAGGGTCGGAACGCGCATCCGTAGGATCATCCTGCGGGTGCTGGATCGGGCGGTGCGCGTGACCCGGCCGGTAATTATCGCGCGCCAGGCCGCCCGCCCCTACATCGCATCCGGCGCTTGAATGCCCAGCAGTGCCAACCCCCGCCTCAGCGTCGCCGCGACCCCAAGGCACAGGTGCAGGCGGGCGCGCGTGAGCTCTTCGCTCCCGGCCTGCAGCACCGGGCACTCGTGGTAGAAGCGCGCGTAGGTCTTGGTGAGCTCGAGCAGATAGTTCGCCACCGGCGCGGGGCTGAGCTGGTCGGCGGCAAGGCGCAGCGCGCTCGGGAAGCGGGCGAGCTCGAGGCAGAGCGCCTTCTCGAACGGATTCGCCAGCAGCTCCGGCGTCACGCGCCCGGCCCGCAGGCCTCCTGCGCGGCGCACCGCGGCGGCGGGGGACTCGGCCGGGGCCTCACGCTCCGCTGTCCCGGCTTCCTTTCCCGTCCGGGCTTCGTCTTCCGCCCGGGCCTGCTCTCCCGCCCGGCCCGCCTGGGCCTTCACCGGAGATCCCGTTCCCAGCTCCACGAAAGGCTCGGGGGTCTCGACCGGCACGAGGTCGGCGAGCATGATCCGGCCCGCCGCGAGCGCCTTGCGCGCGATGCTGCAGATGCGCGCATGGCTGTACTGGACCGCCGGGCCCGTGTCGCCTTCGAAGTCGAGCGTGGTGTCGGGATCGAACTGGATGTTCTTCTCCGCGCTCACCTGAAGCAGGTACATCTTGAGCGCGCCCTGGCCGATCGCGTCGCCGAGCCGTGCGAGATCGTTCCCGCCCTCCGAGGCGTAGCCCCCGTCGCGCGCCTTGCCCGTGGCCAGCTCGGCCAGCTCATCGAGCAGGTCATCGGCGTCGACCGCGCGTCCCTCCCGCGACTTCAGCTTGCCCATGCCGCGCGGCAGGGTGACGAGGCCGTAGCTCAGATGATGGCATGCCGCAGCCCAGGGCATCCCCAGTTGGCGCAGGAGGGCGAAGAGCAGGCGGAAGTGATGGGCCTGCTCGCTGCCCACAACATAGATCGAACGATCCATGTGGAAATCGTCGTACTTGAGCAGGGCGGTGCCGAGGTCCTGGGTGATGTAGACCGACGTCCCATCGGACCGTAGCAGGATCTTCTCGCCGAGGCCCTCGGCCTCGAGGCGCGCCCAGACCGATCCGTCACTGCGGCGCTCGAAGATGCCGCGGGCGACGCCCGCCTCGACGAGATCCTTGCCCTTCTGGAAGGTGCCGCTCTCGAGGTACCACTTGCGAAAGGCACAGCCCAAGCGGGCATAGGTCTCGTCGAATCCGGCATAAACCCAGGCGTTCATCCGTTCCCACAGGCGGCGGGTCCCGGGGTCGCCCTCTTCCCAGCGCCGCAGGCTTTCCCGGGTGGCCTGCATCAGCTCGGTCTCGTCCTCGAGCGCGTGCACGCCCTCCTCGTCCAGCCCTGCAAGGTCCACGCCCCGCACCCGCGCCAGCGCGGCCGTCTGCTCCTTGAGTGCCTCCCCGAAACGCACGTAGAAACGCCCGACGAAATGATCGCCCTTCAGTCCGGCCTCGTCAGGGGTCTGCCCCTCGCCCCAGCGTTCGTAGGCCACCATCGATTTCGCGATGTGGATGCCCCTGTCGTTGACCAAGTTGACGGGGATGACCTCCTCCCCGACGGCGGCGAGGATCTGGCACAGGCTCAGGCCGAGCAGGTTGTTGCGCACGTGTCCGAGGTGCAGGGGCTTGTTCGTGTTCGGCGCGGAGTATTCGACCATGGTCCGGCGCCCTGCGGCGGGGAGCGGCCTTCCGTACGGAGCTGCGCCCTGAGCGATGCGTGCGAGGAGCCAGGCGGACAGCGCGCCGGCGGAGAAGGTGACGTTCACGTAGGGCCCGGCGGTGGCGATCTTGTCGATCGCGGGGAGCGTCCCGAGAGACGCCGCCTGCGAGAAGTCTTGCTCCAAGGCCGGCAGCAGATCCGCCGCCACCCGGGCGGGATTCATGCCCAGGGGTTTGGCCAGGGCGAAGCAGGGGATGGCGAGATCCCCCAGCTCAGGCCTTGGCGGGCGGGTGGGGGCCAGCGCCTCGGGAACCGCGTCCAGATCCAGCGGGGCGGCGTGTGAAGCCATCCAGGCGCTTGCTGCGGCCCGCGCGCGAAGTTGGACCGCCTGAGTGAGATCGGCGACGTCCTGAGCGGATGTGGACTGGTTTGCGTGCATGAATCGACCTCTCCCGCAGGATCCCCCCCGTTCGGCCAACCAGCGGGGGGACTATAGGGGACGGCCCCCAAAGGCAGAAGGGGATATGCTCGCCCACCTTTCGAGCGGGGACGCTCGGGCGCCTCTCGAACGCCAGCCTACCCGCCGGGTCCAGAATGGCCGGGCGGGGTGAGAAGGAGAGACATCCCGCAAGGGGCATGTCCGGCAACTGATATCCCTGTTTTCAGTTGAACAATCCCCGGCCACGTGGTACAATGCCCTTGGTTGAGAGTGTCCATCCGCTCTCGCGAAGCGGACGTCGATCCGGCGGATCGCGGCACCTTGCGCTTTGCCTCTCAGCGCGATCCGGGCGGGTACCGGGCGTTTCCGGCAACGCCCGAGCACTCTCTTCCCGGCGGGTTCACGCGTAGGGTTGGGCAACATGTGGAGAAAGGACCTTGAACATGCGTGCACGCACAGTCTTTCCACTCTTCGTTGTCCTGGCGATGTTCGGAGGCATGGCTAACGCGGACGTCCTGATCAACGAGCTGGACTGCGACCAGGTCGGGACGGACGCGGGGGAGTTTGTTGAACTCTACGGGCCCCCGAGCACGGCTCTGGACGGTCTCGTGGTCGTCTTCTTCAACGGCAGCAGCGATCTCTCGTATGCGGCCTATGATCTGGACGGCTACTCGACCGATGCGAACGGCTACTTCCTGCTGGGGAACGCGCTCGTGGTTCCGGTTCCCTCAATCATCTTCGCCGACAACTTCCTGCAGAACGGCGCGGATGCGGTGGCGCTCTACACCGGGAACGCAACTGATTTCCCGGCCAACACTCCTGTCACCACGACGAACCTGATCGACGCCATCGTCTACGACACGGCCGACGCGGATGATCCAGGGCTATTGGTTCTGTTGCTCGCGGGCGAGCCCCAGATCGACGAGAGCGCCAACAGCACGCCTACCACGGATGCGGTGGCGCGCTGCGTGGATGGCGCGGGCGGGGCGCGGGTCACGAGCCAGTGCGTCACGATCCCCCCGACTCCGGGCGCCGCGAACAACGGCACCTGCCCGGCCCCGGAGCAGGCCTGCTGCTTCGAGGACGGCAGCTGCCAGCTGCTGCTCGAGGCCGACTGCGTGGCCGCCGGCGGCACGGTCTATCCGGACCTGATCTGTGACCCGAATCCGTGCCCGGCGCCTCCGGTCGAGATGGATCTGTGCACGGCGATCCAGGATGATGTCAACGGCGATCCGCTCTACTACCTGACCGTCGTCCACATCACCTCGCCGCTGCTCGTGCTCAACGACGCCGACGAATACACGCTGGGAAGCGTGGACTGCGGCGCGACCGATGGCACCTGCTGCGTCAACCTGTTCGACTTCAACAACACCACGGTCCTCATGGCGGGCGACATGGTCGATGTGATCGGCACGGTCAACCGCTACAACGGCAAGGCCGAGCTCACCAATCTGACCTTGACGGTGTTGAGCTCGGGCAACCCGCTGCCTCCTCCGGAGGAGATCACCACCGAGGAGCTGATGACCAACGGCGAGCTCTATGAGAGCTGCCTGATCTCGATCTGCGGCCTGATGCTGACGGATCCGTCTCTGTGGCCCGCCACGGGCGCGAATGCCAACCTCGACGTCTACGACGCCACGGGTGTGCATGCGACCCTGCGGGTTGATAAGGAAACCGACATCGACGGGTCGGCGGTTCCGGTTCAGCCGTTCACCTGCGTCGGCTTGGGCTGCCAGTTCGACAATGCGTCGCCTTATTTCGAAGGCTATCAGATCCTGCCGCGCATGCGGCTGGACATCCTCGACGGGGTCGACTGCCCGCCTGTGCCTCAGGCGTGCTGCTTTGCCAGCGGCGCGTGCGAGCTGCGGCTCGCGGACGACTGCCTGGCGGCCGGCGGTACGGTCTATCCGGACCTGACCTGCGATCCCAATCCCTGCCCGCAGCCGCAGGCTTGCTGCTTCGGGCCGGAGTGCCAGTTGCTGCTGGCGGACGCCTGCCTGGCGGCCGGCGGCACGGTCTATCCGGAGTTGATCTGCGATCCCAATCCTTGCCCTCAGCCTCCTGAGTATGCCTGCTGCTTCGCCGACGGAAGCTGCCAGGTCCTGACCGAAGAGGCCTGCACCGCCGCGGGCGGGGTCCTCTACACGGTCGATTCTTGCGATCCGAATCCCTGTCCTCCGCCCGAGTATGCCTGCTGCTTCAACCTGGACGAGGCCTGCTACATGATGTCGCAGGCGGCGTGCATCGAGGCCGGCGGGATTTGGAACGATGGGCAGGTCTGCACCGCGTCGGGCGGCACCTTCGATTGCCCGCTCTGGCGCGTCTGCTGCGTCAACGAAGAGTGCAGCATCACCACCGAGATCGGCTGCGGCCAGATGGGTGGTGTCTGGCATGTGGACTGGACCAGCTGCGAGCCCGACAACCCGTGCGAGATCCCTGTTCCGGTTTCGCCGGATAGCTGGGGCGCGATCAAGTCGATCTATCGGTAAGACAGCCAAACCCGCCGCGCGGGTGAGGGCAGCGCCGGCTTGGCCCTCCTCGCGTTAGAAGATGATGAGCGGCCTGCTCCCGGGATGCAGGCCGCTCTTCATTTGCGGCGCGCACGGGGCCCCCGCGCACAGCCTGCCCGCGGCGCGCCGCCCGCGGTGCCATCCACGGTCAGTCTCCCGGTGCGCTTGACCCCCGCGCCTGCCGCCCCTATCCTCTCGAAACCCGTGACGCCGCCCCGCCCGTCCAGGGAGAAGCCGATGACGTTTCGCGAAGCCGTGCGCAAGGGAATCGAGATCGTCAAGCTCAACCGTGCCACGATCCGGGAGGTCGCCGAGCGTCCGGAGGCCTTCTCCCCGGCCCTGATGATCACGATCGTGGCGGGCCTGGCCCTCTGGCTCTACCCGCTGCACCTGGCCCTGCACGGCATCATCACCGGCCCGCTGCTCGCCCTGGCGCTGCTGTTCCTGAGCGGGGCCGTCTTGCACTTCGTCGCCATCCTGCTCAACGGGCGGGGGGAATACCTGACCTTGTTGAGAACCTGGGGGTTGGCGCGGGTCCTGGGCTGGGTCTGGGCGATTCCCTTCGTCGGCGCGCTGCTGGATCTGTGGAGCTTCGTCGTCGCCGTGGTCGTCCTCGAGGAGCTCTACGGTCTCCATCGCACGCAGGCGATCCTCGCCGTGGTCGTGCCGGCGATGGCGCTCCTGCTGCTCACCGCCATCCTCTTCTTCAACCTCGTCGTGCTCGGCGGCTTGCTGAGCCTCGGCCGGTTCCTCTAGCGAAGGGGAGGGGCCATGTCGCTCAAGCTCGGAATCATCGGCATGCCCAACGTGGGCAAGTCCACGCTGCTCAACGCGCTCACCCACGCCCACGCCGAGGCCTCCAACTATCCCTTCTGCACGATCGAGAAGAACGTCGGGATCGTGGCCATGGAGGACCCCCGGCTGGCGGCATTGGCCGAGGCGCTCAAGCCGAAGGAGGTCACGCCGGCGACGATCGAGTTCGTCGACATCGCCGGCCTGGTGAAGGGGGCGAGCCAGGGCGAGGGGCTGGGCAACAAGTTCCTCGGGCATATCCGCGACGTGGATGCCCTGATCCACGTGGTGCGTTGCTTCCACGACGAGAATGTGGCCCACGTCTCCGGCAGCGTGGATCCCGTGGCCGACTTGGAGATCGTCGAGACCGAGTTGCTCCTGGCCGACTTGGAGAGCCTCGAGCGCGTCGCCGAACGCGTGCAGCGCGAGGGCAAGGCGCAGCCGAAGGAGGCCCAGGCGGATCTCGACCGCGTGGGCCAGTTGGTCTCCGCGGTCAAGCAGGGCGTGCCCCTGCGCCGCCTGGCGGGTCTCGACCCGGCGCAGCGGGCCTGGGCGCGCGAGTTCCGGCTGCTCTCGGTGAAGCCGGTCGTGATCGTGGCCAATGTGGATGAAGCGGATCCCTCGGGCGGGGGATGGCTGGAGAAGCTCCAGGCGGCCGCGGGGACGGAGGCGCGGGTCCTGGCGACGCCGATCCGCATCGAGGAGGAGCTCTCCACGCTTGCCACCGAAGAACGCGCGGCCTTCGTCCAGGAGATGGGCCTCGAAGGCGCGGGCCTCGAGCGCATCGTGGAGGCGGGCCGCCGCCTGTTGGGGCTGATCACGTTCTACACGATCGCGAACGAGAAGCTGCGCGCTTGGCTCATTCCCGCGGGGACGCCGGCGCCCCAGGCAGCCGGGCGCATCCACACGGACATGGAAAAGGGCTTCATCCGCATGGAAGTCATGACGGTGGACGACCTCCTCGCGCACCGCAACCGCGCCGCGCTGCACAAGCTGGGTCTGATCCGCACGGAGGGGCACGCCTACATCGTGCGCGACGGAGACGTCTGCCAGATCCTCTTCGCCTGAGGCGCGCCTCAGAGCATGCAGGCCGCGAGATTGCGCGCCGCGATCACCGCGGACACCGCCCCGATCGTGTAGGGAACCAGGCGGGGGGTCACCAAGCGCATCAAGGGAATCCGCGGCCTGGCGGCGGCGATGCAGATGTACACCAGCACCGCGCCCCCCACGACCGCCACCTCGTGCAGGATGTTCCCCCGGTGAACCCCGTAGTAGTCCATGAACAATCGCGGAATCAGGTGGAGCTCGATCGCGGGGTTGCGGCCGCTGCTCTCGAGCAAGTAAGCGGTGGTGATCAGGTCGGCGAAGCGCGCGCCGGCGAAGACCGCCCAGGCGATGACCGCGGAGTCGAGGTGGCGCAGAATCCCGGCTTGCCAGCCAGGCCCGCCGCGCGCGGCCGCGGTTTCGGAGACGCGCCCTTGGGTGATGAACGTCATGAATCGCTTGTCCTGGCGGTGGCCGCCGTGGACTCCTGACAGGGGTCGTTCCATATCAGCGAATGAGCACGACCCGCTGCGAGCCCCGCGAATCGGCGCCGTTCAGCCTGAGGAAGTAAACGCCGGCGGCAAGCTCGCCGCCCGCCACGTCCCGGCCGTCCCAGGGCAACTCGCCAGAGCCTGCCACGCGCCAACTGCGCACCTGGCGGCCGTGGATGTCGAAGAGGGCGAGTTGGCCGGCCTGGACGGAGCCGGGCAGGCGATAGCGCACCGTCGTCGCGAGGCGGAAGGGATTGGGCCCGACCTCGAGCAGGACCGCACCCGGTCCGGACGCGGGCGGGACATCCACGGACATCGCGCTCAGGGCGTAGACATCGCCCGCGACGGTGTACGCGGTGTATCCGTCGGTCTCGATCACTACGTGGCTCCCGACCACTCGCCCGCTGCCGGAGGGGATCGTGCCGCCCGAACCCGCCTCGGTTTGGTAGATGTAGCTGCCGGCGGCCACCAGGCGGTTGATCACCTCTTGATGGGGATGCCCGTAGCTGTTGGTGCCCACGGAGATGACGGCGGCCTCCGGGCTGAGCGCGGCCAGGTAGCTCGCGTTGCTGCTGTAGCGGCTGCCGTGATGGTCGACGCGATAGACCTCGATCTCGCCCACCTCGGGGCCGAGGGAAGTCTCGATGTCCGCGTAGCCGCCTGAATTCATCCCGCCGAGATCTCCCGCGACGAGGAAATCGAACGCCCCGCAGCTCACCACGAGCCCGATGCACAGGTCGTTCTCGTCGTGCGGCGGCTGGGAGAAGGGCGAGACGACCACACCGTTACCGTTCAGGGTGACGCAGCGCACCGAGACGCCTTCGCCCAGATCGATGACCTGCCCGTCGGTGACGACCTGGCGCAGGCTGGCGACCGTGGCGGCGTAGGTCTGATAGGTCTGGGTGGTGTAGCTCCACCCGCGATCGTAGCAGGCGAGGGCGACGCCCGTTCCGTTGTAGACCTCATCCAGGCCGCCGAGATGATCGGCGTGGTAGTGCGAGGCGGCCATGTAGGTGAGCTCCGCAATCCCCAGGCTGGCGAGGTAGGGATTGACGACGCTGTTGCCCTTGCCGTTGTCGCCTCCGTCAAAGAGCAGGGTCTGGCCGCTGGAGGAGCGGATCAGGGTCGCGTCTCCCTGGCCGACATCGATGCAGTGGATGGTGAGCGTCCCCTGCGCCGGGGCCGCAAGCAGGGCCGGGAGGGCGAGAACGCCGAGCAGGAGCATCCCGGGGCCGGATGACCGGGGTGCGGGCCGGTGCATCTTGTTTCTCCTTTGCATGTCTTGCCTGTTGGCACGCTTCAAGCTAGCACAATTATAGCATGCCGGCCGGGCAAAGCATCGCCCGCGCCGGGGGATGACGGACCGGGGAATCGCGCACCGGGGGACCACGCACCGGGGAGGCACGCACTGCGGGGCCGAGCACCGGAGGATCACGAACGGGGGCCTGCCTGCTCGAGCCACCAGGCGTGGAGGTCGCGCAGCGTCTCCTCGAGGGGCCTGGGCGCGTACCCGAGTTCCCTGCGCGCGAGCGAGCTGTCGTAGTACCAGTAGGGTCCCAGGACCCTCGCGAATGTCGGGCTCAAGCGCGGCCGGCGGCGGAGCAGCCGCGCCCAGCCCGCGCTCCCCGCGGCGATGACGCGCAGGAGCCACAAAGGAAGGCGGATGTCGGGCGCGCCCGTTCCGAATGTGCGCTCGAGCGCGCGCATGAGCTCACGAATGGTGATGTTCTCGCCGCCCAGGATGTAGCGCTGCCCGGGTCGTCCGTGAAGCGCGGCGAGCAAGATACCCGCGGCCGCGTCACGCACGTCGACCAGATTGACGCCGCCCGCGAACCAGAAGCGCACGCATCTCAACCAGGGACTGCCGGGCCGGGGAAGGGGCCGGTGGCGCGCGCGCGCCAGGCGCCGGAAGGAACCCTGCGGACCGATGGTGATCGGGGGGTTGACGATGACGAGTTCGGTGGAGTCCCGGTTCTCCCTCCAGCGGGAGAGCAAAACCTCCTCCGCGCGCCGCTTGGTATCGAAGTAGGGATTGCGGAAGCGTTCGAGATTGTAGCGGGCGGATTCGGCCAAGGGGGTGGGGGAGCCGGCGCAACCGACCGCGCCGGTGGTGCTCACATGGACGAAGCGCCTCACCCTTGAACGGCGGGCGAGGTCGAAGAGCGCCACCGGCGCGGCGTAGT
>Ga0316622_100001325_pt1 | contig 15990 bp, 12 predicted proteins | sample OWC_Aug_OW2_C1_D_FD_207646 | JGI IMG/M metagenome (GOLD analysis project Ga0316622, IMG submission 207646) | Wetland soil microbial communities from Old Woman Creek delta, Ohio, United States - OWC_Aug_OW2_C1_D5_C | ecosystem: Environmental > Terrestrial > Soil > Wetlands | place: USA: Ohio... | reverse complement strand
GGCCAGGCCCTCGCGCACCGCGAATATGCCCTGGGTCGAGGCGTGCACGGTGAGCTGGTCCCCCTCCCAGGACGCCACGACGCCGTGGGTCTCGAGCGGGGAGTGCGTGTGGACGGGGCAGTAGTAGGTGCCCTCGTGCACGACATCGGCCTCGCCGAAGCCCTTCTCCACGTCGCCCCGGCCCCGGTCGCGCCCGGGCCCGAAGACGTTGCCCTTCCGCGGCACGTCCGGGCCCGCCGGGCCCTTGTCGAGGTCGTAGACGAGCGGCGCCGTCTCCTTCATGGCCTCGCGCAGCTCGGGCGTGAAGGGCTTCTCCTTGTAGGTGACCTTCACGAGGCGGGCCGCGTCCACCGCGACCACGGGCGAGACGGCAGCCACCGCCGCCACGTCCTGCCCGGCGAAGCGGACGATCCGCGAGTCGGCCGTCCACACCGCCTTGACGCCGGGCAGGGCCTCGGCCCTCGAGGTGTCGATCGAGACGATCTCGCCGGCGGGGATCTCGGCGCCGATCATGCGGCCGTGCAGCATCCCCGGCAGCTTGACGTCGTGGGTGTACCTCGCGCGGCCGGTGACCTTGAGCGGGCCCTCCGCGCGCGGGCGGGGCTTGCCCACCTGCTCGAACTGCGGCCAGCTGTCGGCGTCCCAGGGCTTGATGTCGCCCACGGCGGCGTGGACCTCCATCGGCTTCGGGTCGGCGACGAGACCGCCCTTCGCGCTGAAGGTGACGGTGGGTTCCTTGGCCTTCTCTTCCTGTGCCATGACCCTACTCCCTCTTCGCCTTCGCGGCGGCCTGGACGGCCTCGAATACCCGGCCGTAGGTGCCGCAGCGGCAGAGGTTGCCGGCGAGGCCGGCCTTGATCTCGTCGAGCGTCGGGTTGGCGTTCTTCGCGAGGAGCGCGGTTCCCGACACCACGAAGCCCGGGGTGCAGAAGCCGCACTGCATGGCGTCCTTCTCGACGAAGGCCGCCTGCAGGGGGCTCATCTTCTCCGGCGTGCCGAGGCCTTCGACGGTCGTGATCTCGTGGCCCTCGGCGTCGGCGGCCAGGATGAGGCAGGAGTTGACCGGCTCGCCGTCGAGGAGCACGGTGCAGGCCCCGCAGCCGCCGCGGTCGCAGACCTGCTTCGAGCCGGTCAGGTCGAGGTGATTGCGCAGGGCGTCGAGCAGCGTGACCCGCGGCTCGACCGTCACCGGCTGGACCGCACCGTTCACCCTGAGGCTCAGGGTGACGGCGTCCGGCCCGAGGACCGTGGCCGCCTCGCCCTTGGCGCCGACCCCCACCATGGTGGTGGCGGCGGCGCCGACGCCGGCCGTCTTCAGGAAGCTCCGTCGCGAGAACGCGGCCTTGTCGCTCTCGTCGTCGGGAGGAGTGGGTGTCCTGGCCATGGCTCCACCTCGAAGGGACAGGCCGGGGAGGCTTCCCCCGGCGGGATCGACGCGTATGCGCGGATTCTGGTTCCGACACCGGTGGCCCGTCAAGCACGTTCAATGGGCTGGACGCCCTCTCCGGAGGTGTGAACAGATGTCACGGTGAGGATCCATTCCTCCCCCTCGAGCGTCATAATCTCCGTCATGGGAGTGCCGCAACCCGACGGCGGCCTCGTGGGCCGGACTCTGGGCCCGTACCGCATCCTCGAGTCGATCGGCTCGGGGGGCATGGGCCACGTGTACCTGGCCCTGGACACGCGCCTCGACCGTCGCGTGGCCCTCAAGGTGCTGCCGCCCGAGATGGCGTCGCACCCCGAGAAGATCAAGCGGTTCGAGCGCGAGGCGAAGACGGTCGCCTCGCTGAGCCACCCCGGCATCGTGACGCTGTACAGCCCCCTCGAGGAGCAGGACGGGCTGCGCTTCCTGACGATGGAGCTCGTCGAGGGCGAGACCCTCAGCAAGTCGATCCCGGCCCGCGGCTTCTCGATGGAGCGGTTCCTCTCGCTCGCCATCGCCGTCACCGACGCGGTGAGCGCGGCCCACCGGCAGGGCATCCTGCACCGGGACCTCAAGCCCGAGAACGTCATGCTGACCCCGGACGGGCGGCTGAAGGTGCTGGACTTCGGCCTCGCCAAGCTGCGCTACGACGCCGACGAGGGCGACCGGACGACGAAGGAGACGCAGTCGGTGACCCAGGACGGCCGCATCGTGGGCACCGTCGCCTACATGTCCCCCGAGCAGGCCCAGGGCCTGCCGGTGGACCACCGCTCCGACATCTTCGCGCTCGGCATCCTGCTCTACGAGATGGCCACCGGGGAGCGGCCCTTCCGCGGCAACACCAACCTGTCGGTCCTCTCCTCGATCCTCAAGGACACGCCGCGGCCGGCGAGCGAGCTCCGCGACGACGTCCCGAAGCCGCTCGCGCGCATGATCCAGCGCGCCCTGGAGAAGCGCCCCGAGGACCGCTACCAGTCCGCGAGCGACCTGCGGCGCGACCTCGAGGACCTCAAGCGCGACGTGGACAGCGGGGAGCTCGTCCTCGGCACGACCGCCGGCCGCCAGCGGCTGCTGGTGACGGGCGGGCCGAAGCGCCGGTGGGCGCTGCCGGTGGCGATCGGCACGGCGCTGCTGGTCGTGGCGGCGATGGCCGGAGTCTTCTTCCGTGGCCAGCCGCCCGCCACCGCCGAGGACGGCCGCCGGTCGGTGGCCGTCTTCTACTTCGACAACCTGACCGGCGACCCGCAGCTCGACTGGCTGCGCACCGGTCTCACCGACATGCTGGTCACGAACCTGTCGCAGTCGCCCGGCCTGCGCGTGCTGGGCACCTCGCGCCTCTACCAGCTGCTCGACGAGACCGGCCACCGCGACGACCGCACCCTGTCGGCCCCGGTCGTGGAGTCGGTGGCGCGCAAGGCGCAGGCCACGACCGCCCTCGTCGGCAGCTTCGTCCGCGCCGGGTCGCAGATCCGCATCCAGGCGAGCCTCCAGGACCCGAAGAACGGCGAGGTGATCGCCTCCGAGCGGGTCGAAGGCGACGCGGAGGACGGGCTCTTCGCGCTGGTGGACGAGCTCACGGGGCGCGTGCGCAAGCGCCTCGAGACGCCGTCGATGGTGAAGGTGGCCGACCGGCGCCACGGCTCCTGGAAGGAGAAGAAGCTCGAGGAGGTCACCACGACCTCGGTGGAGGCGTTCAAGGCCTACGCCGAGGGCAGCCGCCTCCACGACCGCCTGCAGGAGAAGGAGGCGCAGGCGTACTTCGAGAAGGCGGTCCAGGCCGATCCCGGGTTCGCGATGGCCCTGGCCAAGCTGTCGATCGTCCAGGGCAACCTGGGCGACATCGAGAAGGCGCGCGCCTACTCGGCGAAGGCAGTGGAGAAGGCCGTCAACCTGCCCCCCGGCGAGCGCCACTACATCGAGGGCCGGCACTACTCGCTCGACCCCGCCACCATCGAGAAGGCGGTGGCGGCCTACCAGGAGGCGGTGGACGCCGCGCCCAACCACACCGCGGCGCGGAACAACCTCGCGCAGCTGCTGCTCGAGCTGCAGCGCTACCCCGAGGCGCTCGTGCACCTCGAGGAGCTGCGCCGGCGCGGCATGACCTTTCCCGGCAGCTACATGAGCCTGGCCCAGGCCCACGTGGCCACGGGCCACCCGGAACGGGCCCGCGAGGCGCTCACGGAGTACGCGGCCGAGCACCCCGACCGGGCCGCGAGCTTCGAGAACCTGGCCTACTTCGAGCTGACCCAGGGCCGGACCGAGGCGGCGCTCGCCGCGTTCGACAAGGCGGCGGGGCTCCGCCCGGACGACTCGATGAAGTTGGAGACCGGCCGCTTCGTGGCCCACGCCCTGCGCGACGAGTGGCCGCAGGCCGAGGCGGCGGCCAGGCGCCTCCAGACGTCCGACGACCCCCGCCAGCAGTGGGAGGGCCGCGCCAGCCTGGCCATGGCCAGCCTCTATCACGGCGACGTCGGCGAGGCCCGCCGACTGGCCGCCGAAGGGGCGAAGACGAGCCGCAACTCCGAGGAGCGGGTGGGGGCGCGGCTCTTCCGTGCCCAGCTCGAGGCGGACCTCGGCCGACACCGGGAGGCGCTCGCCGAGGCGGAGGGCGTCCTGCGCGAGAAGGTCAAGGAGCCGAAGCTCCTCGCGAAGGGCCACGCCATGAGGGCGCTGTGTCTCACTCACCTCGGCCGGAAGGCCGAAGCGGAGAAGAGCCTGGCCCAGGTGGACGCGTTCCTCGCGACGATCCCTCGGGTGCTCGCCCAGAGGGAGCGGCTGCAGCTCCAGGGCGAGATCGCGTTCGCGCGCGGCGACCACGCCGCGGCCCGCGCCGCCCTCGAGAAGGCCGCCCGGCTCGCACCCGTGCAGGGGATCAGGATGGACAGCGGCCCCGTCGAGATCCGCTACGCCCTCGCGCGCACGGCCCTCGAGATCGGCGACACCGAGGAGGCCCGCAAGGCGCTGCGGGAGGTCGTCGAGGCGGGTCCCGCCCGCGTCATGACGCCGATCCCCTACGTGCGCAGCCTCGGTCTGCTCGCCTCTCTCGAGGAGAAGGCGAGTGAGACGGCGGACGCGCGGAAGCTCTACGAGCGCTACCTCGGCTACTGGAAAGACGGCCAGATCGACCGCGCCGAGGTGGCCCGCGCCGGCCAGCGCCTGGCCGCCCTGCGTACGCGCCCCGCCGCCTGAGCGTCCGCCGTGACCCCCGCGGTCCCCGTGCTCCTGCTCGTAGGTGCGCAGCAGCTGCTCGCCTCATCCCCGGTCGCCCTGCGCTACGACCTGCGGCCCGGCGACCACCTCGTCTACCGCCAGCGGCTCGAGCGGGGCCTGAGAACGGCCAACGTCGAGTCGCGGTCGGAGGCCGAGTGGGAGAGCCACGTCCTCGTGCTGGCCGAGCGGAGCGGCTCGTGGCGCGTCGGCATCCAGAGGAATCGCACGCGGGCCGAGCTTCTTCGCTACCGGGAGGACGGGCGCGACCGGGTCGAGGCCGAGCGGCGGGCCTTCGCCGAGGCGCTCGCGATGCGAGGGGCAACCTTCGCCGAGACCAGCTGGGTCACGCCGTCGGGCACGACGCTCCTGCCCTGGGCCGCCGCGCGGGAGGCCACCAGCGAGCGGCTGCCCCTCGTCCACGAGATCGAGCCGCTCCCGTCGGCACCCCTGGCGCCGGGCAGCTCCTTCACCTCTCCCGGCCTCCTCGGCCTGCCCATGCGCGTCGTCTCTCTCGAGACATTCGGCGGGGAAGAGTGCCTTCGCCTCGAGGGCGAGGGCGCCGGCCTGAAGCTCCGCCACTGGCACTGCCCGTCGAGCGGCACGCTCGGAAAGCTGGAGTACGAGGCGCAGTACGGGGGCCCCGGCGGTGTCGAGGTGACGGAGCGGTACGGCCTGGAGCGCGTCTCGCAGGCGCGGGGAGGGGAGCTCGCGTCGTGGCTGCGGGACGGGACGACCGCGCGAGGAGCGCTCACCGGGCTCGCGGCCACGGACCGGCTCGACGTCGCCCCGGAAGCCCTCTACGCGCTGCTCGACGGCGCCGAGGCCGACGTCGAGCGGCTCGTCCTGGCCGTGGCTTGGCGCCACCGGCTCCCCGCCCCGCCGGCGGACGTGCTGCGCCGTCTGGCCGCGAGCCCGTCGCCCCGCGTCGCCGCCCTCGCCGCCCGCTTCCTCGAAGCGCCGGCGCGCCCCGCCCCGGCCACCGAGCTCGCTCGCCTCGCGCGCGCCGTGCGCTCCGGCGCGGAGCTGCCCGCGTGGGGCGGGCCGATCCCGGCGGGCTGGGGCCGGCAAGCGCTCCTCGCCCAGCGCGCTCCCGGGCAGGTGCCCGGCACGACGCTGCGCCTCATGCGGACCGAGCGCTTCCGCGGGCGCCCGTACGTCCTCCACGTTCCCGACGACTACCGGGGTGACGAGCCCTTTCCGCTCGTCTTCGTCCTCGGCGGGGGGCCCGGCCGCGCGATCCCCACCGCCCAGACCGCGCGCTCGACGCTGGAGCCCCGCGGCGAGCTGGCTGTCTTCCCGCAGGCGAACGGCATGTGGTGGGAGGAGGAGCCGGCGGCGGCGGTCGAGGCTCTCTTCGCCGAGGTGCTCGCCGACCTCAACGTGGACACCGACCGCGTGACCCTCACCGGCCTGAGCAACGGAGGGACCGGCTCGGTCCTCTACGCCGCTCGCGCGCCGCACCGCTTCGCCGCCGTGGCGAGCCTGATGGGCGGGGGCCTGCCGTTCTTCGAGGCCACCGACCCGATCGACGCGGCCGCCATCGCGCGCATCCCGTTCCTCTTCGTGCACGGCGACCGCGACCCGCTGATCCCCTCGTCGGCCAGCGAGCGCACGGCGAGGGCGATGCGCAAGGCGAACCCGCGGGCGGTGGCCGAGGTGCGCCTGCTCGCCGGCCGCCCGCACGACGTCGTCTACGGCCGCGAGGACGGGCTCACCTTTCCGTTCCTGGAGAGCCACGTCCGCGACGCGTTCCCCCGCCAGGTGTCGCTGAGAGCGCGAACGCTCGACCACCCGCGCGCCTTCTGGGCCCAGGTCGTCGAGAAAGACAGGGGCGTCGCCGAGATCGACGGAAGGGTCGAGGAGGCGACGATCACCCTGCGGACGAAGAACGTCCGGCGGCTCCGCCTCCTGCTGCGGCGCGAGCTCGTCGACCTGTCGGCGCCCGTGCGCGTCACGATCGACGGGAAGCAGGCTTTCCAGGGACCCGTCGCCGAGGACCCCGCGCTCCTGCTGCGCAGCTGGCGCGAGAGCGGGGACCCTCAGCTCGCCCACTCCGCCGAGATCACGCTCGACGTCCGGTAGACCGGCGGCACGTGCCCGGGTGAGAGGTTGGTAAACTGCGCACCCGTGACCGACGCCACCCCACGCCGCCGGCTCCTTCCCTGGGCCTCGCTCCTCGTGGTGTGGATCGTCTGGGGCTCGACCTACCTCGCGATGCGGGTGGTGGTGCGCGAGATGCCGCCCCTCGTGGCCGCCGCCACGCGCTTCCTGTGTGCCGGCACGATCATGGGCCTCGTCGCCCTCGTCGTGGACCGCGGGCAAGGGTGGCCGGGCCGCCGGCAGTGGCTCGACTACGCCTTCATCGGCGTCCTCCTCCTCTCCGTGGGCAACTCGCTCGTGATGTGGTCGGAGCAGACGGTGCCCAGCGGGATCGCCGCCCTGATCGTGGCCACCGTCCCGCTGTGGATCCTCCTGCTCGACGGGCTGAGGCCGGGCGGCCAGCCCTGGACGGCGCGGGTGTGGGTCGGCACCGCGGTCGGCCTCGCCGGCGTCGCGCTCGTGGCGCGCCCCGAGGGCGAGGTGAGCGCCGCCCACGCCCTGGCCATCGTCGCCTTGCAGGTGGCGTGCCTGTCGTGGACCATCGGGTCGCTGTACGCGCAGCAGGTGCCGAAGCGGCTGCCGCTCGCCTCCGCCGCCGCGATCGAGATGCTGGCGGGGTCCGTGGTCATCTTCGGCGCCTCGCGCCTCTTCGGCGAGGACTGGTCGCGGATGGCGGCCGCCTCCGCCCGCGCGTGGGGCGGCGTGGGCTACCTCGTCGTCTTCGGCTCGCTGGTGGGCTTCACCGCGTTCGCCTACTGCCTGAACGAGCTGCCCGCGACCACCGTCAGCACCTACGCCTACGTCAACCCGGTGGTGGCGGTGGTCCTCGGGGCGCTCGTCCTCGACGAGCCGCTCACGCCCGGCCTCCTCGCCGGGGGCCTGCTGATCGTCCTGTCGGTCGCGCTGACCACGCTGCGCAAGCACGGCTGAACGAATCCCGCGACACAGCACCCCCCAGACTACTCAAAGCTTGCGCAGGCGCACTTCCTCGACCGCGTGGTCCCGGCCCTTGCGCAGGATGAGGTCCGCGCGCTCGCGGGTGGGGAGGATGTTCTGTCGGAGGTTCGGCTCGTTGATCTCGGCCCAGATGCGGCCGGCCGTCTCGGTCGCGTCCTCGTCGGAGAGGCACGCGTAGCGGTGGAAGTAGGACGAGGGGTCCTTGAACGCCGTGTGGCGCAGCGCGAGGAAGCGTTCGACGTACCAGGACCGGACGTGCTCGGTCTCCGCGTCCACGTAGATCGTGAAGTCGAAGAAGTCCGACACGAAGACGCGGGGCTGGCCGTCCACCGCGGGGCCGGTCTGCAGCACGTTCAGGCCCTCCACGATCACGATGTCGGGCTGCTCGATCAGGATCGTCGCGCCGGGCACGATGTCGTAGACGAGGTGCGAGTAGACGGGGCCGGTGACGCGGTCCTTCCCCGCCTTGAGGTCGTGCACGAAGGAGAGCAGGGAGCGGACGTCGTAGCTCTCCGGGAAGCCCTTGCGCTGCATGAGACCCCGCTCCTCGAGGACGGCGGTGGGGTAGAGGAAGCCGTCGGTGGTGACGAGGTCCACCCGCGGGTGGTGCGGCCAGCGCGCGAGCAGCTCGCGCAGGGCGCGGGCGGCGGTGCTCTTGCCCACGGCCACGCTGCCCCCGATGCCGATCAGGAAGGGGACCTTGTCCTCGCCGTGGCCGAGGAAGGTGGCGGTGGCGCGGAACAGGCCCTGGACGGCGGCCACGTGGAGGTTGAGCAGGCGCGAGAGGGGGAGGTACACCTCCTCGATCTCGGCGAGCGACATGCGCTCGATGAGGCCGTGTATCCGCTCGAGGTCCGCGTCGCCGAGGGTGAGCGGGGTGTCCGCGCGCAACGCGGCCCACTCGTCGCGTGAGAAGCGCAGGTGGGGGGAGAGGCTCACTGCCGTTTCTTCGAGGTCGAGGAGGCCGTCAGTAGAGCAGGAACTTCGCCCGGCGCTTCCGGAACGCCGCCTGTTCCTTCCTCCAGCCCGCGGCGAGGCGCCTCGGCGAGACCCCGGCCTCGATCGCCTTCCGGACCCCGTCCGTCCCGCAGAGGATGTCGAAGGGGAGCTTCACGTGCTCGTACTCGTACGGGGGCTCGCGCCAGGCGAAACGCGCGGGGTCCTGCCGCCGCGCGTGGTGGATCAGGAGAAGGTACGCGAGGAAGGCGGGAAAGCGGGCGCGGTCGGAGACGTGGACCTGCACCCCGTGGCACTGGACGTCCGCGTGCTTCTGGAAGACCGGGGTGAAGGTGGCGGCGCGGAACCCGGCGCCCGGGATGCGCTCCCTGTCGAGCGCGCGGGCCAGGGCGTGGCCGTCCAGCCAGGGGGCGCCCACGAGCTCGAACGGGCGCGTGGTCCCGCGGCCCTCGGAGAGGTTCGTGCCCTCGACCAGGCAGCCCCCGGGGTAGACGAACGCCGTGTCCACGGTCGGGATGTTCGGCGAGGGGAGGACCCAGGGCTGCCCGGTGTCCTCGTAGGCCATCCGCCGCCGCCAGCCCTTCATGGGGACGACCTGCAGGTCGACTTCGAGCGAGAGCTCCTCCCGGAACATCAGCGCGAGCTCGCCCACCGTCATCCCGTGCCGTACCGCGAGCGGATGCATCCCGACGAAGGAGCGGTACTCGGGGAGGAGCACGTTGCCGTCGATGCCGTCGCCCCCGATCGGGTTCGGGCGGTCGAGCACGACGACGCGCCTCCTCTCCCGGGCGCAGGCCTCCATGACGTGGAGCATCGTGTAGATGAACGTGTAGTAGCGCGAGCCGACGTCCTGCACGTCGAAGACCATCGCCTCGACCCCGGCGAGCATCGCCGGGGTGGGCACGCGGGTCTCGCCGTAGAGGCTGTGGACCGGGAGCCCCGTCTCGCGGTCGCGGGAGTGGCCGACCTCGACCAGGTCCTGCGCGTCGGCGGCGATGCCGTGCTCGGGCCCGAAGAGGGCGGCGAGCTTCACCCCGCGGCGGGCCGAGAGGGCGACGGAGGCGTGCTCGAGGTCCGGCGTGATCGAGGACGGGTTGACGACGAGGCCGACGCGAAGGCCCCGGACCGGCTCCGGCCGGTCGAGCAGTCGCTCGAGCCCCGTGCGGACGCGGGCCATGGTCCCTACTCCATCAGGCGGAGAGTGAAGCTCGCCGGTGACTTGCCGGCCCGCTCGATCGTGCCGGTGACGGTGTTCCCCTCGAGCGTGCCCTTGAAGCGATACGCGGTGCCCTGCTGGTCGGCGGTGAAGCGCACGCTGCCGCGGTCGAACCCGATGTCCCGGACCGGCGCCTTGAGCTCGACCTTTCCCCGCCACGTCGTGAGCGTGCCGGTGAGCCGGCCGCCCTCGGTCCGCAGCTGCAGCTCGAAGCGGCGCGTCCCGAGGTCGGGGTCCTCCACCGTGCCGTCCCAGCGACCCTCCACCGCGACCGCGGCCCGGCCGGTCTCGCCCGACGCGACGAGCGCCATCAGGCGCAGGCTCGCCGCCATGCCGGCGGGCGTCGGGAGCACCAGGTTCGTGGGCACGTTGGTGCCGCCCGGCGAGCGCCGGTTGGCCTCGCCGTAGATCTCCGTCAGCACCCGGCCGCGCGGAGACACGGCGACCATCTTGAGCGGGCGCTGCCGGTAGAGGAAGAGGCCGAAGTAGTCCTGCAGGAGCGCCGCCCAGTGGCGGGCCACGGCCGCCGGGCTGACGCGGCGGCCGGCGCCGCGCCCCGTTTCCCAGTCCCGCGAGTACGCGGCCGCGTCCTCGGGAGTGGGCACGAGGAAGGGGCTCACCTCGCCGACGACCCCGACCGAGGGCTGCGGCCGCTCGCGCAGCTCGAAGACCGGCGGCTTCGATGACGCTCCCGCCACGAGCGCGTTGAGGGCCGTCGCCACCTTCACCGCGCGCTCCGGCGTGGAAGGCGCGTCCGCCGGGCCGCCCAGCAGGAGCACGGGGCCGAGCTCGGTGGAGACGAAGACGAGCCCCGCGCCCGGGAACTCCGTGACCGGCGCGGCGAAGAAGCGCGGGAGGAAGCCCGAGGTCGTGCCGCGCAGCAGCGCGTAGGCGACCGTGCCCCCGGAGGCACGCCCCGCCACGGTCACCACGATCGGCAGCTCCGGCGCTATGTCGCCGGCCGGCGGCGGGGGGGCCACGACCGCGAGCTGGGTCGCGGTGGCCGACAGCACGAGCGCGGGCTGGGTCGCGAACGTGACGGTGTTGGCCTGCGGGTCGGGCTGGAAGCCGCGCCCCTTCAGCACCACCCGTTCGCCCACCGCGCCGCGGCGCGGCGTCACGTCGATGACGAGGGGCAGGCGGCCGATGTAGAGGTCGAACGTCTTCGGGGCCGCGGCGCCGACCTTGAGCGCGAGCGAGGTCTTCGCGCCCTCGGGGAGAGGCACCGCGGGGATCGTCACCCGCGCGCCCTCGTCGACCGCCTCGACGGCGGTCGCCGCGACACCCCCGACCTGGGCGCTGAGCTTCTGGCCCTGGAACCCGGCGCCCTTCACGAGGACGACCTGTCCCGGCAGCGCCACGTCGGGCTCGAGCCCGGCGGCATCGACCTTTCCCACGACGGTGACGGTGACGGGCTTCGAGCGGCCGCCCTTCGTCTGCACCACGACCGGCACCTGGGCCTTCGCCCCGGCGGGCACCACCGCCTTGAGCGCGGTGGCGCTCGCCTCGGTGACCTGCGCCCGCGCGGTGCCGAAGAGGACCGTGTTGCCCTTCGCCTCTGCGGCGAAGTGCTTCCCGGTGAGGGTGACGGCCTGCCCCGCCTCCACGCTGTCGGGAGTGATCGAGGCGAGCTCGGGCGGCGTCACGCGGACGAAGAAGAACCACACGAGCCCCGCGACCGCGGCGAGCCCGGCGGCCCCGCCCAGGAGCGGGAGCACCGGGATCGACGGCATCGAGAAGGCCCGCCGGCGCTTCGCCGCCGGGCGGCCCCTGCCCTTCGCGGGGCGGCCCGCCGGTTTGGGCGAGGGCCGCAGCGGCGGGAACTCGGTGCGGGCGACGGGCTCCGCCGGTTCCACCGGGATCGAGGGCAGCTCCGTCTGGTACTCCGGCCTCGGCGCCTCGGCGCGGGGGGGCGCGGGCGGAGGCGCCGGGGGCGGAGCCGGCGGGGGAGGGGCTGTCAGCCGCTCGGGCGGCGGCGGGGGCGCCGGCGGAGGCGGGGCGAAGGAAGGCGCCGGAGGCGGCGGGACCGCGAACGACGGCGGCGGGGGAGGCGCGACGGGCCGGGACGCCTCGTGGGGCGCGTCGGGTAGCGGCGTGGCGAAGAGCGCGTCGCCTCCGTCCTGATCGGGGGTGATCTCGGTGGCCTCCAGGGGAGGCCCGGAGAAATCGTCGTCGATGACGACGGACTGCGCGTCGATCACCGTCTCGGAGGACAGGTCGAACACCGGGGCCCCCTCCTCCCCGAAGGAGGGTGCCGGCACGGGCGCGTCGAGGGCTGGCGCGGCGGCGTCGGCCGCGAGGGCGGGAGACGCCCCGTGCGCGGCGCCGGGCAGCAGGACGAGGAGCTTGGCGCTCCCCTTGGCACCGGGCGGGCCGAGACAGACGCGGTCGCCGTCCCGAAGCGCGTGGCGGCCCTCCACCTTCTCCCCGTTGACGAAGGTGCCGGTCGCGCTGCCGGCGTCCTCGATCACCAGGCCCGTGGGGTCGACGAGGACGCGCGCGTGGAAGGGCTCGACGTTACCGAGCATGATCTGGAGGCCCGCGTCCATGCTCGACCCCACGATGGTCTCACCGCCGGTCAGCGGGAGGGGGTATGAGGTCCCGTCCAGGGGGCCTCCCGTCATGACCAGGGTGGGTACGCTCACGCTCTCCGGCACGGGGGCAACCTCCCAAGAGACAGAAGGACAAGGAGATGCCTCGTCCCTGGCGGCGATTCAAGCACACGGTCCGGGGCGTGTCAACGCTCGTTGACACCCCGGCGCGTGGGTGCTAGCGTGCGATTCAACCGATGACCCCGGCCTTGTCCAGCCCGCGCGAGCCCGCGCCGCCGGAGACGGTCCTGCAGCAGCTGCGGATCCCCTTCGTCCGACGGGTCTCCCTCGTCTCCCCGGCCCGGCGCGAGGACGCCTTCATGATCGACATCGGCCTCGCCGGCGCCTTCGTCGAGCGCGCCCTTCCGCTGCCCCTCGACGAGCTGCTGGAGATCTCCTTCGCCTGGCCCGGCTCCGAGATCCCCTTCTCCGCCCGCTGCCGCGTGGCGTGGTGGCACCCGGAGGGCGCGCCGCTCTCCTCCAAGTCCCTGCCGCCCGGGGCGGGGCTCCAGTTCGTCGAGATGTCGGGGGCCGACCGCGAGCGGCTGCGCGCGCTGCTCGTCGAATACTGCCGGCAGAACCCCCGGGTGCGGCGTTTCCTCCGCCACTGGCCCGAAGCGGAGCGCCAGGGCGACGACCCGACGTTCGGCTGAGGCCGGTGGCGCGCGTCCGCATCGTCCTCGTGCGGCCCGAGACGTCCGCGAACGTGGGCGCGTGCGCTCGCGTGGCCCGCAACACCGGCGCCGTCGGCCTCGACCTCGTCGCCCCCGGCGACTGGCGCACGGTGGACTGCTGGAGGACGGCCTGGGGTGCGCAGGAGCTGCTCGAGGAGGCCCGGGTGTTCGACGAGCTCGGTCCGGCGCTCGCGGGCGCCGCGATGTCGGTGGCGCTCACGGGCCGGCGCCCCGACGGCCCTCCCGTCGCGGACGTGCGCGAGGCGGCGGCCGCCATCGCGGGCCTGGGGCGGGACGACACGGCCGCCCTCGTCTTCGGTCCCGAGGCGACCGGGCTCACGAACGACGAGATCGCGCTGTGCGGCCACCGCGCAACCATCCCCGCGCACCCCGCGCAGCCGTCGTTCAACCTCTCCCACGCGGTCGCGATCGCCGCCCACGAGGTCTTCCGCGCCTCCCGGCGGGGTGCCCCGGAGCCCCGGCCCCGGGCGACGCACGGCCAGAAGGAAGGCCTGCTCGCGCTGCTGCGGGAGGGGCTCCTCGCGATCGGGGCCCTGCCGCGCGTCAACACGGACGGCTACTTCGCCGACTGGCGGGCCCTCGTCCAGCGCACGGACCTCACCCCGAGGGAGCTGAAGCTCCTCGAGCACATGGCCCGCAAGATGGGGCGGGCGGGTGGGGCCGGGTGATGGCCGATCCCCAGGAGCCGTTCGCCGACGTCGAGCCCGTCGAGGGCGGGTTCTCGATACCCGAGCTCAAGTGGCGGGAGCTCGTCTTCGTCGGCGCGCTTCGGCCCGAGGGTGACGCCTTCGTGCGCGACCCCGCCCGGCCGCTGCCGCCTTTCCGCCAGGAGGGCCTCTTCCCCGAGGGCGTCCGGTTCCGCGCGGAGCGGGCGGGGGCGCGGGTCCGGCTGCGCCCCGATCTATAATCCCCCCGTGGAGGCATCCCCCGGCAACGTCGCCCCGCGCATCCTCTCGAGGCCCGAGCACAACCTCTCGCGGAAGAACATCGACCCCGACGCCCTCAAGGTCCTCTACCGCCTCAAGAACAACGGCTTCGTGGCGTACCTGGTCGGGGGCGGGGTGCGCGACCTGCTCCTGGAGCGGCAGCCGAAGGACTTCGACATCGGCACGAGCGCCCACCCGCAGCAGGTGCGCAAGCTCTTCCGCAACTGCTTCATCGTGGGCCGCCGGTTCCGGCTCGCCCACGTGCGCTTCGGCCGGAAGGTGATCGAGGTCTCGACCTTCCGCAAGGCGGCGGAGCCCGAGGAGGGCGAGACCCTCATCCACCGCGACAACACCTTCGGCTCCCCGGAGGAGGACGCGTTCCGCCGCGACTTCACGGTGAACGCGCTCTTCTACGACATCGCCACCTTCTCGGTGATCGACTGGGTGCACGGGATCGAGGACCTGATCGACCGCGTCATCCGGACGATCGGCGACCCCGCCGTGCGCTTCCGCGAGGACCCGGTGCGCATGCTGCGCGCGGTGGCGCTCGCCGCGCGGCTCGACTTCACGATCCACCCGGACACGGCGGAGGCCCTGCGCGCCCTGCGCGGCGAGATCGTGCGCAGCAGCTCCGCCCGCATCCTCGAGGAGCTCTACAAGATCCTGCGCCAGGGCCGCTCCCGGCGCACCTTCGAGATGCTGCACGAGTACGGGCTGCTCGCGTACATCCTGCCCGAGGCGGACCGCGCGATCTCCGAGGGCCGGGAAGCCCTCCTCGCCTCGCTGGCGCGGCTCGACGCCCACCGCCGGGCGGGCCTCGCCACCCCCGACCAGCTGACCAACCCGCTCCTGATGGGCTCGCTCCTGGTGCCCCTCGGCGTGCCGCTGCGGCGCGTGGCCGCCGATACCCCACCCCCGCGCCGCGCGCGGCCGGAGGACCGGGCCGACTCCCCCCTCGGACGGCCCGAGCGACATCGGGGGGACGAGCCGCAGCCCCCGCGCGACGACGTGGACGCCGAGGTCGCGGCGCTGGGCACCGAGGAGGACGAGGAGGCTGCGGGCACGGACTCCGGCTCGTCGGGACCGCTCTCGCTCCCCTTCGCCCGGCGCGACCTCGAGCGGCTGCGGCTCATCCAGCTGGCGCAGCGACGACTGCGCGAGGGACCCGGGTCGGCCCCGGCCCGGCGCGCGATGGTCGGCAAGGGCTACTTCGAGGAGGCGGTGCGCTGGCTCGAGATCCAGGGCGGCGAGGAGGGGCGAGAGCTCGCCGCGCAGTGGTCGGGGCTCTCCCCGGCCGAGCCGGGCGCGGGCGACGAGCCGTCCCCGGAACCGGCCCCCGGTGAGGCGGCCGGCGCGACGGAGGGCGAGGGCTCCCGCCGTCGCCGCCGTCGTCGTCGCCGTCGCCGGCCGTCCTCGAAGCCGGACGCCCCGGCCTGACCTCGCACGCAGCGGATCGGAGGACGAGCTTGGCCCTTCTCACCGAGACCGAGATCCAGGAGCACCTCGCCCGCGTGCCCGGCTGGGAGCGCCGCGGGCAGGAGATCCGGCGTACCTGGGCCTTCGCCGACTTCGGGGCCTCGATGGCCTTCGTCAACCGCGTGGCCGGGCTCGCGGAGGCGGCCGACCACCACCCCGACATCGACATACGCTACTCGAAGGTGACGCTGGTGCTCAGCACGCACGACGCCGGCGGGCTCACCGCGCGCGACTTCGCGCTGGCCGAGGCGATCGGGGCGTGAGGGCCGTCGTCCTCGGGTCGGGCGGGCAGCTCGGGCGCGAGCTCGTGGCCGTGCTTCGCGGGGAGGTCGCGTGGGCGGGCGATCGGGCCGAGATCGACGTCACCGACCCGGCGGCGGTGAGCGCCCTCGTGGCGCGCGAGAAGCCGGACGTCGTCTTCAACGCCACGGCCTGGAAC
>Ga0316622_100001324_pt1 | contig 15995 bp, 12 predicted proteins | sample OWC_Aug_OW2_C1_D_FD_207646 | JGI IMG/M metagenome (GOLD analysis project Ga0316622, IMG submission 207646) | Wetland soil microbial communities from Old Woman Creek delta, Ohio, United States - OWC_Aug_OW2_C1_D5_C | ecosystem: Environmental > Terrestrial > Soil > Wetlands | place: USA: Ohio... | reverse complement strand
ATCACCGCGTACTCGTCCAGCAGGGTGATGCCGGTTTCTTTGCAGAAATCTTGTCCCAGCAAAAAGTCGCGGTTGCCTTGCAGCAGGAAAATCTCGGTGCCGGAATCGGCCAGTTGCCTGAGAGCCTTCTTGATGGTCTTGTTGGGTGGCGTGTTATCGTCGTCACCTATCCAGGCGTCGAATAAGTCGCCCAGGATGTAGAGTGCCTTCGCTGATACGGCGCGCTGCTTCAGGAAAGTCGAAAATCGCCGGGTAATCTCGGTTTTTTCCAGCGACAGATGCAGGTCCGAGATGAAAAGAATGTCTTTTTTCAATAGGGAATCGTAGGTCGGGTTACGACTGCATGGAGGCAGAAGGTAATGCAGGAGCAATTACCGAGCGTAGCGTAACCCGACAACATGCTATTCGACGATTTCGGCTTTTTCGATCACGATGTCGGTTTTAGGTACATCCTGATGTCCGCCGCGGTTGCCGGTAGCTTGTTTGGCCATCGCATCGACTACGTCCATGCCTTCGATCACTTCGCCGAAAACCGTATAGCCCCAGCCACTTGGGGTCGGGCTGGTGTGATCCAGGAAGGAATTGTCCTTATAGTTGATGAAAAATTGCGCGGTAGCTGAATTTGGGTCGTTGGTGCGAGCCATCGCCAGCGTGCCGCGTTTGTTTTTCAAGCCGTTGTCGGCTTCGTTCTTGATCGGGGCCTTGGTTTCTTTTTGATTGAAGCTGACATCGAAGCCGCCACCTTGCGCCATGAAGCCCGGAATCACGCGGTGAAAAATGGTGCCGTCGTAGAAACCGCTTTTGACGTAATCGGCAAAATTGGCTGCGGAAACGGGCGCTTTTGCGTTGTCGAGCTGGATCACGATGGCGCCCAGTGAAGTGGTCATTTTTACTTTGGTTTGAGTGTCGGACATTTTCTTTTCCGTTGCAAATGAAAGAGTTGTGAATAAAAACAGCATCAGGTAAATAAGGGTTTTGCGCATAAAAAGCTCCTAAAGTCGCTGCAAGCGGCGAATTCTATGTGTTTTTATCTTGAAAGAGAAGCCGGAATCTTGATAGATTGCCCGGTCTTTAGCCGTATCCACCCGACCCAGTCATGCTGAAAATCTACAACACCCTGACCCGAAGCAAGCAAGAATTCATCCCCAAACAGCCCGGCAAGGTCGGGATGTACGTCTGCGGCATGACGGTTTACGACTACTGCCATATCGGCCATGCCAGGGTGATGGTGGTATTCGACACCGTGTCGCGCTATCTGCGGCATTCGGGTTATCAGTTGACCTATGTGCGCAATGTCACCGACATCGACGACAAGATCATTCAGCGCGCCAACGACAACGGCGAAGAGTTTGGCGCCCTGACCGAACGTTTCATAGCAGCCATGCACGAGGACGAAAAGGCATTGTCGGTGCTGCCGCCCGATCTTGAGCCGCGGGCGACGCAGTCGATCGGCGACATCATTAATATGATTTCGACCTTGATAACCAAGGATTTTGCCTATGTCGGCGGCAATGGCGACGTGTTTTACGCGGTTAGCCGTTTCGATGGTTACGGCAAATTGTCCGGCAAAAACATTGAAGACTTGCAGGCGGGCGAGCGGGTCGACGTCGATACCGCCAAACGCGATCCTTTGGATTTCGTGCTGTGGAAAATGGCCAAGCCGGGCGAACCGGCTTGGGAATCGCCGTGGGGGCAGGGGCGTCCCGGCTGGCATATCGAATGCTCGGCGATGTCGACCTGCTGTTTGGGCAACCATTTCGACATTCACGGTGGCGGCATGGATTTGCAGTTTCCGCATCACGAGAACGAAATCGCCCAATCCGAAGGCGCCACCGGCGAGACTTTCGTTAACTATTGGATGCACAATGGTTTCGTGCGCGTGAATGAAGAAAAAATGTCCAAATCCTTGGGTAATTTTTTTACCGTGCGCGAGGTGTTGAAGCAATACCGGCCGGAAGTGATTCGTTTCTTCATCCTGTCCAGCCATTACCGCAGTCCGCTGAATTATTCCGACGAACACCTGGACGAAGCGGGCGTGGCCTTGACGCGTTTGTATACCGCGCTGAGAGGCGTCGAGATTACCGAGGTGGCTATCGATGCCGATTTCAAACTACGCTTCGAACAGGCGATGGACGATGATTTCAATACGCCGGTGGCGCTGGCGGTATTGTTCGATCTCGCTCGCGAATTGAACAAGGCCCAGGACAAACAAATATTGGCGGCGACCTTGAAACAGTTGGCGGCGATTTTAGGCTTGTTGCAAGATGATCCCGACGATTTTCTAAAAGGAAGAAGCTTTACTTTAGTAGCCGAGCCTGGAAAATTTACGCTTTCTGGTGGTCAAGCAAATCTAATTAAAGGTGCTTCTGAAGAATTAATTGAAGAAAAAATTCAGCGAAGACTAGAGGCAAAGAAAAATAAGGATTGGGGTACTGCGGATAAAATACGGGATGAATTGAAAGAGCTAGGTGTGGTTTTGGAAGATATGCCTGGAGGAAAAACCACTTGGCGCCGCGAAAGCTGAAAATGAAAGCGTAGGCCGGAATACGCCGATAGGCGTTTCCGGCGGATTGGGATGCCGGAAATGCTTATGCTTATTCCGGCCTACAACTCAAAGATAAAAAATGACCCAAATCAAAGACAAATCGGTAGAAATCTTTCTGGACGAACTGGCCAGCAAACAAGCCACGCCCGGCGGCGGTAGCGCGGCGGCGGTGATGGGGGCGCAAGCGGCGGCCCTGACCAGCATGGTCTGCAATCTGACCCTGGGCAAACCCAAATATGCGGAAGTGGAGGCCGAAATGCAGGCCTTGTTGGCGGAGTCGGAAGCCTTGCGGACGACTTTGATCGGCATGATCAAGGCCGATGTCGACGTGTTCGACAAGTTGATGGGCTGTTACGGTTTGCCGAAAGTCAGCGATCAGGAAAAAGCTCACCGAACCGAGCAAATCCAGATTGTGTTGAAAGAAGCTACGCTGGTACCGCTGGCATGCGCCAAGGCCTGTGCCAAAGCCATCGAGCTGAGCCGAGTTGCCGCGGAAAAAGGCAATCTAGGCGTGATCAGCGATGCAGGCGTAGCGGTGATGGCGGCTTACGCAGGCTTGAAAAGTGCCGCGTTGAATGTGTATATCAATGCGGCCAGCCTGAAAGATCGAGAGTTTGCCGAGGCCCGGTTGGTAGAATTACAGGAAGTCATGGCGGGGGTCGATATTGCAGCCGAGGACATTTACCAAATCGTCAAGCGCAAACTGTAATTCAACAGATTGATTTTTCCGATTATAAAAAACCGCCCTTCGAGGCGGTTTTTTTTGTTTTAAGCGGTCAGCCTCGATTGGCGGCGATTCAATCCCAAGAAGCCCACCAATGCGGAAAGAAATAGCCAGGCCGCACCCGGCAAAGGCACCGAGGAGACTGGGATACCGATTGGCATGATGGGTTGCATGGCGCCGAGTGCGGCGCCGGCGTGGTTACTCGCAATGAAATTAAACTGGTCGCCGTTACTGACCAGTATGGCCAGATTCAGCGTCCCAGTCTGATGCGCGGGGGAATTATCGGTATTTCCGCTGTTGAGATTTAGGGAGCTGTTGGCAGAGAAAAATTCAGAATGTACGTTGGACCCGGTTTTTTGCGCAAAGAAATCCACTCCAGCCATTGCTGAGTTATTGAAGGTTGAGCCAGTGTCGGGCACTAGTGCGGCATCGAGGCTGTAGTGCATCGAGAAAACCAGCAGGCCGTTGCCGGACACGTTGAGGTTACCGGATCGAAAGCTGTTTGCCCAGGCGCCAGATGAGGAGGGAGTGACCCGAGCCGATGTATCTAACGTCGTTGCATTGCTACTAACCTGTGCCCAAGAGTCGGTATTCCCTGCGGTCTTGTTTATCGAGGTGCTCCAGTCGGCGCTGAAGTCACTCTGGTAATCATTAGCCGGCTGAGTCACTACCGTTGCCGAAGTAGACAGGTTGCTCCAACTGACTGTAGGCGACGAGCCCAAACCCAGCGGAACTCCCGCAACCGAAAAACTGTTCCAGTCAAACACCGCATTTGCATAAGCATATGGCGCGAGCACAGTGGCTTCGGCATTGCCAGCCGTCAATCCCAGAAAAACCAGGATGGACAATTTCCTTCTTATCTCCATCATTAATACTCCAAAAACTGCATTGTTAGCGCTCATGTCAAACGAAAGGGAATGAGCATCCGATAGACGCCGTAAAATCGGCGCCGACAAAACACACACAAAATAGATGTCTGTTTTATTACAAAAATAACACGGTAATGTTACTGCTATATGACTGTTGTATTAAATTCACCGGCAGGTAGATATGAGTGATGTAACGCATATCGTAGCCTTGGGGCGATTTCGCATTTTTCCTCGAATAATTGCTGTTATTATCGTAACAACAAGACATTGAAGCCCTTTTCGGCGAAAATAGCGGTATGTTTTTCGCTGCAGTATTCCTCCATGTACAAATATGACGGCCTGGTCGTTCATCAAAGCCACGACGACGAAGGCATCATAGAAATCGTCGACCAGGAAGGCGTCAGAGCCTTGCATTTCGGTTCGCCTTCCCGGCAAAGCACCATGCTGATGTCCGATCCCAATCGCCTACATTCCCAGTATGCGCGGGCGATGATGGCGTTGCTGCTGTTTCACGACCAGCCTCGCGAGGTGCTGATGATAGGCCTGGGCGGCGGCACCATTGCTAAATTTCTGCTGCATCAGTTTCCCGACTGCCGTCTGAAGATCGTTGAATTTCGCGCCAGCGTGTTAAAAGTGGCGCGCAGCCATTTCGGCTTGCCGTTCGATCCGCGCATGAAGATCAAGATCGGCTGCGGCGCCCAGCATGTCCGTCAGCAAAGCAGGGAAAACAGCGAAATTCACGACCTGGTCATGATCGATGCCTACGACCATGCCGGCATGGCGCCGGAAGTCAGCAGCGAAATTTTTTTCGACAACTGCCGAACCTTGTTGACCCGGGACGGTCTGCTGGTGATCAATTTATGGGGGACCGATAAGGAGTTGTTCCAGCAAGTCACCTGGAACATGGGACGTGTGTTTGGCTGGCGCATCCTGTTTTTGCCGGTCCGAAACCGTGGCAACATCATCGGATTTGCATTCGGTGACCAGTTTCCCAAACCCAGCATGAAAGCATTAATCGACAAGGCCAAGCAGCTGGAGCAACAGTACCAACTGGAATTCTCCATCTATCTTCAAGACTTTAAACGCAACAATACCAGCACTATCAACCGGGTAATCAACAAGTGATTCACAACGCGCCGAATATCTTCGGCTATAAAAAATATTGGGCTCACCGTTTCGGTCCGGCGCCGGAATTGCCGATGAGCCTGGCCGAAATGCAGCAGCTGGGCTGGGATGCTTGCGACATCATTTTGGTCACCGGCGACGCCTACGTCGACCATCCCAGCTTCGGCATGGCGGTGATTGGCCGGGTGCTGGAGGCGCAAGGGTTTCGGGTAGGCATCATCTCCCAGCCGGATTGGCATAGCGCCGAAGACTTTAAAAGGCTGGGCCAACCCAAGCTGTTTTTTGGCGTCACCGGCGGCAACATGGATTCGATGGTCAACCGCTATACTTCCGACAGGAAAATCCGCTCCAACGATGCCTATACCGCCGACGGCGCGGCCGGCAAGCGTCCTGACCGGGCCGTGAATGTCTACGCCCACCGTTGCCGGGAGGCCTATAAAAACGTGCCTATCGTCATCGGCGGCATAGAAGCCAGCTTGCGGCGTATCGCCCATTACGATTACTGGTCGGACAAGGTGCGTAAATCCATCTTGCTGGATTCCAAGGCCGATTTGCTGGTGTACGGCAATGCAGAGCGTCAAGTCGTCGAGATCGCCCACCGTCTGGCGAAGGGTGAGGGCGTCCATGATTTGAAAGGCATACGCGGCACCGTGCATTTCGTCAAACAGGTGCCGCTAGGCTGGATGGAAAAAGATTCCACCGACATCGACAAACCGGGTGTAGTAATTTCGCATCAAAGTCCGTATCAGGAAATGCCGGTATGTGAATCGAATGTAGGGCCGAATTCATTCGGCCAAACCTCAGGCGAAACGGTCATCCAGTTCAAACCCATCGCCAATAAGCAGCGCGCGCAAACCGTGATCCGCCTGCCGGACTACGATGTGGTGAAGGACGATCCAGTGTTGTATGCCCATGCCTCGCGTGTCATGCATGGCGAAACCAACCCCGGCAATGCCCGCGCCCTGATTCAACGCCACGGCAACCGGGAAGTATGGATCAATCCGCCGCCGCTGCCTTTGACCACGCCGGAAATGGACGGCGTGTTCGATCTGCCATATTCGCGCCTGCCGCATACCGCTTACGGCAAGGCCAATATCCCGGCCTTCGAAATGATCCAGCATTCGGTACTGATCATGCGTGGCTGTTTCGGCGGTTGCAGCTTTTGCTCGATCACCGAACACGAAGGTCGCATCATCCAGAACCGCTCCGAGGATTCCATCATTCGCGAGATAGAAGCGATCCGCGATACCTCGCCCAACTTCACTGGCAATATCTCCGATTTGGGCGGCCCGACCGCCAACATGTGGCGCCTGGCCTGCAAGGATCCGGCTATCGAGGCTTCCTGCCGCAAGCCGTCCTGCGTCTATCCGGGCATTTGCCACAATCTGAATACCGACCAGACGCCGCTGGTCAAACTTTACCGGCGAGCCCGCAAGCTGCCCGGCATCAAGAAAATCTTCATCGCCTCGGGCCTGCGCTACGACATCGCTGTCGAGACACCTGAATACGTCAAGGAACTGGTGACCCATCACGTCGGCGGTTATTTGAAAATCGCCCCGGAACATACCGAGCAAGGCCCGCTGTCGAAGATGATGAAGCCGGGCATGGGCACTTACGACCGCTTCAAGCAGATGTTCGACAAGTATTCCAAGGAAGCCGGCAAGGAGCAGTATCTGATCCCCTACTTCATCGCCGCCCATCCCGGCACCGAAGACGAGGATATGCTGAATTTGGCTCTATGGCTGAAACGCAACGGCTTCCGCGCCGATCAGGTGCAGGCCTTCTTGCCGTCGCCAATGTCGATCGCCACGGCGATGTATCATTCTGGCAAGGACACCTTACATAAGGTGGCTCGCAATAGCCCAGATATTGCGATACCGAAAGGCATCAAGCAGCGGCGGCTGCACAAGGCCTTCCTGCGCTATCACGATCCGAAGAATTGGCCGCTGCTGCGCGAGGCCTTGAAGGACATGGGAAGAGCCGACTTAATTGGCAACGGCAAGCAGCATCTGGTGCCCAGCTTTCAACCCAAAGTCGGCGAACAGTCAGGCGATATACAACGGCCTAAAAGCCGGCCGTTTGTCACCAAGTACACGGCTATCAAGCCGAATCGATCCGGCAAACACAAACGCCTAAAGGATTAACAGCCACGGTTAAGCGGAAAACGCTGCATTTGCGACCAGCGGGTCTATGATGCACGACCTGGCGACCCTGTTACGCCCTTGTTTTTTGGCTTCATACAAGGCCTTATCGGCACGGCTGAGGACGCCATCGATACAAGTATCTCCCTCAGAGAAGCTGGCGATGCCAATCGATGTCGTGAACCGAAGCGAGGTTTGTGAGGGCAAGGGCACTTCGGCGGCGGCCACCGCGTTGCACATCCGCTTAGCGACTTCGAAAGCCCGAGCGCAACTCGTCGCCGGCAGCAGGATGGCAAATTCCTCGCCTCCCAGTCGGCCGATCATATCGACCTCGCGCACCAAACCTCGACAAACTTCCACCAGTTTTTTTAAGGTCAGGTCGCCGGCATGGTGGCCATATTCGTCGTTGATTGCCTTGAAATGATCGAGATCCAGTGCGAGTACCGACAATTCACCGCCATAACGGTGAATGCGTAAAATTTCCTGCTCCGCGGTTTCCAGAAAGTGGCGGCGGCTGGCGCAGCCGGTGAGGGCGTCGGTATTGGCCAGCTGTTCAAGCCGCCATTCCAGCTTCTTGTGTTCGGTAATATCCTGAATGATGCCCAGCACGGTCGCTTGATCGTGCTGGGGAAAGTATTGCACGGTGCCGAAAATTTTCGGTTTTTGATCGTCTCCGAGCTTAATGAGCTGGCTTTTACAGTGTACGATCCGGACTTCGCCGTCGGGCAACACGATTCGGTATTCGATATCGAACCCGCTTCCCGATTGGAGACGCTTGAGACTATCGGCGACACGTTCTCTATCGTCGGCATGCACGATTCGTAAAAACGTGTCGTAATCTTGCGGAAAATTCTGCGGTTCGAAGCCGAAGATGCGATAGGCTTCTTCGGACCAGCTAAATTGCTCGGCATGGGCATCCCATTCCCAGTGGCCTAGGTGAGCGATGGCCTGAGCTATCTTCAAATTCGCTTCGCTTTTGAGTAATTCCTCGGCGATGCGTTTCATCTCCTTCAAGGAATGATTCAAAGTTACATGGGTTTTCACCCTGGCTAAGACTTCTTCTTTCTGAAACGGTTTGGTGATGTAATCCACGCCACCGGCCTGAAATGCCCGCACCTTTTCTTCCAGTTCGGTGGCCGCGCTGATAAAAATCACCGGGATTTCTCTTAACTGGGGATTAGCCTTGATTCGCCGGCAAACTTCAAAACCATCCATGCCCGGCATGTGAATGTCCAACAAAATGAGTTCCGGCGGAACTGCCGCCATGGAACGCAAGGCCAGCTCGCCGTTGTTGAATGGACGCAAGCGATAACCTTCATCGGACAGAATGTCTGCTAGTAATTTGAGCGCGGCCGCTTCGTCATCGACGAGAAGTATGTTACTGATCATGGCGTTCATCCGGGGAGGTTTGGGTGTCGAGAGCTTCCAGCGCTTCCAATATAGGCAGATAATTGAAAGCTTGCAGATAGCGGCTCAGTATTTTTGCCAGTTCGGCATCCTGTTGTTCGATACGCCGCAGAAGTTCTGACAGTCGGTCGGTATTGCCCAAAATCAATTCGTTTATCAATTCACGGCGTAATGCTTCAGGCAAACTACCGATAGCTACCAATGAAAATGACGGATCGGTCTCGACAGGCTCTTTTTGCCGATACAAAAATTTCACGCCAAGCAACCGTGCCATGCAATCGTATATTTCGGAGGGGCGATAAGGTTTACGTACGAAGTCGTCCATGCCCGCCGCCAGCATTTCATCGCGTTGCTCGGAAAATGCCGAGGCGGTAACGGCCGCGATTTTGACATCCTTGCCGCTTTCCAAGCCGCGAATACGCTGCGTGGCTTCTAGCCCGTCCATCACCGGCATGCGCCTATCCATCCAGATGAAATGCGGCCGAAAACGTTGAAACATCTCCACACCTTTCGCTCCATCCTTGGCTACCTCTGTGATGAAGCCCACGTTATCCAGCAGGCGGCGCAATAACAGCCAATTTTCCTCTTGATCCTCGACGATCAAGATCCGGTATTCGGGCTGGCCCGGTTCCAGGCCGATGACGTTATTGCTCTCTTGGGCTTCGGCGGGCGGCAGTTCGGAGCTGTCGGCCAATTCAACCGGCACATTCAGCCGAAATAACGAGCCTTTGCCCGGTTCGCTTTCCAGCTCGACGTTACCGCCCATCAGCTCCAGATATTCGCGGACGATGGACAAGCCCAGGCCCGTGCCTTTTTGCGTCGCCGATTTCCCCACCTGCACGAAGGGTTCAAAGATGTGGCATTGATCTTCCTTGCTGATGCCTATACCGCTATCTTCTATCTCGATGACTAAGCTATGCACCTTCTTATCTGGCTGAAGCTTTATGCGTAGCGTCACGCCGCCTTGCCGGGTGTATTTGATGGCATTACCGACCAGATTGACGACGATTTGCCTGAGTTTATCGCCATCGGCCTTGATCACTCGCGGCAGGTCGGCGGGCTGATCGAGCAGCAGTTGCAGGCCTTTTTCCTCGGCTCTAACTCGCATCATGCTCATCACGTCTCTGGCCAGCGCACCGAGATCGAATACCTGGGTCTGCAGAACGATACGGCCGGCCTCTATCTTGGCCATATCGAGTACGTCGTTAATCAGGCTGAGCAAATGTTCGCCGCTACGATTGATGATGTCGAGATTTTCGCGTTGTTTCTCTCCCATGCTGGGATCGTTGCGCAACAGATTGGAAAATCCAAGAATGGCGTTCAGCGGCGTGCGTAGTTCATGGCTCATATTGGCGAGGAATACGCTTTTTGCGCGATTAGCGGCTTCGGCCTGTTCCTGAGCTGCTTTCGCTCTAGCCTGGGCACGGCGCATCGCTTCGGCTATCCCCGATATCATTGCGCAGTTCACCAGAAATACGGACATACCCAGCCAATCGCCGGCATCGGCGATGAAGGGCTTATCCGTGGGCGACCAGAGTAAAATGACAAACGCGGACAACGCCGTTGCCAGCAAGCCGACCGGTAGTCCACCGTAAAGAGCGGCAATCATCACCGCCGGATAGAAAGTCACATAGGGGATACGTAGCCCTAAGCCTTGTAGCGGCCATAGCCGTAACGCGGCAGCCATGGCGACAAGAATCACGGCAGTCGCGTAAGGCAGCCACGGATTGCGACGAAATTGTGCTTGCGTTTCCTGGTTTTTGTTCACTTTGAAGCGCGCCCCTAGGTAAGGATTTGTTCGTGCGTGGGTATCAATTTAGCCGGAATAATTATTAACAGTAACCTTGACTGTTCAACATACTATACCGCTCGAGCCGCGCCGGAAAGTTCCGGATGAATTATTCGACCGAACACCGGCGTTGCCCAGTATCGGCCGTTTTATACCCCGCAAACCACGATCTTGCTCAAACCGCCGCCTATCCGTCCGACCTGGATTCGGGTGCCGATATGTTCGGTCATTTCCTGCACATGAGAGATCACACCGACTTTCCAGCCCAAGGCTTGCAGACTGTCCAGCGCCTCCATCACCACGCGCAGCGTGTCGGCGTCCAGGCTGCCGAAGCCTTCGTCAATGAACGGGGAATTGACCTTGATCCGGTTGGAGGCGGGCTGAGCTAATGATTATCTGCTAAGGGTGAACGGTGGAATTTTAGCGCGATTGCCCCGGGCAATGAGCCGATCTAAGACAATCGTTCAACCATACCCGAAGCCGACTAAAAATACCCTGCCTCGTCAATTACTGTGCGCTTGTTTATTTAAACAACTCGGCCATCGAAATCACATTCTTGGCCATTTCGCCGAGGGCGATGTTGCGGTCCATCGCCAGTTTGCGCAGCGCATGGTAGGCCTGGTCTTCCGTGTAACCTTGGGATTTGATCAGGATGGCTTTGGCGCGGTCTATCAGCTTGCGGTCTTCCAGCTGGGTCTTGGTTTTTTTCAATTCTTCCTTCAGCGCGTGCTGTTCCTTGAAACGGGCGATGGCGATGTCGACGATGGACTTGATGCGCTTGGCTTCCAGGCCGTCGACAATATAGGCGCTGACGCCGGCTTTGATGACCTTGTTGATGGTTTCGGTCTGCTGGTCCTCGGCGAAGATTACCACCGGCAGCGAGTAGCTGCGGTTGATGTCGATGATCATGTTCAGCACCGCCTCGGTGGGGGTATACAGATTCAATACCACCACGTCAGGATGCAGGGATTGCACGATTTGCACCATGTCCAGTTCTTTCAGCCTCAGCGTCACCACTTCGCAGCCGTGCTGCCGTAACGTGCGCTCCAGTATACGTTCGCTGTCGAATTCGTCGACGACTAATACGTTTAGCTCGGCCATGGGTTAATCCAGCGCAATCTTCAGCAAGGAGCCGTCGGGCATGATTTCGGTGATGAAGTTTTTGGGTTCTTCCAGATAATGAATCAGCCCCAGCAACAGCAGGCTACAAAGACCCAGCATCAGAAAAAAATGAGTGGTGGACAGGAAGGTCAGCAAGATCAGAAAAATAATCGCCCCGGCGTTGCCGTAAGCGCCGACGATGCCGGCCACCTCGCCGGTGATGGCGCGTTTGACCAAGGGCACGAAGGCGAAGATGGCGCCTTCCGCCGCCTGCATGAAGACCGAGCAAATCAATGTCACGACCACGGCCAGCGTGATGGACCATTGCGGCGAAATCATCGCCATCAACAGATAACCGCCCGCCAGTCCGGCCACGAACAGCGCCATCGAGAGTTTGCGGCCTATCTTGTCGCTCAACCAGCCGCCGGCGGGACGGGCGATGACGTTGGTCACCACAAAACTGGAGGCCAGTAAGCCTGCATCCAGCATGCTGATGCCTTGCGTTTCGTTAAAGGTCTTGAAGAAAAACATCGGCAACATCGACAACACCGCCAGCTTGGAGCCGAAGGTGATCAGATAGGCCACGGCCAGGATGAAAACTTGCCGATATTGGTAATGGTGGATGCTGGCTATCGGTTGGCTCAAGCGGTCGGCGTTGTTGTTGACCAGTTTATAGGTGTGCAGCAGGAACAGCAGCCAGACGATCAGGTTGATGGTGATATTCCAGCCGTCCGACAACACCGGAGTCGCAGGGGTGGAGAGCTTCCAGCTCAGCAGCGAGATGGTGGCATATAAGGGCACCAGACTCAGCATATAAAGGAATAGGTCGCGAATACTGGTAACTTCCATTGCCATTGGCCGTCGGGTTTTCAGCTCGGCAATTTCCGGCGGCAGATTTTCGACGCTGAAATAATAAATCACCGAGTATAAGAGGGCGATGACGCCGGTCAACGCCACCGCGTAACGCCAGCCGTGTTCGGCGCCGAAATAAAAGGCTATGCCGGGCAGGAAAATGGCGGCGATCGCCGAGCCGAAGTTGCCCCAGCCGGCGTAGATGCCTTCGGCGGTACCGACCTGGCTGGCCGGAAACCAGTCGCCGATGATGCGCACCCCCACCACGAAACCGGCGCCGATAAAGCCCAGCAAAAATCGCGACCAGGCTAGTTCCGCAAAATTGTCGGCCATCGCGAACATGAAACAGGGAACGCTGCATACCGCCAGCAACAGGCTGTAGCTGATCTTGGCGCCGAACCGGTCCACCAGCATGCCGGTGATCACGCGGGCCGGAATCGTCAATGCCACATTCAGCAGTAGCAATATGTCGATCTGGGCCTCGCTGATCCCTAAATCCTGCTGAATCAATACCATCAGTGAGGCGTGATTGAACCAGACCACGAAGCTGATGAAGAAGGCGAGCCAACTCATGTGCAACACTTTGGTCTTGCCGTGAAAGGAAAACAGTCTGAAAGGCATAAAGGGCATGGCGTATCCGGAGTCTGTGTTTCCCGATGTTCAGCAGGTTGCGTGCCACAAATTTGAGCGCGAAAACAGGGTGGATTGACAGTCGTGGCTGGCTATTTTGGTGCAAACGATGCTTTTTCTTGCCTTATTTGGGTGCATAAATCCGAAAGAATAGTCGGTGTTTTTCGGTTCAGCCCTTGTTTTATCGGAGTTGCGGGTGTTGGCATCAATTTTGTTAGGTAGTTGTCAAGTCTCGTTGTTGGACTTTCTCCCTAAGTAAACCTGGACAAAGGCGTCCTGTTTGAATGAGTTTCTCATTTCAATCAGGATGCCTTTTTTTTTGGATTGGATTTAGGGATTTAACGAGGCCGTAGCATTGGATCGCCTGCCGACGATTTCGGTTCGGTAGTGGATATAGACGACATCAGCGTAAAAAGAGGCCACGCATGAATATCAAACAAACCCTGGTTGTTATCGGAAATGGCATGGTCGGGCAGCATTTTCTGGCCGGCCTGGTTAACAGCGGCGCCAAGGACCGCTACCGTATCGTCACTTTTTGCGAGGAGCCCAGGCCTGCCTACGACCGGGTGCATCTGACGGAATATTTTGCCGGCAAGAGTGCCGAGGATTTATCGCTAGTTGCCGACGGATTTTTCGAGGAACACGAGATTAGCTTGCATCTGGGCGACAAGGCCAGCCACATCGACCGGCAACGCAAACAGGTGACTTCGGCAAACGGTGTGGTGGTCGATTACGATAAGCTGGTGCTGGCCACCGGCTCCTATCCGTTTGTGCCGCCGGTGCCCGGGCACGAAAGGTCGCAATGTCTGGTGTACCGCACCATAGAAGATCTGGAGGCGATAAGCTCTGCGGCGGCAAAATCAAAAATCGGTGCCGTGATCGGCGGCGGTTTGCTGGGGCTGGAAGCGGCCAAGGCCTTGAAGGATTTGGGCCTGGAAACCCATGTGGTGGAATTCGCACCGCGCCTGATGGCCGTACAACTGGACGAAGGCGGCGGGGCGATGCTGAAACAGAAGATAGAGGCGCTCGGCGTAAAAGTGCATCTAAACAAAAACACCACCTTGATAGCCGACGGCGAGCAATGCCTGCATAAGATGAACTTTGCCGATGGCGAGACGCTGGAAACCGACATCGTGCTGTTCTCGGCCGGTATCCGGCCGCGCGACGACATCGCCCGAGGCTGCGGCCTGGATATTGGCCCACGTGGCGGCATCGTCATCGACAATCAGTGTAAGACCTCCGATCCCGACATTTATGCCATCGGTGAATGCGCGCTGTGGAACGGCCAGATTTTTGGCTTGGTGGCGCCGGGTTATGCGATGGCGCGCACCGTGGTGGCCGATCTGGCGGGCGAGGAGGCCAGTTTCACGGGCGCCGACATGAGCACCAAGCTGAAACTGATGGGCGTCGACGTCGCCAGCTTAGGCGATGCACACGCCAGAACCCAGGGCGCTCTGGTTTACACCTATCAAAACGGCTCCAGCGAAATCTACAAACGTTTGGTGGTCAGCCAGGATAAGAAACAATTGCTGGGCGCGGTATTGGTTGGGGAGGCGTCCGGCTACGGCAGCTTGCTGCAATATTGCCTGAACGGCATCGCCTTGCCGGAAAATCCCGACTCGTTGATTTTGCCGCAGCGATCCGATGAACCGGTGGGCTTGGGACCGGATGCCCTGCCGGCCTCGGCGCAAATCTGTTCCTGCCACGACGTCAGCAAGGGCCAGGTCTGCGGCGCGATCGAAGCCGGCTGTGCCTCTTTGGGCGAATTGAAGGCTCAAACCAAGGCCGGCACCGGCTGCGGCGGCTGTTCGGCCTTGTTGAAATCGGTATTGGACAGCGAACTGACCAAGCTCGGCGTGGAGGTGTGTACCGATATTTGCGAGCATTTCCCGCACACTCGCCAGGACTTGTACAACCTGGTGATGCTGGAAGAAATCAAAACCTTCGACGAACTGTTGGACAGGCACGGCCGGGGCCTGGGCTGCGAAGTCTGTAAACAGGCGGTCGGCTCGATACTGGCCTCGTATTGGAACGACTACATCCTCAACAAAGAACACATCGGTTTGCAGGATACCAACGACATCTTCCTGGCCAACATGCAGAAAGACGGTACTTATTCGGTGGTGCCGCGTATCGCCGGAGGCGAGATCACCCCGGATATGTTGATTGCGTTGGGCCGGGTCGGTAAAAAATATAAGCTGTACACCAAAATTACCGGCGGGCAACGCGTCGATCTGTTCGGCGCCCGCGTCGAACAATTGCCGCTGATCTGGAAAGAGTTGATAGACGCCGGTTTCGAATCCGGCCACGCCTACGGCAAATCGCTACGCACCGTCAAATCCTGCGTCGGCAGCTCCTGGTGCCGCTACGGTGTCGACGACAGCGTCGGCTTGGCGATCGAATTGGAGAATCGTTACAAGGGATTACGCGCACCACACAAGATCAAATTCGCGGTGTCCGGCTGTACCCGCGAATGCGCGGAAGCGCAAAGCAAGGACATCGGCGTGATCGCCACCGAAAACGGTTGGAACTTGTACGTCTGCGGCAACGGCGGCATGAAACCGCGCCATGCCGATTTGTTCGCCACCAATCTGGACAAGGAAACCCTGATCCGATACATCGATAGGGTGTTGATTTTTTATATCCGCACCGCCAACCGCATGCAGCGCACCTCGGTATGGATGGAAAACATGGAAGGCGGTCTGGATTACCTTAAATCGGTGGTGATCGAAGATAGGTTGGGCATGGGCGAACAATTGGAGCAGCAGATGCGCCAAGTCATCGATACCTATCAATGCGAATGGAAAACCAC
>Ga0316622_100001323_pt1 | contig 15997 bp, 13 predicted proteins | sample OWC_Aug_OW2_C1_D_FD_207646 | JGI IMG/M metagenome (GOLD analysis project Ga0316622, IMG submission 207646) | Wetland soil microbial communities from Old Woman Creek delta, Ohio, United States - OWC_Aug_OW2_C1_D5_C | ecosystem: Environmental > Terrestrial > Soil > Wetlands | place: USA: Ohio... | reverse complement strand
CTTCCTCGACCAGGCGGGCGCGCACCCGGAACCCGTCTCGTTCTACCTCGCGGCCGCCCGCGGGGCGGTCGAAGAGCGGGCCTTCGGGGAGCGTCCCGGGCGGCGCGTGCGCGTGCTGCTCTTCGAGCCGGCGCAAGGGGAGGCCCTCGCCCCGGGGTGGAGGGAGAGGCTGGCGGCCGGCAAGGCCGGCGGCCTGCCGGGCGCTTTCCTCGCCTCGCTCGGCAGGGCGCTGATCCAGGCGGACGAGGCGCGCGCGGGCACCGATCTCCTGTCCGAAGCGCTCGCCGCCGGCTACGACGATCTCGGCATCTATCTGAACCTCGGGAACGGGTACCTTGCGCTCGAGCGCCCTCACGAAGCCGGGCGCGTGTTCGACGAGGCGCTCGGACGGTACCCGGATGCGCCCGACCTGCTCTACAATCTCGGCCTGGTCCTGATCGACGTCGGCTACTGGGACCGCGCCATCCGCACGCTCGGCAAGCTGCGGGAGATCTGGCCCCGTTCGGGGCGCGCGGCGTACCTGCTCGGGGTCGCGCTCGCCAATTCCGGACGGCCGGACGCCGCGCGGGACGTGCTGCGCGAGGCGCGCGCCCTCGCCGCCGACGAACTCGAGCGCGGCCGGATCGACGAGGCACTCCGCGCTCTGGACGAGACCCGATGACCACGATCGCGCGGCTGCCCAACTGGCTCGGCGACACGATCCTCGCCCTTCCCGCCTTGAAGGGCCTCGGCTGCGCGGAGGGCGAGGCGCTCGTCCTCGCGGGCCGCCGCCTGCCGCTCGCCATCGCCCGAAGCGCGCTCCCGGAGCAGAAGACGCTCGAGCTCTCCGAGAGCGGCGACGCGCGCGGCCTTCTGCGCGACGCGGCCCGCGCCCGCCGCCTGCATGCCGGCCGCGGAGTCCTCTTCACGCCCTCTTTCTCCTCAGCGCTCTGGATGCGCATGGCGGGCGTTCGCGAACGGATCGGCTGGGCGGCGGAGGGCCGCGGCCCCCTGCTCACGCTCGCGGCGCGGCGTCCCCGGCGCGGTGCGGTGCACCTGCGCGAGGAATTCGAGCAGCTCGCCCGCTTCGCCGGCGGAGTTCGCTTCCCCGCGCTGCCGAGCCTTCCGTCCGATGCCGTGCAGCGCGCGGCCGCGCACGCCTGGTTGCGAGCCTCGGTCGGCTGGGAGGCGGGCGAGCCGCTCGTCGCGCTCATCCCCGGGGCCCGCCACGGCCCGGCGAAGCGCTGGCCCCGCGAACGGTTCGCTTCCCTCGCAGCCGCATTGCGGGCCGAAGGGGTGCGCGGTTTCGTCGCCGGGGCCCAGGCGGAGCGCGCGGAGGCGGAGACGATCGCCGCCGCCGCCGGCGAGGGCTGGGCGAATGCCGCGGGGGAGGGATCGATCCTCTTCGCAGCCGAACTCCTGCGCGCCGCCTCGGTCGCGTTGGGAAACGACAGCGGCGGACTGCACCTGGCCGCCGCCGCCGGCGTCCCCTGCGTGGCGCTCATCGGCTCCACTGAACCCCGGTGGACGGCTCCTCTCGGCGCGGGCCACCTGCTCGTCCGCTCGGCCGAGCCTTGCGCGCCCTGCTTCGCGCGCACCTGCCCGCGCGGCGAGCCGGCGCCGTGCATGGCGGCGATCGCGCTCGACACGGTGATCGCGCGGGTGCGCGCACAGCTCGCCCAGACGCGCGGGGGCTCCTGCTTCGAGGGCGAGGTGGGGGGAGAAGGGATGCGCGAATCGTCCGGCGGACAGCCGGGCATGCGCTGCGCGCGTGACCCGGCTCTCTTCCTCGATCGCGACGGGACGCTTCTCGCCCTCGTCGAGTACCTCGACGATCCCGCCCGGGCACGCCTGCAACCGGGCGCGGCGGAGGCGCTGCGGCGTGCCCGCGCGGCCGGCTTCCGCCTGGTGGTCGTCTCGAACCAGTCGGGCGTCGCGCGCGGCCTCTTCCCGCGCGCGAGGGTCGCGGCCGTCCATGCGGCGGTGCGCCGCGAGCTCGCCGCGGCCGGAGCGGAAATCGACGCCTTCTCTTTCTGCCCTCACCATCCCGAGCACACGGGACCCTGCACCTGCCGGAAGCCGGAGCCGGGCATGCTGCTCGAGGCCGCCACGCGGCTCGACCTCGATCGGGCGGCATCGTTCATGATCGGCGACACGGTCGAGGACCTGCTGGCCGGGGTGCGGGCGGGCTGCCGCCCCGTGCTCGTGCGCAGCGGCTACGGCGCGCGCCAGGCCGTCGAGCGGGCGGGCGAGATCCCCCCCCATGCTCTCGTCGCGGACGATCTGCGCGCGGCCGTCGCTGCGATCCTCGCGCGCGACGGGGAAATCCCGCCGCCGGCCGGGACCGGGCATCCCCGCGACGGGGCAGAACTTTGACGTTGACACTCTTTCCGAGGCGCTCCTACCATCTTCGGCTATGTAGGCTTATACTCAGCCAACGGATCATCGTGGGCGGTCGAGGAGGCGGGGGCGTGCCCCCGGATTGCGATCCGGGAGCTCCGCAGTCATGCCGAAGGAGAAGCTGCGCATGAGAGGCGAGAATCGGACCAGGGCGCTTTTGGGGTGTTTGCTCGTCGGGATGGTCGGCATCTGGCTCGCGGCCGTTCCGGTGGGAGCGCAGGAGGAGCCGGCCTCCTCCCCGGCGACCGGGGAGACTTCCCCGGCCGAGGACGTGAACGCAGCCGCCGGCGGAGAGCCGCAGGCCACTCCGGCCCCGGCGCAAGAGGCGGGTACGGAGGCGCCGGCGCAGCAGGAGCGCCAGAGCGCGATCATCGATTTCTTCGTGAAGGGCGGCATCTACATGTGGCCGCTTCTCGCCTGCGCCGTCGCCGGACTCGCCGTCATCCTGGAGAGGTTCTTCACGCTCCACCGGGCGAAGACCAACACCCGCCGGCTGATGTCCGCAGTCGTCTCGGGACTGAAGGAGAAGGGCGTCGAGGGGGCGAAGGAAATCTGCATGAACACCCGCGGCCCCATCGCCGCGATCCTGCACGCCGGCCTGACCAAGGTCGAACACGGTCCGGCTGCCGTCGAGAAGGCGATCGAGAACTCGGGCGCGGTCGAGATGGCCTTCCTCTCCCGCGGACTGCCCGTCCTCTCCTCGGTCATCAGCGTCGGCCCGATGCTCGGCTTCCTCGGCACCGTCTCGGGCATGATCCACGCCTTCGAAGCCATCGCGGCGGCGGAGCAGGTGAGCGCCAAGGTCGTCGCGAGCGGAATCTCGGAAGCTCTGATCACGACCCTCGCCGGCCTGACGATCGCCATTCCGGCGCAGCTCGCCTACAACTACTTCCTCGCCCGCATCGATGGGTTCGTGATCGAGATGGAGGAGACCTCGGTCGAGCTCCTCGACACGCTCGCCGACGTCCGCTAGCGGCGGCGCGGACCGGCGCCGGGGAGCCTCGGGCAACGGGGCGGCTCCGGGCAAGGGCGCGCCGCGGAGGAAGGGATCGTGGCCAGACTGAAGCGCAGCAAGGCGGGGACGCCCGAGATTCCCCAGGCCTCGACGGCCGACATCGCCTTCCTGCTCTTGATCTTTTTCATCTCGACGACCGTCTTCGAGCAGGAATTCGGCATGCAGGTCGGCCTGCCCGGCATGGGCGGCAACGCGGTCCGGGTCAAGCGCGACAATGTGCTCACGATCCGCGCCGCCGCCGACGGCGCGATCTTCGTCGAGAACGACCGCGTCGTGGTGCGGGATCTGAAGGCCATGATCAAGGGCCGCCTCGCGGAGAACGAGAACTTGATCATCTCCATCGAGACCGATGGGGAGGCGGCCTACCAGCGGATGATCGACGTGCTCGACGAGGTCAAGGCTTCGGGAGCCACGCGCTTCTCGATCAAGAAGTATCGCGGGTAGGGGGGAACGGTGCAGTTCAAGCGCAGGCTCAAGGCCGACGCGGCGATTCCCACGGCATCGATGGGGGACCTGGTCTTCCTGTTGCTGATCTTCTTCATGGCGACGACCATCTTCAAGCTCGAGGAAGGATTGCCGGTCGATCTCCCGCGCGCGGAATCGGGTGTGCGCGTGCCGCGCGAGCGCGTGGTCCACGTCTGGATGGACACGCAGAAGGACATCACGATCGACGACCGGTTCATCACCATCCAATCGGTGCCCGGGATCCTGGCGCAGAAGATGCGCGAGAACCCGCAGCTCATGGTCGGAGTCAATCTCGATGCCAGCATACCCTACAGCCGCGTCGACGACCTGCTGATGCGGCTGCGTGAGGCGAACGCGATCAACGTCTCGTTCACCAACCAGGTGGAAGTGCGCTGAGCGGGAGGCTGCGATGTTCGCCCCGAACTGGTACGAATCGGCCCACGAGCAGCTGAAGCTGAAGTACGGAAGGTACATGTTCACCGCGACGCTCGTCGCGATCGCGCTCACCGGCACCGGCGCGGTCTTCTCACCGCCGTATATCCCGGCCCCGTATCAGTTGCGCGAGCGCAAGACCGTCTCGGTGCAGTTGAGCGAGGAGATCGTTGTTCCCCCGCCTCCCAGCGACGTCGCCCGTCCCGAGATCGCCTCCCGCGCCTTCGAGGAGTCCGACGAGGCGGACGCCACCGAGACCATCGCCCCGACCGACTTCAATCCTTTCGCCCCGCCCGAGATCCCTCAGGCGCCCGCCGCGCCGGAGAACTTCGTCCCTTACGACTCCCCGCCACAGCTCATCCACGCCGAGGAGCCCGAGTACCCGGAGCTCGCTATGCAGGGCGAGTCGGAGGGCAAGGTCGAAGTCGTCGTGGTCATCGACGAGTACGGCAAGGTGGTCCAAGCGTACGTCGCCTCGAGCACGGCGCCCGAGGTGCTGCAGAAGGCCGCCCTCGACGCGGCGAAGAAGTTCCTCTTCAAGCCGGCCATGCAGCGGGACGTTCCGGTCAAGTGCCGGATCATGATCCCCTTCAACTTCGGCCTCAACTAGCGGGCCGGTGGGCAGATGGGCGGGATGGCAGTCCGATCGGGCTGCCATTCTTTCTTGCGGTCCGAAACCCGGGTCGCCGCAGAGCCGTAGTTGCCGGCGACCGGACGCGACGCGGGACGGCCACTGGGCATGGTCCAATGGGCGCGCTGTTCCGTGCGTGGCCGGCGGGCTGGGGAGGACGCATGGGAACGCAGGGGATCGGCAGGGGAAGGAGGGCCACGGCCCTGGCGCTCGGATGCCTCTTCGCGGCGGCAGCGCCCGGGACGCGCGCCCAGGATCGGGAGAATGCAGCTCCGCTCAGCGTCGACGAGTGCGTCGCGATCGCCCTCGCGAACAGCGACGCGCTTGGGCAGGCGGCGGGCGGCGTCGAGAGCGCGCGCGGCGCTCACCTCGCCGACTACCGGGTGCTTCTACCGACGCTGGGGGTCTCCGCCACGTGGGGACGCGACTACCAGCAGTATCGCAAGGAAATTCGCGATCTGGAACGCCAGGCGGCTCTCGCGGCCGGTAAGCCACTGCCCGACAAATACGATGGGGAATACAGCGGCCAGATGACCCTCCAGGCCAGCCAGACGATCCTCTCGCTTCCGGGATTGCAGAGCTGGCGCGCGAGCGAGCGGGTGCTCGAAGCCGCGCGCAACGACTACCGGGCGGCGCTCTCCGACGTGGAGCTGAACGTCCGGCAGCAGTTCTACATGTACCTGGGCACCGTGCGGATCGCGGAGGTCGAGGCGCAGGCGGCGAGAATCGCGCGCGAGCAGCTGCGCCGCTCGGAGGTGCTCTTCCGCCTCGGATCGGTGGCCCGCACCGACGTCCTCCAAGCGCAGGTGAATCTGTCGGAAGCCGAACGGACGTCCGTGCTGCGGGAGCACGACGGCCGCATCGAGCTCGCCCGGCTCGCGCTGGTCATGGGCCTCGATCCCAATCAATCGCTCGTCGTTGACACGACCCTCGCCGCTCCCGGACCGCCGCCGGAAGGCGACGTCGACTTCTGGGTTTCGCAAGCGCTCGCGCGACGGGCCGATCTCGCCGCCTCGCGCCAGAGGCTGCTCGCGGCCGAGCTCGCCGTGACCGGCGCCAAGCAGGCGCGCTTGCCCGAGCTCTCCGCCACCGCCGCCTGGTGGCGCTACGCAACGGACGGGGATGACCCACTTCTCGACAAGTCGACGACCAACCAATACAACAGCGGCTGGATGGTCTCGCTGGAGCTCTCCACCCAGCTCTTCAACGGACTCCTGACCGAGGGACGGATCGAGGCGGCCAAAGGGGACCGCCTGACCCGCCGGGAGACGGTCGAGCGCCAGGAGAAGGACATCGCACTCGAGGTCCGCGAGGCCTACCTCGACATCTCCGCCGAGATGAACAACCTCGAGGCCGCGCGCGCGGGCATGCGCCTCGCCGCGGAGAACCTGCGCCTTCAGCAGGCGCTCTACGAGAGCGGGGCCGGCACGCTCCTCGAATGGGACAACGCGCGCCTGGCGCTGCGACGGGCGCGGCTCGCGGCCATCCAGGCCGAGATCAGCCTGGTCCTCGCGCACGCGCGCTTCTCGCGCGCCGTGGCGGCCTGAGCGGCGCGGACGCGCGCCTCGCTCCGGCGCGCGGGTGCACCGCCTGCCCGGCGAGGGCGAAACCGCCTGCCGGACGGCTGGGCGCCCGGCGCGATGGCGCGGCTCCCTGCGCGCTTCCTCCGGCGGGAGAGCCTGCCTTTCCCGCCGCCTGCTGTGCTACTCTCGCCCGCCTATGGAACGACGAAGCGATCATGCCCGGCCCAAGCCGCCGGCACGAGGGCGCCCGCCCGAGGGCTCCTGGGACCCCGGCTGGATCGTGATCGAGGGCGCCCGCGAGCATAACCTCCAGAATGTGAGCGTGCGCTTGCCGCGGGGAGGCCTGGTCGTCGTGACCGGCGTCTCCGGCTCGGGCAAGAGCTCGCTCGCCTTCGACACCCTCTACGCCGAAGGCCAGCGCCGTTACGTCGAGAGCCTGTCGGCCTACGCGCGCCAGTTCCTCGGGCAGTTGAGCAAACCCGACGTCGACCACATCCAGGGCCTGAGTCCGGCGATCGCGATCGACCAGCGGGTGGCCGGCCACAATCCACGCTCGACCGTCGCCACCGTGACCGAGATCTACGACTACCTGCGCGTGCTCTTCGCCCGGGTCGGAACTCCCTTCTGCCCGCAGTGCGACATTCGCGTCGGGCGCCAGACGATCGACGAGATCGTGCGCGCGGTCGGAACCGACTATGACGGCAACCGCGTGACGATCCTCGCGCCCATCGCGCAGGGAAGGCGCGGCGAGTTCCGCTCCGAGCTCGAGCGCCTGCGCCGCTCCGGGTTCGCGCGCGCGCGGATCGACGGCGAGATCGTCCCGCTCGACGAGGTGCCCCGGCTGAAGAAGACCGTCAAGCACACGATCGAAGCGGTCGTCGACCGGCTGACGGTCGCCCCCGAGCGCCGCGCGCGCCTCGTCGACTCGCTCGAGACGGCGCTGCGCCTCGCCGAGGGGACGGTGATCGTGAGCGGCGGCCCGGCGGGGGAGCAGACCTTCAGCGAGCGGGCGGCCTGCGTGCAGTGCGGCCGCAGCTTCCCCGAACCGCACCCGCGCAACTTCTCCTTCAACAGCCCCTACGGCGCCTGTCCCCCTTGTCAGGGGCTGGGGTTCCTCCAGGAGGTCGACCCGCTCCTCGTCGTCCTCGATCCCGCGCAGTCGGTCTTCAGCGGGGCGCTCGCCGCCTTCCAGAGCGGCGGGGACGGGTGGTTCGGCCAGCTGGTGCGCCATCTCGGCAAGCACTACGGGTTCGATCCCGAGCAGCCCTGGAAGCGGCTCGGCGAGCGGGCGCGGCGCCTCATCTTGAACGGCACGGGCGGCGAGGAGATCCCCGTCCGCATCCAGACTCGCCGCGGCCGCTACGAAGGACGCGTCGCCTTCGAGGGCGTGATCCCCAACCTCGAGCGACGCTATCGCGAGACGCGCTCGCAGGAGATGCGCGACTGGATCGGCAAGCTCATGTCGCCGCGCACCTGCCCCGCTTGCGGCGGGGGACGCCTGCGTCCCGAGAGCCTGGCCGTGCGCGTGGCCGACTATCACATCCACGACTGGACCGCGCTCAGCGTGGACGCGGCCTTCGAGCGCGTCGACGCCCTCGCCGGCGACGAGCGCCAGCAGGCGATCACGCGCCAGATCCGCAAGGAGATCCGCGACCGCCTCGAATTCCTGCGCAACGTGGGTCTCGGCTACCTGACCCTCGACCGCGCGGCCGGAACGCTGTCGAGCGGCGAGATGCAGCGCATCCGCCTCGCGACGCAGATCGGCTCGCAGCTCGTCGGGGTGCTCTACGTCCTCGACGAGCCGAGCATCGGCCTCCACGCGCGCGACAACCGGCGCCTGCTCGACGCGCTGGGCGAGCTGCGCGACCTCGGCAATACGGTGGTCGTCGTCGAGCACGACCTCGAGACCATTCGCGCGGCCGACCACGTGATCGACCTCGGCCCGGGCGCCGGGCGCGCGGGCGGGCGGGTGGTGGCCGAGGGTCCGCCCGGGAACCTCCGGGGGACCGGCGAGTCGCTGACCGCCGCCTACCTCGAGGGCCGCGCGTCGATCCCCGTGCCGGAGCGGCGCCGCCCGGGAAACGGCCAGTTCCTCGAGATCCTCGGCGCGCGCGAGCACAATCTCCGCGGGATCGACGTGCGCCTGCCGCTGGGCGCCTTCGTCTGCGTGACGGGGGTCTCCGGCTCGGGCAAGAGCACGCTCGTCGAGGACATCCTCTACCGCGCCCTCGCGCGCCACCTGCACCACGCCTCCATGATCCCCGGCGCGCATCGGGCGATCCGCGGCCTCGAGCACCTCGACAAGGTGATCGCGATCGACCAGTCGCCCATCGGGCGCACGCCGCGCTCGAACCCGGCCACCTACACCGGCTGCTTCGCCTTCATTCGCGACCTTTTCGCCCGGCTGCCCGAGGCGCGCATGCGCGGCTACCGTCCGGGGCGGTTCTCCTTCAACGTGAAGGGCGGGCGCTGCGAGGCGTGCAAGGGCGACGGCGCGGTGAAGATCGAGATGCACTTCCTCCCGGACGTCTACGTCACCTGCGAAGTCTGCGGCGGCAAGCGCTACAACCGCGAGACGCTCGAGGTGCACTACAAGGGGCGCACGATCCACGACGTGCTCGCGATGACCGTCGAGGAGGCGGCCGGCTTCTTCGCCGCGATCCCCGGGCTCAACCGGCGTCTCGCCACCTTGAAGGACGTGGGCCTCGGCTACCTGCATCTCGGCCAGCCCGCGACGACGCTAAGCGGCGGCGAGGCGCAGCGGGTGAAGCTCGCCTCCGAGCTCGCGCGCGTCGCGACCGGCCGCACGCTCTACATCCTCGACGAGCCGACGACCGGCCTCCACCTCGAGGACATCCGCATCCTCCTCGGAGTGCTCGACCGGCTCGTCGATGCCGGGAACACGATCGTCGTCATCGAGCACGAGCTCGACGTGATCCGCAACGCCGACTGGCTGATCGATCTCGGTCCCGAAGGGGGAGCGGGCGGCGGGAGCATCGTGGCGCAAGGGACCCCCGAGGCGGTCGCGCGCGCGCCCGAGTCGTGGACGGGACGGGCGCTCGCCGGAGAGCTGCGCGGTCGCGAAGAGACGCCCGCCGCGAGCCGGCGGCGGTAGGCTCCGCGGCAACGCGGCCCGGCCTCGCGCGCCGCGGCGGCCACATCCGCCGCTGCGCCCCGCGCTTCGCCCGGGGATGCGGCCGTTGACCCTCTCTCCCGCCGATGGTATGGTTTCCCGCTTGGTCGTTCCGCGGGAAGAAGGAGGTCGCGAAGAATGTCCGCCCTGCGCCTGACGCCCTATCATGAGATCCATCGCGCGCATGGAGGGCGCCTCGTGCCCTTCGCCGGCTGGGAGATGCCCGTCCAGTTCCCGGGCGGGATCATCCACGAGCACCTGCGCGTCCGCTCGGCCGCCGGGCTCTTCGACGTCTCCCACATGGGACGCTTCTTCTTCCGCGGCCCGGAAGCGATCGCCGCGGCCAATCAGCTGATCACGAACGATCTCACCAAGCTGAGCGACCGCCAGCTGCTCTACAGCGCGCTGTGCAACCCCGCGGGGGGCATCCTCGACGACGTGACGGTCTATCACCTCGGCGATGAGGTGCTGCTCGTCGCGAACGCGGCGAATGCGGAGCGCGTCTGGAATTGGATCCAGGGCCACCACCCGGCGGGAGTGCGGATCGAGGACGCGACCGAGCGCCTCGCCCAGGTCGCCCTACAGGGGCCGCGCGCCGAGGAGGCGTTGTTCGCCCCCTTCCGCGAGGCAGTCGCGGACGTCGGCTACTACTGCCACACGCGGGTCTCCTGGCGCGGCGAGACCGTGCTCCTCAGCCGCAACGGCTACACCGGCGAGGACGGTTTCGAGATCTACGTCCCGCGTCCGCTGGCCGTCCCGTTCTGGGAGGAGCTGATGGCTTCCGGGCGGGCGGTCGGCCTCGAGCCGATCGGGCTCGGCGCGCGCGACAGCCTGCGCATGGAAGTGAACTACGCCCTCTACGGCAACGAGCTCAGCCTGGAAACGACCCCCCTCGAGGCGGGATTGCGCTGGGTGGTCAAGTTCAAGAAGCCCGACTTCATCGGCAAGAGCGCGCTCGTCGCGCAGCGCGACGCGGGCGTGCCCCGCACGCTGGCGGGGTTCGAAGTGCTCGGCAAGCGGCTCGCGCGGCACGGCTATCCGATTCGCGCCGCGGGCCGGGAGATCGGATTCGTGACGAGCGGCGGCTTCTGCCCCTCGCTCGAGAAGGGCATGGGCATGGGGTATGTCCCGCCCGAGTTCGCCGACCCGGGAAGAACGCTGGAGATCGACGCGCGCGGCGCCCTGCTCGAGGCGCGCGTGGTCGAGCGCCCCTTCTACCGGGGAGGGTCGGTGCGCAAGAACTGAGCGGGGATGCGACCGTTCGCGCGGGGCGGCGCCGCGCGCAGGGGAGGGGATCATGCAGGTTCCGGATGATCTGCGCTACACCAAGGACCACGAGTGGGTGCGCCGGGAGGGAGACGAGTTCGTCGCCGGCATCACCGACTACGCGCAGCAGCAGCTGAGCGACATCGTCTACGTCGAGCTGCCCGCGCCCGGCACGCCGCTCACCTCCGGCGAGCCGTTCGGCTCGGTCGAAGCGGTCAAGGCGGTCGCCGATCTCTTCGCTCCGCTGAGCGGCAAGGTGACGGCGGTCAACGACGCGCTCACCGGCGATCCGGCGGCCGTGAACCGCGCGCCCTATGCGGAAGGTTGGATGATCCGCGGCCGCGCGGGCGATTGGACGGAGCTCGACCGGCTGCTCACTCCCGAGAAGTATCGCGCCCTGCTCGCGGAGGTGGGAGGAGGAGCGCATTGAGCTACATCGGCCACTCCTTCGCCGAGAGCGAGGCGATGCTCGCCGAGATCGGCGTCGCCTCCTTCGCGGATCTCGTCGCGCAGATTCCGGCGAAGTTCCGCTTGCAGGGCTTCCTCGACGTGCCCCCGGCTTTGGCGGAGAGCGAGCTGCGTCGCCTCTTCGCGCGCGCCGCGGCGGCCGACTACGACCCGGTCGCCCTGCCGAGCTTCCTCGGCGGCGGGCTCTATGATCACGTCGTCCCCGCCGCGATCGACGCGCTCGTCTCGCGGGCGGAATTCGCCACGGCGTATACGCCCTACCAGCCCGAGGTGGCCCAGGGCACGCTGGCGGCGATCTACGAATTCCAGACGATGATCTGCGAGCTGACCGGGATGGACGTCGCGAACGCCTCGATGTACGAGGGCGCCTCGGCGGCGGCGGAAGCCCTGCTGCTCGCGCAGGCGGCCAATCGCGCCCCGCGCGTGCTCGTCGCCGGCGGGGTGAGCCCGCGCATTCGCGGAGTCGTCGCCACGCATCTCGACGGCACGGGGGCGCGCCTGGAGGTGCTCCCCGAAGCCGACGGGCGGCTCACGCCCGAGGCGCTCGCGGCCGCGCTCGCCGGCGCCGAGCCGGCGAGCGCGCTCCTCGTCCAGCAGCCGAACTTCTATGGGCTCCTCGAGCCCCTCGACGCGCTCGCCGCGCGCCTGCCGCGTGAAGGCGCCGGCCGGCCGCATCTGGTCGTCTCGGCCGACCCGCTCTCGCTCGGCCTGCTCGCGCCGCCGGGACGCTTCGGCGCCGACACCGTGGTCGGCGACCTGCAGCCGCTCGGCATCCCGGCGCAGCTCGGCGGTCCGACGGGCGGATACTTCGCGACCCGCACCGAGTGGATCCGCCGGCTGCCCGGGCGCCTCGTCGCCGAAGCGCGCGACGCCGGCGGGCGGCGCGGCTACACGCTCACCCTGCAGACGCGTGAGCAGCACATCCGGCGCGAGAAGGCGACCTCCAACATCTGCACGAACAGCGGGCTCCTCGCCCTGCGGGCGACGATCTATCTCGCCCTGGTCGGCGCCCGCGGCCTCGCCGAGGCGGCCCACCAGTGCCTCGCGCGCGCCCACTACGCGCGCGCGCGCCTGACCACGCTGGCGGGCGTCCGCGCGCGCCACGCCGGGCCGTTCTTCCGCGAGTTCGTCGTCGCGTTGCCGCAGCCCGCGGAGACGCTGGTCGCCGAGATCCACGCGCGCCATGGGATCCTGGCCGGCATCCCGCTCTCGCGCTTCGATCCGGCGCGCAAGGACGAGCTGCTGGTGGCGGTGACCGAGAAGCGTACGCGCGAGGAGATCGACGCGCTCGCCGCGGCCTTCGGCGCGGCGCTGAAGACGAGGCGGCCGGCATGAACGAGAGGGAGCAGGGAATGACGGCGGACCGGCAGGCGCGGGAGGGCGGGGCCGTCGCGGGAGCGGCGGCGTGCAACCTCCAGGGATCGGTCGAGCTCATTTTCGAGCGCAGCGTGCCCGGCCTGCACGGCTATCGCTTCGCCGCGCTCGACATCCCGGAGGTCGCCGCGGAGGAGGTGCTCCCGGCGGCGCTCCGGCGCGAGGCCCCGCCGCTGCTCCCCGAGGTGAGCGAGCCCGAGGTGGCGCGCCACTACACCGCGCTCTCGACCTTGAACCATCACGTCGAGAAGAGCCTCTACCCGCTCGGCTCGTGCACGATGAAGTACAATCCGAAGGTCAACGAGGAGCTGGCGCGCGACCCGCGGCTCGCCGGCCTGCATCCCGACGCCCCGGAATCCGCGCTGCAGGGGATTCTCGGCCTGCTCTGGGAGTTCCAGCGCGCGCTCGCGACGATCGTCGGCATGGATGCGGTCAGCCTGCACCCGGCGGCCGGCGCCCAGGGCGAGTTCCTCGGGATGAAGCTCTTCCGCGCCTATCATCGCTCGCGGGGGAACGACAAGCGGACGATCCTCATCCCCGACTCCGCGCACGGCACGAATCCCGCGAGCGTCGTCCTGAGCGGCTTCACGCCCCGCGAAGTGCGCTCGGGGCCGGACGGGCGGATCGACCCGGCTGCGCTCGCCTCGGCAATCGACGAGCGCACCGCGGGCATCATGATCACGAACCCGAACACGCTCGGCCTCTTCGAGAAGAACATCGAGGAGATCGCGGCGCGCATCCACGCCGTCGACGGGCTGGTCTACATGGACGGCGCGAATCTGAATGCGCTGATGGGCCTCGCGCTCCCCGGCGCGATGGGCGTCGACGCCGTCCACATGAATCTGCACAAGACCTTCTCGACGCCGCACGGCGGGGGCGGGCCGGGCGCCGGCCCGGTGGGGGTCAAGGCCGCCCTCGAGCCCTTCCTCCCGGTGCCCGTCGTGACGCGCGACGAGCGCGGCTTCCACCTCGACTGCGAGCGCCCGCGCTCGATCGGCCGACTGCATCCCTACGCGGGCAACATCGGCGTGATCCTGCGCGCGCACGCCTACATCCGCTCGCTCGGCCCCGACGGGCTGGCCGAGGTGAGCCGCGCCGCGCTCATCAACGCCAATTACCTCATGCGCAAGGTGGACAGCGCCTTCCCGGTCGCCAAGCGCGAGACGTGCATGCACGAGTTCGTCTCGAGCGCCTCCTGGACGCGCGAGTTCGGCGTTCGCAACGTCGATGTCGCCAAGCGGCTGCTGGACTACGGATTCCACGCGCCGACGGTCTCGTTCCCCTTGATCGTGCCCGACGCGCTCATGATCGAGCCCACCGAGACCGAAACGCGCGGTTCGCTCGACCGCTTCGCCGCCGCCCTCCAGGCGATCGCCGCCGAAGTCCGCGAGAACCCGGAGCGCGTGCGCTCGGCGCCCGGCTGCACGCGAGTCGGCCGGCTGGACGAGGCCGAGGCGGCGCGGCGCCTGCGCGTCCGCTGGCGGCCGGCGGGAACCGGGGACGCGGATGACCGCGAGCGCGGATGAGCCACGGCTGAGCTGGAGGGTGCACCCGGCGGCCGAACGACCGGGGCTCACCGCGATCGTCGTCCTGCTGCTCTTCGGCGTGAGCGCGCTTGCCGCCCTCTGGATGCACGGCGTGTACTGGGGCGTCTTCGCCCTCCTCGTGCTGCTCCTTTCGTTGGAAAGCTACTTCCTGCCGACCCGCTATCGTCTCGATGGCCGGGGTGTCGGGGTGGGCAAGGTCTTCTCGCAGGTCGAGAGGCCCTGGAGCGCGTTTCGCGGCGCCTGGTTCGATCGCTTGGGCGTCACCCTGAGCCCGTTCGGGCGACGCAATTGGCTCGAGCCCTACCGCGCGCTCCGTTTGCGCTGGGGCCCGCCGGACGCGAGCCCCGGGCGTGACGAGGTGATCGCGCATCTTCTCGCCCACCTCGATCCGTCCCGCGTGCGCATGGAAGGGCTCGGCCAGGCGGGCAGGGAGACCGGACCGGGCGCGGACGGCGCGCCGCCGGGCGCGGATGAGGGCTGAGGGCGCGGGCGGAGGTCCTCCCCGGCGCCCGCCGGGAAAGGGAAGCGCGAAGCGCATGGCTTTCTTGAGATGGGGCGGGCGGCGCCGGACGAAGGGAACGCAGCGGGCGGCGCCGCGCGGCGACGGGCAGGGGGAGCGGGGCGCGGGCCCGAACGGGCGGGACCGCGCGAAGGATCCCGGGCGCCCGGCCGCGGAGATGACCGACGAGGAATTGCTCGAGGCGGTCGCCCGGCGGATCGCCGGCCGCGGACTTGCCGTCCCGGCGGTCTTCTTTCTCGAGTCGACCAAGCCGCTCTCCTTCGTCGGCAGCCAGGCCCTGATCTTCCTCCAGCCCTTCGTGGAGGCGTTTCTCACGATTCGCAACTACGAGCGTTTCGCGGCGCTCCTGGAGAACCGCGAGAACGTCGAGCACTTGATCCAGCGCATGGAGGCTCTCGAAGAGGAGGGGCGGGCCGCGCGGAAACAGGCTCGCGCGAAGGAAAAGGAAGCGCGCGCGCGCGAAGGAACCGGCGGGGAGCGCGACCGATGACGGCGGAACAGGAGTTGCAGGGCCGCGACATCCGCTCGGTGCTCGCCACCGACTGCGGCTCGACGACGACCAAGGCGATCTTGATCGAGCGGCGCGGCGGCGAGTACCGCCTCGTCGTCCGCGGCGAGGCGCCGACGACGGTGGAAGCGCCCTTCGAGGATGTGACCCGCGGGGTGCTGAACGCGGTCATGGAGGTCGAGGAGCTGACCGGACGCCGCCTTCTCGACGGCGAGCGGATCATCACCCCGCAGGCCAGCGATCGCGAAGGCGTCGACATCTACGTCTCCACCTCGAGCGCGGGCGGCGGCCTGCAGATGATGGTGACCGGAGTGGTAAAGACGATGACCGGTGAGAGCGCCGAGCGCGCGGCCCTCGGCGCCGGGGCGATCGTGATGGACATCATCGCCTCGAACGACGGGCGGCTGCCGCACGAGAAGATCCGCCGCATCCGGGACCTGCGCCCCGACATGATCCTCCTCTCCGGCGGAATCGACGGCGGCACGACGAGCCACGTGGTCGAGCTGGCCGAGATCATTGCCGCGGCCGATCCCAAGGCGCGCCTGGGCACGGGCTACCGCATGCCGGTCATCTACGCGGGCAACCGGGAAGCGCGCCGGCTGATCGAGGAATGCCTCGTGGAGAAGACCGCGCTCACCGTGACCGAGAACATCCGCCCGACGATGGAGCGGGAGAACCTCATGCCCGCCCGCCGCGCGATCCACAATCTCTTCATGGAACACGTGATGGCCCACGC
>Ga0316622_100001321_pt1 | contig 16005 bp, 14 predicted proteins | sample OWC_Aug_OW2_C1_D_FD_207646 | JGI IMG/M metagenome (GOLD analysis project Ga0316622, IMG submission 207646) | Wetland soil microbial communities from Old Woman Creek delta, Ohio, United States - OWC_Aug_OW2_C1_D5_C | ecosystem: Environmental > Terrestrial > Soil > Wetlands | place: USA: Ohio... | reverse complement strand
CTGCACGCCGACGACCTCGTGTCGCTCATGGACGGGCTGAGCTGGCGCCGGGCGCACATGGTCGGCACGTCGTACGGCGGCGAGCTCAACCTCGTGATGGGCGAGCGGTTTCCGCAGCGGTGCCAGACGCTCGTCGTCATCGCCTCGGTCTCGCACAGCGAGCCGCCCCTCGCGGCGGCGATCGGCCGGTGGCACGCGGCGGCCAGCGAGGGCGATGCAGCCCGGTTCCTCCGCGCGATTGCCCCAGACGTGTACTCGCCGGCCTTCCTGGCCGAGCACCCGGAGTGGCTCGCGCAAGTGGTCGAGCGAGCCGCGGCGTTCGATGTGCGCGCGGCCGCGCGCCTGATTGAGAGCTTCCAACGGTTCGACCGGCGCGCCGCACTCCCGGTCATCCGTGTGCCGACGTGCATCGTGTCCGCTGAGTGGGACGCGCTCAAGCCGCGCGCGTACGGCGAGTTTCTGCACGCTGCGATCGCGGGATCCGAGTTCCATCTCGTTCCCGGCGCCGGCCACGCCGTGGTCTTCGAGCGGCCGGGCGAGGTCAACTCGATCGTGCTCGGGTTCCTGGCGCGGCACCCGATCGGCCGACGTGCCCAGACGTGAGTCGCGCAGCCCCAACGGCTCCGCTGTTTCGCGGGAGACTGTGTCTCCTCATCCGCGGCGGTATACTGCCGGCGCTCCCGGGGACGTGGTTCCGTCATGGTTCCCTTCGCACGCACCGGCGATCTCCTGCGTCGACACCGTCTCGGCATGCCACTCTTGGTGGTGCTGGCCTTCGCGTTCCCGCAGTCCGCGCTCGCGCGGGAAAGGGCGGGCGCGTGGTACCTCCAAGCGGGCCTCGCGGCGGCCCACGAAGACGGCCCGAGCGCCGAGACGAGCGTGACGTACCTCACCGCCCCGGGAGGAACCACGTCGGGCTGGCTGGCGGCGGCTGGGGTCTTCGTCGGCTCCCACGTCAGTGTCGAAGGGGAGTGGGCCGGCACCGGCGTGATGAGCGCGCGCGAGTCGTCACGCTATGGCATGACCTTCGACGAGGAGCGGCGTCGCGTGTTCCTCACCGGGAACGTGCGCGTCCACCTGCGCCCCGGCACCAAGGTCGACATCGAGCCGGTCGCCGGCGCGGGCGTCGTGTGGCACGGGGGCAGCAGCCAGACGGAATACGATCGGCCCTGGCTGCCACCCGGACAACAGGTGGAGATGGGCCCGAGAATCGAGTACGACGCGCTCGCGACGGCCTGCTTGGTGCTCGGGGCTGACCTGCGCGTCGGGGGATCGCGGTTCGCGCTCCTGCCGTCGTTCAGGGCTCGTGCGAGCACCTCGAACGAAGATCTGACCGCGCGGTACCCGGGGGGGTTCCCTCGCTGGTCGCTGGCGGGGGGCGTCTCGCTGCGCGCCACGTTCTGAGCACGGACCGATCATCTTGGTACGGGGGGCTCCATGAGACTCGACCGCACGGCCGCGTTTCTCGTTGCGCTGGTGATCGCTGCGCCGGCGGCCGCCCAGCGGCGCGTCATCACGCCGCAGGATCTGTGGGCGATCAAGCGCCTGGGCAGCCCCGAGCTGTCTCCCGATGGCAAGACCGTGGTCTTCACGCAACAGGAGTGGTCGATCGAGAAGAACGCGAGCACGACGAACCTGTGGCTCGCCGATGTCGCCACGGGCACGCTCCGTCGCCTCACCAGCGCGTCCGCGAGCGACGGCTCCCCGGTGTGGAGCCCGGACGGCACGCGGATCGCGTTCACCTCGAAGCGCGGCGAGGACGCCGTCGCCGCGCTCTACGTGATCAGCCTCGGGGGCGGCGAGGCCGAGAAGCTCGTCGAACTGCCGGCCGCGGCCGCCACACCGAGATGGATGCCCGACGGTCGCGGGATTGTCGTCTCGACGACCGTGATCCCCGAGCTGGCCGGGACCATGGCCGCGCCGGACCTCGCCGCGATGAAGGCCGAACTGAAGCGGCGCAAGGACTCGAAGATGACCGCGAAGGTCACCGAGAACCGGCAGTACCGGTACTTCGACCGCTACCTCACCGACAACCTGGCGCACCGGCTGGTGCTCGTGGACGTGACCACAAAGACGGTGCGCGACCTGACGCCGGGCGTGGACCGGCTCTTCGACAACAGCGGCGAGGTGCGCTACGACATCTCGCCGGACGGTCGGACGATTGCCCTCGAGTTCAACACGACGGCTCCGCCCTACCGCGACTTCCTCAACGCCGACCTCCACCTCCTGCGCACCGACGGGACGGGCACGATGCGGAACGTCACGCCGGAGAACGCCGGGCTGGACGGCGAGCCGCTGTGGGCGCCCGATGGGCGGAGTGTGTATTTCAAGCGCCAGGAGACGCCTTACTACTCGGGCGAGTTCGCCAAGCTGTGGCGGCACGATCTCGCCTCGGGCCGAAACGTCCCGGTCACCGACGCGCTCGACTACTCGATCGACGACGTGCAGGTGTCGGAGGACGGCAAGACGCTCTGGCTGACGGCCGAGGACAAGGGCGTGGTCCCGGTGTTCCGTGCCAGCGCCGACGGTTCGGGGCTCGCGCCCGTCCACCGCGAGGGCACCTCCACCGCGCTGCGCGTCGGAGGAGACACGGTCGTGTTCCTCAACGACACCACCTCCCGCCCCAACGAGCTGTTCGCGCTCGACATCGCCTCTGGCCGCGTGCGCCAGATCACACGCGTGAACGAGGGGCTCATCTCGGAGTTCGACCTCGGCCGGGTGGAGGGCTACTGGTTCAAGGGCGCCGGTGGGGCCGAGGTGCACGGGTGGCTGGTGCTGCCGCCGGGGTTCGACCGCGCGAAGACCTACCCGCTCGTGCAGCTGCTCCACGGCGGGCCCCACTCCATGAACCGCGACTCCTGGAGCTACCGTTGGAACACCCAGGTCTTTGCGGCAGCCGGTTACGTCGTCACCTGGGTGAACCGTCACGGGTCCACGGGCTTCGGCGAGGCGTTCTCGCGCAGCATCCTCAACGAGTGGGGGGTGAAGCCCTTCGAGGACATCATGCGGAGCACCGACCACCTGCTCGCGCAGTACCCGAACCTCGATCCGCACCGGATCGCGGCGGCCGGCGCGAGCTACGGCGGCTACATGGCGGCGTGGATCCTCGGCCACACGGACCGCTTCAAGGCCATCATCGATCACGCGGGCGTCAACAACAGCTACTCGCAGTTCGCCACCGACGTGCCGCACGGCTTCGCGAAGGTGATGGGCGGCACGCCGTGGGACGAGGTCGACGGCCTGCAGCGGCACAACCCGATGTTCTACGCCCGCAACTTCAGGACGCCCACGCTCGTCATCCACGGCGAGCTGGACTACCGCGTGCCGTACGGCAACGGTTTGGAGCTGTACGGCGTGCTCCAAGCGCAAGGGGTTCCATCGCGGCTGGTCATCTTCCCCGACGAGAACCACTGGGTGCTGAAGCCGCAGAACGCGATCCACTGGCATTGGGAGATGCAGAGCTGGTTGAGCCGCTACATCGGGGGCGCGCCCACGCTCGCGAAGCCGGAGTTCGACACGTCACCGCCGGGAACGCCGAAGGCCGCCGCCGGCAAGACCAACTGACCCGTGGACCTCGACGCCCTGCTGCAATCACTGGCACCGGAACTCGACGACGGGGTCTTCGTGTTCGCCACGCTCCCGGATGCCGCGCACCCCGCGGCGCGATCGGCCGTGGCCACCGTGTGCGAACGCGAGGGGCTGTCGGTGGTGCTGCGCGAGGTGGACGCGGCGGCCGCCGGGGTGTCGGGGCACTTCCGAAGCGCACGGATCACACTGGGCGTGAACTCACCGCTCGAGGCGGTGGGTCTCACCGCGGCCGTTGCCGGGGCCCTCGCCGACGCGGGGATCGCCTGCAATGTCGTCGCCGGTGCAGCGCACGATCACCTGTTCGTGCCGGTGGAGCACGGCGCGACCGCCATGCGGGTGCTGACCGGCCTGCGACGGCCCACCCTGCCGGCACCCGCCGATGCGCGCCGCGCGGCCAGGGCGAAACGCGTGGCGCTCGATCTGGTGCTGCCGCTGCGCGAGGAGTACCGCGCCGCGATGCGGTGCCAGATCGTCCACGACTCGTGGCACCTCCGCGGCTTCACGGACTCCTTCCTGCTGACGCTCGGCGAGGTGCCCGTCGGGTACGGGTCGGTGGGCGGCGCTCCCGGCGACCCGCGCGACACGCTGAAGGAGTTCTTCGTGCAGCCCGCGCACCGCGCCGCCGCTGCCGACCTCTTCGAGGCGCTCCTCGCGGAAAGCGGCGCGCTGCGGATCGAGGCACAGACCAATGACGTGCTGCTCACCCTGATGTTGTTCGACCGGGCGACGGGGATCACGGCACCGACGATCCTGTTTGCCGACGCGGAAACGACGAGGCACGCCCCTCCCGACGGGATCACGTTTGGCCCACTCGACCAGATCGACCGCGCCGGTGCGTTTGCGCACACCCACGAGCCGGTTGGCGAGTGGGGCCTGCTGGATCGGGAGGGCCGCGTGGTGGCGACGGGCGGCGTGGCGCGGCACTACAATCCGCCGTATGCGGACCTGTTCGTGGAGGTGGCCGGCACGCACCGCCGCCGCGGACTGGGAACGTATCTCGTGCAGGAACTGAAGCGCGTCTGCTACGAGGGCGGCCGCGTCCCAGGAGCACGGTGCCGGCACGACAACGCGGCGTCCCGGTGCACCTTGCAGCGTGCCGGCCTGCTCCCCTGCGCGCGAATCCTGACCGGTCGAGTCGCGCGATGAACCCGCCCGCTCCCTGCGACACGATGGACTTGTTCCGCCCGCTGCTGGCGGAACTGCTCGCCGTCCTCCGGGGTCTGCACGTGGAGGACTGGCAGCGCCCGACGGCCGCGGGATCCTGGACCGTGCACGACGTCGCCGCGCACCTGCTCGACGGAGATCTGCGGAAGCTCGCGATCGTGCGGGACCGGCACGCCGTGTCGCCATCGGGGCCGATCGCGTCGGACCGCGACCTGGCTCGATTCGTCAACGCGCTGAACGCGGAGGGCGTGGCCTTCGGCCGTCGTCTCAGTCCTCGTGTTCTCACCGACCTGCTCGAGATTGCGGGCGAGTGGGTGGCCGGGTTCCTCGAGAGCCTGCCCCCGGACGGCCCAGCCCATTTTCCGGTCAGCTGGGCAGGGGAGTCCGCTTCGCTGCAGTGGATGGACACCGGCCGCGAGTACACGGAGCGCTGGCACCACCAGGCGCAGATCCGCGACGGCGTCGGGGCGAGGCTGCTGCTCGAGTCACGCTGGTTCGATCCGGTGCTCGACATCTCGATGCGTGCGCTGCCGCACGCCTTTGCAGCAATCGGGGCGCCCGTCGGCACGGCGCTCGTCGTGGAGGTCGCCGGCCAAACCCGGCAGGAGTGGTCTCTCGTGCGGGAGCCGAGCGGATGGGCGCTCTTCACGGGCCGCGCCGCCCGTGCCGCGACGACGGTGCGCATGACGGGCGACACCGCCTGGCGGCTGTTCTTCAACGCGTTGCAGCCGGACGCCGCACGCGTGCGCGTCGAGGTCTCGGGCGCCTGGGAACTCGCCGACGCGCTGCTGCAGGCGCGGGCGGTGATTGTCTGAGCTGGTCGGGGGTTCGCGCGCCGCGCGCGTCACGGGCCCACCCGCGCGAACGGCAGCGCGCGCACGCGCCCGGTCGTCAGGGTCAGGGCGGTTACCGCCTGCTGTGAACCGCGCACGAACCGCACCAGCCCGATGGGGGCCGAGAAGGCGTCCTCGTAGAGCGGCTCGAGCGGCCACGCCCGGTCCGGCCGCCGCTTCAGCACGAGCGTTCCGTCCGCAACCGCCACCTCGTAGGAAGCTTCGACCTCGTCGCTGCGGTACGTGCCGGCGAGTGCCGCGAGTGCCTCCGCCGCAGGAGCAGCCCGTGGCACGCGCTCGAGCACGAGCGACTCGCCGCCGCGTACGCCAAGTCGCGCCCGCACCGCGCCATCCTCGCTCACCGGGAACTCGATCATCGCGGGGCCGCTGCCGACCCGGAACGTGGACGGGCCGAGCGCGGTCAGCGCCGGGCCGCGACCGAGCCGCAGCGCATCTCCCTCGACAACGATCGTGGTGGCCTCTCCGGTCACGACGTTGCGGTAGAGGCCGGCATACGTCTCGATCTGCACCCGTGGCAGCGCGAGGCCCGGGCCCGTCCCCTCCGCGGCCACGCCGCCCAGCGCGATCGCCGCGACCTCGTGCGCGAGGCCAGCGGCATCGGCGTCGCTGGCGTTGCAGAGCACGGCGACATCCACGTCGCGGTCCGGGTACCGCGCGAGGAAGGCGCGATACCCGGCGGTGGCCCCGGCGTGGCTGACCTCCCGGAGTCCTCGCCAGGACGTCACATACAGTCCCATCGCGTACTCGAGATCGCGGCCGCTCGTGAGCCGTCCCCGCTCGTGCAGGGCCGTGAGCAGCGCGGCGCCGCCCACCGTGCCCGTCGCCAGGTTGCGATTCCATGTCAGCAGGTCGCCCACGGTGGTCAACAAGCCGCCATTCCCGTGGACGTCCTCGAACGGCATCAGGATCTGGTAGCCGGCGGGGGTGACGGCGTAGGCCGTGGCGCGCCCGCGGACGATGCGGGTGTGATCGTCCCGCCAGGAGGTGCGGGTCATGCCGAGCGGGGCGAAGAGGCGCTGTCGGGTGAACTCCGCAAAGCTCTGGCCGCTGACCCGCGACACGATGATCGCGGCCAGGTTGTAGCCGCTGTTGCAGTACGAGTGCTCCGTGCCCGGCGTGAAGTTGAGTGCGCGCTGACGCGAGAGGATGTCGAGGACGTGCGCCTGAGTGTGCACGCGCGTCGTCCGGGGCCAGCCGGCGAGCGCCGCGAGTTCGCCCCAGTCGCGCAGTCCGCTCGTGTGGTGCAGCAGGTGCCGGATGGTCAACGGCGTGCCGTAGTCGGGCAGCTCGGGGACGTGTTTTCGGACCAGGTCGTCGAGTGACAGGCGACCGTCCTGCGCGAGGAGCAGGATGGCCGCGGCAGTGAACTGCTTCGACACCGAGCCCGCCTCGAAGATCGTTTCGGGTGTGTTGCGGGCGGCATGCTCGAGATCTGCGAACCCGTAGGCCCGCGTGTCGACGGGCCGGCCGGACAGGGCCACGCCGACGGCGCACCCCGGGCGGTCTCCGACGGCCCAGCTGGAGAACACGGCATCGAGGCGCCCGGCCCAGGTGGCCGGGTCCGCCGCGGCGGCCATCGGGGTTCCCGCGCCGGGTGCGGCTGGGCGCGGTGCGGCCGCGCAGGCGGGGAGCGCGACGGCCGCCATCAGGCAGATGGCGAACCGCCGCCGGGCGACTGCTCTGTGGGTCCTGATCATCCTCGCACTCCGTCCGGCAGGCCACTGGAACCGGCGTGTCCCGTGGAGAGTCGCCATCGTAGCGCAGCCCGTCGGCTCGCGTCCCCCGGCAGGGCGGCCGCCGCGTATACTCGGCCCGTCGAGGCGGAGGGGTGGCCCGAATGTCGGTGACGACACGCGCGTGGGTGGTGCTGGTGGTGGCCGGACTCGTCGAGATCGCCTGGGCCGTTGGACTGAAGTACACCGCGAACTGGACGCGGTTCTGGCCCAGCGTGACCGTGCTGGCGGCCTACGTCGTCGATCTCGTGCTGTTGTCGTACCCGATGCGACACCTGCCGGTCGGCACGGCCTACTCGGTCTGGGTCGGGATCGGCACCGTGGGTGTCACCGCGTTCGGCATCGCCGTGTTCGGCGAGAGCGCCACGCCGGCGCGCGTGTTTTGCCTTGCGCTGATCCTGTCGGGCGTGGTCGGGTTGCGGCTGCTCGAGGGGTGAGCGCGGGGGCACGGAGTTCCGTGGCGCCGATGGCAAGGGGGGCGGCGTTCTTCACGCAGCTCCGAGGGGTGGGATGCCACCGGCAGGGTGGGCGGGCCTCGAGGTGTCGGATAATGACGGGCCATGATTGCTCCGCCTTCCGGGGTCGTCCCCGCGTTTCCGCCACCGCTCTCCGCCTATCCGCCGCCGTCGCCTGACGGGCTGTTCGCCACGCTCGCGCAGCGGGTCGAGCAGGTCCCCTTCAACCTCATTGCGACGGTCATCTTCGTCCTGGCCATCGTCCATACGTTCCTGGCCAAGCGCGTCACCGACCTCGCCCACGACGTCCAGCACCGCGACGATGAGCGGCGGGTGGCTGCAGGGCGACAGCCGCGACCCAGCGTGCGCGCGGAGCTGTTGCACTTCCTCGGCGAGGTCGAGGTGATCTTCGGCCTGTGGGCGCTCGTGCTCGCGGTGACGATGCTGGCCTTCCGCGGCTGGGACACGGTCGTGCAGTACTTCGACGGCACGGTGAACTACACCGAGCCGCTGTTCGTGGTGGTGATCATGGCGCTTGCCTCCACCCGGCCGATCCTCACGCTGGCCGAGTCGATGCTGGAGCGAGTGGCCAGGCTCGGGGGCGGGACGGCGGCGGCGTGGTGGGTGGCCATCCTCGTCATCGGCCCGCTGCTCGGGTCCTTCATCACCGAGCCGGCCGCCATGACCATCTGCGCGCTGCTGCTCGCTCGGTACTTCTTTCCGCAGGCAGTCTCCGAGCGGCTGAAGTACGGGACGCTCGGCCTCCTCTTCGTGAACGTGTCCATCGGCGGGACCCTGACCCACTTCGCCGCTCCACCCGTCCTGATGGTGGCGCGCCCGTGGGACTGGGATCTCGCGTTCATGCTTCAGCACTTCGGCTGGAAGGCCGTGCTCGCCGTGGTGGTCTCGACTGCGATCTACCGGGTGGTGTTCCACCGTGAGCTCGCCGCGCTCGGCCGCGCCGTCAAGGTGGGGGATCACGCGGCGAACGGCGTGGACACCTCCCCCGAGGTCGGCAGCGTGCCGGTCGCGCCGTGGGTCACCGCGGTGCACGTGGCGTTCATGGCTTGGACCGTGCTGAACGCGCACCACCCGGCGCTGTTCCTCGGCGGTTTCCTCTTCTTTCTGGGGTTCGCCAAGGCGACGATGGAGTTCCAGAGCCCCATCGACCTGAAGCCGCCGCTGCTCGTCGGGTTCTTCCTCGCCGGGCTCGTCATCCACGGCGGCCTCCAGGCGTGGTGGATCGCGCCCGTGCTCGCGAGCCTGTCGGCCTCGGCGCTCTTCTACGGCTCGATCGTGCTGACCGCCTTCAACGACAACGCGCTCGTCACCTACCTGGCGACGCTCGTGCCGAGTCTCGACGAGGGGATGAGGTATGCCGTCGTCGCCGGCGCCGTGACGGGCGGCGGCCTCACGGTCATCGCCAACGCGCCCAACCCGGCCGGCCAGGCGTTGCTCTCGCGGTTCTTCGGGGGGGCGGTGAGCCCCCTGGGCCTGTTCCTCGGCGCGATCGTGCCAACACTCATCGCGATCGCGGCGTTCCAGCTGCTCTGAGGTGGCAGGGGAGCAGCGGTTTCTTCGCGAACGGTATGGCGAGCTACGAGAAGTCGTTCGTGGCGGGCTGGGGCGAGATGGACTTCAACGCCCACATGGGCAATCGCGCCTACCTCGACAAGTCCGGCGACGTGCGCATGATGTTCTTCGCCGAGCACGGGTTTCCGGCGAGCGAGTTCACCCGGCTGCGCATCGGGCCGGTGATCCTGAAGGACACGCTCGAGTACTTCCGCGAGATCGGGTTGCTCGAGCCGTTCAGCGTGTCGCTCGCGCTGGGCGCGTGCGCGGAGGACGGCAGCCGGTTCGAGATCCGAAACGACTTCACCCGGCAAGACGGGAAGCGGGCCGCACGCGTGACGAGCACCGGCGGCTGGCTCGATCTGTCGCGGCGCAAACTGGTGGTGCCGCCGCCGGAACTGGTCGCGGCGATCCGGGCCATGCCCAGCACGACGCCGTTCACGGTGCTGCCGTCGATCACCGTGGCGTCGTCTTCTTCGACCTGATCGTCCTCGGTGCCGCCCGCGCCTTCCAGGCCTTCTTCTCGATGACCTGCGCGGCCGCCTTCGCATCGTCCTCCGTGTCGAACCCGAACACCGCCGAATAGCGTCGGCCGACGACCTGGGCGACGAGGTACTGGACATTGATGCCGGCGCCGGCGAGGGCGGCGGCGATCCGCTCGCCCCGCCCGGGCCTGTTCCGGCCTTCCACCATGAGCATCGGCGTGGCCATCGGAGCGAAACCGGCAGCCGCGGCGGCCGCCTCGAGTTTGCGGCCCTCAACCGGGTACACCTCCACGACGGCGCGGGTGTGGCCGCCGGGCGACCGGTAGGCCATGACCACCTGCAGGTCGGAGCCGGCCTTCGCAAAGGGAGCCAGCGCGGCGGCGAGCGCGCCCGGCGTGTTGGCGATCTCGGCGCGGTAGAGGCGGGCGGGACGCGCGGTGGCCATGACGTGCGGCTCCTTTCGGATGGGTCTGAGGCTGGCGGGCGACCCCGCGATTATAGTGTCCGCTTCGGTGACGTTGAGGCGTGGCCCCGGGGGCGTTCCGCGCCCTGGGGGGCACGGGGTGGCGCCGGCCGTTTCCGCCTCGGCCGCCGAGCCCGGCGGAGGAGAGATATGATCCCCGGTCAGCGGGTGGCTCGCTGAGCGTCCCGCCAGCACGACGACAAGCCGGGGCCGCATCGTGCGGCCCCATTTCGGAGGGAGAGCATCATGAAGCGTACGGGTTCGGCAGTCTGGAAGGGCGGGTTGCGCGACGGCGCGGGCACGGTGTCGAGCGCGAGCGGTGTGCTCAAGGACACGCAGTACTCCTTCGCGACGCGATTCGAGAACGGCATCGGCACCAACCCCGAGGAGCTCATTGCGGCGGCGCACGCCGGCTGCTTCTCCATGGCGCTGTCGGTGCAGCTCGCCAATGCCGGCATGACTGCAGAGCGGATCGCGACAACGGCCACCGTGAGCCTCGACAAGACGGACGCCGGGTTTGCCATCACCGGTATCCACCTCGACATGACGGCCCGGATTCCGGGTGGCGACGCGGCGAAGTTCCACGAGGCAGCCAACGCGGCCAAGGCGGGGTGCCCGGTGTCGCGCGCCCTCGCGGCCGTGCCGATTACGCTCGACGCGAAGCTCGAGGCCTAGCCCTGATCCGTCAGAACGCGGCCAGTTCCTGGTGCCTGGTTCTTCGTGCCTGGTCCGTGCCTGGTGCCTCGTTCGTGGTGCCGAGTCCCGACGGCCACACCCTCCCGTCACGCCACCGGCGGTGACGCGACCGTTTGGTCCGGCGGCGTGACGCACGAACCGAGCACCACGCACGCAGAACGGACCACGAACCACGCACCATGGACCAAGAACCGACGTGATTCTGTCGGATTGAGGCTAGCCGAGCCCATCGGAAGTCGGACATCCGGCATCCGACATCGGGCGCGAGGCGTGAGGCGTACGGTGTAATGCATGAGGGGTAGGGCGTAAGGCGTAAGGCGTAAGGCGTAAGGCGTGAGCCAGACCCGGCCGCACGGCGCTGGGCGCTGGCCGCACGGCGACTCCCGGAGGCCATCGTGATTGAGTTGCGCGAGGCGGGCACGGGCCGGGTCATCGGCCCGATCAGCGAGGAGCAGCTGCAGTTCCTCGTGGATCAGCTCGAGGAGGAGTCCTCGAGCGACACCGACTACTACATCGACGCCGTCACGCTCGAGATGTTCGAGGAGCGTGGGGCGGATCCGGCGCTGCTCTCGCTGCTTCGCGCCGCGCTGGGCGCGCGCGAGGGCCTCGACATCGAGTGGGTGCGTGCGTGAGGCCCCGGGGTGTGCGGTCGTCACGATTGGTGGCGGCGCTGCTGCTGCTCGTGGGGAGCGGCTCCGCGGTCGCCCAGCCCGCTGCGCCGCCGACGCGCCGCCCGATCACGCACGAGGACGTCTGGCTGATGAAGCGCCTCGGCGCGCCGGTGCTCAGCCCGGACGGCGCCTGGGCGGTCGTGAGTGTCACGGCGCCGGCCTACGACGAGAAGGACCAGGTGAGCGACCTGTGGCTCGTCCCGACCGGCAGTGGCGGGCCGCCGCGCGCCCTCACGGCCACGAGGACCGGGGAGAGCGGGGCCGCGTGGAGCCCGGACGGCCGGCGCCTGGCCTTCAGTGCGCGCCGGGAGGGCGACGAGGCGGCGCAGATCTACGTGCTCGACATGGGCGGCGGCGAGGCCCAGCGGGTCACCTCCCTCAGCGCCGGGGCGCGCAGCCCGCAGTGGAGCCCGGACGGCCGCACGCTGCTGTTCGTGAGTGACGTGTATCCGGGCGCGCGTGACGAAGCGGCCAACAGCGCGGCCGCCGCCGAGCGAAAGGCCCGGAAGTGGAACGCACGGGTCTACGACGGGTTCCCCATCCGCGACTGGGACCGCTGGCTCGATGACCGGCGGCCCAGCCTCTTCGTGCAGGCCGCCGAGCCCGGTGCGCCAGCGCGAGACCTCCTCGCCGGATCCTCGCTCGTGGCGGGCCCCGGTTTCGGCGGGTCGCTCGGGAGCGGCAGCGAGAACATCACGGCGCGGTGGACGCCCGACGGCAGCGGCGTGGTGTTTGTCGCCACCGCGAACCGGCACGCCGCGGCGCATTCACAGGTCGTGCACTCGCTCTGGCTCGTCGCGGTGGCCGGTGGCGAGCCGACCCGGCTCACGCCCGACGAGGCCAGCTACTCCGCCCCGGAGTTCTCGCGCGACGGCCGCCAGCTGTTCGCCGCGATGGAGCCCGCCAGCGGCCGGGTCTACAACGCGTCGCGGCTGGTGCGCGTCGGCTGGCCCGCGCCCGCGCCACCCAGGATCGTCACCTCGGGGTTCGACGGCAGTGTCGGTACCTTTCGGGTGAGCCCGGACGGCAGGACCGTCTACTTCACCGCCGAGGACGCCGGGCTCGAGCGCCTCTACGCCGTGCCGGCCGCGGGCGGCGCCGCCCTCGAGGTCGGCCGGCTCGATCGCGGCACCCTGTCGGGTCTTGCCGTCGGCGGGGCGCCCTCGCCGGTGCTGGTCGCGATCTGGGAGAGTGCCGTCGAGCCCCCGGAGGTCGTCCGGATCGAGGCGGGCACGGGAGCGCGCACGCGCTTGACGCAGTTCAACGCCGAGCGCACGGCCGCCCTCGACCTGGCGGCGGTCGAGCATTTCTGGTTCACGAGCCGTCGGGGCGCGCGCATCCACAACATGATCGTGCGGCCGCCCGGGTTCGACCCGGCGCGGAAGTACCCGCTGTTCTCGGTGATCCACGGCGGCCCGCACTCGATGTGGAGGGACCAGTTCGTGGTGCGCTGGAACTACCACCTGCTCGCCGCCCCCGGCTACGTCGTACTGCTCACCAACTACACCGGTTCCACGGGCTTCGGAGAGCCGTTTGCGCAGGCGATCCAGGGCGACCCGCTCGAGGGGCCGGGCCTCGAAATCAACGAGGCCGTCGAGGACGCGATCCGGCGGTACCCCTTCATCGACGCGACACGCCTGGCCGCGGGCGGGGCCAGCTACGGCGGCCACCTCGCCAACTGGCTCGCGGTCACCACGACGCGCTTCCGCTGCCTCGTGAGCCACGCGGGCCTCTTCGACCTCAAGAGCCAGTGGGCCACGAGCGACACGATCTTCAGCCGTGAGCGCACGATGGGCGGGCCTGCCTGGGAGGGCGGCGCGGGATGGCGCGACCAGAGTCCCTTCTACCGCGCCGCGAACCTCGGCACGCCGATTCTCGTCACCGTCGGCGAGCGCGACTTCCGGGTGCCGCTCAACAACGCGCTCGAGTTCTGGAGCGTCCTGCAGCGCACCCGGGTGCCGAGCCGGCTCATCGTCTTTCCCGACGAGAACCACTGGATCCTGAAGGGGGAGAACAGCCGGTTCTTCTACCAGGAGGTGCACGCGTGGCTGTCCCGGCACCTCGGTGCGGGTGACCCCGGGCCTTCGTCGAGCGGCGCTGCCGGGGCGGCCCGGGAGCCGGCCTCGCACCCCGTGGGCTTGGGACCTGGCTGGTGAAGCCGATAGACTGAGCCGATTACCCCGAGGAGCGTCGTTCCCATGCCACACCCGTTCGCCGTGCTCCGGTCGCAGGAGGGGACCCTCTCGGTCCTGAGCCTGGAGGGCTACCTCGACGCGCACACCGCGCCGCAGTTCGAGCGGGCCATCCAGGGCGAGATCGACGCCGGCCGCGTGCAGCTGATCGTGGACGGGGCGCAGCTGCGCTACATCTCCTCAGCGGGCCTCGGCGTCTTCATGAGCTTCATCGAGGAGATCCGGGAGAAGGGCGGCGACATCAAGATCTGCGGGCTCGCGCCGAAGGTCCGCCAGATCTTCGACATCCTGGGATTCCATGCCATCTACGACATGGTCGACACCCGTGCCGCGGCGGCGATGCGCTTCGCGCAGGCGCCCAGCCGTGAGGGCTGAGATGGCGTCCATCGAGCAGAAGTTCACGCTGCACGTGCCGTCCTCGACGCAGAACCTCGCGATCATCCGCGAGTTCGTGACGAACGTCGGCGTGCAGGCCGGGCTCGGCGAGGACGATGTCGCCAAACTGGAACTGGCGGTGGACGAGGCCTGCACGAACGTGATCGAGCACGCGCACGGCGGGGACATCACCAAGGACGTCGTGGTGCGCGCCACCTTCGACGAGAAGATGCTGCGCATCGAGGTGGTGGACAGCGGTGCGGGGTTCGATCCGGCGCGCATTCCCGAGGAAGACGTCGAGCGCCTCGTCGCGCAGCGGCGCTCCGGCGGCCTCGGACTGCGCGTGATGCGGTCGCTGATGGACGAGGTCTCCTACGAGATCGTCCCCGGCAACACCAACCGCCTGCGGATGACCAAGCGCCTTCGCAAGGACTGAGAGGAGGCCGGCCGTGGACCTGCGGCTCTCCGCCTCGCGGCTCGAAGCCCTGCTCGAGTCCGCCCAGCTCCTGCACTCCTCGCTGGAGCTCGAGGACCTGCTCAGGCACCTCCTGCGCTCCGTGATGGGGCGTTTGCTCGTCTCGCGCGGGTTCGTGGCCGTCGAGGAGGACGGCGCGTTCCGGTATGCGCTGGTGCGTGGCTTCCGGGGCCTCACCTCCGGTGAGCCCTACGACGAGGCGGCGGCCCGCGCGGCGGGCGCGGTGACGTTGCTGCCGATCGGGGAGGCCGACGCGCCGCTCGGCGTACTGGGGCTCGCGGCGCCGGCCACGGGGCAGATCGACCCGGAGGAGCGGGACTTCCTCTCGGCCCTCACGGGCCTGGCCGCGAGCGGCATCACCAACGCGCGCGCGCACGACCAGGTGCAGCGCCTCAACCGCCGCCTCGATCACAAGGTGCACGAGCTGAACACGCTGCTCGAGCTCGTCCGGGCACTCACCGAGGCCGACGAGCCCGAGGACGTGGCGCGGCTGCTGGGACTCACCCTCGCCGGGCAGTGGGCGGTCGGCCGGTTTGCGGTGGCCGCGGCCAAGGCCGGCCACCCGCCCGTCGTGCGGCAGAAGGGTGCCGCGCTCTCGTGGGACGCGGCCTGGGTGCCCGCACTGCACGCGGCGCCGGAGGCGCTCGTCGTCACGGACCTGCCGGACGGCACGCTGCGCAGCACGTTGCAGCAGCAACGTTTCGAGGTCGTCTTCCCGCTGCGGTCCGGAGGCGAGCCGCTGGGGCTCGTGGCACTCGGCGGCCGCCCGGGAGGCCGGCCCTACACCGAGGCGGACCTCGCTCTCGGCGCGGGGCTCGTGGCGCAGTCGGTCGTCGCCTTCGAGAATGCGTGGCACCTGCGGGACATCCTGGAGAAGAAGCAGATCGAGCGGGAGCTCGCGCTGGCCGCCAGCATCCAGCAGAACCTGTTCCCGGCCGAGCTGCCCACGCTCTCCGGGTGCGAAGTGGCCGCCGTGAACCGCCCGGCGCGGCAGGTGGGGGGCGACTACTACGACGCCCTCACCATCGACGCTCCGGGGCCCGACGGGCGCTGGCTGTTCTGCGTGGCCGACGTCTCCGGCAAGGGGATCGGCGCCTCGCTGCTCATGAGCAACATCCAGGCCACGCTCCGCGCGCTGCTCGGCCGGGAGGCCTCGCTCGCCGAGCTGGCCCGCTGCATCAGCGAGCTGCTCTTCACCAACACGCCCGGCAACAAGTACGTGACCGCGGTGCTGCTCTCGATCGACGCCAGTACGGGAGCGTGCCGCTACGTGAACGGCGGC
>Ga0316622_100001320_pt1 | contig 16006 bp, 13 predicted proteins | sample OWC_Aug_OW2_C1_D_FD_207646 | JGI IMG/M metagenome (GOLD analysis project Ga0316622, IMG submission 207646) | Wetland soil microbial communities from Old Woman Creek delta, Ohio, United States - OWC_Aug_OW2_C1_D5_C | ecosystem: Environmental > Terrestrial > Soil > Wetlands | place: USA: Ohio... | reverse complement strand
TGGACGGCGGCCTTCGAGGCGAGCCTCCGGTCTGCCGAGCCGGACGACGTCGTCTCGGCGCTCGAGGCGGCCGCGGCGCGCGGAGAGAGAGGGCGCCCCCTCGTCGCGGCGCGGGTCGACGACGTCGAGCCCGTCATCCGGGACGCCGCGCGCCGTCTGATGGCCGCCAGGTTCGGAGCCGATCCTTCGAGCTTCCGGCGGATCCCGGTCCCGCCCCGATACGACCGAGCGGCGTATTCGAATCTCGCCCGGACGGCGAACGAATCGGCTCTCACCGCGGAGGTCGTCACGTCTCGCGGGATCCTCGCCATCGACCTGGCCACCGAGGAGGCCCCGGCGACTGTGGAGAGCTTCGTCTCCCTCGCGCGCCGCGGCTACTTCGACGGGCTGGTCATCCACCGCGTCGTCCCCGATTTCGTCGTCCAGACGGGAGACCCCCGCGGGGACGGATCGGGAGGGCCCGGCTACGCGATCCGCGACGAGCTGAACCCGCTCCGCTATCTCCGCGGAACGGTCGGAATGGCCCTCTCCGGCCCCGACACGGGAGGCTCGCAGTGGTTCGTGGCCCTCGCGTCGCAGCCCCATCTCGACGGCGGCTACACGGTCTTCGGCCGCGTCTCCGAAGGTCTGGAAGTCCTCGACCGGGTCGAGCAGGACGATCGGCTCGTCTCCGTCCGGATCCGCGAGGGGCGGAGGACCCCTCCGCCGGGAGCCTCGCGGTGAAGGTCTTCGTCGGCCAGCCGCTTCCGGAGCCTTCGACGACCGAGCTTCTTTCCGGACACGACGTCGTCATCGGGCGGGGGTCGCTTCCGTCCGACGAGATCGCCGCGCACTTTCCGGACGCGGACGCCTTCCTTCCGACGCCGCGGGAGCGGGTGACGCCGGAACTCCTCGCGTCGGCGCCGCGGCTGAAGATCGTCGCGAGCTGCTCCGTCGGAACCGATCACATCGACCTTCCGGCCTGCCGCGAGCGGGGGATCGTCGTGACGAACACTCCCGGCGTCCTGACCGAGGCGACGGCCGATCTCGCATGGGCCCTCATCCTCGCCGTGACGCGCCGGCTTCACGAGGGGGAGGCGCTGGTCCGGTCCGGGACGTGGGACGGGTGGAAGCCGCTCGAGCTTCTCGGCATCGGCCTTCAGGGAAAGACCCTCGGGATCTACGGGATGGGACGGATCGGCGCGGCCGTCGGGCGGCGGGGAGAGGCTTTCGGGATGCGCGTGATCGGAATGACGGACGCGGACGGCGCGGACCGTTTCGAGGAGCTCCTCCGCGAGTCCGACGTCCTCTCGATCCACTCTCCGCTCACGGAAGCAACCCGCGGCCGCTTCGGCCGCGGGGAGCTCTCCCGGATGAAGCGCGGGGCCGTCCTGATCAACACGGCGCGGGGTCCCGTCGTCGACGAAGCGGCTCTCGTCGAAGCGCTCGAGTCCGGGCACCTCGGCGGCGCCGGGCTCGACGTCTACGAGAGGGAGCCCGCCCTCCACCGCCGCCTCCCGGGTCGATGCGACGTCGTCCTCCTCCCGCATCTCGGCTCGGCGACGGCCGAGACACGGCTCGCCATGGCGCGCCTCGCCTGCTCGGAGATCGCCCGGTTCTTCCGGGGCGAGCCGCTCCGGCACCGCGTCGCCTGACGGGCCGGTTCCGGTTGGCGGAGGCGGGCGAAGCGGTTATCGTTCACGCCACCATGGACGCGGATCCGAAGCCCTCCCCCCATTACGACGTCGTCATCGTCGGCGGCGCCATCGCCGGCGCCTCCACGGCCGTCCTCCTCCGGCGCTGGATCCCGGAGCTGTCGGTCCTCGTCCTGGAGAAGGGAACGGCTTTCGACTGGAAGGTGGGGGAGTCGACCGTCGAGATCTCGGCCTACTTCCTGACGCGGGTCCTGAAGCTCTACGACTACCTATCGCGGGAGCAGATCGCCAAGCAGGGCTTCCGCTACTGGTTCTGGAACGGCGACGTGACGCGCCTGAGAGAGGCGAGCGAGGTCGGGCCGACGCAGCTCTCGCGGACGCCTTCGTTCCAGATCGACCGCGCCCACCTCGACGAGCACGTCCTCTCCCTCGCCACCTCGGAAGGGGCCACGGTCCTCCGGCCGGCGAGGGCGGTGGAGATCCGGCTCGCGGACGAGACGGGCGCCCTCGAGAACGTCGTCGTCGTGGAGACGGAAAGAGGCCGCTTCGAGGTCTCGGCGGGCTGGGTCGTCGACGCGTCGGGCCGGACCGCCACGATCGCGCGGAAGAAGGGGCTGCTCCGCCCCCTCGAAGCGCACCAGACGGCCTCCATCTGGGCGCGGTTCACCGGCGTGAAGGACCTCGACGGCCCCGAGATCGCCGGCACGGACCCCGCCGACCCGTTCGTCCGCTCCGTCGTCGCCGCACGCCGCCTCTCCACGAACCACTTCGTCGGGTTCGGGTACTGGATCTGGTTCATTCCGCTTCGCGGCGGCGAGACGAGCGTCGGCCTCGTCTGGGACAAGCGGCTGATCGACCCGCAGGGGGCGAACCCGGAGGAGAAGCTGCTCCGCTTTCTGGACGGGAACCCTCTGACGAAGGAGCTCCTCGAGAAGGCGCGGATCGTCCCGGGCGACACCCGCTACTACGGGCATCTCCCCTACTTCAACGACCGGGTGGCGGGAAGCGGCTGGTCGCTCGTCGGCGACGCGGCGGGTTTCCTCGATCCCTTCTATAGCCCGGGCCTCGACCAGATGGCGTTCTCGGTCTCCTGGACGGTCGAGCTGATCCGGCGCCGGAAGACGGTCGCCCCGGAGGTCCTCGCGAAGGAGATCGAGGTCCACAACGCGCGCTACAGCCGCTACCTCAACTTCTTCTTCGGCTCGATCTACCAGGACAAGTACTGGCTGATGGGGGACTACGACACGATGACGGCGTCGTTCCTGATGGACACGGCGCTCTACTATCTCGCGGCGGTCATCCCCGTCTACCGCTGGTCGGCCGACCGGGTCCTCGTTCCCCCCTTCTACCAGGACTTCTCCGAGGTCGCCTTCTACCCGATGCGCTTCTACCAGCGCCGGCTTGTCTCCATCGCGAAGCGGAAGCTGGCCCTGGGCATCTACGGGATCCACAACGGGGGGCGCCGCCCGGGGCTCGTCGGCTTTTCACTCCGGTCCAGCGTCTGGGTCATGTTGGGCCACGGGCTCGTCCGCTGGGCGAAGGCGGAGATCCTCAACGCCTGGAGCTACGTCGTGAGGCCGCGGCCGATGTCGGCCCGGATGCCGATCCAGGACCGCGCCGCGCCGCCGGGTCCGGCCTCCGGGTCGGCCGGGGAGCCCGCTCAGGCCGCCTAACCGCCCGCGAGGTCGGAGCGGGACAGAGAGCGGGCGCCGAGCGCGACGGGTACGGCCCCGAGCGCGGCGGCAGCGGCCCCCCATCCGAGCATCACGGGCCAGGCCGCGAGGCGGACGCCCGCGAGGGAGCCGAGGAGAAGGCGGAGTTCGCCCGAGACGGCCACGGCGGCCCCGAGCGAGAGGGCCGTCGAGAGGACGAGGGCGAAGAGCCCTCCCGGTCCGAGGGCGACCGCGACGGCGTTCGGGGCGTCGTACCGGGGAAAGAGGGCGCCGAGTCCGACGTGGAGGGCCGGGAGGGACAGGGCCCCGAGAACCGTCACGGCCAGGGCCGAGAGCGCGACCGGGGGGACGGGGGCGAGGACAGCGACGCTGGCGGCGGCGAGGATGAGTCCGGCGAGCGTGGCCGGAACGGCGCGAAGGGCGTACCGGTGGAGGAGATGGCGCGCCGGGGAGAGGGGGAGCGTCCGGAGAACGAGCGCCGCCCGGCCGTCGGCCGAGACCGCCGGGTAGCAGAACCGGAGAGAGAGCGCCGAGACGAGGAAGAGGGCCAGCCCGGCCTGCAGCCCCGCCAGGACGTCCCGCGTCGCCGCGTCGGCCGCTGGCAGAACGCCGAGGTTCAGGACGTGGAGGACGAAGACCGCGAGGAGCGACCCGAGCTGGGCCGGTGTCGAGGCGTCGCGGAGGAGGCTCACGGCCTCGGCGCGGGCGAGCGCGCCGTCGAGGGAGCCGACGGGACGCGGGCGCACGGGGCGGGCGGGCCTCCCTCCGGACGTCCGCGCGCCCTCGAGAGCGCGGAGGTGGCTGCCCGAAAGGAGCCCGGCGACCGTGAAGAGAAGCGCGATCGAAGCGAGGAGAAAGGCGGCGCTCGCCGCCAGGCCGCGCGGCTCTCCGAAGAGGGCCTGCGTGACGGCGCGCGCGACGTGTGCGGCGGGGTCGGCCCGGGGAGGAGAGGGGGGCGTACCGCCGAGCGCCCGGAGGAGACCGAGCGCCTCGACCGGGTCGAAGAGCCGCTCCGGACGGGCCCCGCGGAAGCCGATCAGGGCGGAGGAGAGGCCGATCGCCGAGACGAAGGCCGAGAGGATGAGGGCGCGCCGGGGAGGGACGAGTCGGACGAGGAGAAGGGCTCCGGCACTCCCCGTCACTCCGGCCGCGAGCGCGACGGCGGAGAGGCCCGCGAGTCCGGCCCCGAAGGCGAGAACGGGGCGCGGCGCGCGGACGGCCGCGACGCCGAGGACCGGAAGGGCGAGAAGGAGCATGGGGGCCGACGAGGCGGCGACGGTCTGGAGAAGCTGGCGCCGGAAGATCCGGGCGTGTGGAATCGGGAGGACGAGAAGGGCCGGAAGCTCGGCCGAGAGGAAGAGAGTGGAGACCCCTGTCGTCAGGGCGCCGAGCAGGAGAAGGAAGCCGGCCGAAAGGAAGGAGGCGTGGAGGAGGCGCTCGACGAGGAAGGCGGGCGAGACCTCCGGGAGCTGCGGCAGGGCCGCCGACGCCGCGTCCAGGAAGGCCGCGGTCCCGAAGGCCGAGCCGGCCGCGAACGCGAGGACCGAGCCGAGCGCGATCGCCCCCGCGACCGCGTACCGCGCCCCCCCCCATCGGAGGGCGCGGAGGGCGCCCCGGAGCGAGTTCGCGAGCTCGACCCGCTCCGGGAAGGCGGGCGTCATGGCTCCTCCGGTGCCGCGGCCTCGAAGAAGAGCTCGTCGAGCGGGCCGCTCCGTCCGTCGGCCGCCGTCATCGAACGCGGGGGGCCCGATGCGGCGAGCCGTCCTCCGACGAGGAGGCCGGCCCGGGTGGCGAGATCGGCCGCGGCCTGGAGCTGGTGCGTCGTGAAGAGGACGGTCGCTCCGGCGGCAGCCTTCTCGCGAAGGCGTGCCGAGAGCGTCCGCTGGGCGAACGGGTCGAGCCCCACCATCGGCTCGTCGAGGACGTAAACCTCCGGCTCGTGCAGGAACGCCTGCGCGAGGGCGACGCGCTGCCGCGTGCCGTGCGAGAGCGCCTCGTTCCGCGTGTCGGCCGCCTCCTCGAGGTCGAAGGCACGGAGCTCGGCGTCGATCCGCCCCTCGAGGGGCGCTCCCGAGCCGCCGAAGACGGCGCCGACGAAGCGGAGCGACTCCCGCGGGGTCCACTTCGGCCAGAGGAGCGGGCGGTCGGGCACGAAGCCGACCCGGCGCTTCGCCCCGACAGGGTCCGAGGAGACGTCGATGCCGAGGATCCGGACGCGCCCCGCCGTCGGCGAGAGGAGCCCCGTCAGGAGGCCGAGCGCCGTCGTCTTTCCCGCCCCGTTCGGGCCGACCAGGGCGAAAAGCTCTCCCCTCGCGACGACGAGGTCGAGCGGGTGAAGGGCGAGGAGGTCTCCATACCGCTTCGCGGCCCCTTCGAAGCTGATCGCCGCGGGTTCCATCGCCGACGGGATTGTACGGGCCCGGCGGGGCCGCTCCGTGTGGCACGATCTCCTGGTGCCCCCTCCTCCGGAGCGCGACGACGCCGAGCTGGTCCGCCTGATCCTCGGGGGGGAGGGCGCGCACTTCGAGTCGCTCGTGGCCCGGTACCAGACGCGCCTCTTCCGGTTCATCTCCCGCTACACGAACGACGCGGAGGACGCCCGCGACGTCACGCAGGAAGTCTTCCTGAAGGTCTACGGCGCGCTCGACAGCTTCGATCCGCGTTACCGCTTCTCGACGTGGCTGTTCCGGATCGCCGGAAACGCCGCCATCGACCACCTGCGGCGCCGGCGGGGGCGGACGGTCTCGATCGACCTCCCTCCGGACGAGGAGGGAGAGGCAAGGACGATCGATCCGCGCGACCTGCGGCCGGACCCGCTCGAGGACCTCTCGAGACGGCGGCTCAGGATGGCGATCGACGAGGCGATCGAAAAGCTCCCGGACGACTACCGCGAGCTGATCAGCCTTCGGCACTACGGCGAGCTCCCGTACGAGGAGATCGCCCGGCTGAAGGGAATGCCCCTCGGAACGGTCAAGAACAAGCTCTTCCGCGCGCGGCAGGCGTTGCGAGATCTTTTGCCGCCTGACGCCGTATAGAGAAGACGATGGCGACGGACCCGACCCCCTCCCCGATGGAGACACCGCCCACGGCGGCCGATCTCGAACGGGACCGGAAGCTGGAAGTTCTTCTGGATGAGATGGTTGCGTCCTCTCCAGCCCTTCCGCCCGACTTTGCGGCGCGGGTCTCTGTGGCGCGCCCCTTCGCCCCGTGGGAGGTCCGGCGGGCCTGGGCCTGGAAGGCCCCCGCCCTTGCGGCCGGAGGCCTGCTCGCGGCCAGCCTCGCCGTCTTCCTCGCGCCGCTGGCCCAGCTCGCCCCGTCGACAGCGGTTTCGCTCTGGGGGCATCTCGTCTCGGCGGCACTGTCTTCGTCCGTCCCCGCGGCGCTCGCGGCCGGCCCGGCTCTCGTCGAGGCGGCCGACTCGCTTCGCGCGACCCTCTCGCCGGGCGCCGGGCTCGGGATCCTCGCGGCGGGAGCCGCGACGGGTCTCGCGACGCTGGGCGTTCTGCGCCGGCGGGCGGTTCGCGTCCGGCGTTGAGGCGGACGGCCGGCATGGCGTCTCCTCGCCGCGGCCTCCTCCCCGCGCTGGCCCTCGCCCTCCTCGCAGCGGTCCCGGCTCTCGCCGCGCCCGACTCCGGCGCCGGTCCGATCGTCGTTCCCGCGGGCGCACGCCGGACGGGCGATCTCGTCGCTCTCGGACGCCCCGTCTCCGTCGAAGGGGAGCTCGCTGGCGCGGCGGTCGCCACGCTCGCCACGATCCGCGTGACGGGGCGCGTCGCCGGGCACGTCGTCGCCCTCGGAGGGGACGTGACGGTCGGCGAAGGGGGACGCGTCGAGGGAGACGTCCTCGCGGTCGGCGGCGCGGTCCTCTTCGAGGGGGGAGCCTCGCCGACCCGCTCGGTCGGCGGTCAGGTCCGCTCGCTCGGCGCCCTCGAGACGGCCTTCCTTTCCGAGCTGCGGACGTCGCCCGTGGCCGGCGCCCGTGTCTCGCCCCTTCTCCTCTCGTTCCGCCTCTTTCTCCTCCTGCTCTGGCTTCTCGCCGCGCTCGCCTTCCTCCGGCTCGCGCCCCGCGGGCTCGGCCGTGCGGCGGACCTCGTCCCCGGCCGGCTCGTCCTCTTCGGGACGGTCGGGACTTCGGCCGTGCTGTCCGGCCTCCTCGTATCGGCGGGGCTCCTCCTCCTGGTTCCGGCTCGGGCCGCCCTTGCCCTGATCTCGGTCGTCGTGGCGGCTCTCTACGCGGCGAAGCTCTGGGGCCTCGCGGTTCTCTTCCTGGTCGCGGGACGCCGCCTCCTTCGCGGCGCGCGGCGGGGCGGGGACCTCTTCGGCGACCCCGCGGCCCTCACGGCGGGCCTTCTCGCTCTCGGCCTCCCGTCGCTCATTCCGGCCGCCGGGCCGATCCTCTGGGCTCTCGCTTCGCTGGTTGCGATCGGCGTCACTCTCCGGACGCTTCTCGTCCGCGAGGAAGAGACGGCCTCGCCGGCCGGCGCGGGTGAGGCCCGCGGGCAGACGGCGCGAGCGCCCGCGGGCTGATAGATTCCACCCGCGGCGCCCTTCGAGCGGCCGCCGTGAGGGAAGAGGACGCGCGATGGGAATCGACCGGATCGGCGTGGTCGGCGCCGGGCAGATGGGAAACGGCATCGCCCACGTCGCCGCTCTCGCGGGGAAGAAGGTGGCGCTCTTCGACGTCTCGCCCGAGGTCGTCGGAAAGGGCCTGAAGACGATCGAGAAGAACCTGGCCCGGCAGGCCGAGAAGGGAAAGATCACGGCGGAGCAGGCGGCGTCGGCCCGGCGCCGGATCGAGACGCCTCCCGCCCTCCCGGCCCTCGGCCCCGGCGGCTTCGACGCGGACCTCGTCGTTGAGGCGGTCGTCGAGAGCGAGGGGGTGAAGCTCCCGCTTCTCTCCGCCCTCGACGGGATCCTCCGCCCCGAGGCCCTCCTCGCCTCGAACACGTCCTCCATCTCGATCACCCGGCTCGCGGCCGCGACGAAGCGGCCGGAGCGGTTCATCGGGATGCACTTCATGAACCCGGTGCCGCTCATGGCCCTCGTGGAGATCATCCGGGGGATCGCGACGTCCGACGAGACGGCGGCCGCCGTCGTCGCGCTCGCGAAGGAGATGGGGAAGACCCCGGTCGAGTGCCGCGACTTCCCGGGATTCGTCTCGAACCGCGTCCTGATGCCGATGCTGAACGAGGCGATGTTCGCCGTCCACGAGGGGGTCGCGACGCCGGACGCCGTGGACACGATCCTGAAGCTCGGGATGAACCACCCGATGGGTCCGCTGACCCTCGCCGACTTCATCGGCCTCGACACCTGCCTCGCGATCCTGCGGGTCCTCCACGAGGGGCTCGGCGACGACAAGTACCGCCCCTGCCCGCTCCTCGTCCAGATGGTCGACGCGGGGTGGCTCGGGAGGAAGGCGGGGCGCGGCTTCCACCGGTACGCCGGGCCGGGAGGCGAAAAGCTCTCTTGATCTGCCAGGTCTGCGGCGCGATGAACGAGCTCGACCGCGAGCTCTGCCGGAAGTGCCAGAGCAAGCTCCTCGTCGTCTCCGGGACGACGGAGACGTACGACGAGACGCCTCCGGACGACGACGCCGTCTCGCTCGACGAGCATCTTCTGGAGCGGGTCTCCGTTCTCGAGGAGGTCGTGAAGCGGAGCGCCGAGACCCTGCGGATCCTGCTCGACGCGGCGAACCGGCAGGAGCGGAACGACTTCGTCGCGCAGACCGGGCTCCTCGCCCTGAAGGACCTTCTCGAGAAGAAGGGGCTCGTCGGCGAGGAGGAGATGGTCGACCTCTGGGAGACCCGCGTCGACCACCACATGGCGGTTCTCGAGAAGCGGGAGCGCTTCCTCGAGCGGAAGGAGCGGATGCTGGGAGGCTACGGCGGGCCCCGGCGGGAGCGCTTCCGGGCCCTCCTGTCGGACGCCGAGACGGCGCTCTACGCCCTCGAGCCCGACCGGGCGGTGAAGATCCTGGAGGAGGCGTTCCGCCTCGACCGGACGAACGCCGAGCTCGCCTTCTTCCTCGGCGAGACCTACTTCAACGAGGGGGAGTCGGAGCGGGCGGCGGCGATGCTCCGGCGGGTCCTCGCGAAGGAGCCCCGGCACTTCGAGGCCCTCGTCTACGCGGGCGTCCTCGAGAGCGATGCCGGCCGTCCCGAGCGCGCCCTCGAGCTTCTGAAGACCGCGGTGGCCGCGAAGCCCGACGCCTTTCTCCCGTACTTCGCGGTCGGAGCGCTCCTCGCCCTCTCGGGCCAGCTGCCGAAGGCCGACGCCTACCTGAAGCAGGCTCTCGCCGTGGAGGAGAACGCGCAGGCCTATTCCCTCCTCGGGGTGATTGCGTACGAGCGCGGGCGGCTCTCCGAGGCGATCGACGCCCTCCAGAAGGCCGTCCGGCTCGACCCCGACGACGAGGAGGCCCTCTACCAGCTCGGCCTCTGCTATCTCGACCGGGGGTGGACGCAGAAGGCGGCGCAGAAGTTCCGCGCCGCGCTCGAGCTGAACCCGAACCGGATCGAGTACCAGGAGGCGACGAAGCTCCTGCTCCCTTCCGGCGCCCGCGCTCTTCCGAAGGTCTCGGGCGAGGCGGGACGGCTCGCCCGGCGCGGAGAGGCGGCGGCCCGCCGCGACCCGCACAAGGCGCTCGCCCTCTACCGGCGGGCCCTCGCGCACGACCCCGAGAACCCGACGCTCCTCATCTCCCTGGCGCTCCTCTGCTCGGCGACCGGCCGGACGGCGGAGGCCGTCGCCACGACCCGCCGGATCCTCTCCCGCCAGCCGGGGGAGATGGTCGCCGCGGCGGCCTACACGACCCAGCTCGAGGCCCTGAAGGCGGAGGGGAAGTACCGTGAGGGGAGCCGGGTCGCGGAGGAGATGCTGGGGGCCGTCCGGTCGAACTACGCCCGCTCGATCGCCTACTTCGAGCGGGCGACGGCGCTCGCCGAGACGGGAGAAGACCTCGACGCGGCGCTCGAACTGGCCGATCTCGCGCTGAAGCTCTCGCCGAAGGAGATGAGGCACTTCCCGCTGGCCGCCAAGGGATGGGTCCACTACAAGCGGCGCGAGTACGACCGCGCCGTCGAGTGCCTGCGCCGGGCGACGGAGATGGACGAGACTCCGACGGGCCTGACGCATCTCGGACTGGCGTGCCTCGCGGCGGGGGACACCCGCTCGGCCAGACAGGCCTTCGGCCGCGCCAAGCGGAAGGGAGTCCGGACGACCGTGCGAGGAGGGCTCGAGGCGAAGATGCTCGATCAGATCCGGCGGCACCTCCAGCTGACCGAGAAGCTGGCGAACCGGCGAGGTCCGTCCCTCCGCTGAACGGCCTCGCGAAGTCGACGAAGAGCTGATACGGCTTCCGGCCGCAGCTCCACGGCGATCGCCTCGAGACCCTGGCGCTCTCGGGAATCCTCCTGACGCGGGAGACGCTCTTCTCGATCTACGAGGAGCCGTCTCTCCGCCTCTACCGCGGTGCACCGGAGGTCTTCGACCTCTGCACGCACCACATGTCCGAGAAGATCTCCGGCGCAGCGTTCGTCGGAAAGGTCCGGCCGAAGCTCGAGGCGATGCGGCAGAACTTCTTCGAGGGGACGCAGGGTCCCTTCTTCGCGGCGCTGGACGAAAACGGGCCGGGGCACGCGGCCATTCCGTGCCCGCTCCTGATCCTCGCTGGCGCCGCCGGTCAGAAGCGGAAGAAGACGTTGAGGAGACCGGTCGGCTGCGTACGGCTGCTCCCGTCCTTCGTCTCGAAGACCTCCCGGTCCGACCAGTCGATCCGGAGGTCGGCGCGGACGGTGAAATGAGGCGAGAGCGTCCACTCGGGAGTGAGCGTGACCTCCTTCAGGTTTTCCGGGGCGCCGGTCCGGGCGCCGTCCGGGTCGCCGAAGTACTCGCCGCGGAGAGAGAGGGCGAAGCGGCCGCCGAGCCCCAGCCGCGCGTAGCCGACGAAGCTCCACCAGGCCGCGGTCTCCTCGTGCCAGGGCTTTGAGGAGGGCGCCTGGGGCAGCGCCTCCGTTCCGCTCGGAGCGGGGTCCGGCGGGACGTCGGCCCCTGCGGTGCGCGGGAGGACAGCCCTGCGAGATTGTCAGTAACAGGTCTTTCTGCGCTGCTCCTGAAGGAGTCGAAAGACCCGAGACCGCTTCAACGAGCGCCCCTCCGCCGGCCGGAGGGTGGTTTTCCGGCGCCGCCCGTCGATAGGGAAACAGAAGTGTAGGAAGCCGGATGCTTCCCCTCAGAGATGTCGTTTTGTCTCCCGGCCGGGAAGCGGGGCCGCGGTCGTCAACTCCTCCGGCTCGGAGCGCAGCATCCCGTGCCGGAGGATCTCGGCGATCTCGCGAATCGCGAGGCGCGAGTCCTTTCCGAACTGCTCCGGGACGCCGAAGAGGATCTCGACCGCGGAGTAGTGGAGGAAGAACCGGCTGGCGAGCATGACGGCCGAGAGAGGGGAGACGCCGGGGCGGAGGCGGGCGGCCAGGGTCTCCTCGCCGACGCGCGTCCGGATGAACGCGGCGAAGCGGTCGGACATCCCGGAATAGAACTTCCGGATGTGGTCTCCCGACAGCTCCACGACGTCGACGTAGACGAGGGCGACGTAGGGACGGTACCGGCGGACGCTCTCCTCGGCCGCGGCGGCGAGCTGCTCGAGATTCTCGGGGAAGGTGGACGAGGCGAGCGCCCTGTTGAAGGGGAAGTCCGGGCTCTCGATCGCGGCCCGGCTCTTCCCGGATTTCTTCTCCTGCCGCACGTTCTGATCCTAGATGATCGCGCCCCGCCTCAGAACATGCCGACCGGGCGGGAGGCGTCGTACCGCTCCGCGCGCGCGAGGTCGACCCAGACCGTCTCCGGCGAGCCGGGCGGGACCTGGATCGCCCAGTCCCCCTTCGCGTTCCGCACCTCGGACCCGAAGAGCTTCCGTCGCTTCTCCGGGGTGAAGATCTCCCAGAAGACGGTCCCGAAGTCGGCGTGCGGCGGCCGGAGGAGCCACGCGGGGACGCGGATCCCGACCTCGACCGCGACGGCGCCGACGACCGTCGGAACGAACCCGCAGGCGACGAGCCGCTCGCGGAAGAGCGGGAAGAGGTCCGGAGGAAGCTCGTGCCGTCCGCGCCTGACGCCGCGCCCGAGTATCAGGTCGTCGAGGGCCTCGACGCGGGTCTCCACGGCCGGGAAGTCTATCGCCGGGGGGGGCTCCCATGAGAACCCGTCTCCCCGAGGAGCGCGGTCCGGGACGACCCGGAGCCGCGGGGAGGGACGCCGGCGGCCGCGAAGAAGTGACCGCCTGCTATCCTCCCCGCGCCATGCGCTGGTCGAACTACTTTCTCGCCACGCTCCGCGAGGTCCCGGGCGATGCCGAGGTCGTCTCGCATCAGCTCCTTTACCGCGCCGGGATGATCCAGAAGCTCGCGGCCGGGATCTACTCCTACACGCCGCTCGGCTTCCGGACCCTCAAGAAGATGATCGAGATCGTCCGCGAGGAGATGGACCGCTCGGGCGCCCTCGAGGTGGACCTCCCGATCTGCCAGCCGAAGGAGATCTGGGTCGAGTCGGGGCGGTGGGACCGCTACATCGGCGACGGCATCCTCTTTCACCTCGAGGACCGGAAGAGCGGCGAGTTCGCTCTCGCCCCGACGGCCGAGGAGGCGGTCACGGACATGGTCCGGCGCTCCGTCACGTCGTGGCGGCAGCTCCCGTTCAACCTCTACCAGATCCGGACGAAGTTCCGGGACGAGATCCGGCCCCGCTTCGGGCTCCTGCGCGGCCGCGAGTTCCTGATGAAGGACGCCTACTCGTTCGACCTCGACGCGAAGGGGCTCGACGTCCACTACCGGAAGATGGACGTCGCGTACCGGCGGATCTTCGACCGCTGCGGGCTCGAGTTCGCGGTCGTGCAGGCCGACTCCGGCGCCATCGGCGGGTCGGCCTCCGAGGAGTTCATGGTCGTGGCCGACACGGGCGAGGACGCGCTCGTCTTCTCCGAAGCGGGGGACTACGGGGCCAACATCGAGAAGGCCGAGACGGGCCCCCTCCCCGAGCCCTGGGCGGGCGAGTCGCCGCGCCCCTTCGGCGAGGCGGACGCGCCGACGCCGGGGATCATTACGTGCGAGGGGCAGGCCGCCCACCTCGGTACGACGGTCTCGCGGATCGTCAAGACGATGGTCTTCGAGTGGATCCGGGGAGAAGAGGCCGGGGTTGCGGCGGTCCTGATCCGGGGAGACCTCGACATCCACGAGGTCAAGCTCCCGAAGGCGCTCGGCGCCGGCCACGTGAAGCTCCTGCCCGAGGAGAAGCTGGGCGCCATCGCCGGCACGCGCCCCGGTTTCGTCGGTCCGCTCGGCCTGCGCAGCCCCGACGGGAAGCCGGTCTCCCTGTACGTCGACCGCTCCCTCCAGAACGCCGTCAACGTCTGGTGCGGCGCGAACCGGGAAGGACTCCATCACTCGAACGTGTCGATCCCGCGGGACGTCATGAGCGCTCCGGGCTACGCGGGCGTGGTCGAGGTTGCGACGGCCCGCGACGGCGACCCGTCCCCGACGGGGAACGGGACGCTCCGGATCAAGCGGGGGATCGAGGTCGGACACATCTTCAAGCTGGGGACGAAGTACTCGGTGGCGATGAAGTGCGAAGTGGCCGACCAGGCCCAGAAGAAGGTCCCGATCGAGATGGGGTGCTACGGCCTGGGCATCGGCCGGACGGTGGCGGCCGCCATCGAGCAGCACCACGACGACGACGGGATCATCTGGCCCGTCCCCCTCGCCCCGTTCGCCTGCGTCGTCGTCTCGCTCCAGCGGGACGCGCCCGTCCTCGAGGCGGCGGATCGCCTTTACGAGGAGCTGAAGGGGGCCGGCGTCGAGGTCTTCTACGACGACCGCGACGAGCGGCCCGGCGTGAAGTTCAAGGACGCCGACCTGATCGGCTTTCCGGTCCGTGTCGTCGTCGGGGGGAAGGCGCTCGCGAAGGGGGTCGTCGAGGTCTCGACCCGCCGGGAGAAGGCCAAGCAGGAGATCCCGCCCGGCCGCGTCGTGGAGGTCGTGAAGAGGACCCTCGAGGCCGGGGCGAGGACGCTGGCCCCCTGATCAGGACGGCCCGGGCGGGAACGCCGCGGGGGGCAGCTCCCAGATCGTGATCGATCCGCCGACCCGGGCGACGCGGACTCCCCGTTCGCGGAGGAGCCGGACGAGCGCGGCGACCTGCCGGCCGGAGGCGGGGCCCTCGAGGCGGGCGAAAAGCCAGGGGCCGATCGTCTCGGTCGTCGCGCCGACGGCGTACCGCCCCGGTCCGAGCGCGACGGCCGGGTCGAGGACCCGCGCCTTCGGGCTGTAGTAGTTCATCGCGACGCCGGAGTAGGCGACGATCGTCGTCGTCTCCTCCCACCCCTTCTCGCGCAGGAAGCGCCCGAGCCGTTTCAGGTCCTGCCCCCAGTCGACGTTGGAGTCGGAGAGCCAGCGGCTCCCCCCCTCGGGGCCGCCGGCAATCGCGTTGAAGTAGGACATCTCGTCCGGGTGGGACGCGAGGAGCGAAGCGGCCGAGCCGAGGAGGAGGGCCGCGGCGAGCGCCGGGAAGAAACGGGGAATCCGCTCGGCCAGGAGCCCGGCGCCGGCGATCGCGAGAAGGGCGTAGACGGGGAGGATGTGCCTCACGCCGATGTTGAAGTGCGAGCGGACGGCGGCGGCGAGCACGACCGCGGCCGGGAGGAGCAGGGCCAGGATCCGGAAGCGGAGAAGCTCCCGCCCGCCGAAGAGGAGGGCCGCGAAGGCAAAGAGGAGGAACGCCGGGGTCGTCTTGACGAGGAACGCCGCGGGGAAATAGAGCGGGAAGGCCTTCTCCGAGACCTCTCCCCGGAAGTAGTTCGCCCCGCGACCCGCCCCCGAGATCAGGGAGACCCCCGCGAGGCCCGCCGCGTAGTGGCCGAGCGGCGGGGAGAGGCGCGAGAGGGCCGCGAAGCGCCTGATGGTCGCGGGGGGCGCCTGCCGGTCGGCGAGGTACCAGCGGACGGCCGCCTCGGCTCGCGCCGCGGGCATGTTCCGCATGCAGAAGGCGTAGACGCCCCAGAGGACGGCGAGGGCCGCGGCGAGGGCGAGGAGCGCCCCGAGGAGGTTTCTGGCGACGCGCCCTCCGGCGGGGCGCGGCCGGCCCGTCACGCCCCAGACGAGCGGAAGGACGAGGACGAGCGGTACGAGGAGGACGGCGGTGAACTTGGTCGCGAGCGCGACGCCGAGCGCCGCGCCGGCGGCCGCCCAGACGTCGGCCCGGCCCTTCTCGCAGGCGAGAAGGGAAAGGACGGCGGCCGCGGTCATCGTGAGGGCCGCACCGACGTCGGTATGGATGAGGCCGGCGTGCCCGACGAAGTTCGGCTCGAAGGCGACGAGTCCCGCGGCGAGCAGGGCTGGGACCGGGCCCCAGAGCGTCCGCGCGGCACCCCAGACGACGAGGACGAGAAGGGAAAGGACCCACGGAAAGGGGGCGCGGCCGGCCGCGACGAGGGCGTCGGCCGGAAGCCGGTTCCGGTAGAACCAGTCGAGGAACCCTCCATGCGGGGTCGTCTCGGCGGGGCGGCCCCGACCCGGCGTCGTCACTCCGAGAGGCCGGAGCGAGGCCCCCGCGAGGAGCTTCAGCAGGGGCGGATGCTCGAGGTTCAGCCAGAAGGTGCCGTCTGCGGCGTACTCGAGCCCGGCGTAGAGGTGGTACGGCTCGTCGAAGGTG
>Ga0316622_100001319_pt1 | contig 16011 bp, 15 predicted proteins | sample OWC_Aug_OW2_C1_D_FD_207646 | JGI IMG/M metagenome (GOLD analysis project Ga0316622, IMG submission 207646) | Wetland soil microbial communities from Old Woman Creek delta, Ohio, United States - OWC_Aug_OW2_C1_D5_C | ecosystem: Environmental > Terrestrial > Soil > Wetlands | place: USA: Ohio... | reverse complement strand
CGCGTAACCGGCTGAAAGCAAAATGTAAAATCGGCGCGGGGGGCTCCGGAGGATGGCCTTTTGACCTAATCGGGAGCTTCGCAGCGCCGTTCCGCCCGCCAGCCATTTCTGGTGGTTTTGGCGCTTCCATCGCGCTGCCGACCCCGGCATACTCGGCTTGTACTACGTCTCCACCAGAACAAGAAGCGGAGATCGGGGATGGAACGGCGGCTGCACACGCGCCATCGCGCGCGAACGACGGTCTACATCAGCGTGCCGGGGCGCGGCGGAAAGCTTTGCAGGGCGCACAACCTCAGCGCGAACGGCGTCTTCGTCGAGACACGCAACCTCGGCCTGGCCAAGGGCGCCATCGTCGAGTTGGCCTTTGCGATCAATCTCGGCAAGGTCACGAAAATCCACCGGCGTCAGGCGGTGGTCGCTCACGTGTCGCGCGGCGGCACGGGGCTGCGAATGGAGAGCTACGGCGGCCGTTGACGGTTGCCGCTCCCGCGTTTTCCATGTCGGGGGGTGCCGGTGTCGTTTGACCCGGTTACCCTCCTTCTTTTTTGTCCGTCCGGCTTCGCCTCGATGAGGTCGAACATGCGCATCGCCATCCTGACCGTCAGCCTGCTGCTCGCCGCCTGTGCCGGCGCGCCCTCGATCATCGTCAGCAACCCAGGGGCCATCAGTCCGGCAGAGTTACGCACGTTCGAGTTCCGCTCGTCCGAAGCGGTACTGGCCGCCGGCCATCGCGCGCGTCACTCCGACGCGGACATGGCTGCGGCCGTAGCGCGGCAGCTCTCTGCCAAGGGCTACGAACCGGCGGCCACGGGCGCTGCGCCAGATTTCGTGGTGACCTACCGCGTCGCCGTCTTCACTTCCGAGAACCCCCGCGATGCATACGCGCAGATCCGCGACCCGACATCGCTGATCGGGCCCGACGTCGCACCCGACCCTGCCGGGAGCGAAGGCCTCGTGCGTGAGACGACGCTGGTGCTCATGGCGCTGTCGGGCGCCGACGAGAAGGTGATCTGGCAGGCGACCGCTTCGGGCGTGGCGACCGGCCCGCAGGAACTGAGCTCCGGCGCGGTCCGTGCCGTCAACGCCATGCTCGACAGGTTCCCCGACAGGCGCCACTGATCCGGGACGCAGCCAGCAGATAACCGGCAGGCATCAGGCCAGCGCACCGGGCAATTTCCGCTTTCGGTTCGGGAAGCGTACGGTACCACTCACGGCCCGGCGAAAGCCGGGCCCCGCTCGAGGACCACAGCCCATGGCGCGCATCTACGACAGCATCATCGACACGATCGGCCACACGCCGCTCGTGCGCCTCAACAGGATCGGCAAGGGCCTGCCCGGCCGCATCGTGCTGAAGCTCGAGTTCTTCAATCCCTGTGCGAGCGTCAAGGACAGGATCGGCGTCAGCATGATCCAGGCGCTCGAGGCGCAGGGCCGCATCGGCCCGGACACGGTGCTGGTCGAGCCTACCAGCGGCAACACCGGCATCGGCCTGGCGTTCGTGGCTGCGGCGAAGGGCTACAGGCTCGTGCTGACGATGCCCGACACCATGAGCCTCGAGCGGCGGCGCATGCTGCAGGCCTTCGGCGCGGAGCTCGTGCTGACCGATGGCTCGAAGGGCATGAAGGGCGCCATCGCGCGCGCGCAGGAGATCGTGGACAGCGACCCGCAGCGGTACCTGCTGGTCGGCCAGTTCTCCAACCCGGCCAACCCGGAGATCCACCGGCGCACGACGGCCGAGGAGATCTGGGCCGACACCGACGGCGCCGTGGACATCCTCGTCTCGGGCGTCGGCACGGGGGGCACGATCACCGGCGTCGCCGAAGTGATCAAGGCCCGCAAGCCCTCGTTCCGGGCGGTTGCCGTGGAGCCCGCGGCGAGCCCGGTGCTTTCCGGCGGCGAACCGGGGCCGCACAAGATCGCCGGCATCGGCGCGGGCTTCGTGCCGCAGGTGCTGAACACCGGCATCATCGACGAGATCATCACGGTCACCAACGAGCAGGCGGGCGAGTACGCGCGCCGGCTCGGCCGCGAGGAAGGGATCCTGGTGGGCATCAGCTCGGGCGCGGCGCTGTATGCAGCACTGCAGCTGGCCGCAAGGGAGGAAAACCGCGACAGGCTGATCGTGGTCATCATCCCGAGCTTCGGCGAGCGGTATCTCTCCACCTGGCTCTACGAAGAGGCGCCCCCCGGTGACCTCAAGTTCGTCGTCAGTCGCTGACCCGCGCGGTGGCGGCACGGGCGCAGACCGCCGCTACGACGGCCTCCTGACCGCGCCCCAGGGTAGTGGCTTCGCCGCGCTCGGCGCGGGTGAACTGCCCGATCGCCGCCGCGTGCTCGACGCCATCGAACGCCTGCACCAGCTGCTGACACCCGAGATGCTGGTGCCGGCCGCAGACCTCGCCGCGCGGCGGCGGCGGATCGCCGAGGAAGCCGGCGCGATCGAACCGGAACTGGTTGCGCAGGTGCAGCTGGCCCTGCGCTTCCAGGACCGCGTCGAGGCACGCGACCGCGACGACACCGAGCGGAAGGCCGCCAGCCTGGCCGTGGCGCGCAGCCTGCTGGAGAGCCTGCCGACACTGCGGCAGCGGCTCTTCGAGGACGCCCATGCCGCGTACCGGGGCGATCCCTCCTGCCGCGACCCGGTCGAAGCGATGTACGCGTTCCCCGGAATCCTCGCCATCACGCGGCACCGCATTGCGCACGTACTGCAGCTCCATGGCGTGCCGCTGCTGCCGCGGCTGATTGCTGAGCAGACCCACTCGCTGACCGGGATCGACATCCATCCCGGGGCCACCGTCGGGCGGGAGTTCTTCATCGATCACGGTACCGGCGTGGTCATTGGCGAGACCGCCGTGATCGGCGACCGTGTGACGCTCTACCAGGGCGTGACGCTCGGCGCCCGCAGCTTCCAGGTCGATGCCTCGGGCGTGCTCGTGAAGGGCCGGCCTCGCCACCCCGTCGTCGAGGACGACGTGACCATCTACGCGAGCGCCACGGTGCTCGGCCGCATCACCATCGGCCGGGGCAGCATCGTCGGCGGCAACGTCTGGCTGACGCACAGCGTCCCGCCGGGCTCGCGCGTCTACCAGGCCGAACCCCTCGAGACCGGCTTCGAGGAGGGCGGCGGGATCTGACCGGAAAAAGGGGACGCTCCCATTTCCACGATTGCGCCGGACACGCCGAGCGTCTAACTTCGCCGGACCCGAGCCAGCGAGGTATGCGATGTCCCGGCCCCTCTCCCGTCGCCGTTTCATCGGCCGTGCGGCGGCGGCCGCGGCCCTGGCGCTCTCGCCCGTCGGGCGGCTCGCGGCCCAGGTCAGTTTCAGCTCCTATCCGTTCAAGCTCGGCGTCTCCTCGGGCGATCCCGCTCCCGACGGGTTCGTCCTGTGGACCCGGCTCGCGCCGGAGCCGCTCGAGCCGCAGCAGCTGGGACAAGTCAGATTCGAGCTCGACTGGGACGTCGCCGAGGACGCGGCCTTCACCAGGGTGGCGGCGAACGGCCGCACGCTCGCCATGCCCCACCTCGCGCACTCAGCGCATGTCGAGGTCGGCGGCCTGGCGCCGGGCCGCGAGTATTTCTACCGCTTTCGCCTGGGACGCTACGAGAGCCCGGTCGGTCGCGCCCTCACCCTGCCCGCCGCGGGCGCGGCGGTGGCCTCGCTGCGCTATGCCCTGGCCTCCTGTGCACAACTCGAGCAGGGGTTCTTTGCGGCCTATCGCTACATGGCGGATGAACGGCCCGACCTGATCGTCGAGCTCGGCGACTACATCTACGAGGACGGCTATGGTGAACGGCGCGTCCGGGTCTTCGACAAGCGCGAGGCGGTGACGCTGGCCGACTACCGCAACCGCTATGCGCAGTACCAGCTCGACCCGGACCTGCAGGCCGCCCACGCCGCCTGCCCGTGGCTCGTCACCTGGGATGATCACGAGGTCGACAACGACTACGCGGCACTCACGAGCGAGCACGAGGCCTGTGGCGGCGAGCCGGCGCGCAGCGCCTTCGCCCGGCGGCGCGCCGCCGCCTACCAGGCCTGGTACGAGCACATGCCGGTGCGGCCGTCGCGGCTGCGCGCCGATGCCGGCGTGCAGGTCTACGGCACCTTCGACTGGGGCAGGCTGGCACGTTTCTACCTGCTCGATACCCGCCAGTACCGCTCGCCACAGGCCTGTGCACGCGAGGCGACCTTCACCCGCTGCGACAGCGAGTCCGGTCGCAAGCTGCTGTTCATAGGCGCCGGCGGCGGCCAGCTGATCAGCATCACCGACCCGGCCTGCGGACCCGCGCTGAGTGATGCCTCGCGCAGCATGCTGGGCGCCGCGCAGGAGCAGTGGCTGGACGAGGCGCTGGCGTCGAGCAGCGCGACCTGGAACCTGCTGGCGCAGAGCACGCCCTTCGCGCCGCTCTTCGAGGGCACGGCAGAGGCCCCGCTCGTCTACTCGGACGGCTGGTCGGGCTACCCGGCCGCACAGCAACGCCTGATCGAGGCCCTCGTCCGCCACAAGGTCGCCAACCCGGTCGTCCTGAGCGGCGACCTGCACGCCTTCTTCGTCAACGAGGTCAGGGGCGGGCGCGACCGGCCCGTGGCAGTCGAGCTCGTCACCTCCTCGATTGCCAACAACAACACCGACAAGACCGGGGTCATGAGCCTGAACCCGCACATCCACTTCCACGACGGGACGCACAGCGGCTACGTGCTCTGCGAGGCGACGCCCGGACGCACGCGCGCCGACCTGGTGGCCATCGAGGACATGCGCGACCCGCGCACGCCGCGCATGGTGCTGGCCTCCTACGAGATCGCGGCCGGCGACGCCCGGCCACGGAGGCTGGTGCCATGAGCGGCGCCGACGTCGAGCGCGCCTGCGACGCGCCATGGCCGTGCTAGGCTGCGCGGCGCGACTGACACGGGGGACGATCGACGATGGAAGAACTCAGCCTCGGGCACGGCCTCGCCCGCTTCATCCACATCCTGCTGTTCGTCTACTGGCTCGGCGGCGACGCCGGCGTGTTCTACTCCAGCAAGTTCGTCATCAACCCGAAGCTCTCGAAGGACGCGCGCCTGACCGCGGCGAAGATCTTCGTCGACCTCGACATGATCCCGCGCTATTGCATGGCGCTGATGCTGACCGTCGGCGGCATCCTGGCCGAGTGCATCGGCATCGCGCACCCCACCTGGGAGATGGTCGCCATCGTCCTCCTCGGGCCCGTCTGGATCGCCATGGTCCACATGGTGCACGCGAAGCAGGGTACCGCTGCCGGCGCGACGCTCGCCCGCGTGGACATCTGGTTCCGCTGGGTAGTGATCGCCTCGATCGCCGTCTCGGTCGTGCACTCCCACGCCACGGGACGCCTCGCGGGCCTCGAGTGGTTCTCGGCCAAGCTGCTGCTGTTCGCCTTCATGGTCTTCTGCGGCCTGATGATCCGCCGCAACCTGCCGCCGTTCGCGCAGGGCTTCCGGACGCTGGCGACTACCGGCCCGACCGCCGAAAGCGACCGGCTGATGAGCGATTCCCTGGCGCGCTGCCAGCCCTACGTCCTGTCCATCTGGGCGGGCATCCTGCTGTCTGCGCTGATAGGGATCCTGAAGCCTTCGCTCGGCTGAGCCTCAGGCCGCCTGGCGACGCGCGCGGTGCAGGCGCCGCGCAACGGCGGCTTCATCCCTGAGGTAGGCCCAGGCCGCGGCAAGCAGCCCGAGCCCGGTGTCGGGCGCACCCGTGTCCGCCAGCCGGAAGATCTGCTGGTAGTACCAGCCCTGCGAGCCGAGAACGTTGAGCACGCGCGCCGCGAGCAGCGGGCTGGTCGGTGACAACCAGCCCCTCGGGGCGAACCGCAGCGACTCCTCCCAGCGCATGGCCTCCCCGGCCTCGCCGGCCAGCAGGCGCCGCGGCAGGTCTGGCTCCGTGCACAGCGGGCGGCCGAGCCCGATGACGTCGCAGTCGCCCTCCGCGATCGCTGCCTCCATCGCAGCCCGGGTGCGGAAGCCGCCGGTGATCATGAGCGGCATTCGCGCAACCGCCCGGATCGTCTCGGCGTAGGCTGCAAAATACGCCTCGCGCCGCCGCGAGCTCTCGCGCACCGGCACGACGCTGTCGGGCCTGCCTTCGAAGCCGAGCAGGCGCGGCTGCTCGTAGGTGCCGCCGGAGACCTCCAGCAGGTCCACGGATTCGTCGTTCAGCCAGCGCACCACCTGCACGCACTCTTCGTTGCTGAAGCCGCCCTGGCGGAAGTCGTCCGAGTTGAGCTTGAGCCCGACGGCGAAATCGCGCCCGACGGCCCGGCGCACGGCGCGCAGCGTCTCCAGCAGGAAGCGCGCGCGGTTGTCGAGGCTGCCGCCCCACGCGTCCGTGCGCCGGTTGGTGACCGGCGAGAGGAAGGAACTGATGAGGTAACCGTGTGCACCGTGCACCTGCACGCCGGTGAAGCCGCAGTCCCGCGCGATGACCGCGACGGCTGCGAAGCGGTCGATGAAGTCGCGGATCTCCTCTTCCGTGAGGGCGCGCGGCCGTGCGTAGTTGCCGAGGATATCGAGCTGCACCGCCGAGGGCGCGAGTGGCTCGCAGGTGACGTAGCGCGGCGACTGCCGCCCGGCGTGCGAGACCTGCATCCACAGCTGGTTGCCCGCAACGGTCCCCGCAGCCGCCCAGGCAGCGAGCCGGGCGCGGGCCTCGCGGGAGGTGGTCGCCGGGTCGGTGACGTCGATGGCGACGTTGCCGGGCCGCTCGAGCACGCGGCGGTCCACCTGCACGTTGCCCGTGATGAGCAGTCCCGCGCCGCCCTCGCTCCACGTCCTGTACAGGCGCTCGAGTCGCGGCGTCGCGCGGAGCCGGTCGTCCGCAAGGCCCTCGGTCATCGCCGCCTTGCACAGCCGGTTGGGCAGCGTCGCGCCACAGGGCAGCCGCAAGGGGGTCGCGAGCTTCACGGGCGGATGATCTCAGAGACGCGCCGCGGGCGCAGCTTGTCTTTTTTCCTTCATTGCGTTCTGCTGCCGCCATGTCCGAACAGCCACACTCCCCTGCCCGGCACCGCGTCCTGGTCTTCGGCGCGCGTGGCTACGTGGGCACCAACCTCGTGCCGCGCCTGCTGAAGGAGGGCCTCACGGTCCGCGCGTCGGCACGGTCCACGGCGCCGCTCGAGGCCCGCAACTGGACCGGCGTCGAGATCGTCCAGGCCGACGCGCTCGTGCCCGAGTCGCTGCCAGCGGCACTGGAGGGCATCGACACCGCGTACTACCTCGTGCACTCGATGGCCTCGGGCAAGGGCTTCAGCAATCTCGACCTCCACGCAGCCCAGAACTTCGCCGCGGCGGCCGCCCAGGCGAAGGTCCGCAACATCGTCTACCTCGGCGGCCTGTTCCCGGAAGATGCCGACAGCGAGCACCTACTGTCCCGCCGCGAGACCGGCGAGGTCCTGCGCCAGGGCAGCGTCCCGGTCATCGAGGTCCGCGCCGGCATCATCGTCGGCCCCGGTTCCGCTGCCTTCGAGATCATGCGCGACCTGGTGTTGAACCTGCCTCTCATGGTCACGCCGCGCTGGGTGCACCGCAAGTCGCCGCCGATCGCCCTCGACAACCTGTTGGAGTACCTGGTGCGCCTGCCTGACATCCCCGAGGCCCAGGGGCGGATTTTCGACGTGGGAGGCCCCGAGGTCCTGACCTATGGCGAGATGATGCGCATCCTGGCCGTCATGGCCGGCAAGCGCCCGCCGACGATCATCCCCGTGCCGGTCCTGACGCCGGCACTGTCGGCGCGCTGGTTGTGGCTCGTGACCGCCGTGCCCACCTCGGTCGCACGGGCGCTGATCGGCGGCCTCAAGCACGACTTCACGGCGGATGATGCCGAGGCGCGGCGGCTGGTGCCGCAACACTTGCTGACCTTCGCGGAGTCGGTCAAGGCGGTGTTCGACGCCGAGGACCGTCACGAAGTGCAGGCGTCGTGGACCGAGGGCGCCTTCCCGATGCGCGGCCACCGGCGCGAGCACGCCTTCTATGCCAAGCGCGCGAACGGCACGGCGGAGACGCCTGCGAGTCCGGACGCGGTGTGGCAGGTGGTCAAGCGCATCGGCGGCAAGAATCGCTACTACGGGGCCGACCTGCTCTGGTGGCTGCGGGAGACCCTGGACTGGATGGTCGGCGGGCCCGGCCGCCAGCGTGGCCGCCGGGATCCCGACGAGCTGCGCGTCGGCGACTTCGTCGACTCCTGGCGCATCGTCGGCGTGGAAGCCAACCGGCGCCTCACGCTGATGATGGGCATGAAGGCGACCGGCTCGGGCGTGCTGGAGTTCGACCTCGAACCGCTGGCGGACGGCGGAACCCGGCTGACCGCGACGGCCTACTGGCATCCCGCTGGTTTCTGGGGGCTGGCATACTGGTACGCCCTGTTCCCGGCGCACCTGTTCATCTTCGACCGCATGACGCAGAACATCTGCAGGCTTGCCGAGGAGCGTGGGCGCAAGGCGCAGCCCGTCTCGCGCGGGACCGGCGGGGACGCCTGAAGCGACAACGGCAGGCGCCGTTCAGCGCGGGCGCGTCAACGCCAGCCAGAGGACTAGGCCGGCAGCGGCCCACGCCGCCGTGGACGGGCCCGCCTTCATTCGTAGCGCAGCGCCTCGATCGGGTCGAGCCGCGACGCCTTGACCGCCGGCACCATCCCGAACCCGATGCCTACCGCGGAGCAGAACAGCAGGCCGATCACTGCCCACTCGAGCGGCACCGACACCTCGAACGAGGCGAACATGGCGACGATGTTCCCGAGGCCGAAGCCGAGCGCAATGCCCAGCAGGCCGCCGACGTTGCAGAGGATCACCGCCTCCAGCAGGAACTGCCGCAGGATGCTCTTGCGCCGCGCGCCGATGGACATGCGGATGCCGATCTCCTTGGTGCGCTCGGTGACCGAGACCAGCATGATGTTCATGATGCCGATGCCCGCGACCACGAGGGCGATGATGCCGAGGACGAATGCGCCGACCTTCACGCCGAGCGTCACCTTGTTGAACTCCTCGATCAGGCTGCTGCTGCTGAAGAACTCGAAGTTGTCGTCCTCGGCGGGCGGCACGTCGCGCGCCCGCCGGAGGATCTGCCGCGTCTCCTCGATGGCGTCGTCCACGATCGAGGGCGACAGCGCCCGGACGGTCACGTTCGCCGAACGGGCGAAGCCCTCCCGGTCGATCATGCCGTACGCGGTCTGGAAGGTCGTGTACGGCATCAGCACGTAGTTGTCGTAGCCCGAGCCGAATGCCGACTTCTTCTCGGCGAAGACGCCGATGACCTGGAACTGGCGGCCGTCCACCTGGATGTCCCGGCCGATCGGGTCCTCGAAGGGAAAGAACCGGTCGGCCAGGCCCGCGCCGATCACGGCCACCCTGCGCGCGGACCTCATGTCGATCTCGGAGAGGTTGCGGCCGAGGTCGATGAAATGGGTGTTGTTCTCCGAATACTGCGGATCGCCGCCGCAGACGTTGATGGTCGGCTCGGTCGTCTCGCCCCGGTAGCGCACGGTGCGGCCGAACTCCCAGAGCTCGATGCCCACCGACTGGACCAGCGTCGCATGGCTGCGGATGGCGTCGGCGTCCTCGATGCTGATCGGCGGGCGGCGCATCGCCTTGAGGCGCTCCTCGTCGCTGGTGAAGCCGCCGGCGGGCCACTTCTGGACCTGGAAGGTCTGCGCACCGAGGACGCTCATTTCCTCCTCCATCGTGGCCTGCACGACGGAGATGCCCGTCATCACGCCGATGATGGAGGCGACGCCGAGCACGATGCCGACGAGCGTCAGGAACGAGCGCAGCTTGTTGGCGCGGATCGCGCCGAGCGACATGAAGAGCGTGTCGAGCCAGTGCATCGTCAGCGCCTCCGGTTGCCGCGCTCACTCATAGCGGAGCGCCTCGATCGGGTCCTGGCGGGCGCCCTTCCAGGCCGGGGCTATGCCCGCCAGCATGCCGACCAGGAGTGAGATCACGATGGCCGTGACGGCGATGGACGGCGAGATGCTGGCCGGCATCAGCGTCGCGTTGATGAGCATCGTCACCAGCCAGGCCAGGAAGATGCCCACCAGCCCGCCGAACAGGCAGATCACCGCCGCCTCGAACATGAACTGCATGAGGATGCTGCGCCGGCGGGCGCCGATCGCCTTGCGCAGCCCGATCTCCCGGGTCCGCTCCGTGACGGACACGAACATGATGTTCATGACGCCGACGCCGCCCACGAACAGCGCGATGCCGGTCACCATCAGGCCGACGCCGACGACAACACCCATGATGTTGTTGTAGGCCGTGACCAGGGTGTCGAGCTTGTTGATCGAGAAGTTGTCGTCCTCGGACGGCCGCAGCCTGCGGATGTTGCGGAACTCGCCGATCACCTCGTACTCGAGGTCCGCCAGCGCGGCGGGGCTCACGCCCTTGACGGCGAGGTCGACGTCGAAGCCCCGGCGCTGGCCGCCGTAGATCTTGGCGAGGGTCGTGACCGGGATGAAGACCTCGACGTCCGTCTCAGTGCCACCGAACACGCCCCGGCCCTGCTTCGCCATCACGCCCACCACCCGGAAGTCGCGGTTGCCGACGCGGATCTTCTCCCCGACCGGGTCCTTCTGGCCGAAGAGCCTGTCCTTGATCTCCCAGCCGATCACCGCCACCGCGCGCCGGTACCGCAGGTCGAAGGGCATCAGGAAGCGCCCGGTATCGGGCAGCGAGCCCGACATCACCACCATCTTGTCGGTGGTCCCCGTGATCCGGGTCGAGTCGAGCGACTTGCTCCCGTACCTGACGGTCATCCGCGTGCCCACGTACGGGTTCACGACGGCCCTGCCGCGCAGCGACTCGGCCAGCCGCTCGCCGTCCTCCAGCTCGATCTGCGGCCGGCGGTTGTAGCGCGCGAACTCCTCGGGACCGCGGATGACCCACGGCATGCGCGAGACGTAGACCACGTCCGCGCCGATCACCGAGAAGGTCTCCCTGAAGTTGTTGGCGAGGCCGTTGGCCGCCGTCATCGTGGTGATGACCGCCACGATGCCGATGATGATGCCGAGCGCGGTGAGCGCCCCGCGACCCTTGTTGGCCAGCAGCGCGGACAGGGAGATGCGCGCCGACTCGGTGATGTCCAGTCCCAGCCTCATGTGCGCGCCCCCGCGACCATGGCCGCTTCAGGCCCCGGGCGCCGCGGCGGCCGCGGACGGGCGCCGCCGCGCGCCGTTGGTCAGGTCGCTCTCGATCAGCCCGTCCCGCAGCCGGATGGTGCGCTTCGCGTGTGCCGCGATCTCGTCCTCGTGGGTGACCAGGATGATGGTCTGGCCGGCGGCGTAGAGTTCGTCGAACATGCCCATGATCTCCGCGCCGGTCCGGCTGTCGAGGTTGCCGGTCGGCTCGTCGGCCAGGATGATCGAGGGGCTCCCCACCAGAGCACGGGCGATGGCGACGCGCTGGCGCTGGCCGCCGGACAGCTCATTGGGCTTGTGGTGCGCGCGGTCGGCCAGCCCGACCCGGGCGATGGCCTCCTCGGCGCGCCGGCGCCGCTCCGCGCGCGGCAGGCCGGCATAGACCAGCGGCAGCTCGACGTTGTGCAGGACGTCCGCCCGCGGCAGCAGGTTGAACGTCTGGAACACGAAGCCGATCTTGCGGTTGCGGATGTCCGCCAGTTCGTCGTCACCCATCTTCCCGACCGGCTGGCCCTCCAGCAGGTAGGTGCCGGAGGTCGGCGTGTCGAGGCAGCCGATCATGTTCATGAGCGTCGACTTGCCGGACCCCGACGGCCCCATGATCGCCACGTACTCGTTGCGGCCGATCGTGAGGGAAACGCCCCGCAGGGCATTCACCTCGGTGTCGCCCATCACGTAGGTCTTGACGACCTGCTCGAGCAGCAGCGTCGGCGTGCCGGCCGCCGCCTCAACCGTCGGTTCCATGTCAGGATTTCTCCGGCTTTTCGGCTTCAGGCTCGTTGTTCACCTTGACCTCGGCCCGGTGCTTGAGGTCGCGCGAGATGGCGCGGAAGCCACCGGAGATGACCGTTTCGCCCGGCTTGAGGCCCGCGGTGACCTCGATCAGGCTCTCGCCCTGGATGCCGGTCTCGACCTGGCGCGCCACCGCCTTGTCGTCCTCGAGCACGAACACGACCTGGACGAAGCCGTCCTCATCGGCCTCGAAGCCGGCAGCCGCTGCCTCGGCCTTTCTCGCCTCCTCGCTCACCGGGACCTTGCTGTCGCCCTTGCCCTTCTTGCCGTCCTTGTCGTGCAGGAGCTGGTCGAGCGTGCGCACGGTGACGCACTGGATCGGCAGGCTGAGCACCGAGTCCTTGGTCTCGGTGACGATGTCCGCGGCCGCGGTCATGCCGGGCCGCAACTCCGCGGGCGGCTCCGCGATGGCGACCTTCACCAGGAATTCGGTCTTCTGGTTCTGGCCCTGCCCCTGTCCCTGCGTCCCCGCGGTCGTCGCGCTGTTCGCGATCTCGTAGACCCTGCCGGCGAGCTTGCGCCCGGGCAGCGCATCCACCTCGATCTCGGCGACGTCACCGACTGCTACCGTGACGATGTCGTTCTCGTCCACGTCGAGCTGGACCTCCATCTCCGACATGTCGGAAATCACGAGGATCACGTCCTCCTGGAACTGCGAGCCGATGGCGATCTCGCCCTGCTCGCGGCGCAGCTCGGTGATCACGCCAGCCATGGGTGCATAGATCGACGTCTTGTTGAGGGAGTCCTTCGCCTGCTTGAGCGTCGCGCGGGCGCGGGCCGCGTCGGCCAGCGCGGACTCGTAGCGCGCTGCCTCTACCTTGTAGGCCGCCTCCGCCGCGTCGAGCCGCGCCTGCGAGTCGAGCTTGCGCTCGACGATCTCGCGGGCGCGTTTGAACTCGCGCTCCGCCTGCAGCATGCTCTCGTGGGCCTGTTTGACCAGGGCCTCCGCCGAGCGGACGTTGGCCTGCACGCTCTCGACCTGTGCGAGGTACGCCTCGCGGTCGAGCTCGACGAGGAACTGGCCCCGCTGCACGCGGTCGCCCTCCTTGACCCCGAGGCGCATGATCCGCGCACTGACGTCCGCGCTGATCTTCACCTGGGTCTTCGGCTGCACCTTGCCGGTTGCATTGACCTTCTGCACGACAGGCTGCAGCCTGGCTTCCGCCGTCTGCACCTCGAGAAGCTTTTCGCGCTTCGCGAGCACGACCGCAGTCGCTATTGCGGCCACTGCCGCGACGGCCACTGCGGCAATGATGATCATCTTCTTCTTCATCGCATTCCTCGCCTATCGCCGGCGGCTTGCCGGCCTTGCGCGGCGGTTCGTACCGCCTCCTGAACACCTGTGGGCGGGAGGATACGGTCTGATGGTGTTGTAGTCAAGTATAACAGTAAAGAAGATTGTGCTGCGATGCAGCACGTCCTGCGCGTACCCGATTGTTGCCCGCGCAGCACACCCGCGCACCGCCGTCCACGGCCCTCCCTCCATCCTGCAACGCCCCGGCTAGACTGGCGGGGACGTGAAACAAGACCTCGCTGGCTGGCTCCTCTCGGTCGCCGCGCTCGCGCCTGTGGCGACAGCGGCGCCCGCGCACACCTTCACCGAGGAAGGCACTCGCTACACCTTCACCTGCGAGTTCACCGTCGCCGGGGATCCCGACCGGGTACTGGACCTGCTCTATCGCTTCGAGCACTTGCAGCGCTTCTCGCAGCCGATCAGCAAGGTGGAGTTGCTCGCGGAAGGACCGGGCTGGCAATCGGTGCGATTCACCTATGCGACCTGGCTCGGCAGCCTCGTCACGACGTTCCGGCGCGAGCTGGATCAGCCCGGCCGGACCATCCGCTTCCACATGACGGAGACCCGTCGCACCGGGCTGCCGCTGCCGATGCCGACGGCCTCTGCCGGCGAGTATCGACTGGAGCCGGTCACGGGCGGCGTCCACGTGATCTACCGGCAGGCGGGCGAGACGAGCGACTCGCTGCTGCTGCGTCCCTGGATGTCACGCGCACGCTCGGAGGCCGTCCGGTTTGCCGAAGGACTCGAGGCCTACATCCGGTCGCCGGCGCAGTGAGGACGAAGGGCCCTGGCGAGCAATGCGTGGTGCCGGGTGCAGGAATCGAACCCGCGACCTTCTGATTACAAATCAGCTGCTCTACCGTCTGAGCTAACCCGGCATCGGGAAGGCACGCATCCGGTCGCTGCGGCCCCGTGGCAGCGCTGGACGCCACGTGCAGAAATCTTACGTCAGCCCGGCACGCCGGCGGGAAGTTCCGCAGAACCCACCGGCTCGCTCGACCGGCCGGCCTCGTCGCAGGGCTTGATCTCGAGCCGGAAGATGCGACCGGCGCCGCCCTCGAGACTCGCCGTGTCGGGCAGCTGGCCGCCCGCGGTGACGTTCACGTCGATCCAGTAGACGGTGCCGCTGCGCCGCCGCTCGCTCACTGCCGGCTGGTAGCCGAGCGCGCGGACCTCGTCCACGCGGCGCAGCGCCCGCTGCTGCTCCGTGAACAGTCCGAGCGAGATCACGGGCCCCCGGTCGCCGTCGTCGTCCGGCGGCATGACGTAGGCATCGCCCACGCCGAACTGGCGCAGCCGCTCGACGATGCGTTCGGCGTCGTCAGCGTCCGCGATGCCCGGCAGCGACACCCAGTACCCGGCCCACACCGCGCCGTCGGTGGCGCGCTGGCGCGGCTCGAGGCCGGCCTCGCGCAGCGCTGTCGACGCCCGCGCCGTCTCGGTGAGGTCGAGGAAGGGCCCGAGGCTCAGGCAGCTGACGCCGGGGTCCGTGCGCACCGTGGGCAGCGGCGGCGCCGCTGGCGCCTCGCTGGCCAGCACCAGTCGCGGCGCCGTCATGACGGGCGTCGCCGGCCGGCCCGCGGGATGCGAAATCCACTGCGACCACGCGAGGAAGGCCGCGTTGGCGAGCACCAGCACGGCGACCAGGCCGCGCATGGTCAGGCCCCCTCTGCGATCACGGCGAGTCCCTCGAGAACCAGGTCCGGCGCCGACTCGACGGCCAGGCCGAGCAGGGGCTCGATGCGTGGCGCGTCGCCGCCACCGACGAACACCCGCGGCCGCACACCGGCTTCGCCAGCCACCCACTCGACAGCGCGGACGGCAAGCGCCGCCAGCGCATGCGCCGCGCCGAGTTCGAGCGCGGCCGACGTATTGCGGCCGAGCATGCCGCCCGCCACCGGCAGCGCGAGCGAGGCCGCCTTGGCGATGTCGCTCGTCCTGCGCAGAAGTGCGTCGATCATCATCTCGCGGCCCGGGACGATCAGCCCGCCGAGGTGGTGGCCGCCGCCGTCGAGTGCATCCACGGTCATCGCCGTACCGGCGGCGATGCACACCAGCGGGCCACGCACCCGCCGCCACGCGGCGATCATGCCCAGCCAGCGGTCGGCGCCGAGCGACTCCGGGTTCTCGTAGGAATTCTCGATCCCGGCGGCCGTCCGCGTGGCTCGCACGAACTCGGGCCGCAGGCCATGGCGCTGCAGTGCCCACTCGCCGAGCGCGTGCGCCGCCGTGGGGCCGGCCACGTTCGACACGAGGATGGCCTCGTAGGGGCCGCCGGCGGAATCGAGGCCGCGCACCCAGCCGGCCGAGGGCACGCCCCGATGCAGCACGGCACCGCAGCGCGAGAGCCGGCCATCCGCCAGCACGGCCCACTTCGCCCGGGTGTTGCCGATGTCCACCAGCAGCTTCATGGGACGGGTCTCACGCTGACCTCGCCCGCGACGATCCGCTCGAGCCGGCCGCCCGCCTCGAACAGCAGCGCGCCCTCGCGGTCGATGCCGCGCGCGACGCCCTCGGTCACCCTTGCACCGTGCTGCAGGCGGACCGGTTGTGCGCACAGTGCATCGGCGGCACACCACTCCTCGAAGAACGGCGCGAAGCCCACCTGCTCGAACTCGACGAGCGCCAGCGCCAGCTCGCCGGCGAGCGCCGCGGCGAGCGCGCTGCGGGTCGGCGGCGCCGCGAGGCCCAGGTCGCCGAGGCAGGCCGCCTCGACGCCGGTGGCCGCGATCTCGGCCCGGGCGGGCGGCGGCAGCTGCACGTTGAGGCCGACGCCGATGACC
>Ga0316622_100001318_pt1 | contig 16013 bp, 17 predicted proteins | sample OWC_Aug_OW2_C1_D_FD_207646 | JGI IMG/M metagenome (GOLD analysis project Ga0316622, IMG submission 207646) | Wetland soil microbial communities from Old Woman Creek delta, Ohio, United States - OWC_Aug_OW2_C1_D5_C | ecosystem: Environmental > Terrestrial > Soil > Wetlands | place: USA: Ohio... | reverse complement strand
TCAATCGCTCCGGGATGCCCGACCGCCCGGTCTTTCGTCCGCCAGACGGGGTTCGATTTTCTTTTAGCCAACGTTGTTTCTTCAGTGACATATCGCGCAATTTGGGTCGGTGCAATTCATGCCGCGTCCAGCGCGCTACGATGCTCCGGGCGCCCGACATCACATCATCATCCACCGAATCAAGCAGACGGCGATTTTTACTGCTGCCCGGGATCAAACGAATTTTCGGAAGAAGCTATCCCGGCTGCGCGCCGGCATGGGTCTATCGGCGGCGATCGGCGCCGGCGGCCGATATGTGGGAGTCGTTGAGGGCCCCTCCAAGCAAGAGTTCCGTCGATAACCCTTGAAAACGATATGGAGTCAGTGTAGATTCCAGCCATCGAAGGGCATCTGGCATGGGGAGCATTCTTAATGGATCGGGAAACCGTTTTGAGGAAATTGTCTCAACATCGCCGGCAGTTGCAAAGCTATGGGATTAAGGACATCCGGCTGTTTGGTTCGGTTGCGCATGGGGAAGCTGGGGCTGGAAGTGATGTCGATCTGCTGGTCGAGTTTGAGCCCTCAGCCCACATCGGTATGTCCGAATTTTCGCGACTGCGCCGTGACCTTAGTCAACTGCTGGGGTGCGAGGTAGATCTCGCCACTCCGGATGCGCTCCATAAGGCGATTAAAGAGGACATCCTCAGAGAGGCGATTCGTGCCGCATAGAAGCTGGGAGCTGCGAATCGCCGATATTTCCGAGGCGATCGAAACCGCTTTGGATTACACTGCAGGCATGACATTCGAGCAGTTCGTTTCCGATCGCAAGACCACCGATGCCGTGATAAGGAACTTCATCATCATTGGGGAAAACGATCGGAGTTTTTACTAGTCGTAACGCTTCGCAACTTTTTCCAAAAGACCAATCCAATCAGCAAATCAATCGAACCCATTCAACTAATGAAGCCAATGGCACCGGCTAGTAGAAACAAACTTGTCAAGAGTAAAGACCTGACGCTTATAGACACAAAAATCTTGGTTCAGCTTCATCCCGGAATAAGTCAAGGATGAAACAATGTCCCAATTAAGCTCTGACTATTTGATTTCATTTTGACATGATATAAAGTTTAGATGTTAAGGGCGTTATATATTTTAAGAAGAGAAGTTAATCTTTGGAAGTATAGCAGATTGGGAAAAAATTATCGCGTAGAAAAAGCAGTAACCTCCTGATAGCTTAAGGTTGCCCTTACCCATAACCTTTTAACAGCTAAGAGGAGGTTACCATGAACGCGACCGAGAGTAACAGAGTCAATGAGTTTCGTCAATTCAAGCAGCGGATTCGAGGTTCCACATCGACGGCCGCTGGGACAAGCACGACACCAATGACTCGGCCAACGTGGCCGACCGGGTCGCGCAGAGCAAGTGCCACTATTACGATCTGCCGGAGCTGCGGCTGCGGGATCTGCGCAGTCTCTTGCTGTTGCGCAAGCGCTTGAAAAAGCAGGAACACAGCTGCCGGGTGCGCTTCCGCAACAATCTCGTGGCGCAGTACTTTCCGGAACTGGATGGTTTCTGGAACAACGCCGCGGCGGAGAACCTGGCCATCGTGCGCGGGTATCTGGACCCGGCCCGCATTCGGCAGCTGAGCTGTGAGCAGTTCGTCGCCCGGGTGGCGACCCACAACGGGGGGCTGCGGCAGAAACGCCGACTGCGCCAAATCTGGGAGGCGGCCGCCAACTCCGTTGGTTGCCGGCCGGGGCCGGCGATGCAGCTGGAGGCGGAGCTTCTGGTGGACACGCTCCAGTCGATCAAGGGCCAACTGGCTCAGGTCAAGCAGGCGATTCAAGCGTTAGCCGCAGGCTTTCCGGAATATGCTTATCTGAAAAGCATCCCCGGTTTCGGGCCGTACGTCGCCGCCATGACCCTGGCGGCGATCGGCAACCCGCATCGCTTTGAGAACCGGGCGCAGCTGATCCGGCTGGCGGGTTTTGATCTGTGCGCCCACCGCAGCGGCCAGAAGAGCACCACCGCCGTACCGGTGATCTCCAAGAAAGGCAAGGCGGACCTACGCTATGCCCTCTATCAGGCGGCGCTGGTCGCCTCCAGTTTAACGCGCCATTTCCGGCCTTACTACAACCGCCTGTTGGAGGGCCGCCAGCGCGAGAAAGGCATCCGCACGAAGATGCGGGTCAAGATCGCCGCCAAGATGCTGGTGATCGCCTGGACGTTGATGAAGCGAAAGGAGTTCTTTAACCCCGCTCATATCCAAGCCTGACAAGTGGGATACCGTCTTCGGCGAGAGAGCCCGTGCAGGGGCGTCGAGGCTTAGAACCTCGAGGGGGACAATCCCGGGCCTCTTGCCGAGCCCCAAGCTTGGATAAGGGATGATCGGCAATCCTTGGCGCTGAGCGCATGGAGATGCCGGATAATCGTAACGATCAGGCGCGGGCTCATTTTCTGGCAGGAGAATCCGCCGAAGCCATGTGCATAAAACCAGAGCTGAAGTGTTGCCAAAAATCAAAGACATCTGCAACCAACCGAAATGATAAGCATAAAAAAATTGCTTGACAGGAGGAATATAGGATGTCCCCAAACCTGCCCAGGGGCGTCCCCAAACCTGCCGCATGGCAGCAAATACCCCGTCAGGTTGGCTGCCAGCACCAGGACGAAGAGCCCCAGGCCGAAGGTGAGGGTGAACCGGAGGGTCTTTTCTTCCACCATCCGGGGGCGGATGTGGAAAACCAACGTCTTGAAAATTCTATGGGGGCTGCGCGCAGCCTCGTTGCTGGGATGCAATGAAGCGGTCACCTTGCGACTCTGACGATGGCGCCGGCGATTTCCCGGCTGAAGCGCTCGGCCGCCCGGCTGTCGGCGGTCACGAGGGCTTCGATGGATGGCGCGGCGATCTTCTCTTCGATGGCTGAATAGCCGGATTCCAAAAGTTTTTTCCCGTCCCCCGTGAACAGCTGCCAATGGGCCCGCAGGACGACCTGCTCCTCCAACCGGCCGTCGAACTGGGCCACCTGAACGGCCAGCTGGCAGTCGACCGGGAACGAAGAGCGCCACGGGACCTGAATGATTCGATGGGTCCCCAGCAAAAAAGAAAGATTGTCGGCGATCACGCGGGCAAAGGTGTCTGCCAAGGGTTCCGCCCATTGGGAAAGCTCTGCGAGTTCGAACTCGTTGCGGCTGTTGCGCACGATGATGTTGCGGCGGTCCAGGTATTCCGGCAGGCGCACGGGGCCGATGCCGACGGCCAGTTGCGGAAGCCTGGCGAGCGGCTCGGCGGGTTGGGCTGAAGCGGCCATCGAACTCAGCATGTAGAAACGGGTCTTGGGCTGCGGGCCGGGGCTGAAAAGCGTGCAGGCGCTGAAAACCATCACCAGCCCGATTAAACTGCACAGTCGTACGGCATGAGCGTTGCGTGTCATCGTTGGCCTCCGGGCGGTTGAGCGGGCGGCTTCCCGCGCCAAAGCGAATCGGGGTAGCGGTCGAGGTAATCGGTCAGGGTCCTCAGGGAACGCGCCGTCGATGAGATCTCGGTCAGGAACAGCTCCAGATGGTAGCGCAGCTCGGCATTGTCGGCGGTCATGCTGCCGATGTTGGCGATGGCTTTCTCGGACTGCTTGATCGTGGTCCGCAGTTCGCTGGTGGTGGCCGAGATCTCCGCGGCCAGGGGATCGACGCGGCGGTTGACGTTCTGAAGCATGGCGCGGGCGTCCCCGATGGCCGGGCCCAGGTGCTTGATCTGCTCGTTGGCGCTGGCGGCGAGGGTGCGCAGCTCCTTCAAGGCCAGGTTCATCTGGGAACCCACGTCGTCGAGCCTGGCGTCCACGCTATTGCTCAGGACGACAATGTTCTGCGACACCTGCTTCAGGTTGGCGAGGATCTCCGGCAGCGCCGGGGAGGCGAGGAGGTCCCGGATGCTGTTCAGCGTGTCGCGCACGTCGCGGACGACTTCGTCGAGCGGGATCTCCTGGATGGATTTCTGGATTTTCTGGATCGGAGTTGGGACGGTCGGTATCTCCCGGACGCGCGCGCCGAAACCCGCCTTCGATACCCCCACCAGAACGGCGGGCTCATCCGGAAAAAAATCCAGCAGGATGGACAGCTGCCCGGTGATGAAGCTCTGCATGTGCAGCTGCGCCCTGAGCCCCATATCGATCAGGTCCTTCAGCTTCGCGGGTCTGGGGCTGACGGCCAGGCTGATCACGCGGTCCGGATAGAGCTTGGCGGCCACCGGGATGCGGAATTCCTGCTTGGCCGGTTCGTAGACGATCTGAATCCGGTTGACTTCACCGACGGCGACGCCCCGGAAGGTCACGGGCGCGCCCACTTGCAGGCCGCCCACCGAGCCATCGAAGAACATCACCACATCGGTCACATCCCGGAATAGGGCCCCGGACCCCAGGATGACGATCCCGCCGCAGATAAGGGCCAGGGCCCCCAGGACGAAGGCGCCGATGAGGGTTTTGCTCACGGGTTTAGCCATATGTCTCGTCTCGCTGTAGTAGGGTTCAGGGTTCAGAGTTCAGGGTTCAGGAAACTCAAAAAAACCCCCTGCGTGGTTTCATCAGCTCGTGGCGACCCACGATCGGGTTCAGGAGCGGAACCTGCCCCATCACTTGTTCTTCCCTGAACCCCGAACCCTGAACCCTGCTGCCTTCTTTCTTAAGCCCCTCCGCGGGTTAAAAACGTGCGCACCTTCGGGTTGGAGCCGTCGTCGCGCAGCGCCTTCGGGTCGCCGGCGGCGATCATGGTCTTGGCCTCCGGGTCGAGGAAGACCGAGTTGTTGCCGATGGTGAAGATGCTCGCCAGCTCGTGAGTCACGACGACCACCGTGGCCCCCAGGCTGGCGCGCAGCTCCAGGATGAGCTCGTCCAGCAGCCGGGCGCTGATCGGGTCCAGGCCGGCCGAGGGCTCGTCGAAGAACAGGATCTCGGGGTCCAGTGCCATGGCCCGCGCCAGACCGGCGCGCTTCTGCATGCCGCCGCTGATCTCGGACGGGTAGTATTCCTCAAAGCCGGCCAGGCCCACCAGCGCCAGCTTGAGCCCCACCAGCTCCTTGATTTGCCCCGGGCTGAGATCGGTATACTCGCGCAGCGGCAGGGCGACGTTCTCCGCCAGGGTCATCGAGCTCCACAGGGCGCCCTTCTGGTAGAGCACCCCGATGCCGCGCATGATGCGGTCGCGCTCCTCGGGCGCTGCCTGCCAGAAATCGACCGCCCCGTAGAAGACGCTGCCCTTGGCCGGCGGCTTCAGGCCGATCATGTGCCGCAGCAACGTGCTCTTGCCGCAGCCGCTGCCGCCCATGATGATGAAGACGTCCTCGCGGTTGATCGTGAAGGTGAGGTCCTGCTGGACCACGAAGCTGCCGTAGGCCATGGTCAGGTCCTTGACGACGATGCAGGGTTTTGGGGTATCCATATAGCTATTGAGGTGTTTAGGCTGAAGGCTGAAGGCTATGAAACGCCTCGCAGAGCGCGAATCAAGCCATTCAAGACCTTCTCGGTTTCTTCGACTTTTGGTTCAATCAGAGATGAATCCTCGCTGTGCAAGTAGCCCAAGCGCTTCGACAGATTGAGTTGATAATGCAGTTCCCGCAATGACCCGAAGGCTATATTGAGAAATCTGAGATAATCTGCCTCGCTGTCACGAGCGCAACCCTCGACGATGTTGGAGGCAACTGAAACTGCTGCCCGCCGCAATTGAGAAGTCAGGCCGAAGACCTCTTCTCTCGGAAACCCTGCCGTAACCTGGTAAACCAACATTGTTAATGAATCAGCCAATTCGAACGCCCGAAGTTTTGTGTGATCTCGCATGGTTTGGGCCCCAAAACCTTCAGCCTTCAGCCTTCAGCCTATCTGCCTGTTGAATAGTCGCCTTCCATCTAAATCCCGATCACGTTGAAGGCGAAGGTGATGATGGCGGTCGCCACCACGATGGCGACAATCGAGGTCACCACCGCCGAGGTGGTGGCTTCGCCCACGGCCGAGGCGCTGCGGCCGCACTGCATGCCCCGCAGGCAGCCTGAAAGCGCGATCAGGACGCCGAAGACCGCCGAATAGAACAGGCCGATCCAGAAATAGGCCAGGGTCAGCGAGGACCGGGTCTGGTTCAGGTATTCCATCAGCCCCAGGTTGAGCATTCCCACGCCGACGATCAGGCCGCCGAGGATGCCCATGATGTCCGCATACACGCACAGGATGGGCATCATGATGACCAGCGCCAGCATGCGCGGCAGCACCAGGAATTCCATGGGGGAAATGCCCAAGGTTTTCAGGGCGTCGATTTCCTCGTTGACCTGCATGGTGCCCAGCTGGGCCGCAAAGGCCGCGCCGGTGCGGCCGGCCATGATCACCGCCGCCATCACCGCGCCCATCACCCGCACCATGGCGACCGCCACCAGGTTGGCCACGTAGATCTGCGCCCCGAACATGAGCAGCTGGATGGCGCCCACGAAAGCCAGGATCAGACCGACCAGCAGGCTGATGAGGGTCACGATCGGCAGCGCCTGGGGGCCGCAGTTCCAAAGGAAGCCCAGCAGGTCGGACTTCTGGAACCGGGCCCGGCCCGTGAAGAGCCGGCACAGCGCCAGGAACGCCTCGCCGATAAAGGCCAGGATTTCGGCGGCTTCGTCCTTCAGCCGCAGGGCGGCGCCGCCGATCCGGGCCAGGAAGGACTCTTTCTGGGCGGTGCGGCTGGCTCCCTCGCGCGCCGGCACGGCGGTCGCCAGCTTCAGCAGCCCCTGGACGCCCTCGGGCAGATGCCGGGAATCGAAGGTCAGCCCCTTCTGGGTGCATTGGGTTTGGATTTTGAGCAGGAAGGTGATGAGGGTGCTGTCCCAGGCGGCGACCTGCCGGGTGTCCGCGGTGATGCAGGTGATGCCGGGGGTGGAACCGGCCTGCTGCAACACCTCGTCGGCAGTCGGGGTGGCGGAATCGATCTTCCAGCGGCCGGACAAGATCAGGTTCAGCGTGGCCGCGTCCGCCGGCTCGCAGCGAACGGCGGCATCATCGCCGGCCGATGGGTCGGTCGGTGCATTCTTGCTTTCCAGCATGCCGATCCCGCCTCTTCGATTCTCCTACCGCCTGCGGCAAGTCCCAGAGCGCCGTCTCCGCAACCGATGGGTCGGCACACCTCTGGAGCCCCGCGCCCGGCTCCAGGAATTTGGCCGTACGATAACCCGTTCCCCTTTGATTTTCAATCATTTTTTAGCTTTCCATCACTACCGACCGGAGCGGCAGAGATCAACGATCGCACGGTGGACGGGCTGAAAATCGGCATATTCAAGCGCCGGGGGTTGAGCTTTTTCGGCCGGTTTTAACAGGGGCCTAATTCTCTTGACAAGGTTCAACCGGGTTGGATATCAGTACGGGACCTGCCGGTCGGTATTCGCTGGGTCGCGGCAGGCGACTTCAATACCATGGAGGATTAGATGAAACCTGGAGTGAAGCCGAGCGCTTCCGGCGCCGAACTGGCCGAGATGATCAAGAAGGCGATTTTCGACCTGGAGATCTGCAACTCGGATTACGACAAGATAATGAATATCGTCAACACGGATCAGCAACTGGACTCCCAGGAGAAAAGCCTCCTGAAGCAGCTGCAGGACATGCTGGCCAACGGGACGATCAAGCGGGTGGCCGGCTGAGCCCGGTCCACTGATTCGTTGCGGAGTTGGTCGGGCGGCGGCAGCCAGGTTGCCGCGCTGCGGCCGCGGGCCGCAGCACGCGTGGTTTTCCGAGTCCTACCGTTTTGCCACGGAAGCGACCAGCCTTGTCGCAGACAGGGAAACCGCCCCGACCAGCACCCCTACTGCTGTTTCCGCCAGCGTCGCGACCAGCGGCAGAAGCACTCCGGCCGCGGCCGGCCCGCGCAGGAGCCGCTCTTCAAGGAGGTGGATGTAGCCCGGCAGCGGCGGTATACCGTGCACCATTATCCCCCCGCCCACCATGAACATCGCCAGGGTGCCGACGATCGACAGCAGTTTCATCAGATAGGGTGCAGCGCCGACGAGTGCCGATCCGAGGTGTTGCTTGAGTCCGGCGAACATCCCGCCGGGATTCGCTCTCATCAGATAAAGGCCGGCGTCGTCGAGCTTAACGATCATCGCCACCAGACCGTAGACCCCGATCGTCATCAAGGCCGCGATCCCGGCGACGACCGCCACCTGCACGACCAGGGTCGAATCCTTTACGGTGCCGAGCGCAATGACGATGATTTCGGCCGAGAGGATCAGGTCGGTGCGGATGGCCCCCTGGATCTTCTTTCGCTCCGACTCCGCCGGATTGACGTCTATGTCCGCCAACGGCTTCCCCGCCCCGCCCGGACCCAGATGCCCCTGCCCCGGGCCGCGAATGCTGTGAACGACCTTCTCGAAGCCCTCGAAACACAAGTAGGCCCCGCCGATCATGAGCAGGGGCATGATGGCCCAGGGCGCCAGGGCGCTGATGGCGATGGCGACGGGGACGATGATCAGCTTGTTCCGGGCCGAGCCCTTCGCGACGGCCCAGACGACCGGGAGCTCCCGGTCGGCACGCACGCCGGTCACCTGGTCGGCGTTTAGCGCCAGATCGTCGCCCAGGACCCCGCTGGTCTTCCTGACCGCCACCTTGGTCATGGCGGCGACGTCGTCGAGCACGGCGGCGATATCATCCAGCAGAGCGAACAGGCTTGAACCGGCCATTGGCGGACGCCTCCAGAGCGACTGCAGCTCGCACCCTCGGGATTTGCGGAAAAAGTCGGCTGGTTTCAAGGTCTGCCGGCGTGGCTATGTTCGGCGCCCACCGGGCTGCAGCCCGACCGCAAACGGCTTGATCAGCAGCATTCCGGCGATGAAACCGCCGATGTGGGCGCCGTAGGCAACACCGCCTACGGAAGCGTTGGAAAGCATGCTGACGCCGCTGATGAGCTGGAACAGGAACCACACGCCGATGGCTACCAACGCCGGCACCTGCGTGACGGTGCGAAAGAACAGCACCCGTACGCGCCTCTTGGGGAAAAGCAGAATATAACCCCGTTGAACCCCGGATATCGCCCCCGACGCCCCCAGGCTGGGGATGAGGAGACTGGCCCCCAAGGCCGCGCTGGTGAACACGTGAGCTAAGGAGGCCAGCACACCGCAGGCGAGGTAGAACACCAGGTAGCGGGCATGGCCCAGCACGTTCTCGATGTTGTCTCCGAAGATGTGCAGGTAGAGCATATTGCCCAGCAGATGCATGAGACCGCCGTGCATGAACATGGAAGTCAGCAGCGTCAGGTAAACCGACAGCGGCGTCGGCTGCAATCCGGGGACCCGCATGCGGGCGCCGGACGCCGGATCGGTGACGATCCTCTCCTGGGTCACGATGTCCTTTCCGGTGAGAATTTCCTGGGGCACCGTCGAAAACGCATAGGTGAATCGGTAGTTCTCTCCTAAACCCTGGAACAGCACGAATATCAGCAAGTTCATTGCGATCAGAGTGTAGTTGACCAGCGGGCGAATTCTGCGGTCGGAGTTGTCGTCGCCAATAGGAATGAACACTGACCAGATCCCCCATCAACAAATGGCGAAATCCGAATATGGATGATTCCGGCGTAAGCCTTAAAATCTCAAAATCCGCCTCCTGTCCGAAAACCGCCGCCGCCTATGCCTCCGCCGCCTCCACCGGAACCTCCGCCGAAGATATCCGGGAATCCGCTCCCGCCGCCGAAGCCTCCCGGAAAGAGGTCGTCGCCGCCGGGCTCGGGCCGCCGCCGCGGCAGGCGGAACTGCTGTTCGCGGCCGATGCGGCCCCACACGTCTCCGCCCGAGGCCCTGCCGGCCAGCAGCAGGGCCAGGAGCGATCCCAGGTCGAAACCGCCGGGGAAATACGAATGACCGGAGTCGTAGTGGCTGCGCCGGAAACGCCGCCGCAGCTCTTCGAGCTCCTGAAAGCTGTTCTGGTGGCGGCGCACCTCGGCCTGCAGGTTTTCGATTTCGGCCGACAGGGATTGCTCCTCTTCCATCAGATCCCGGATGCGGCTGACGATCACGTCGTCCTCGGGCCGGCTCGTGGACTTAGCCTCTCTGTACAGGTTTGCCAAGGGTTCGTTCTTGATCTCCGAAACCTGAAGTTGAATGGCCTGCTGGGCGATTTCGTCGGCAGCCCCGGAATAAGAGGCCCGTTTTTCCAGAAAAGCTTGGTGCCGTTTTTCCGCCTCTTCGATGCGGGCCTCGACGGCCTCGATCTCTTTCCGGGCGGTCTCGAGCGCCTCTTTTTTTTGCAGGATGCCGTCGACCTGCAGGGCCCGGGTTTCCAGGTCACGGAGTTTCTGGGCCTCCTGGGCCGCGATGGCCTTCTGCCGTTCGGCATGCTCCCGCAACCGCAGCGGCAGGTCGGTCAGCATGAAGTAATTGCTGCGCGCGTCCGCGTAGTTGATCCGTTTCGCCACCCAGCCGTCCAGCGCACGGGTCAGACCGCTCCCGGCGTAGTCCGGGGTCAGGAAGCGGCGGTTCCACAGGTACATGAAGAGGGCGTCCTCGCGGTAGGGCTTACCCTTCTCGTCGCGGTCGGCCTCGGCCTGGGCGGCCTTGCTTTCGGCGCGCTCGGCTCTGGCGGCAGCCTCCTGGGCGTTCTTCTCCTGGGTTCGATAGCCCTCCTGTCCGCCGAGCTGCGCGCGGATGTCGGCGGCGTGCTGATCGATCTGGGTCACCAGCTCGTCCCGGCGCCGTACCGCCTTTTCACGTTCGGACCGGAGGGCGGATTGCCGGGCCAGTACCTGCTGGATTTCGGCCTCCAGCTCGCTCAGCTCTCTGCTCCGGCGTTCCAGCAGGCTTAATACCGCGCGGTCGGTGTCGTCCAGGCGGGCGACCACCCGGTTGGCGGTCAGTTCGTCCAGCCGGAACTTGGCCAAGCGGCGGAACTCCTCGGCGGTCTGGTTGCGAATCTGGGTGAGCCGTTGACCGGCGGCCTCCAGACGGCGGTGGGTGGAGTCCAGGCCCTTCTGCGCCCCGTCAATGTGCTCGTCGATGATGGCCAGTTGATCTCTTCCGTGCATCATGGCTCCACCCTCTACCATTCGGTAATGGCCGCGCCGGTGGTGGATACGCTGTATTCCGGCGTCAGGAAGCCGCGCTTTTTGACGCCCACGTTCTTGCGGTTCACGATGCCATCGGCTTCCTTGTCGCGGCGCACCTGCTCGTAGTCTTTCTGATCCACCCGCAGCCCCCACTCGCTCACGGTCCGCACCTTGCCGTCTTCCTCCGAAGTGATGGGCAGCTTGAGCTTCTGCCCGCTGGCGCTGACCGCTTCGACGATCAGGTAATAGTTCCGCGCCGTGCGGCTGTTGGACGGGTAGCGCCAGACGCCGCTGGGGGTGCCGGGGCGCGAGACGATCTGGATGACGTATTCCTGGCGCAGCATGTCCTGGACGTATTGCAAGGCCTGGCGGGCGGTGCGCAGGCCATCGAGATCTCCGGCCTCGGCCGCCGTCGTGGCATTGGCGTAAAGCGCCTCGATCTTTCCGGCGACCCCCGGCTCGCGGGCCTCTTTCAGAGCGGCCGCGTGCAGCCCTCCCAGGCCCGCCACTTCGTCTTTCAGGGCGAGAATGGAATCTATGCCGGCCTGCGCGGCTTCGAGGTCTTTCTGGGCGAGATCGAGGAGCTCGTTGCGCTCGCTGAGCCGGCGCTGAGCTGTTGGCGATTTCTGCGCCACGCTGCCGGCATCGATCCCGCTGACCGGCGGGAGTTTCTCAACGCTATCCAGCCGGCCGGCCGCCGCCGCCATCCCGTGGCGGGCCCGATCCGCCAGCCGGCGGATCGCGGGTGCCTCGGCCTCCGACACCTGACTCAAAGCCTTCTGCAACGCCTTGCCGCTAGTCTCGATCCGGGCCCGCAATCCCTCGATTCGCTCCTGCTGGGCGCCGGCCCGGCCGGCGAGCTCGCGGGCCATTTCGGTTCGCCCGCGCTCGGCCGGGAGCGCATAAAAGTAGCGATACCCCATCCACACGGCCGCCAGCGCAACCAGCAGAATCAGCAGACCTTTGGCCCAGCGGCCGCGGTTGACGTAGATCTGCGCCAGGCTCGTTTTCAGGCCTTTTGGCGGCGGCCGGTAGACAAAACGCTCTTCGCGCATGGCCCGTACGCCCTGAACGACCACCTCGTCCGAAACCTCCAGGCCCTGATCGGCGTAGATCTTCCGGAGCTTTTCGATCAGTTCCTGCTCGCGGTCTTCCGATTGGAGTTCGCGCTCCACGAGCGAGCGCTGGTGCCGGAGCGTGTCCACCACGTCCATGGCCAGCATGACTTCGTCGAGCTCGAATTTTCTGGATTCCGTGGGTTCAGGCATTTGCCAGGGCCGCTCCTTCCCGGGCCAGTTCGGACATCCGCCGCTTGCCTTCCTCGACCGCCCGGCTGATCTCAAGTTCATTGCGCGCCGCCAGTTCGCGCATCTCGGCTATCAGGGCGCGCGACTTCTCCTGAAAGCTGACCACCGCGTCGACCAATTTCTTGACCGACTCGGCCTTGAGGGTCGGGCCGTATCCGGCGCGCAGCGCATCCTCCTGCACTTTTCCGCCCACCTCGGCGATGGTCTCCAGACTCTGATTGACGCCTTCCTTCATGGCTTCCAGGGTGCGGGTGCTCTCGTGCAGGCCCTGCAGGCTGGTAAAGGATGCGTTCAGAGCGGTGAAGACGGTTTCGTTGGTGCCGAAGAACGACACCGCCTGCGAGTAGACGCGCTCCTTGACGTGGGTGGACTGCATCAAGCGGGCCATCACCACCTCGGTCGTGTTGTAGCTGACCGAGAGGTTCTCGGCCAGGTCCTTGGCGATCTGGTAGCGCTTGTCCTCGTCCTGAAGCTCCCGCAGGCGCTCGTCGCGGGCCAGCTCCAGCCGGGCGATCTGCTCGCGGTCCCCGCCGGTGTAGGATGTGAGGTCCTTGTTGGCTTCCTCCAGGCGTCCTTTGCAGGCCTGCAGGGCAGCCTCGGCTTTTTTCAGCAGCTGAAAGGCCGTCACCTGGGCTTCCTTGAGAGCCCCGCGAAAATCCATGTAGGACTTGAGGATCTTTTCCTCGCGCTCGATCTGGTCCTTGGTGTCGCCGGTGACTTCGAGATAGGTCTCCTTGATCTTGCGGAAGCGGTCGGGGATGTCCCCGCGGGTGACCCGCACCCAGAGGTTTTGCACCTTTTCCATGGTGGAGAGCTTGCCGTCTTCCAGCTGATCGACCATGGACTTGGCGTCGTCGCGGATGCTGTTGAAGGACTCGGTGATCTTCTCGTAGCGTTCGCCGACCTTCATCTGAGTGATCTGCTCGCGGACGACTTCGTTGAACAGAGAGGTGTGGCTGAGGGTGCGGGCGATGGCCAGGGCTTTTTCCTCATCCAGGTCGCTGATTTGATTGATCAGGGCCACGATGGGCGCTTCGTTGGGTTTGGATGGCAGCAGCCCCAGGTCCCGCAGGCCGTTGACGGCCTTGTCCAGATACTTCAATGGAAAACTTGCAATGTCGGCAGCGCTCATGATCGACTCCTTGTGGTCAGAGGGTTCAGTTTGCGAAAGTCCCTTTCAGCTTGTCGGTTCGTACGGCTTGGGAGCCGCTCCGTTGGTGATGATGCCGCCCCAGATGGAGCTGTTGGGGATGGTGATGACTTGGTTTTCGGCCTGCAGGGTCGTTGACACCAGACTCATGGCGGACACCGTGCCGCTGGTTCCGGCCAAATTGACGAAGTCGCCGATGTCATAGGGCCGATAGAGCAGGATCATCAATCCCGCCGCGAAATTGCTCAGTGTGCCCTGCAGGGCGAACCCCAGAATGAAACCGGTGGCGCCGATGGCCGCCAGGAAGGGGCCGATGTTCACCTCCAGCATGGAAAGCGCGACCACCAAGCCCACGACCAACGTGATTTTGCGGATGCTGTTTACGATAAAATCCTTGAGCAGCTCGGATACGTTGCTGAAATTCGACACCGCTTTGCGGCTGGCTGATCCAAAAATTTTCGCCAGAATCTTGAAGGCGATGAGCGTCAGGAAGAACAGGAGGATGTTTTTCGCCCACCGCAGCCCGCCTTCCGCGGAAGTCAGCCATCCGCTCACCAGCTTCCAGCTGCCCTGGGCATCCGTGGCATCGACCTGGATGCCCGAAACCGCTTTAAGGTATTTGTCGTAGGCATCCACATCTCCGCCCTTTTTCCGGAGTTCCTCGACGACGGCCTGCACCCGGTCCATCAGGGCGGTCTGCTGCTCCTGCAGTTGGGTGGCTTCGGATAGGAGCTTGGTTTTGGCATCTCCCTCGGCCTTCATGGCCTCGATTTTATTCCGTCCGACCCGAGCGACCTGTTCCTTCAGCAACAACCCCAGCCAGCCGTCGACCTCGGCTTTCAGTTCCTCCTTGGTCAGCGGCCGAAGCAGCAGCTCCAGTTCTTTTACGGGAACCTCTGCGTTGGCCGTCGTCGTCGGCTGCGGCTTTTCGCCTTCCGCCCAGGCCGGAGCCATCCATATTGTAAGAATCGCCGTCATAACCACCGCGCTTATCGCCAGCAAATACGCCCTCGCCCCCGATGCTGTGTTTTCCTGGAACATGTGCCGCCTCCTCGTATTTTTCAAAATGATGCAGAACTTGGTCTGCTTGATCTGAATTTTCGAGCAAGATAATACATAGAATGCGCCGTGTATACTGGACTTGGGTCCATGCTGGATTTTGCGCCTCAAAACCTTCCTGCACCCGCCAGTCTTTAAGCCGCCGGTTTTTTCAGAAACAGCGATGCAACCATTCCTGCAAGCGATATCCCTCCTGCCACGAGAAACGGCAGCGTGAAGGATCCGCTGAGATCCGCCAGATAACCGCCAAAGGCGGGCGCCACCGCCTGGCCGATCCCGAAAAAAAGCGTGATGAATCCCAGGCCGGCGGGCGCCAGACGCGGGCCCACAAAATCCCCCGCAGCCGCCGCCATGATGGTCGGAATGCTCCATGCGGTGAGACCGAACAGAATGCCTGAAAGATAGAACCCGAACGGCGCCTTTATCAGGGCGTAGATGATGTAGGCTAACCCCAGCACGAGATAGGCGAGCGCGGCGCCGCGGCTTCGCCCCAGGCGGTCGGAAATGCCGCCCCAGATGATGCCGCAAAAGGTGCTCAGCGCTCCCACCATGGCCCACAGTCCGCCGGCATACGCTTGGGTCAGCCCCATCTCCTTCACGAGATAAGCTGCGAAGAAGGTCATGTAAATGATGTAGGAAGAGCCGTAAAAGAAATAGACCAAACCCAAGTACCACACCGATCCTTTTCGGTATACCGAGGACCATTGAAGCGTCGAGACCTTCGCCCCTGCCGGAACAGCAGGCGGTGCGTCTTTTTCGGAAGCGCCGACCGGCAAAAGCTCTTTTTCGTCCGGCCGGCTGCGAATCAAGACGAAGACGATGGCCGCGATGGCAAGGGCGATGCCGCCCAGGATGTACCACGCATTCCGCCAGCCTTCCACTCCGTAGCGGAGAGGATAGAGGGAACCAGAAGACCGGAGATGAGCGTTCCGGCCCCGATTCCGCCGGATACGATGCCGGTGGCAAAACCTCTTCTCTGCATGGCGAACCAGGCTGAGCCCAGGGCCATGGCCAGGACATAGGCGGCTCCGTTGCCCAGGCCGGTGAGGAACCGCATGCCGAGGGCAAACCCGAAGGATTGCGCCAGGCCGGTCAGCATGAGGGTGATTCCCAGCAGGACGAGGGCCAGGGTGATGACGATGCGGGTTCCGAAACGGGCCGCCAGGAATCCGCCAATGATGGCCATGGTTAGATAGCCGATGAAATTCCCGGTCCCCAGCAGGCCCAGTTGAGTGTAGTCGAACTGGAGGCCATCCTTCATGGCCGGGAGAAGGATAGTGTAGGCCATGCGGCCAAAGCCATGGGCGGCGATGGTCGTCAGCATGCCCATGAATATGACGATCCAGCCGTAGTTTAGTTTTCCCGGGTTCATTGCAATCGCCCCTCCATGCGCAGCGGGTGCCGGCGCGCCTTCATGGAAAAAAGGGTCCTCTAAGAGTTCAAGAAATCAGAGGAAAGAGCTTCTGTGCAGGCATCTT
>Ga0316622_100001316_pt1 | contig 16017 bp, 11 predicted proteins | sample OWC_Aug_OW2_C1_D_FD_207646 | JGI IMG/M metagenome (GOLD analysis project Ga0316622, IMG submission 207646) | Wetland soil microbial communities from Old Woman Creek delta, Ohio, United States - OWC_Aug_OW2_C1_D5_C | ecosystem: Environmental > Terrestrial > Soil > Wetlands | place: USA: Ohio... | reverse complement strand
ATACGGGAAGGGTTGTGATCTGTGATGAACGGATAGTCAGCAAGGCCTATGGCAGGAGATTCCTCGACAGCCTCCGGTGATATGACGGTTTTTGTCAGCGCCGGCGTCGCGAGAGCTTTCCACGATGTGGCAAGGCAGCGTGACCATGACACATACTAGATTGAACTATAAGTGTTATTGTGCTCTTCTCGTCCTGGTACGGGTTGTGCATCAGACTAATGCGTAAGTAAGCAGTAAACCAGTTCATCTTGAAGGGAGAGGGGCCGCATGAGCAAGTATCAATACGTAAGGAAGTACCAGCGTCTTGTCACACTGATTGTCGCAAATTCCCGGGGCTTTACGACCCCGTCAAGGGCAGTCTCGGTTCTTCAGAGCGTGCGCGAAAGCGTGTGCGGGTGGGGTGACGCAGTCTGCTGTGACAATGGCAAGGACGCACGGAGCATCCTCAGGGAAGCCATCGCGAGTCGGCACCGTTACTACGGGACAAGCGAGTATGCCGAGGCCCGTTGCCAGGTCAGGGAGGCCCTTTACGGCATGGAGTGAAAGATCAGACACTCTTTTCCGGCTCACAAGAAAAAGGCTTACCCAGAAGGGTAAGCCTTTTATTTTTATTTGGTGGCGGGGACAGGATTTGAACCTGTGACCTTCGGGTTATGAGCCCGACGAGCTACCGGACTGCTCCACCCCGCTGATTCTTACCATACCCGAAGCCTTTGACGCTTGTCAACCAAAGGACCACCTGTTTGAACATTCACGCACCAAAATGGTAAGGTTGGTACCGTCTTCTCATCCCACCGCCCCGGGGAGGCGAACCTGGACATCGTCCTTGCCACGAGGAATAGAAAGAAGGCCGACGAACTGGCACGGATTCTTGCAGACCTCAATGTGAGGATCCTCACTCTGGAAGATTTTCCCGAGTGCCCGGAAGTAGTGGAGGATCAGGCGACCTTCGAGGGCAACGCAGTGAAAAAGGCGGTGGCCGTGATGACCTGCACGGGCAAAACTGCAGTGTCCGACGATTCGGGCCTCGAGGTCTACGCCTTGGGCAACGCACCCGGAGTCATGTCAGCGCGGTATGCAGGAGAGCCCGCAGACGACTTTCGCAATATCGCGAAACTGCTCCAGGAGCTCGGGGCTCTCGCGACGGAGCGCCGCGGCGCCCGCTTTGTCTGCTCCATCAGCCTTGCCACGCCGGGGGCGGGAGTGCGCACTTTTCACGGCACCGTTGAAGGCCGGATCGGCACAGAGCCGAAAGGTGTAGGCGGCTTCGGCTACGATCCTGTTTTCTATCCTCTCGGATTCGACCGGACCTTTGCCGAGATGTCCCCGGACGAAAAGGATGTGCTCAGCCATCGCAGAAAGGCGCTGGAGCAGCTCAAGGAGTGGCTGACTGGCATTGAAAAATAAGCAGTTTGTCCTTTTACCTGCCCTCCGGGCCTTGAATATAAGGAATTTTAATGCGCCGATTATAATTTTAAAATTGAAATTCATCATGCCTTTGATTAAGTTATAGTGTCTCAAAAAATCTTTCCCCACACGGAGGTCCTGTCATGAGAATCGTCCTGCTCGGTGCGCCCGGGGCCGGTAAAGGCACACAGGCAAAGAAACTAGTGGAAAAATACGCACTGCCTCAAATCTCAACGGGAGACCTCCTGAGGGCTGCCGTCGCTGCCGGCACGGCGTTGGGAAAGGAAGCAAAGGCTTTCATGGACCGCGGCGAGCTCGTTTCGGACGGCGTCGTGCTGGGCATGGTCCAGGAGAGGCTCAAGCAGGACGACTGCAAGAAGGGGTATATCCTCGATGGCTTTCCGAGGAACACTGCACAGGCTGAGGCCCTGGACAAGATGCTCGCCTCTATGAACATGTCGCTCACGGGCGCGCTCAGTGTGGATGTGCCCTTCGAGGACCTTATGAAAAGACTGACGGGAAGGAGGACCTGCAAGGCCTGCGGCCAGATGTACAACATCTATTTTGGGCCCCCCAAGAAAGAAGGCGTCTGCGACAAGTGCGGCGGTGAACTCTTCCAGAGGGACGACGACAAGGAGGCGACCATCAAGAAGAGGCTCGATGTTTACAGTGCCCAGACCGCTCCTCTCTTCGATTACTACTCGAAGAAGGGCATACTCAAGTCTGTTGACGGCACGGGCAGCATCGACGCGATTTTCGCACAGGTCTGCAAGACCCTCGGTCTGTAACAGGAGTGAACGGTAAGGAATTCAGACGTTGATCTGAAAAAATGTAAAGAGGAGGAACTAACGATGGCATTGGTAAACCCCCATGGTAAAGAAAAGAAACTGAAACCGCTTCTGCTTTCAGGCGCTGAGCTGGAGGCGGAAAAGAAGAAGGCGGCTACGCTCAAGAAGATCAGCATAGCCTCCAGAGAGGCCGGCGACCTCATCATGATGGGCATCGGCGGTTTCACCCCGCTGACGGGCTTCATGACGCAGGCGGACTGGAAAGGTGTCTGCGCGGATTTCAAGATGGCTGACGGGACCTTCTGGCCTATCCCGATCACCGTGTCGGCCTCGAAGGCCGATGCCGACGGGATCAAGGTCAATGACGAGATAGGGCTTTACTCCGATGAGTACGGCAAGTTCATGGCCACCATGAAGGTCACCGAGAAGTACAGTGTCGACAAGGAGTTCGAGTGCAAGAACATCTACAAGACGACTGACATGGAGCACCCGGGCGTCAAGATGGTCATGGAGCAGGCGGAGGTCAACCTCGCCGGTCCCGTGAAGGTCCTGAGCCAGGGCGGGTTCCCGCAGGAGTATCCGGGTCTCTTCCTCACGCCCGCCGAGACACGGAAGATGTTCACAGACATGGGCTGGAACACCGTTGCGGCCCTCCAGCTGAGAAACCCGATGCACCGGTCCCATGAGTTCCTCGCCAAGATCGCCATCGAGATCTGCGACGGCGTTCTGATCCACCAGCTTCTCGGCAAGCTCAAGCCCGGCGACATCCCCGCGGATGTCAGGGTGAAGGCAATCAACAAGCTCTGCGAGCTCTATTTCGTCCCGAAGACCGCGATTCAGGCGGGCTATCCGCTCGACATGCGGTATGCTGGCCCGCGTGAGGCCCTTCTGCATGCGACCTTCAGGCAGAACTACGGCTGCTACTACATGATCATCGGCCGCGACCACGCAGGCGTGGGCGAATACTACGGCCCCTTTGATGCCCAGAAGATCTTCGACGAGATCCCGGCGGACGCCCTCGAGACGAAGCCTCTGAAGATCGACTGGACCTTCTACTGCAAGAAGTGCGACGGCATGGCCTCCATGAAGACCTGCCCGCACGGCAAGGACGACCGCGTGCTTTTGAGCGGAACCAAGCTGAGGAAGATGCTCTCCGACGGCGAGTCGGTCTCTTCGCAGTTCAGCCGTCCGGAAGTCGCCATCATCCTTCAGGAGTACTACCAGGGTCTCACCGAGAAGGTGGAGATCAAACTCCACAAGTACTCTGAGGGAGAGAAGAAATAGGAAACCACGGTAAGCGGGCGGCGCAGCCCTCTTGGGGGTCGGGCCGCCCGCGCTTCCCCGATGAAAGGAGGTGTGAGGACAGAGGAGGTTGTTGTTGAATCATTGAGCAGTGCAAGCCGTACAGTGTGCCGCACCAGACAAAAACAGAAGGAGGTTTAGGTTTATGCCGAGTTATGTGATTACCGAGAAGTGCGATGGCTGCAAAGCGCAGGACAAGACGGCGTGCCAGTACATCTGCCCGAATGACCTGATGGCTCTGGACAGAAACATCATGAAGGCCTTCAATCAGGAGCCCGAGCAGTGCTGGGAGTGCTACAACTGCGTGAAGATCTGCCCGCAGCAGGCCATCGAGGTCAGAGGCTATGCGGACTTCGTTCCCCTGGGAGCGAATGTTATCCCGCTCAGAGGCACCGACTCGATCATGTGGACAGTCAAGTTCAGGAACGGGTCCCTCAAGAGGTTCAAGTTCCCGATCAGGACGACCGCGGAAGGTTCGGTCGATCCCTACACCGGGAAGCCGGAGCCTGATTTTTCAAAGCTGAAAGGGTCCGGGTTCTTCAACGCCCCGGCCAGGACTGCGTAAGGAGGAGGGACAACAATGGAAAAAGAAACCTGCACGTTTTCATTTTGCCAGAGGCCTGAGGTTATCGAGGTCGAGACCGACCTTCTCCTGATCGGCGGCGGTATGGCCTGCTGCGGCGCGGCTTTTGAGGCGGCCCGCTGGGCTACCCCGAAGGGCTTGAAGGTTACCATGGTCGACAAGGCCGCCACGGACAGAAGCGGCGCCGTTGCCATGGGTCTCTCAGCAATCAACACCTATATCGGTGAGAACAAGGTCGAGGACTATGTCCGCTACGTCCGCGGCGACCTGATGGGCATCATCAGGGAAGACCTCGTCTTCGATCTCGGAAGGCATGTCGACGACTCCGTCTGGCTCTTCGAGGAATGGGGGCTCCCCATTTGGAAGAAGGCCGATGACGGTTTCTCGCTCGACGGCTTCCAGGCGAGGGACGAGGGCAAGGCCCTCCTGAAGGACGGCGGCGTGCCGGTCAGGTCCGGCAAGTGGCAGATCATGATCAACGGCGAGTCCTACAAGGTCGTCGTTGCAGAAGCTGCCAAGGCTGCCCTTGAGTTCAACAGGAAAGCCCTGAACATCCCGCAGAACCACTTCGAGAGAGTCTTCATCGTGAAGCTCTACAAGGATGCCAACGACCCGAAGAGGGTTGCGGCGGCGGCGGGCTTCAGCGTTCGTGAGAACAAGATCTACCTCTTCAAGGCCAAGGCGATGGTCAACGCCGCCGGCGGCGCGGTCAACGTCTTCAGGCCGAGATCGGTTGCGGAAGGCCAGGGCAGGGCCTGGTACCCGGTCTGGAATTCCGGCTCGGGCTTCGCCCTCGGTATGCAGGTCGGCGCTGAGCTGACCATGATGGAGAACAGGTTCGTCCCGGCCCGGTTCAAGGACGGCTACGGCCCTGTCGGCGCATGGTTCCTCTTCTTCAAGGCGAAGGCGAGCAACGCCCTCGGCGAGGACTACTGCACGGGTGAGAACTTCGAGGAGACCAAGAAGCTCTACAGCCCCTATGCGGAGAAGATGGGCACGGCCATCAGAAACCACATGATGATGATGGACATGAAGAAGGGCAAGGGCCCGATCCTCATGAGGACCCACGATGCCATGGCAGAGCTTGCCACGAAGATGGACGCCAAGAGGATCAAGCACCTCGAGGCCGAAGCGTGGGAAGACTTCCTCGACATGGCCATCGGTCAGGCCGGCCTCTGGGCAGCGAAGAACGTCGAGCCCAACAAGGAGCCGTCCGAGATCATGCCGACCGAACCCTACCTGCTTGGCTCCCACGCCGGCTGCGCGGGCTTCTGGTGCAGCGGCCCCGGCGACATTAAGGGCACCCCGGCTGAGTGGTCATGGGGCTACAACAGGATGTCGACGGTGAAGGGCCTCTTCATGGCCGGCGACGTTGTCGGCGCCTCGGGCCACAAGTTCTCCTCCGGCTCCCATGCCGAGGGAAGGATCGCCGCAAAGGCGGCATTGGCGCTTATCCTCGACGAGCCGAACTTCAAGCCGACGATCAAGGCGACGGCTGACGAGGTGGCTGCCGAGCTCTACCTGCCCTATGAGGTTTTTGAGAAGTATAAGGTCTACAGCACCGACCCGTTTGTCAATCCTTACTACATAAGGCCCAAGATGCTCCAGGCGAGACTCCAGAAGATCGGGGACGAGTATTTTGGCGGCATCAGCACTTGGTATATGACCTCCAAGACGATGCTCGACGAGGGCCTGAAGCAGCTCGAGATCCTGAAGGAAGACGCCGGCAAGATGGCGGCGGCCAACCTCCACGAGCTGATGCGCTGTTGGGAGAACTACCACAGGATCCTCTCTCTCGAGGCCCACGCGCGCCACATCCTCTTCAGGGAAGAGTCCCGGTATCCGGGTTACTACTACAGAGGCGACTTCCTGGCCATCAACGACAAGGACTGGAAGTGCTTCGTCAATTCCGTGTACGATCCGGAAACCTTCAAGTGGGAGATCAAGAAAGTCCCATACGTACAGCTTTTCGACTAACCAAACTTCGGGGAGGGGCCTTTGGCCCCTCCTTTTTTTCCCCTTTGCACTGCAGACCGGGCAAGAGAAGGACTCTTGCCTGTCCTGGAGTGCAAATTTGCTCTTCGACTGTCTATCGAATCAAAGGAGGAACAGCATGCCCGACGTGAGCATTGACGAAGCCAAGCATGTCCTTGTGATCGGCGGCGGTTTCAGCGGCCTCACCGCTGCAATCGATGCGGCAGAGACCGGGGCGCATGTGACCATCGTAGAGAAGAACCCCTTTCTCGGGGGCCGGGTGGCGCAACTCAACAAGTATTTCCCCAAGCTCTGCCCGCCCGTCTGCGGTCTGGAACTTAATTTCAGGAGAATCCGGGAAAACCCGAACATCGACTTCTACACCATGGCAGAGGTGCAGAGCGTGTCAGGCGGCCCCGGCAACTACAAGGTGGCGGTCAAAGTAAACCCCCGCTACGTAAACGACCACTGCGTGGCCTGTAATGCCTGCGCAGAGGCCTGCCCGTCGGAGCGGTCCAATGAGTTCAATTTCGGCATGGACACGACGAAGGCTGCGTTCCTTCCCTTCAACCAGGCGTTTCCTCAGAAGTACGTCATAGACGTTGCCGCGTGCAAGGGGGACTGCATGAAAGCATGCCGCGACGCCTGCAAGTACGATGCAATCAACCTCGATATGAAGGCCGAGACAGTGAGCCTCTCAGTCGGCAGCATTGTGGTCGCAACGGGCTGGAACCCCTATGAAGCGAAGAAGCTCGAGATTCTGAACTACGGGAAGGTCAAGAACGTCATCACCAACATGATGATGGAAAGGCTCTCGGCCCCTAACGGTCCGACCAAGGGGAGCATCGTCAGACCTTCCGACGGCAAGCCGGTGCAGAGCATCGCCTTTGTACAGTGCGCCGGAAGCCGCGATGAGAACCACCTGGCCTTCTGCTCGTACATCTGCTGCATGGCTTCCCTCAAGCAGACCCTCTATCTCAGGGAACAGAACGCTGATTCCAAGGCAACGGTCTATTATATCGACATCAGGACGCCCGGGAAGTATGAGAAGTTCTACTGGAAAGTCAAGGAAGATCCGAACGTCACTTTCATCAAGGGAAAGGTGGCCAACATCTTCCAGGCTGAGGGCTCTGATGACGTCGTCGTCGAGGCCGAGGACATTCTCGGGGCAGGCAAAATCAGGGCAACCTTCGACATGGTGGTCCTGGCCACCGGCATGGAGCCCGCCGGCGCCTCCGCGAAGGTGCCGGGGGTGAACTACCAGGAGGGCTTTGCCGTGTCGGGCGGCGGGGTCTATGCCGCAGGCTGCACGAAGAATCCCATGGATGTGGCCAAGTCGGTCCAGGACGCCACCGGCGCCGCCCACAAGGCACTTGGACAAAGGAGGTAAGGGAACATGGAGAAGAAGATAGGACTGTACGTGTGCTCCGGCTGCTCCATAGGTGAGTCCATAAACGTCGAGAAGCTTGCCACCATCGGCAAGAACGCCATGAAGGTCCCGGTAGTCAAGACTCACGCTGCTTTCTGCGGCAAAGAGGGTGTTGAACTCATCAAGAACGATGTGGCCACCGAGGGCGTGAACACCCTTGTCATCGCAGCCTGTTCGCCACGGGTGAAGTTCGAGGAGTTCGATTTCCCCGGCTGCATCGTCGAGAGGGTGCCTGTGAGGGAACTGGCCGTTTGGACCCAGGTGCCGCAGTCGAAGGATGCGCAGATGGCTGCCGAGGACTACACGAGGATGGGGGTGACGAAAGTCCAGAAGGGCGCCCTCCCTGAGCCCTATCAGATGGAGACCTCCAAGGACATCCTCGTCATCGGCGGCGGCGTCACCGGCATGACGGCTGCCCTCGAGGTGGCGAATGCAGGCTACCAGGTCTATCTGGTTGAAAAGGAAGCCCAGCTCGGCGGCTTCATGAACAAGCTCTACAAGCAGATTCCGACGGACGGCATGTACCGCAAGCCGCTCATCGTTGACGTGGACATCTCCAAGAAGGTCAAGGACGTCGAATCCCATAAGAACATAAAGGTCTTCAAGTCCTCGAAGGTCGAAAAGACCGAGGGGATGCCGGGGGCGCTGGACATCACGATCTCGACGAACGGAAGCTCCGAGACGGTCAAGGCCGGGGCTGTCATCCTCGCGGCCGGCTGGAGACCCTACGATGCGACGAAACTCGAGCACCTCGGCTACGGCAAGTTCAAGGATGTCGTGACGAACGTCGAGTTTGAGGAGCTCAGCCGAAAGGGCAAGATCCTACGGCCCTCCGACGGCAAAGAGGCGAAGAAGGTCGCCTTCATCCAGTGTGCGGGCCAGCGCGACCCGAATCACCTGCCTTACTGCTCGGCCATGTGCTGCGCCACCTCGCTGAAGCAGGCCCTGTATGTCAGGCAGAACCCCGACGCTACGGCCATGATCCTCTACAAAGACATCCGGACCCCTGGCAGGCTTGAGTATTACTATAAGGAAGCGCAGAACGACCCCGGCGTGATGCTCACCAAGGGGGATGTCACTGCCGTAAATGACGCAGGCAGCGGCAACCTCTATGTCGAGATGGAGAACTCGCTCTTCGGGCCTACAGCCAAGGTCGAGGCAGACCTCGTGGTGCTCGCGACAGGCATTGTTCCGGTGACGGCCGATGAACCCGTACTCAATCTGCAGTACCGGCAGGGTCCGGGCCTCCCGGACCTTGATCTCTTCAACGGCTTTGCCGATTCAAACTTCATCTGCTTCCAGTACGAGACGAGGAGGACAGGCATCTATGCCGCCGGAGCCGTGCGGCAGCCCATGAACACCACCGAGGCCCAGGAAGACGCGGCCGGCGCCGCTCTGAAGGCGATCCAGTCCGTGGAGCATGTGGCGAAAGGTGTGGCGGTTCACCCCAGGGCCTGGGACCTCACCTTCCCCGACCCGTTCATGACGAAGTGCACTGCCTGCAAGCGTTGCACGGAGGAATGCCCCTTCGGCGCCATCGACGAGGACGAGAAGGGAACCCCCTTCTATAAGATCGGCCGCTGCCGCCGTTGCGGCACCTGCATGGGCGCCTGTCCTGAAAGGATCGTCTCTTTCAAGGACTTCCATGTGGACATGATCGGCTCCATGCTCAAGGGTGTGTCGGTGCCATCCGAGGAAGAGCAGCCGAGGATTATAGTCCTCGCCTGCGAGAACGACGCGTACCCTGCCGTCGACACGGCTGCCTACAACAAGCAGCAGATCGACCCGGCGGTCAGGTTCATCCAGCTCAGGTGCATGGGCTCCACGAACCTCGTCTGGATTGCCGATGCCTTCTCGAGAGGAATTGACGGCATGCTCCTGCTTGGCTGCAAGTACGGGGAGAACTACCAGTGCCACTTTGCCAAGGGGAGTGAGCTTGCGAGTTACCGTCTCGGTAAGGTCCAGGAGACCCTCGATCGGTTGATGCTCGAGGCGGACCGGGTCCAGATGTTCCAGCTCGCCATCGACGAGTATGACAAGCTGCCAACCATGATCAAGGGCTTTGTTGACAGGGTCAAGCAGATAGGGCCCAATCCATACAGGACATTCTAGGAGGGGGGATAATAGATGGCTGAACAGGTTATTAGTCCGGATCTCGGTTTCGTCAAGGAGGTCCTGGCCTCCGGTGGTGGGGACCTCAAGAAGTGCTACCAGTGCTCGACCTGCACCGTGGTGTGCAACGTGACCCCTGACGCGAAACCCTTCCCGAGGAAGGAGATGCTCTACGCCCAGTGGGGGATGAAGGACAAGCTCATCAGCAACCCCGACATCTGGCTCTGTCACCAGTGCAGCGACTGCACGGCCCACTGCCCCAGGGGTGCGAAGCCGGGCGAGGTCCTCGGCGCGGTCAGAAAGATGGCGATCAAGGAGTACGCGACCCCCCAGTCGCTTGGGGCGATGGTCGCTGACCCGAAGAAGCTGCCGATCCTCTTCGTGATCCCTGCGGTGCTCTACCTTATCATCATCGGCGCCCTCGGTCACCTGAGCTTTGACAAGATCCCGAGGACGCCCGAGGGTGCGATATCGTACTCGAAATTCCTGCCGCCCACTGCAACGGTGGATACCGTTTTCGTGCCCGTGGCCCTCTTCGCCGCATTCTGCTTCTTTGCGAGCGTCAAGAAGTACTGGGCCGACCTGAAGAGAACCGACGGAGCCGCCTACATGCCGAAAAAGGATCTGATGACAAGCCTCTACGAGACGATCGTCGATATCGCCTCGCACAGGAAATTCACCGAGTGCACGGTGGCAAAGGGCCGGAAGACGGCCCACATGGCGGTGTTCTACGCCTTCATCGGCCTGGCGGTCACGACGGGGCTCGCGGTTGTCTACCTGTATATTCTGGGTCGGCCTTCGCCCTATCCGATGTACGACCCCCTGAAGATTATCGGGAACATCAGCGCAGTGGCGCTTCTGGGAGGCATCATTGCCGTTATCAGCAACCGTTTTGACAATAAGGAAAAGGCGGGACTGGGCGGCTACTACGACTGGTTCTTCATCGGGATTGTCTTCGGCGTGGGTGCAACGGGCTTTCTCGCCCAGGCGCTGCGGCTCATGGATGTCGCCATAGCGGCCTATCCCATGTACTACCTGCACCTGATCTTCGTCTTCGTCCTTTTCGCCTATGCGCCTTTCTCGAAAATGGCGCACATGGTCTATCGCGCAACGGCAATGGTCTACGCGAGGCACACAGGGCGGGAGTGAGGTCCGGTCGCAGAGTGACACGGTTTTCAGGTCTTCGGAGAGGAGATTTCTATACTTGTACACAATAAGGAGGTGAAGGAGGGGGAGAGGCTTACAGTATAGGAAGATGTAGGTGGTGGAGAGCTTTTTTCTTTTCAAAACCAAGATCTACAAAAGGAGGAGACAGAGGAGATGAGTTCAATTATTCTGTTGAGTTTAGCCTGCGGCGTAGTCGGCGTCTTATATGCCCTTATGACCGCGTCGTGGGTATCAAAGCAGGATGCCGGAACACAGAGGATGCAGGACATATCGAATGCCGTGAAAGAAGGCGCCTACGCCTTTCTCGCCCGCGAATACAAGACCGTCGCTATGGTTGCGGTGGTCCTCGTGGTAATCCTCGCGGCAGTCCTCGGAATCTGGACGGCAATCGGCTTCATCATCGGCACCGTGGGTTCAGCCCTTGCCGGTTTTGTCGGCATGTGGGTCACTGTCCGTGCCAACGTCCGCACCACACAGGCTGCATCAAAGGGCCTCCAGGAGGCGCTCACGCTTTCATTCAAGGGCGGCTCTGTTACCGGTATCATGGTTGTCGGACTGGGGATTATCGGTCTGGCAGGGTACTATTTCATCGTCAAGTCGGCAGTGGGCGGCGACGTGGCATTCCACGCGCTGGTCGGCCTCGGATTCGGGTGCTCTCTCATGAGCGTCTTTGCCCGTATCGCGGGCGGCATCTATACGAAGGCTGCAGACGTCGGGGCCGACCTTGTCGGTAAGGTCGAGGCAGGAATCCCCGAGGACGACCCGAGAAACCCGGCTGTTATCGCCGACAACGTCGGTGACAACGTCGGCGACTGCGCAGGCATGGCGGCCGACCTTTATGAGACCTACACCGTTACACTGGTCGCGGCGATGCTCCTCGCGAAGACGGTGTTCGGCGCCGACAGCCCCTGGGTCGAGTTCCCGCTGCTTTTGGGCGCTGTCTCCATTATCGCCTCCATCATCGGTACTTACTTCGTGAAGCTCGGCGCCAAGCAGTACATCATGGGCGCGCTGTACAAGGCCCTTGCGGTAGCCGGTATTCTTGCGGCGATCATGTTCTACGGAGTGACAGTATGGTTCATGGGCACGCTCGGCGGCAACACCGGCGGATTCACCGCGATGAGCGTCTTCCTGACAGCGGTTATCGGTCTTGCCCTGACCGGCCTTATTGTCTGGATCACTGAGTACTACACTGGCAAGGAGTTCAGGCCCGTGAAGATAATCGCAAAGGCAAGCCTCACCGGCCACGGGACGAACGTGATTGCCGGCTTGGCCATGAGCATGGAAGCGACAGCCCTTCCAGCCCTTGTCATCGTCGGGGCGATCATGGGGTCCTTTGCACTCGGCGGCGGATTTACCGGCAATGTTGCGGGTGGTCTCTTCGCTATAGCGCTCTCAGCCGTCTCAATGCTCTCCATGACCGGCATCGTCGTCGCCATCGACTCCTATGGTCCCATTACGGACAATGCGGGCGGTATCGCCGAAATGGCGGAACTGCCTCATGAAGTTCGGGCGATCACTGATCCTCTCGATGCGGTCGGCAACACCACCAAGGCTGTTACCAAGGGATATGCGATTGGATCAGCAGCTCTTGCAGCGCTCGTCCTTTTCGCGGAGTATTCGAGAGAGCTTGCGAAGAAGATGAGCGGCATCTCCTTCGATCTCTCCGATCCTTATGTTATCGCCGGCCTCTTCATAGGAGGGGCGATCCCGTACTTCTACGGCGGCAAGCTTATGCTCGCGGTCGGTAGAGCTGCCGGAGGCGTCGTAGTGGAGGTCCGCAGACAGTTCCGCGAGATCCCGGGCATCATGGAAGGAACCGGCAAGCCCGAGTACGGCAAGTGCGTTGACATCGTGACCAAGTCGGCCATCAAGGAGATGATGGTGCCCGCCCTTCTCCCTGTGGTGGTTCCTATCCTTGTCGGGTTCATCCTCGGGCCGAAGGCCCTCGGCGGCGTTCTTATCGGAAGCATTGTGACCGGCCTCTTCCTTGCCATTGCCATGACATCAGGCGGCGGCGCGTGGGACAATGCAAAGAAATCCTTCGAGGACGGCGTCACCGACGACAATGGTGTCATGCACAAGAAAGGGAGCGATGGACACAAGGCCTCCGTCACCGGCGACACCGTCGGCGATCCTTACAAGGATACGGCAGGCCCGGCCATCAACCCGATGATCAAGGTCATCAACATCGTGGCGCTTCTGATCGTTCCGCTGCTCAAGTAGTCAGTTCCGCAGCACAGGCCGGCAGGGGTTCCCCCTGCCGGTTTTTTTTCACCTCTCACCGTATCCCCCAGGTCCATGGCGATTCACATTCCTCCCAAGGTCTAATCTCTCGCGATCTGTCCGTCGATTCATGCAGTACTGCGTGATATCACGCAGTTGTCGCGGCATGTATGGCCGACTCTCGCGCGGCTAACCTCTCTAACTTATTGATGGCCATACTCAAAAAAACATGCCGCACCTGAGCGTCGCGTTACCCGTGTCGTGGCCCGCGGCTGAGCGGTTTGCCGCACAGCCCCGAGAGAAAGCGCTTTGCCACGAACGCATCTCTGAGGACGAGATTTTTCATATCACCCATTTATCAACGTGTTAGTGTTGTAGTTCCCCAGACAATCGGTGGGCATGTAACTTGCTTAAAAGTGACCCGTTTGTGACGCCTGCCGTCACATCTCACGTTGAGTGACGTTAGGAAACAAAAAAGGGAGGTAACGCATGAAGAGGCTTTTCGCAGTACTCAGCATCATCTGTCTGATGCTGGTCCTTGGGCAGGGAACGAGCTTTGCCGACGACGATGACAATATCTACACCATGACCGTGACGTCGTCGAACCCGGGCAGTGGAGTGGCGATCACTGTCAGCCCCAGAGACAGGAACGAGCGAGCCAACGGAACGACCACATTCACGCGCAGTTACAGGCGCAACACATCCGTGACGCTCACGGCGCCGTCGACGGCAAACGGGAATGCGTTCCAGAAGTGGACTCGTAACGGAACGGATGTCACGACCAGCAGGTCCACCACCTTCACGATGAGCAGCAGCCGCACCATGACCGCCGTCTACAGGACAACGACCAGCGATACGACGGCGCCCGTCACGACAGCATCTCCCACCGGCGGGACCTACACAGGCCCGGTAACAGTGAGTCTGACGAGGAACGAGGCGGGAACGACCTACTACTGCACCGGCAGTTCCACCTGCACCCCCTCAACCACATATTCTGCGCCCATCACGATTAGCGCATCGACCACACTACGGTATTACTCCAGGGACGCTGCAGGTAATACTGAAACAACGAAGTCTCAGGCCTACACGGTCAACAGCCAGAGCGGCAACCACTCAGGGCTTACCTGGGCGGGTTACCCCATGTGCCAGCAGTGCCACAGCAGTGAGGTCAACGAGGTGCTCAATTCCACCCACTACCAGTGGAAGGGCAGCGCCGCTGAGATGGTGAACGGGGCGACGTCACAGGGCAAAATCGCCCAGCGCGACGCGAGTGGAAACATCATCGCCGGCGCAAGCGCAATGAACGCTTATTGTATCAATGTCCTCGGCAACTTCCCCGGCGCCTGCGGGAGCTGCCATGTGGGCCTCGGTGCAGCGCCGACGGCTACCAACTCCGAGAACATCGACTGCCTCCTCTGCCACCAGAAGGACTATAAGAGAGTGAAGGTGAATGGTGTGTTCCAGCCTGACACGACCATGACCATCACCATGGACCAAGCCGTCCGGACCATCCACAAGCCCGAACGGGCAAACTGCCTGCAGTGCCATGCCAAGGCAGGCGGCGGCGATGCTGTCAAGCGCGGCGACATCGCCCTTGCGAGCGCAAGCACCACGGACAGGAACTACGACGTCCACATGGCGTCCACCGGCGGCAACCTCGTTTGCCAGCAGTGCCACAATTTCTCTAACCACAAGGTGGCCGGCAGGGGTTCCGACCTCAGGCCCCTCGATTCGACCGTCGGCGTGAACTGCTCCACCTCGAGCTGCCATTCCGGCAAGACCGGCACCTCAGGTCATAGCACCACAGCCGTCAACAGGCACGTGAACCGCGTTGCCTGCCAGACCTGCCACATCCCGACCTACGCGAAGAATGCGAACGACACGGCCGCCACCGAGGCGACGGAGACGCATCGCGACTGGAGGGTGTCAGAATACAATACTACCCTTGCCCGGTACGAGCCGACGCCGACGAAGGCGAACAACCTGAAGCCTGAATACAGGCACTGGAACGGTACCAGCTGGGGCAGCAACCTGAAAGACCCTGCCACGTATGACAGCGCTCTCGGTGTCTATCTGATCTCGAGGCCTCAGGGTGTCATCAATGACACCACGACGGCCACCAAGCTCTATCCCTTCAAGTACAAGACGGCCGATCAGCCCTACGCGGCGAGCCTGAACATGCTGATCGCCCTGTCGACGGCGACCTATTTCGCCACGGGCAACTACGATCAAGCCGTGAAGGACGGTCTGGCGAACATGGGGCAGTCCAACAGCACCCCGTACTCGACCGTCAAGACCGGTGAGTTCCAGCTCCTGAACCACCAGGTCTCTCCGTCATCACAGGCCCTGGCATGCACAAGCTGTCATGTCTCCGGCACGGCGACGCAGATGAACCTGAAGAACCTGGGATATGGGACAAAGGAACCCACTTCTACCCTCTGTGACAACTGCCACAGCCTGAAGTCCTACACCAGCAGCTACAGTAACTTCACTTCAATCCACAGCAGGCACGTCGACTCGAAGAACATCGACTGCTCAAGCTGCCACAACTTCTCGAGGCCCGAGAGATAGGCCTCGACAGGCAGTCACAGTAATTAAGAGAGGGGGTTGGCCACGCGGCCGACCCCCTCTCTTCTTAAGCATCATGAACTTGTCATTCCTTGCTACGGGGTTTCCCTGTTTCCCTCCCCCTTGAGGGGGGAGGGTGCGGGAGGGGGTGTTCATGATGATATGCCACCCTCCCCTTCATCCCCTCCCCTCAAGGGAGGGGATAGTAGATACCCCGAGGTCTCTGCCGCGGGGAGTTTCATTTTCCGGCAGGACCCCACTGCGCCCTCCGGTCGGCCTTACGGCCCTGTACCTTTGCCCGCGTGCCCGGGCGACAACTAAGTCAGGTGCAACCTTTTGCGGCGCTACTGAAGCGGTGCGCCTGCGCAATTTCACCAACCTGATTGGGGAATTCCCCAATCAGGTTGGTGGCAGCTACTGGGGACTCCTTTGTATATTATTGATTCATATGCCATCAGAAA
>Ga0316622_100001315_pt1 | contig 16026 bp, 14 predicted proteins | sample OWC_Aug_OW2_C1_D_FD_207646 | JGI IMG/M metagenome (GOLD analysis project Ga0316622, IMG submission 207646) | Wetland soil microbial communities from Old Woman Creek delta, Ohio, United States - OWC_Aug_OW2_C1_D5_C | ecosystem: Environmental > Terrestrial > Soil > Wetlands | place: USA: Ohio... | reverse complement strand
GACGATCAGCGTCCGGCTCGAGGAGTGTGTCGAGCTCATCGTCGGTGCAGGCGGCGTTCCTGTGATGGCGCACCCCGGCTGCTACAGCACCGCGTTCGCAAAGACCGGCGCGCTCGTCGATCCGGCCGTCGACGCCGCGGTCGACGTGTGCGCGCGGGCCGGCGTGCGCGGTCTTGAGGTGTTCTATCCGTACGACCGGAGCCGTCCGTACAGCGACGGGACGCCTCCGGTCGGGGGCGATGGGCTCAGCGTAATGATCGAGCACTACGCGTCGCTGGCCGCGCAGTACGGCCTCCTCATGACGGGCGGCACGGACTTCCACGGAACGAACAAGCCGGAGATCGAGATCGGCGACGTGGACGTCCCGTACGGCCTCCTTCAGGGTCTCCGGGAGTCGCGCTGAGCGGTTCCCGGCAGCGAGACGTGGCACTTCCCTGACGAATGTGGTATAATGTCTCTGCCTCACCAATGGGTAGTGGTGTGTGTTGAGTCGATTCCTGACGGGGCGTCGGAGACCGGTGCCGCACGAAGGTCCGGAGCGACGTCGCCGCGGGAATGGGCTCGCCTTCCACGAGCTAGGAGCGCAGAGCTCCGGAGCATCGCAGACCGACCGCCAGGACGCGCGCCCGTCGTCTGATCCCCCCGGCGGTCCGTGCGCCGCAGGAAGGCCGCGGCGGTCGACACGAGGGGGTGGTCGTATGATGCGCGCATCATTGGCTCTTCTCGTCGTCCTCGCAGCGTTCGCGGTGTCAGTAGGCCAGGTTCCCCATACACTGAGCTATCAGGGCGTGCTCAAGAACGCGGACGATGCCGTCGTTCCGGACGGCGACTACAGCCTCACATTCAGGCTCTACGATGGACAGACTGGTGGAACGGCCATCTGGACAGAGACACAGACCGTGGCGGTTGCGGACGGCATCTTCAACGCCATTCTCGGGAGCGTGAGCGCGCTCAACCTCGCGTTCGACGTTCAGTACTGGCTCGGCGTGTCGGTTGCGGCAGAGCCTGAGCTCGTTCCCCGAGTGAGACTGACCGCGTCTCCCTACGCCGTTCGGGCCGCGACGGCGGAAGTCGGCGCCGACTCGGACTGGGTGATAGACGGCCAGAACGTCTTCCGCATGCTGGGCAACGTCGGGATCGGCACAGCCAGCCCGGCGGCGAAGCTCACGGTGTTCGGGACCGTCGACGTCGGAGAGAACGACCTAGGGCACGACGTCAACCTGTACGGTCAGGACCCCGGAAGCAGGCTCTTCTGGGACGAATCGACGATGGCGCTCCACTCGGGCGTCGACACCGACGGAACGCACTGGGACGACCTCCACACGGGCCTCGGCTCGCTGGCCGTCGGGCTCGACGCGTCGGCGTCGGGCAACTACTCGGTGGCCATGGGGGTCAGGTCCGAGGCCGGGACCTTCGCCTCGGTTGCCCTCGGCCAGGACGCAGTCGCCTCTGATCACCAGTGCATCGCCATAGGCACTGCTGTCCAGGCTACGTACGACGCCGCTGTCGCGATCGGGAACGACGCAATCGCGTGCGGGCCCGACGCCATAGCCATCGGGAAATACGTGAGTGCGGGCATCGGGTCAGCGCCGAAGAGCTTCGTCATCGGCACAGGCCTGAGCCCATCCACCCGTCTCGCGAGCACGAGCGGCGAAGCACTTCTCATCGGGTTCCGCGGCATCGACGATGTCTTCGTGGATGGATACGAGCACCGCGTCGGCATCGGCACGCGGTATCCCGCGGTCAAGCTGGACATCACGGACATGGTTCGTGTCCGCGGGGAGAATTACCCAGCGTATCCCACGACGGGAACCGGGTTGGAGCTCGCCTATCGCCCTTCGGACAACACGGGCATCATTCAAGCGTTCGACCGCGGTACGGGTCAGTTCGGCGACCTCTATCTCGGCAGCGGCAACGTGGGCATCGGGTCGAGCACCCCCTCGCGCCCCCTCTACATCGCGCTGGGCCTGGGGAATGCCATCGCTGACGGCTGGGACACCCACAGCTCGAGGGAGTGCAAGACGGACATCACCCCGCTCGAGGCCCGTGACTACGCGCAGACTCTCGATACGCTCGAAGGCGTCGAGGTCGTTCAGTACCGCTACAAGGACGACGCGCCGGGAGGAAAGCTGCGCGTCGGGATCATCGCCGAGGACGCGCCGGAAGTGCTCCTGGGCGCTGACGGGAAGTCGATGAGCCTCTCGGACTGCGTCGGGTTCTTGCTGGCCGCGACCAAGGCGCTGGCCGCCGAGAACGAGGAGCTAAGGGTGAGGCTGGAATCGCTGGAGCAGACAGGCGATAGGTGAGGAGGCTCTCCGGCGGGCTGCTGCGGCCGGCGGCTCACCCGCGTCGGGGTGCGAGCGGCGTCCGTCCTGTGGGCTCGTGACCGCGTAGAGCGACCCGCGCGGGCTCGAACGAAGGATCGATCTCGAGAGCGAGGAGGTACTCCCTCCTCGCTTCTTCTTTCCGGCCCAGGTCGTCGTAGATCTGGCCGCGGTTGTAGTAGGGGTCAACCATGCGGGGCGCGAGTCGCGTGGCCGTGGCGAGGGCGCCGAGTGCCGCGGGGTAGTCGCGCTGTGAGCGGTACGCGGTGCCCAGGTTGTTCCAGAACGCGGGCTCCTGGGGCGCGAGCCTCACGGCCTCGGTGAACTGCGCCACGGCGTCGTGGAGGTCTCCGCGCAGGTGATAGAACCTCCCGAGCGCGTCGCGGGCTTCCCCCGAGGACGGTCTACGCGCGACGGCCGTCTCGTACTGGATGCCTGCCTCCTCTGACCGTCCCATCCGGCCGAGCGCGTCCGCGAGCCGGATGCGCGCCGGGACGTCGGGCTGGCCGAGCCGGAGCGCGCACGCGAACGCGCCTGCGGCGCGAGGAGCGTCGCCCTGCGCGAGGTAGTGCTCGCCCAAGAGCGAGAGGAACACCCTCGGCTGGACGTTCCCGCGGACGGCGGAGAGGAGTTCCTGCTCCGCCTCGGCAGCCTGACCCAGGCTCGCTCGAGCCGTCGCGAGGTACTCACGGTTCGTGGGGAACCCCGGATCGAGTGCGACGGCGCGCTCGAGCACCGGGACCGCCTCCGCCTGCCGCCCGCTCTGGCAGAGCGCCGTGCCCGCGCGCCGCTGGAGGTCCGCGTCGTCCGTGAGCACGGCAGCCGCCGGCGCGTAGAAGTCCGCAGCCTTCCGCCAGTCCTGCCAGGCCTCCGCCTTCCTCCCGTGAAACTCGAGCGTGGTCGCCCGCACCAAGGGGATCGCGGGGTCGACCAGCTGCTCGACGCCACGGAGCGACACGATGCCCGCCGTCGCCGTGAACGCAAGGGAGAGCGCGAGCAGCACCTCGTCGAGGCGCGAGCGCCTCCAGAGGAGCACCAGCGCGGCGCTCGCGACGCCGAGCACGACCGCCGGAACGACCAGCGAGCGGAAGGGAAGCAGGAGCGGGACGACGAGGTAGCCCAGCAGCACGAGCGCCGCGACGGCGGCGCGGCCGACCCGCGGGCCGAGCAGCACGGGGAGCGTGAGGACCCCGGCCGCGCGGTCTCCCTCCACGTCCTTGAGGTCCTTCGCGCTGAACCCGAGCCCGAACGCGAGCACGATCGTCCACCCGAGCCTCAAGGGGAAGACCGCGGTCGCGCGCTCCTCGACGAACGACGAGAACCCGGCAAGGCAGGCGAGGAGCGACGCGCAGCCGAGGAGGAGCGTCGCGAGCACCGGGAACCGCTTGAGCCGGAGCGGCGGCGCGGAGTAGACGAACGAGACGGCGAGCGCGAGGGCGATGAAGAGGAACGCGGAGTACTTCACGTTGAGCGCGAAGAGGAGCGCGGCGGCCGTCGCGGCGGCAGCGAACCCCGCGACGTCGCCCCGACTGAGCGCGCCCGTCACGAGCGGCCGGGGCGCACCGACAACCCGATCTCCCTGCTCGTCGAAGAGGTCGTTGAGCGCGACCGAGGCCTGGAAGGCGAGGAAGGTGGCGAGGCAGATGCCGATTACGCCAAGAAGGTCGCCGCCCCCCGAGAACCCGACGCCCGCCGGCGCGACGAGCGCCCACCCGAACGCGATCCCGAACGCGGCCATGCCGACGTAGTGGACCGAGCGGAGCGGCCGCAGGTTGCCGAGGAACGCCCGCGCCTTCGCCGAGGCGTGCATCGCGTACGCCGCCCACCCCAGGAGCGACGAGGACAGGAGGAAGAGGAGCGCGAGCTTCCGGCTCTCGTCGGGAACGATGCCGCCGCTCTTGAAGGCCGCGTGGTACACGATCTCGGGGGCCGTGCCGGACGCGGCGGTCCGCCAGCCCATCAGCCTTGCGTACGCCATCGGGAGGATGCCGTGCGCCGCGAGCACGACGTAGACCGCGACGAACGCGATGGCGGCGCGGAGCCAGCTCCGGGTCTTGAGACGCACGTAGGCGAGCGCGAGGACGCACGCGGCGAGGATCTCCACCCGTTGGCCCTGCGACACGCGCTCGAAGGTGGCGCTCGGGTCGAAGAACCTGACGAACACGGACGAGAGATCGGTGAGGTAGGTGATCTTCGCTCCCTGACCGCCCGTGAGGAGATGGTCGAGGAAGGGCGGGACGAGGATGAGGACCCACGCCGGCGTCATGACCTTCATGACACGACCAATCCGCTCGCGTGAGAGCGCCGCGAGCACGATCGAGAGGGCGAGGAAGAGGCTCAGGTAGAAGAAGAGAAAGTGGTCAAGCACCATGAGCGCCGACGGCGACGGGAAGTGCACGAACCCGATGGACCCCGAGGGGCCGAGCGCGCCCTCGAGCAGGTTCCGGAGCGTGACGAGTGCGACGAACGTGAGCGCCCAGTACGCGGGGTGCAGGGGAGAGCGCTCGAGGCCCTCAATGATGGCAGAGAGGCGCTTGCGCATGGGTGCCCTCCATGACGAGTGGCCGCGGATTATAGCAGGCACCGGCGCGGCATCAGCACGGCGAATGACTCTTGGCAGTCTGCGTGTCCTGTGAGCAGAGGCGTGCGCGCTTGACGCCGTGGGCTGGTGCGGCATACTGTGCAGGCTGTCAGGCATGTACGGCGACGGGATCGGCGTCCGGAACGCGAGAGCATCGAAACGGCCGCTCCTCCTACGGGAGGCCTCGAACCGGAAGACAGGTGAACTGGTGTCTCACGAGCGCCTCGCGCAAGGCGCTCTGGAAGGAGGATGCGCCATGAGAACTGCATCCGTCGTACTGGCGGTCGCGCTCATAGTCCTTGTCTCGGTCTGCGCGAACGCCGCGTTCGAGCTCCGCACCTGGGCGACCCCGGCCGCGGCCCCCGCAACCGGAGCTCCCGTGTCCACGTCGGCGAGCTTCGTGATGCGGTCGAGGCTCGGAGGGCCCTTCGCCGGTCATGCCGAGAGCGCGTCGTTCGCCCTCTGGGGCTGCAGCGCGTACACGCCCGTCGAAGTGGCGTTCTTCGCGGTCCAGACCGACCCTGAGTTCGTCACGCTCCGGTGGACCGTGGAGTCGCTGGCCGGAATCGACGGGTTCAACGTGTACCGCTCGACCGACCTCGCGGAGCCGTTCGTCCGGGTCAACGAGGATGTCATCCCCGCCGCATCGCCGGCATCCTATGACGATGAGTCTGTCTGGCCCGGCTCGCTCTTCTGGTACGAGCTCTGGGCCGTCTACGGGGACGGGTCGGAGGAGCGGCTCACGACCGAGCCGGTCAGCATCATGACGACCGGGACGCTCGTGACGCGGCTCTACCCGTTCGTGCCGAACCCGTTCACGGTGACCACCGCCCTGCAGCTCGATCTCGCGGCAATTGACGGAGGCGTCCGCATCACGCTCTACGACGTCTCCGGCCGGGTCGTGAACGCGCTCGAGCCCGGGTGCGATCGTCCGGGCCGGTACGTCGTGTCGTGGGACGGCACGAACGCGCGCGGCGAACGCGTCGCATCGGGCGTCTACTTCTGCCGCCTCGAGGCGGACGGGAAGACCGAGACGCAGCGGGTCGTTGTGCTCAAGTAGGGTGCCGAGCGGCACGCCGGCATGCCGATGCCGGGGGAGGTCACTCATGTCATTCCGAACTGTCAAGAGGCTGGTGCTGTTGGCGGCGCTCGCGGTCGCTGTCACGTCTTCGGGGATGGCCGTGGGCCGATCCCTGACGCTGGGTGACGCTGGGCAGGCGCCGGTGGGGGAGCGCACCACGCAGGAGACCGTGTGGTTCCAGGGTTTCCTTGCAGACGAGGCAACCGGGGATCCCGTCAACGCAACGTACAGCGTCGTCGCGCGCATCTACGACGCCGCCGCGGCAGGCGTTCTCATCTGGGGTCCCGAAACCCACGCCGGCACCACGATCACGGAGGGCTGGTTCAACGTCGAGCTTGGCAGCATCGCAGGTCCGCTGCCGCCCTTCAATGACCCGCCCTACTACCTCTCTCTTCAGGTGAACGGCGAGTTCCTGACACCGCGGCTCAAGCTGGCGAGCGTGCCGTCGGCGATCCAATCAGCCACCGCTGACCTCGTGCCCTTCTTCACTTCCTACTCGGGCGCCAACGAGGCGTTCCAGCTTATCGACACCAACACCATGGACTACGATGCGCTGTACATCGCAAGGGACGGCGGCACAGACGCGGCATTCGCGATCTACGGACGGAACAGCGGCCCGGAGGCCGTGATCAGGGGATGGCAGAACTGCTCCGCGGCCACCGCACTTGCTCCCGTTGCGCTCTTCGACATCAACTGGTCAGCGAACGACTCCCCCGTGATTGACGCCGGGACGCCAGGAGCGGGCCCGATCATGATCGGTTCGACCGGAGGCCTCTACGGCGTCGAGGTCTACGCCGACGCGGCCGATGGCATCTCAGACGCCGCCGCACACGTCGTACACGCCGCCTACGACGGCGGCGCCCGCTCGGCCATGAACGTCGGCGTCTATGGGGAGTCCGTGACGTCCGACATCTGGGGCGTGGGTGGCGAGTTCCACGGCTCCGGCGTGGGTGTGGCGGGCTACGCTGAGTCGACCAGCAACATCTTCTACTACGGGGTGTACGGGAGCGCGGCGGGCGGCACCGGGACAAACGTCGGCGTGTATGGCACAGCAAGCGACGGCACGACCGCGTATGCGGGCTACTTCAGCGGGGACGTCGACGTCAACGGGACTCTCACCAAGAGCGCGGGCTCGTTCAAGATCGATCACCCTCTCGATCCGGCCAACAAGTACCTCTCGCACTCGTTCGTCGAGAGCCCTGACATGAAGAACGTGTACGACGGCGTGGTGGCGCTCGACTCGTCGGGAGAGGCGTGGGTGGAACTGCCCGAGTGGTTCGAGGCGCTGAACCAGGACTTTCGCTACCAGCTGACGGCGATCGGTGCTCCCGGGCCGAATCTCTACATCGCGGACGAGGTCTCGGGGAACCGCTTCCACATTGCCGGTGGCGAGCCCGGTATGCGCGTCTCGTGGCAGGTGACGGGCATCAGGCACGACAAGTACGCGGAGGCGCACAGGATCCCTGTCGAGGAACCCAAGTCAGAGCGCGAGATGGGGCAGTACCGGAACCCGGAGCTGTACGGGATGCCCGAGAGCGCCGGCGTGATGTACGACCCGCGGATGGAGCAGGCGCAGCCGACCCGCAGCCGCAGGCCGGAGAGGCCTCAGGCGTCCGAGGGCGTGGATCCGGAGAACCAGTAGGACCGCGGGGTTCTGTGCCGGGGAGGGTGCGTGCCGGCACGAAAGCATCCGGAACGGGAGGCGCGCCGCGCATGGCCCTGAGATGGGCGCACGTCGGCGAGCCTCTCGTCTTCAAAGGAGGGGTGCGATGTCGTGGAAGCATGAGATGGGGTTCGCGTGCGCTCTGCTGACGGTCCTCGCCTGCCAGGGCGTCGCCTCGGCTCAGCCCGTCTCGCTCGAGTCAGGGGAGCTCGAGGCACCTGGTGGCGGGGAGCGCACCACGGTCGGCACCGTCTGGTTCCAGGGGTTTCTCGCTGACGCGTCGACAGGGGATCCCATCAACGCGACGTACAGCGTCGTGGCGCGCATCTACAACGCTGCCTCGGGGGGCACTCTCCTTTGGGGCCCGGAGACTCACAGTGGGACCGTCATCACGGAGGGCTGGTTCAACATCGAGCTTGGGAAGACCGCAAGCCCGCTGCCGTCCTTCGACAATCCACCGTACTACCTGTCGCTTCAGGTGAACGCTGAGTACCTCACGCCGCGCCTCAAGCTCGCGAGCGTGCCGTCCGCGCTCCAGTCGGCGAAGAGCGACCTCCTGCCCTTCAGCGGCCTGTACTCAGGCACGAGCACGGCCTTCTACCTCGGACAGGACAACTCGGGCTCCGCAGACGGGCTCTATGTGGCACGCGACAACGCCAGCGACTCCGGGTACGCCGTCTACGCGAGAAACAGCGGCAACGAGGCGGTGTACAGGGGATGGCAGCACCGCAACAGCGCAACATCCACCGCCCCTGTCGCGCTTTTCGAGGTGGAGTACTCGGCCAACGACTCCCCCGTGATCGAAGCCGGCACGGCGGGCGGGGGACCGATTCTCACCGGTAGTACGAGGGGCCTGTACGGCATCGAGGTCTACGCCGACGCGGCGGACGCTCCCGCGGACTCCGAAGCGCACGTCGTGCACGCGGTCTACGACGGGACCGAGCGAGACGCCGACAACGTGGCCGTCTACGGGGAGTCGATCACGTCGGACATCTGGGGCGTCGGTGGCGAGTTCCACGGGTCGGGCACGGGGGTCGCGGGCTACGGTGAGTCGATAGGCATGCTGTCCTGCACCGGCGTGTACGGGAGCGCGACGGGCGGGACGGGGCAGAACATCGGCGTGTACGGGGACGCGAGCGGGGGATACGAAGCCTTCGCCGGCTTCTTCGACGGAGACGTCTCCGTCACCGGGACTCTGTCGAAGAGCGCGGGATCCTTCAAGATCGACCATCCGCTGGACCCCGCCAGCAAGTACCTTTCGCACTCGTTCGTCGAGAGCCCCGACATGAAGAACGTGTACGACGGCGTGGTGGCGCTCGACGCGTCCGGGGAGTCCTGGGTCGAGCTCCCGGAGTGGTTCGAGGTCCTGAACCGGGACTTCCGCTACCAGCTCACCTGCATCGGGGCGTTCGCTCCCGTGTACGTCGCCGAAGAGATTGCGGGCAACCGGTTCCGGATCGCGGGGGGCGAGCCCGGCATGCGCGTCTCGTGGCAGGTGACCGGCATCAGACACGACAAGTACGCGGAGGCGCACAGGATTCCGGTCGAGGAGGCGAAGTCCGAGCGTGAGCTGGGCAAGTACCGGCACCCCGAGCTGTACGGGATGCCGGAGAGCGCCGGCGTGATGTACGACCCGCGGACCGCGCGGGCGCAGCCGACGCGCAGCGAGAGGCCGGTGCGGCCGCAGTCCGCGAACGGAGAGGATCCGGAGAACCCGTAACCGAGGCGATCCCGTTCTCGCGCTCGTGACGTGAGGAGTGACCTGAATGAAGGCGATCCCCCCGGCAAAGCGGCTCGGGCGCATTCCACCGTACCTCTTCGTCGAGATCGACAAGGCGAAACGCGCGCTGCGTGAGCGTGGCATCGACCTCGTGGACCTCGGGATCGGCGACCCCGACCTCCCGACGTTCCCCGAAATCGTGTCGGCCATGCAGACAGCCTGCGCCGACCCGGCGACGCATCGGTACCCGCTCGGGCGGGGGGAGGCCTCGCTCCGGTCGGCCTTCGCGCGCTGGTACGAGGCAAGGTACGGGGTCTCGCTGGACCCGGAGCGCGAGGTGCTCGTTCTCATCGGCACGAAGGAGGGCCTGGGACACCTGCCCCTCGCGGTTCTCGACGAGGGGCGGGTCGCGCTCGTGCCTGACCCGGGCTATCCCGTCTACCAGGCCGCATCGTGGCTCGCCGGGGGAGAGGTCGTGCACGTCCCGCTCGAGCCCGAGCTTGGGTTCAAGCCGGATCTCGAGCGCCTGCCGAGGAAGGCCTTCGAGGCGGCGCAGCTTCTCTTCCTGAACTACCCGAACAACCCGACGGGCGCGTCGGCCGACCCCGCGCTCTTCCAGCTCGCAGTCAACCTGGCCCGTGAGCACGGGTTCCTCGTCGTGAACGACGCGTCCTACGCCGAGGTGTTGTTCGAGGGCTCGCGCCTGTCGCTCCTCCAGTCGGGCGGCGCCCGCGAGGTCGGCATCGAGTTCCACTCGCTCTCGAAGACGTTCAACATGACGGGTTGGCGGGCGGGCTTCGCGATCGGGAACGCCGATGCGCTCACCGCGCTCGCGGACGTGAAGTCGAACCTCGACTCCGGGGTCTTCACGGCAATCCAGCGGGCGTGTGAAGCCGCGCTCGCGCTTCCGGAGTCGCGCGTGCGCGGGCAGGTCGAGGTCTATCGGCGGCGTCGGGACGTCCTCGTCGACGGGCTCTGGAAGGCCGGGTGGCGCGTGCCCCGGCCGCGCGCGACGTTCTACGTCTGGGCGAAGGTCCCGACCGCCGAAGACTCGCAGGCGTTCGCGGCGCGGCTCCTCAACGACGCGCGTGTCGTGGTCACGCCGGGCGTCGGCTTCGGACCGTCGGGCGAAGGCTACGTCCGGATGGCCCTCACGGCTCCCGAGGAGCGCATCGTCGAAGCGGTTGATAGGATCGCCGGAATCCTGTAAGGTGGTGGCGGCGCACGGCCCGAGTCGAGGGCAGGGAGAGCGCGCCACCCGGCAGTGGGGCCGGCCGCGCGGGGGAGGAGTCACATGGCTACATACAAGATATCCCTCGAGAACATCAGGCTCTACGGCTATCACGGCGCCACGACGAACGAGCGCGAGTTGGGCCAGCGCTTCGAGGTGGACGTCGAGATCACGGCCGACCTCTCGCGCGCCGTGGAGCACGACGACATGAAGCGGACCATCAACTACGAGCAGGTGTTCAGGCTCGTGGAGGCCGAGGTGGTTCACGAGCGGTACCACCTGCTCGAGACCCTGGCAGACAAGATGGCCCGCGAGATCCTCAGCCAGTTCGGCGCGAGCGAGGTCCTCGTTCGCATCAGGAAGCCCAGTGTGCCGATCGCCGGCGCGATCGACCATGTCGAGGTCGAGGTCGTGCACAGGCGGTAAGGCCGGGCGCGCAGGGGGTGCACCGGCGAGCGGCGTCGGCCGCGGGGTGCGCCTGCGACATTCCCGCTGCCCGATGCGCCGACGCGAGGCGTCATGGCGAAGGCATGGATCGGTCTCGGCTCCAACCTGGGTGACAGGCTCTGGCACCTGAGGCGCGGCCTGGGGCTCGTGGCCGCGCTCTTCGGGACCAAGGTCGTCGCGGTGTCGTCCGTCTACGACACGGCGCCCCTCGGGACGACCGACCAGCCGCGGTTTCTGAACGCGGTTGCGGCGCTCGAGACGGGCCTCGAGCCGAGGGCCCTTCTGCGGGAGCTGCAGCGGATCGAGCGCGTCTCCGGGAGGGAGCGGCGCGAGCGGTGGGGACCGCGGACGCTCGACCTCGATCTCCTCGTGTACGAGGGACGGGTCGAATCGGGCCCGGAGTTCGAGGTTCCTCACCCGCGGATGCTCGGACGGGCGTTCGTCCTCGTGCCGCTTGCCGAGATCGCCCCGGACCTCGTCGTGCCCGGGCAGACGGCGACAGCCCGCGAGCTTGCGGACCGCGCGGCAGCGGACGCGCCGGACCTGCGGAGGGTTGCGGAGCCGCTCGAGGTCCGCAGGATCGCCGACCCGCCGCACGGCACCGTCGGCTGAGAGAGGGGGGAGGACTTGCCGGGCAGGAACTACGTCGCCATCGAGGGCGTGATCGGCGTCGGGAAGACGACGCTCGCGGGGCTTCTCGCCAAGAAGTGGGGCGCGCACCTCAAGCTCGAGGTGGTCGAAGAGAACCCGTTCCTCCCGCAGTTCTACGCCGACATGAGGGCGTACGCCTTCCAGACGCAGCTCTTCTTCCTCCTGTCGCGGCACAAGCAGCAGCTCGAGCTCAAGCAGTACGACCTCTTCATGGAGCGCGTGGTCGCGGACTACATGTTCGCGAAGGACCGGATCTTCGCGAACATCACGCTCGACGACAATGAACTCGCGCTCTACACGCGGCTGGCCGATCTCCTCGAGCGCGACGTGCCCAAACCGGACATCGTCGTGTACCTCCAGGCGTCCGTGGACGTCCTCATGGACCGCATCAGGAAGCGCGGCCGCAAGTTCGAGCGCGACATGTCGCGCGACTACATCGAGAGCCTGAACGAGGCCTACAACTACTTCTTCTTCCACTACACGGACACGCCGCTCATCGTCGTGAACACGAACGACATTGACTTCGTGGACAACTCGGCCGACTTCGAGGAGCTGGCGAAGGAGATCGAGGAGCACGACAAGGGCACGGCCTACTACGTGCCCATAGGAACGCGGACGTGACGGAGCGCGGGGCCGGGGCGAGGCCCGGCGGCGCCGGCAGCGGGGGCGCGGGTGTGACGGACCGCACGAAGCGCACGGCTCCATCCATTCAGGCGATGAAGGCGGCGGGCGAGAAGATCGCCGCCCTCACCGCCTATGACTTCGTGACGGCGAGGCTCCTGGACGAAGCGGGAGTCGACGTCCTCCTCGTCGGGGACTCGGCGGCGATGGTCGTCCTCGGCTACGAGAACACCCTCCCCGTGACCCTCGACGCCATGCTCGTCCTCACCGCCGCCGTCGCGAGGGCGAAGCCCACGGCACTCGTCGTGGGCGACATGCCGTTCATGTCCTACCAGGCGTCCCAGGCGGACGCGGTGCGAAGCGCCGGACGGATGGTGAAGGAGGGCGGCGCCGAGGCGGTCAAGCTCGAGGGCGGGCGGAAGATCGTCCCGACCGTCCACGCCGTGCTCGACGCAGGGATCCCCGTGATGGGGCACGTCGGCCTCACGCCGCAGTCCATCCACGAGCTGGGCGGGTACCGCGTGCAGGGGAAGGGCGGCGAGGCCCGGGCGCGGCTTCTCGACGACGCGAAGGCGCTCGAAGGCGCCGGCTGCTTCTCGATCGTCCTCGAGGCGGTGCCGTGGGAGCTGGCGAAGGAGATCACGGCCTCAGTCTCGGTCCCGACGATCGGGATCGGCGCGGGGCCTCACTGCGACGGACAGGTCCTCGTCGTGAACGACATCATCGGGTACGCGCTCGGCCGGACCGCCAAGTTCGTACGCAGGTACGGCGACACGAAGTCCGTCGTGGCTGAGGCGGCCCGCGGCTTCGTGGACGACGTCAAGCGCGGAAGCTACCCGAGCCTCGACGAGAGCTACTCTTAGCGAGGTACGCCTTGGACGTCGTGAAGACCGTGGCCGAGATGAAGGCCCGGTCCCGAGCGCTGGCATCGGAGGGCAGCGTCGTCGGTCTCGTGCCGACGATGGGCGCCCTGCACGAAGGCCATCTCTCGCTCATTCGCATCGCGTCCGGGCTCGCGGACGTGGTGGTCGTGAGCGTGTTCGTGAACCCGACGCAGTTCGGTCCGTCGGAGGACTTCGGCCGCTATCCGCGGGACCTCGAGCAGGACGCCGCGCTCGCCGAGGGCGCGGGCTGCGACGTCCTCTTCGCACCGTCGGTCGAGGAGATGTACCCGTCCCGGTTCGCCACCGTCGTGCACGTTCAGCGCATGAGCCAGAAGCTCTGCGGCGCGTTCCGGCCCGGACACTTTGACGGCGTCACGACCGTCGTCGCGAAGCTCTTCACCATCGTCCGCCCGGCCATTGCCGTGTTCGGGCAGAAAGACGGTCAGCAAGTGGCCATCATCGAGAGGATGTCCGAAGACCTCGACCTCGGGGTCGAGATCATCAGGGGGCCCACCGTGCGCGAGGCCGACGGTCTTGCGAAGAGCTCCCGGAACGCGTACCTCTCAAGGGAAGAGCGGTCGCAGGCTCCGGTGCTCTACCGCGCGCTCGAGCACGCTCGCGCCCTGTACGAGGGAGGGGAGAGGAACGCGCTCAAGGTCGTCGAGGCGGTGGAGGAGTGCGTCGAGTCGGACTCGGACGCGGAACTCCAGTTCGTCGCCGCGGTGGATTCGAAGACCCTCGAGGACCTGGCCACGCTCAGGCCGGGGGCCATGATCGCCCTGGCCGCGTTCTTCGGGAAGACCCGGCTCATCGACAACGTCGTGCTCGAGTAGCGAAGGCCCCGAGTCCGGGTGCGGGCGCGCCGGCCGCGCGGGAGCGGCCGTGCTCGGGCCGCTCGAACGCGAAGGGAGACCGCGCGTTGGACACGCTGTGGGCGCCCTGGAGGATGGAGTACCTCATGTCCGACAAGCCCGGCGGCTGCATCTTCTGTGAGAAGCCCCAGGCCGGCGACGACGCGGCGAACCACATCGTGTTCCGGACCGCGCTCTCGTTCGCGATGCTGAACGCCTACCCGTACAACAACGGGCACATGATGATCGCGCCCTACCGGCACGTGTCGAGCCTGTCGAGCCTGACTCCGGACGAGCGGCGCGATCTCATGGAGGCCGTGGCGCGGGCGGAGGCGCTGCTTGCCCGCGCGCTCGCGCCCCAGGGCATGAACGTCGGCGTGAACCTCGGGCACTGCGCGGGCGCCGGCGTGCCGGGGCACGTCCACGTGCACATCGTGCCCCGCTGGGAGGGCGACACCAACTTCATGCCGGTCCTCGGCGGGACGCGGGTGATGCCGGAGTCGCTCGGCGAGACCTACGCGCGGCTGCGGGCGCGGACCAACGAGTGAAGGCGAACCCGGCGTGCGGCCTCGGACGTGGACCGACGAGTGAGGGGAGCCCGTGAAGCGGAAGAAGAGGGAGCGTGGCGGGAGAGGGCGCGCGTCGATCGCCTACACGGTCGGGGCGCTCGCGCTCCTCGCGGTGGTCGCGTTCCTCGCGCTCACGTACTACGGGCTCTTCGAGTCGGGGGCGTCCCGCGAGGCGCCGACGACCGTGCTCGTTCTGAACGGGTGCGGAACCGAGGGGCTCGGCCTCGCGGCCACGAAGCTCCTGAGGGCGCACGGGCTTGACGTCGTGGACTTCAGGAACGCTGGGCGCCTCGACTACCCCGAGACGATCGTGGTGGACCGGGCAGGAGACATGGGAGCCGCGCTCGAGGTCGCGCGGCTCCTCCACACGGCAAACGTGATCCAGCAGATCCCCGACACGCCCCTCGAAGACATCGTGGTCATCATCGGTCGCGACCACGACAGATACCTGCGTACCGAGGACCGCTCCTAGTATCCGTATCCCATGCTGGGGGGCGGCGCCTGCGGGCGTCCGCCCGTCGCGATGTAGACGTCCCGGAAGTCCTCGACCTCGGAGCTCTGCTTGAGCCCGTCCATCCAGGCAGCCAGCACCTCCATTCTGTTCCTCTGAAGGAGCTGCTGCTCGATCACGCCGCGCTGCGCCCCGAAGTCCTGCTGGTTGGCGGCGATCCGCTCCTCGGTGCGGATCACGAAGAAGCGGACTGGGTTCTCCGTTCTCACCGGGCCGGCCGTGTCGCCGACGTTGAGTCCGAACGCCGTGCCGATGAACTCGTTCCCGCTGCCGATGCCGGGCACGAAGTCCTTCCTGGAGAACGGCGCCGTCCTCTGCACGACGTAGCCCTTGGACATGGCGGCCTCTTCGAGCGTCTTGCCCGAGGTGGCCTCGCTCGCGATCACCTGTGCGAGCCCCAGGGCACGGTCCGTCTGGCGCTCCGCCGCGAGCGCGAGCTTGGCGGGATTCACCTTGCCGGCCGCCTGCGCCTCCGTCTCGAGGTCCTCGTACGTCGGCAGGCGCTTGTCGAGCTTCTTGGCGATCTCGAACACGTAGTACGCGTCGTCAGTGACCATCGGCCCGAACTGCTGCCCCTCGCGCCCCTGGAACGCGAGCGCGACCGCGGTCGCGAGGTTGCCGATGCCCGGTATGACCTTCTCGTTCGGGAAGGGGGGCGTGGCCTCGACCGCGAGACCTTCCGCGGCGGCGGCCGCGGCGAGCCCCTGCTTCTGCGCGGCCTGGACGAGCTGGCCTGCCGCTTCCTCGATCGTGGTCAGCGTCTGCTCGCTCGGGCGCACCCGCGTGAAGATGGTCCGCACGCGGACCTCCGTGTCGCCTCCGCTCCGCCTGCGGTCCTCGGCCTTGACGAGGTAGAAGCCGTCCTGCACCTTGATGGGCGGGCTGATCTGGC
>Ga0316622_100001313_pt1 | contig 16039 bp, 12 predicted proteins | sample OWC_Aug_OW2_C1_D_FD_207646 | JGI IMG/M metagenome (GOLD analysis project Ga0316622, IMG submission 207646) | Wetland soil microbial communities from Old Woman Creek delta, Ohio, United States - OWC_Aug_OW2_C1_D5_C | ecosystem: Environmental > Terrestrial > Soil > Wetlands | place: USA: Ohio... | reverse complement strand
GTGCGTGCGCAAGGCCGTCGCCTGGCTCGTCGGGCGGCAGAACCCCGACGGCGGCTGGGGCGAATCCTGTTTCACCTACGACGATCCGCGTACCGGCGGCATGGGAAAGTCCACGGCTTCCCAGACGGCCTGGGCGCTGCTCGCCTTGCTGCACGCCGGCGAGGCCGCACACCCCGCCGTCGCCCGCGGCGTCCAGTTCCTGCTCTCGACGCAGCGACCGGACGGGTTCTGGGACGAAGCGGAGTTCACCGGAACCGGCTTCCCGCGCGTCTTCTATCTGCGGTATCACGGCTACCGCGTCTACTTCCCTCTCTGGGCGCTTGCCCTCTACCGCCGCTGCCGAGATCAGAACGGCGACGGCGCCGCGGTGATTCCACTCCGATCGTCCCGGCCGCTGCGGTGAGCCGCGGCGGCGAATGCCCCGTCCCACATCTCTGCCCCCCGGGCGGCACTCCGCGCCGGGAGCGGGCCGGGTAGGCAGACGCGCCATGGCCTCCATCGTCCTGCTGGTGGTCGCGCTCGCGGCCGAGCGCCAGGCACTGCAGAGCTTGCTGCAGGAGCGACGAGGCCGGCGGCTTGGCGGCCGGGCGGCGGTCAGCGGGCGCCTCGCCTGCCGCGACGTGCTGCTCGTCCAGGCGGGCATCGGGCGGGACCGCGCCCGCGACGCGGTGGTCGCCGCGGCACGGGAATTCCATGTGCAGGCGGCGTGGTCGCTCGGCTTCGCCGGCGGCCTCAGCGAACTGCTCGGGCCGGGTGACCTGGTCTATCCCGCTGTCGTGCTGGACGACGCGGACGCCGGTGCCGCACCGCTGGCGGCGGATCCCTCCCACGCGACCGTGTGTGCGGCCTTGCGCCGCGCGGCCATTTGCGTCGACTCGGGCAGCCTGCTCTCTGTAGCAACTGCCCTCCGGACGCCGGAGAACAAGCGCGCTGCGTGCCGACGGAGCAAGGCGGTGGCCGTGGAGATGGAAGCAGCGGGCGTCGCACGTGCGGCTCAGGGCCTCGGGATCCCGTGGGTGGCCCTCAAGACCATCGTGGACACGCTGGACGACCAGCTCCCCCCGTTCCTCGCCGCGTGCACGACCCCGCAGGGGGACGTGCGCTGGCGCGGCCTTGTGGCCGGGGCGCTCACGGGGCCGGACGCCTGGCGCTCCCTGGTCCGGCTGGCGCGATCAAGCCGAAAAGCGGGCCGAACGCTGTGGCAAGGTCTGGAAGTCGCCTTCGAGACGTGGGCCGCCTTGACGGCTTTTTGACTCTCCAGTACGATGGAGACCAATGTGGGTTGCAGCCGCGGCGCGCGCCCGAAGTGGCGCCGCGCCCCGATCGAGTGGCTGGTGTCGTGTCACGGGAGGACCGTCAACATTCGTACCCTCGGGGTGTGGGGACGCACCGCGCTGCTGTCGCTGGCGCTGCTCTGGACCGCGGCGTGCGCCACCGGGTCGATCCGCGACGGCACGTACCGCGACGCGCACGATCGGTTCAGCGTGCGGCTGCCGCCCGCGCGCTGGCAGCCAGCCTCGCTGGACGGGGCCACGCTGGCGTTTCGCGCTCCGGACCTCAACGCAGGGATGGGCCTCCGCGCGGACTGCGGCAGCCCGGAGCCTGGCCCCCTCCCCTGGGTAGCCCGCCACCTCTTCTTCGGCCTGGCGGACAAGCGGATCGACGCCAACCAGCGCTTGACCCGGGCGGACGCCAGCCTCGTCCGCACCCGGTTGCACGGGCGGCTGGACGGCCGGCCGGTGGAGGTGGAGGCCGTCACCATGCGCAGCGCGTCGTGCCTCTACGATTTCATGTACGTCGCGCCGCCGGAGCGCTTCGAGGAGGGCCGGCCCGATTTCGACGCCTTCGTACAGAGCTGGTCTCCGGGGCCCACGCGGTAGGGATGGGGATCGGATGAATCCGCAGATGACGCAAATCGGCCCGGGGGTCGCAAAGAAAAGAGCGGATCGTCTCGATCCGCAGATTACACAGATTGGCCGATTTCACGGGGAACCTCAGAGCCTTCACAGAAGCACAAGAGTCTGCGGAGCTAGCGGAGACACCCGTTCAGGCCCCGTCCCTCGTGAAAGCTGCGCAATCTGCGACATCTGCGGATCCGTCAATGCCATCCGGAGGTATGCGGAATCATGATGGCAGTGGTGCGCGGTCTCGCGGAAGACCTGGGCAGACGGGTCCTCGCGCTCATCGGCGAGCTGGGCGCCATGTCCATGCTGGCGGGGCAGACCTTCTACCACGCCGTTACCCCGCCCTACAACCTGCGGATCCTCGTCGCCCAGATGGACCACATCGCCGTGCGGTCGGTCTCCATCGTCAGCGTGGCCGGGCTCTTCGTGGGTCTGGTGCTGGCCCTGCAGACGGCGTACGGTTTGTCCCGGTTTGGCGCCAAGGGCACCGTGGGCCTCATCGTCGGCCTGAGCATGGTGCGCGAACTCGGACCCGTCGTCACCGCCATCCTGGTGGGCGGCCGGGTCGGGTCGGGCTTCACCGCGGAGCTCGGATCCATGAAGGTCACCGAGCAGATCGACGCCATGCGGGCGCTGGGGGTCAACTACGTCAAGCGCCTGGTGGTGCCCCGCGTCATGCTCACCATGATCGCCCTGCCGGTCCTCACCATCATCGCCAGCACCCTGGGCGTCTTCGGCGGCATGGTCATCGCCCAGTACGAGTTCAACGTGGATTACCACCAGTACTACAGCTCGCTGACCGGATACATCCGGGTGGCGGACATGGTGGGCGGCCTCGGCAAGACCGTCATCTTCGGCCTGCTCATCGCGATCATCGGCTGCCACAACGGCCTGACGACGCGCGGCGGCACGGAGGGGCTCGGGCGCGCCACCACGGGTACTGTGGTGACGGCCGCGCTCTCGGTGTTCGTCTCCGACTTCTTTCTCACGAAGTTCTTCTGGTGGCTGGAGGGATGGTGAGGACGCGATCGCCCCGCATCGGTCTGGCGCCCTGGCGCGGCGGTCCTCCCGCGGCGACGACCGACGGGACGGTGCCGGCCATCGCTCTCGTCGGCCTGACCAAGACCTTCGACGGGAATCAGGTCCTGCGCGGAGTGGACCTGACGGTCCGCCCGGGGGAGTCGCTCACCATCATCGGGGGGAGCGGCACGGGCAAGAGCGTCCTGCTGCGCCTGATCATCGGCCTCATGAAGCCGGATGCCGGCCAGATCCACCTGGAAGGCATCAACATCGTTCCGCTGCGCGAGACCGAACTCCTGAAGGTCCGGCGGCGGTTCGGCATGGTGTTCCAGGGGTCGGCGCTCTTCGACTCGTTGAGCGTGGGAGAGAACGTCGCGTTTGCCCTTCGCGAGCACACGACGCTGAGCGACGCGGAGATCGCCGCGCGGGTGCGCGAGTCGCTGGACCTCGTCGGCCTGGGCGAAATCGAGAGCATGGACCCGGCCGACCTCTCCGGCGGAATGAAGAAGCGCGTGGCCGTGGCCCGCGCCGTCGCCCTGCCCCCCAGCGTCCTGCTGTATGACGAGCCAACGACCGGCCTCGATCCGACCAACGTGGAGAAGATCACCGACCTGATTCTGGAGTTGAAGACCAAGCTCGGCGTGACCTCCGTGGTGGTGACGCACGACATGCCGAGCGCGCTCAAGGTGTCCGACCGCGTCGCCATGCTGTACCAGGGACGCATCGCGGCCGTCGGCACCCCCGAGGAAATCCGTCAGACGAGCGACTCGCTGATCCGGGAGTTTATGGAAGGGCGCCTGCCGCGATAGGCAGCCGCCGTACGCCAGGGTGAGGCGACGATGACAGAACGGCAAATGCAGCTGCGCATAGGGGCGCTGGTTCTGGTGGGCATCATCCTCTTCATCGGCTTCGTGCTCTCCATCGGAAAGCGGAGCACGCTCTTCCAGGAGAAGTACTCGCTCTGGGCCTCCTTCAGCTCGACGGAAGGGCTGGCGGTCGGATCGCCGGTCAGGCTGGCGGGCGTCACGGTCGGCAATGTGACCCGGATCGCCTTTGGCCGCGAACCGCGCGACCGCCGCATCGCCATCACCCTGAGCGTCGAGCGCCGCGTGCAGGACCGTATTCGCGAAGACTCGGTGGCCAGCATCGGCACCATCGGCTTGGTGGGAGACAAGGTCCTGGAGATCACCGTGGGGAGCCACGATCGGCCGATCCTCCAGGCCGGCGCGCAACTGGCGAGCATGGATCCGCCGGATTACTTCCGGCTCCTGCAGAAGGGCGACCACATTCTGGACAACGTGACCCGGATCAGCGCCTCGCTGGATGAGTTTCTTTCCGGCGGCGGCAAGACCGAGAAACGCACCCTCAACGACGCCCTCCGATCGCTGCAGACCACCCTGGTGGAGATCGAGAAGGGCGAAGGCTTGGCCCACGCCCTCATCTACGGCAAAGAGGGCGGGCAATTGCTCGGCCGCGTGGACACCATGGCGCAGACGCTGGAGCGGCTGGCCAAGGCGATCGAGACGGAGCGCGGCCTTCTCCACGCACTGATCTACACGCCGGAAGAGGAAACCCTGGGGCGGCTCACCCGCACGCTGGATCGTGCGGACGCGCTGCTCAAGGACGTCAAGGACGGGCCGGGGATGCTGCACGCGCTGATTTACGATCGCGAAGGGGCGGAACTCATCGCCAGGCTCGGGCGGACGAGCGAACGGCTGGACGCGTTTGTGGGCTCGCTCCAGGAGGGGAAGGGGCTGGTCCCGTCACTCCTCTTCGACCCGGAGCGCGTCAAGGTGCTGGACGACCTCCAGGCGGCGGCGGCGGGTTTGCGGGCCCTGACCGCGGACCTCCAGGCCGTGGTGGCGCGGCTTCGCCAGGGAGAAGGCACCATCGGCGCGCTGCTGGAGGACCCCACGGTGTACGAGGATCTCTCCGCGCTGTTGCGCGGCGCCAACCGCAGCCTGATCCTCCGCAGCCTGATCCGCTCCACCAAGGACGAGGGAGCGCAAGAGAAGAAAGAGCAATGAACAATGTAAGACCGACAACCGACAACCGTTCACGTCGGACCGATTGACCGGTTTTCCATTGTCGATTGTCCGTTTTGCGTTGGCTGTCGTCCGTTTTGCGTTGGCTGCCCCCTGAGGACCCATGCCCATCCACCTCGTGATTCATGGCCACTTCTACCAGCCGCCCAGGGAGAACCCCTGGACTGGGACGATCGAGCGGCAAGAGAGCGCCGCCCCCTTTCACGACTGGAACGCGCGCATCGCGGAGGAGTGCTACCTGCCCAACGCGCGCGCCCGCGTCCTCGACGCCCAGGGACGCATCCAGGACATCGTCAACAACTACGAGACGATGAGCTTCAACTTCGGCCCCACGCTGCTGTCGTGGGCGACGGGTGCGGCCGCGGACCTCTTGTCCTCCCTCGTCGCCGCAGACCGGGCGAGTCTGGCTCGCTTCGGGCACGGCAACGCCATCGCGCAGGCCTACAACCATATGATCCTGCCTCTGGCCACACTGCGGGACCGACGCACCCAGATCCGGTGGGGTCTGCGCGAGTTTCAGCACCGATTCCATCGCGCGCCCGAGGCCCTGTGGCTGCCCGAGACCGCCGTTGACGCTGCAACCCTCGACCTCTTGATCGACGCGGGAATGCAGTACGTCATCCTGTCTCCGGCACAGGCCGCCCGCTGGCGTCCGCTGGGCGAGCAGGCGTGGCGGACCGCCGCCGACGGCGAGGTCGACCCGCGCCGCCCATATCGCTGGGTCCGGCGGGACACCGCGGGCCGGCCGGCGGGACACCGCGGGATCGATGTCTGCTTCTACCATGCCCCGTTGTCCCGCGGGATCAGCTTCCAGCACTACCTCCGGGACGCCGACCGGCTCGCCGGCAGCATCGTGGACGCCGGCGGCGGCATGACGGACCCCCTGATTCTCATCGCCACCGATGGCGAGTCCTTCGGGCACCACGAGAAATTCGGAGAGATGTGTCTGGCCACGCTGTTCAGCCGCGAGTCCGGGCGCCGCGATTTTCGCGTCACGAACCTGGCGGCCTATCTTGCGGCACACCGCCCAACCTGGGAGGTGGAACTCCATCCGCAGAGCGCGTGGAGCTGCTCCCACGGCGTCGGTCGCTGGTGCGAAGACTGCGGATGCAGCGCCGGGGGCGGCCCGGGTTGGAACCAAGCCTGGCGGCGGCCCCTGCGCCAGGGGCTCGATCGCCTGCGTGACGCCCTGGCGGCGATCTTCCAGGAGGAGGTAGCATCGCTGCTCCGCGACCCCTGGGCGGCCAGGGACGACTACATCGACCTGCTGCTGGACGGCAGCCAGACGGCGCGCAACGATTTCTTTCAGCGGCACCGGGCCCGCGCCCTGGATGACGCGGAGTGCGGGCGGGCCTTGCGTCTCCTCGAGATGCAGCACCATGCCATGCTCATGTTCACGAGCTGCGCCTGGTTCTTCGCCGACATTTCCGGCATCGAGACCCTGCAGAACCTCCGCTATGCCGCCCGCGCCATCGATCTGGCGGCGCCCTTTGCGCACCGAGACCTCGAGGCGCTGCTCCTGGAGGACCTCGGCCGCGCCCAGAGCAACCTGGCCGTCCACAAGACCGGGCGACAGCTGTGGGAGCGCGAGGTGCGCCCCTCCCGCGTGGGGCCCGAGGAGGCGGTGGCTCGCCTCCTGGCGCACGGCGTCCTCGGGCGTGGCGTGGGCCCGCAGGTACGCTATCGGTGGGCGCTCGCACCCGGCCCGATCCGGCAGGACCAGGACCTCCTGCTGGCAGGCATCCGGGCAACCTCCGAGGTGACGGGAGAGGCGCTCCACTTTGTGGGTGCGTGCCGGCGGGACGGCCCCTTTGATTTTCTGGCGGGCGTCGGACCCTGGCCCCCCAGCGGGGATTGGGCCGCCTTTGTCGACGAGACCAGCGCCGCTTTTGTCCCGAACGGGCCGCGGCTAGCCGCTTGGAGCGGCCGGCACGCGGCGCGCCTGCTGCGCTTGCGCAATTTTCTGCCCGACGACCGGCAGGCCCTGCTGGGAGTCCTCCTGGCGGGAAACGACGCCTGGCTTGGCACCTGCGTCGCCCGATTGTGCGACGAGGCCCAGCCCGCCGCGGAGGCCATGGTGGCCGCCGGCATGCCGCTCCCCGCCTGGCTCAAGAGCATGCTGGAGACGCACTGGTCGCGACGATTCGCGGAGGGTCTCGCGGCGCTTCAGGGGGCGGGGGCGGCCGTCGCGTACACGGGTTTGCTGGATCTTGTCGACCGCGCCCGACATCTGGGACTCGCCCTCGATCGCTCGGCAGCCTCGGCGCAGTTCGGCCGCACCCTCGCCAACCGCCTGGAGGACGCTGCGAAGGGCCCGGATGCCGACCAGTGGCAGGAGTTCCTGGCACTCATGCAGATAGGGATCCGCCTGGGCCTCGGTGTGCCGGAGTACCCGCTGCAGGATCGGATATTCTTCCTGCTCCGCAGCGACGCACCCGCATGGGTGAGTCAGATCACGGACGTCCGCGACCCCCGCTATCGGGCGGTTTCCGCCATGCTGGCCGTCGCAACTCGGCTGAACGTTCGCACGGAGGAGATCCGCGCACGACTGACGCCGCTGGAGGGGCCGGTCGCCGAAGACCCGACATATTGGCCCTGAGACGCGTCGCGCCGCGGACACCACGGCGGTTTTCTCTCACTCTTCATCTTCGGACAGAACATGACCAGCCTTCGACGGAAACTGCAGATCACCTTCGTCACCGGTCTACTCGTGATCATTCCCATCGCCGTCCCCGTGTGGGTCTTCTGGGAGCTGATCTCGTTCGTGGACCGGCTATTGGATCCGTTCGTGGGGGGGACCTTCCCCTTCCATCTGCCCGGACTCGGGCTGTTCGTCGCCGTCCTGCTCGTCCTCCTCATGGGAATCGTCGCGACCAACGTGGTCGGACGACGGATCCTGGGATGGCTGGACGGCCTCCTGTACCGCGTCCCGATCTTTCGCAGCGTCTACTCCGCGGTGAAGCAGCTGCTCAACGCGTTTTCGCCTGACAATCAGGTCGCCTTCAAGGAATTCGTCTTGCTCCGGAATCGTGAAGGACACTACTGTTTCGGGTTTCTCACCGGCGCGGTGGCCCTGCAACGGGTCAACGGCGAGAACGAATCGCTGCTGGCCGTCTACGTCCCGACCAACCACTTGTACCTGGGAGACATCCTGTTGGCGCGGCGCGAGGATATCATCCAGACTCGCCTCACCGTTCCGCAAGGCATCCAGATCGTCCTCTCGGGCGGGATCAGCATCCCGCAGGTGCTCCGGCAGGAACCCCCGGCGCCCGATGGTCGCTAGCGGCTCGGCAGGCGTGAAGGAGTAATCCATGGACGGCTTGACACCCGGCGGCCTCTGGTTTGAGGCCATCGTCATCACGATCCTGGTCCTGCTGAACGGGTTCTTTTCCGGCTCCGAGATCGCGCTCATCTCGGCCCGGCGGAGCCGGATACAGCAGCTCGCCAAGGACGGCGATGCCCGCGCTCAGCGCGTGGTCGCCATGCGGGAAGACCCGGACCGCTTCCTGGCCACGGTCCAGGTCGGGGTGACGTTCGTTGGAACCTTGGCGTCGGCTGTGGGCGGCATCGCCGCCGTCCGCGCGCTTTCCCCCCTGATCGGCACCCTTCCGTTGCCCCTCCTGCCCGCGTTCGCGGAGCCTGTCGCGCTGGTCATCGTCGTCGTCAGCATCACCTACGCGACGTTGATCCTGGGGGAACTGGTGCCGAAGTCGTTGGCCCTGCGCCATGCGGTGCCGCTGGCACTCGCGGTCTGCGGCCCACTGGACAGTCTGGCCCGAGCCGCGTCCCCCGTCGTCCGGCTCCTCACCGCCTCCAACCGATTCGTCCTCCGCCTCCTGGGGCAGAAGGGCGCCGCGCAGCGCGCCTTCATCTCCGAGGAGGAGGTGAAGTTCATGGTAGAGGAAGGCCGGGAGCAGGGAGTCTTCGATCAGACCGAGCAAGAGCTGATCCACAGTGTCTTCCAGTTCACCGAATCTTCGGTGAAGGACGTCATGATCCCCCGCCCGCGCATCCATGCCATCGACGTGGAGACGCCCGTGGAGGAGGTGCTGGCCTTCATCGTCGAGACGGGCAAGTCGCGCTACCCGGTCTATCGGAACAGCCTGGACGAGGTGCTTGGCATCCTGTACGACAAGGACCTGTTCCGGCTCCTGGCCGAGAAGAAGCCCATCACGCTGGCCCAGGTCATCCGCCCGGCGTTCTTCACGCCGGAGACCACGCGAGTCAGCCGCCTCCTCAAGTCGATGCAGCGGCGCCGGATGCCCATGGCGTTGGTGGTGGACGAGTACGGAGGCGTTGAAGGGCTCGTCACCATCGAGGATTTGATCGAGGAGATCGTCGGCGAGATCGAAGATGAAACCGATCGAGACGATCAGGCAGTGCGCCGCCTGCGCGACGGCTCCTACATCGTGGACGCCTCGGTCAGCATCCACGATCTTGCCGATCAGCACAATCTCGTGTTCCCGGAGTCGTCCGAATACGAAACCCTGGCCGGCTTTGTCATCACGCAGCTGCAGCGCATGCCGCGCGGCGGGGAGATCGTCAATTTCGAGGGCTGGCGCTTGACGATTGTGGATATGGATGGGCGTCGGATCGCCCGCGTGAAGATCGAGCCCCGCCCGCAGGACAAGGACCAGAAGGAGCCGACCCGACCCCGCACCGCCCCATGAAACACTCGCGAGTGGCGGTGGCGGCGCGCCGTCGCCTCCGAGCCACTGTCGCCCTGTTCGTCGTCGTGGTCGCTGCGGCCCTGCTCGCCACGCAAATCCCCGCCGTGCGCGCGTACGTCCTCCGCTCGATCGAATCCCGGCTGACGCACTCTTCCGGCCGCGAGATCCGCGTTGAGCGCGTCGACTTTCGACCCCTGCAGGCAGAGTTGACGCTGAGCAACGTGCGCGTGGCACGCGGGTCCGGCCCCGCCAGCGACACGCTGCTTGCGGTCGACTCGATTCGCCTGCGCTGGGACTGGCGGGCACTCCTCGACCGGTCCCTTCGCCTGCAGCAACTCCTGCTCGTCCGGCCCCGCCTCACTCTCCGGCACACCGAGACCTCGGCGGCGCCATCGGCCGAGTGGCTTTTGCGCCTGCTTGACACTCGCACCGCGCCGCTCGACGGATGGACGCTGGACGTTCCCCGCCTCGAACTCCAGGCGGGCAATGTCACGTGGGATTCCAGTGGAACCACCGGAAGCCTGGAAGGCGTGAACGGCGTCGTGGAGCGGCGCGATCGAGGCGGAGCGGCATCGTTCGGCGTAACCATGCGGGCGTCCCGCCTGCTCGCCCCACTTGGCGGGAGCCTGCGAGCCGCCGCCGAGCTTGCGCTCGAGATGGACGGAACGCCACAGGACCTCGCCGTCACCAGGATGGAAGGCGTTGTAGAGGGCATCCAGGTGACCGGCAAGGGTCGGGTCCTCGATCCGGCCGGGGCGGGCCAGCTCGATCTCGAACTCGCGATGTCGTCACCGCTGACCGCGCTGCTCAAACGGGCAGGCGTCGCCAAGCACGTTGACGGTATCCTGAAGGCGGACGGGCACTTTCGCGGGCCGTGGGCCCGCGCCACTTTCCGAGGTAAGGTCGGCCTGCAGCTTCCCAAGACATCCCGCGGGCGCGATCCGGCGGTCTTCGACTTGTCATGGGCAGACGGCCGGCTGGAGGTCGAGACACCGGAGACCGCCCAGCCTGACGCTTTCCGGGTGAAACTTCTCCTGGAGCCCGCCACCGGGGCGTATGGCGCGCGCCTCAGGGTGCGCGACGCGGACCTTGGCAAGCTGACCGACCTGCCGGCCGTGCTGGCCCAGCTGGTCGGCTTCACAGTGCCCGAGGAGTTCGGAGGACGCCTGACGGCGGACGTGGACCTGGTCGGGCGCGGCACGGACCTCGCGACACTCCGCGGATACGGTACGCTGCGCGTGGACGAGCTCAGCGTGGAGGCAGGGTTGCCGGCCGGCCGCGCGGAGACGCGGGTTCGGGCCACCGCCTCCCGGCTCACCATCGAGACGTTCACGCTGGACGTCCCCGGCGGGACCGTCCAGGGCAAAGGGAGCGTCGTCTTTGCCGATGGGCAGGTGGATGTGCCCGTGCAGGCCGACATCCGCAGCATGGCGGCGCTCGGCCGCAGCTTCGGCTTGCCGACGCTTGGCGGGGCGGCGACGCTGCGCGGGCGCCTGACCGGCACACGGCAGGCGCCTTGCTTTCAGGGACACCTCGCGTGGCGGGAGCCGCAAGTCGCCGTGTACGCCGCCGACCGGATCGACGGCGACGTGGAGTGGCTGCCCCGCGCTCTCCGTTCGCCCCGCCTCGTCGCCCGCCTCGGACAGACGGTCGTCACCGTGCAGGGGAGTGTGGTCGCCCAAGGACCCGCTCCGCTCCCCACGCTTGACCTGAAGAGAGATCTCGCGCTGGACCTCACCGCCCAGGTGAGCCCCGGCCGGACGGTAGATCTTGCCCCCTTCCTCCCTGCGCGCCTGCCGGTTCGCGGCACTTTTCGCGCCGGCGGCCGGATCGCGGGAACACCGCAGGAGCCCACCGGCGAGGTCGAAGTGGCCTTCACCAGCGTCCAGACCTGGGATGAGCAGTGGCAGCGCGGGAGCGCCCTCCTCCGCCTGACGCCCGGCGCGGTCGAAATTCCCCGCCTGTCCCTGCAGCGAGGCGGCGAGCAGTTGACCGGGAGCCTGCGCATCGGCCGCGACGGCACCCTCACGGGGAACGTCTCCACAACGACCATGGATCTCGCCAAGATCCGTGTGCTCTCGGGGAGTCAGGTCGGGGGGCGAGCCGGGTTCGTCCTGGACGTGCAGGGCACCCTGCAAGAGTCGCGGATCCTCGGAAAGGTCGTGGCTGACGCTCTCTTCTTCCGAAACATCCCGGTCGGCCCGGGCGTCGCTACATTCGCGTTTGATCGGAAAGCCCTCGATCTGGATCTCACACTGAGCGGGGGGAGCCAGCGGCTGCGGCTGGCACTCGGCCCGCCGCCGGATCGCGAACTCCAGCTGGACCTGGCCTTGTCGGATGCCGACCTCGCCCCGCTCCTCAGGGTGGCGGGAATCGAGGCACTCAGTTCTTCGCACGCGCATGGAACCGGCCGGGTCCTGATGAACGGGCCGGCGGCCGACTTCGCGAACGCCGCGGGTGAAGCGGCTTTCGATGCCCTACGGCTCCAGTGGCAAGGCGAGACCTGGAAGAATCGAAGCCCGGTCGAGGTTGCCTGGCAAGGACGGGAGGCGACGCTCCGCCAAGTACGCCTCCAGTCCCGGAACGGGGAACTCGACGTCCACGGCACCGTGGCTGGCGGCGACGAGAGCAGCCTGCAGGTGCGGGCCAGCTTTTCTCTCACGGCCATAGCAAGTCACCTTCCTTTTTTGCAGCTCGCAGGTGGATCGGGAACGGCGGACCTCCACGTGCGAGGCGCCCTTGCCGCGCCGGAAATCCGGGGCACCGTGCAGGTCACGGATGGACGAACCGCGCTGGCCGGCGTGCCCGCGCCCATCGAGGCCGTGCAGGGAGTCATCGAGCTGGAAGGAGAGCGGGCGTTCATTCGGAGCCTGCAGGGACGAATCGCCGGGGGAAGCGTTCGAGCAACCGGTGAGGTCGCTTGGCACGGGGAGGAGTGGAGCTTCCAGGCCGCCTTTCAAGAGGAAGGCGGGCGGGCGGAGGAGCTTCTTGCTGGACTTTACGACGGAAGGAGCGAGGTCACGGGCACGCTGTCTCTCGGCGGCACGTTGACCAGTCGCGGGCGGGGCGCGGAGGGCTTCCGTTCGAACCTGGGCGGGAACCTGAAACTCGCCATGCTGGACGGCCAGTTTGGCCGACAGACCTTCACGGTCCGCGCACTCTCCCTCCTCAATCTCGAGGATCTCTTGGATGTGAAGAGCCTGGGCATGTCGTCGCAGGGCATGCCGTATAGACGCTTGACCGGGGACATCGCCATCGACCGCGGCGTGGCGCGCACGGAGAACCTGCTCCTGGAGAGCCGGGCGTTCAATTTGAGTGCGCACGGCCACGTCGATCTTCCGAACGAGACGATCGACATGAACGTGGCGGTCAAGCCGTTTCAGACCCTGGATAAAGTCGTCACCAAGGTTCCCGTCGTCGGCTGGCTCTTGAGCGGAAAGGACGGCGCCGTGATCGCCGCCTTCTACCGGGTGAGCGGTCCACTGAGCAACCCCACGGTCGCGTCGTTGCCCGTGAGGAGCCTCGGCAGGAACGTGTTCGGTGTCTTCCAACGCCTTCTCCAACTCCCCGAGGAAGCCACCGGGGCGCGATGACTGCGGCTGCGGGGCTACGAGCGTCGACCCGCAGGGCTGGATGTGTTTGCCATTCCGCTCTTAGTCGTGTAGATTCGTTCTACCGACAAAAAGATCCGGATTCTTCGCAGATCTATCACACTCCCGCGGAGTTGTGTCGGCGCGGGGGACTTTTTTTTGCACGGAGGCAAGACGAAGATGAAGACAGTGAAAGCCAAGAAAGCGACCGCAGCTGCCAAGGCGAGCCCGGCTCACAAATCAACCAACGCAACTCGAACCCCCAAGGTGAAGGCCCGCGGCGTCGAGAAGAAATTCCTCAGGACTCGCCCGGTCTGCAAGGTGACGTTCACGCTGCCCAAAGAGGCGGCTCACGAGGCCGAGACGGTGTGCGTCATGGGCGAGTTCAACGACTGGTCCCGCGATGCCAACCCGTTGAAGCGACAGAAGAACGGCGACTTCTCCGTCTCCCTCGACCTCGAGAAAGGCCGCTCCTACCGCTTCCGCTACCTCATCGACGGCTGGAAGTTCGAGAACGACTGGCAGGCCGACCGGTACGAGGCTAACCCCTACGGCGGTGACGACTCCATCATCGAACTCTGACAGGCGGTTTCCCAGCCCTCTCAGAACGAGCGGCCAGACATTCTGCTTGACAAGGGGACGTGGTTCTTTACGGTGAGGTCCTCATCCCCCCAGGCATCGCACAACGGCGGACGGGAGGGACCGGCCATGGAGCGCTATCTCGTCATCATCGCGCGAGATCGGCCGGATCTGCTTGGGAGGCTCGCCACCATCTATGGCCAGAAGGGAGAGGTCGAAATCCATTTCGACCGGCGGCAGGGGCAAACCGTGGCCGGGAGAGGGAACCGACCCGACCGCCGCACGGCAGCGCACCGGGATGCGGATCTCCAGAGACGGGGCTTCCTCGTAATCCGCCGGCCCGCGACGGCGGCCGCATCCCGCTGATTCATTTCCACCCACAGACCCCCCGCGAGCGTCGAGCTTTTCCTCGACGCTCGTTGTGTTATTGGCACTCTCGGCCGCGGCGGGCTGCGCGGAACAAGAGCGGCTGGCGCGCAGTCGAATCGACTGTTGAAAAGGGCGCAAGGGAGTCCTTCTCGGGGGTTGACTCGCGTCAGGGAATCCGTTCCACGAGCGGGGGTGAGTTCTTTCGGGCCGCCGCTTGTTCAACCAGGACCGATACGACGGCTACATATGGTTCTCGAGCCTGCCGAAATAGTCGTTCCGCCGCTCCGGTTGGGTGCGGCAAGGCCCCCGGCCGCGGGCGAGCACAAAGCCGTGCAGACGGTCTGCGACGCGAACCGGCCCGGAGGTCTAGCCTTCCGGGCCGGCAGGCCGGTCTCGCGATCCGCTACACCAGCAGCAAGCCGTTCTTCTTCGCGTATTGCTCTCCCACAAAACACGTCTTCGGAATCATGGCGTGAATGCCGAGTGTGTAATCCACGAGCTGTGTCACATGCAGGTCAACGGCCATGCTACAGAAGGCGTACGCTTCGAGCGGATCCATGCCGTAGTACTTGTTCAGGAACGTGATGGCCTTGCGGACGGCCATCTTCGTGGACTCCAGAAGATCGGTATGGATGCCCATGGTCATCCAGTGCGTGGGCGTAGAGGCCATCGGCCAATCCACTAACGCCTTGAGGTCCTTGCGGGCCGTGAGGCGCACGGTGATGTTCCGATACGCGCCCTCCAGGGCGTTGAGGTTCACCTCGCCGTGGCCCTGGGCAAGGTGCGCATCGCCCGTCTTGAACCCGGCCCCCTTCACCCATACTGGCAGATAGAGCACGGTACCGGCCACCAGATCCTTGTTGTCAAGATTCCCGCCGTGGCGCCCCGGAGGCACGTTGCTCCACATCCCTGCGTCGGGCAACTCCACTCCGATGGTCCCAGGGAAGGGGCGGACCGGGATCTCGACGCCTGGAGCGAACTCGAACTTCATGTTCTTGAGGTCCACGCGGTACCAGCGCGTCTTGCCCTTCGGGTACTCGTCCGCCAGCAGCCCGAGCTTCACGAAGGATGTCTCTGGATTCAGATTGAATGCGTAGGCGGTGGGCACGATCTCGAGGATCTCCACTTGCAGGATATCGCCGGGCTCTGCCCCGTTGACATAGATCGGCCCGGTGAGGTGATGGTGGCCAGCACCGCGCTTGTTTTTCTTGGCACCCGTGAGGGTGTCGGGATACGTGTACGTTTCCGGCGTCTTGTCGATGACCTCCTTGAACCACTTCATCCAGTCCTCGATCGTTGCGCCGGGGATCATCTGGCCCATCAAATGGGTGCCGGTCTCGATCTCCACAACGTCGCCCGAGTTCACCTCGAGCACAGGTTTCGTGGAATTGTCCCAGTAGCCGTCGGTTGACGTCTGCGGGTTGCAGCCGAGAACCTTGTGCTTGCCCGTCATGTCCTTTCGGGTCAGATCCACCGCGGTGGCGTTCTCGAAAGACAGGCCGCTCATGGCCACGGCCGTGCTGAACGCCGCCCCGTACTTCAGGAACATCCGTCGGTCGACATCGTCGTCGAAGGCGATTTGCGACTCCCGCTTCTTCTTAGCCATGGGTGCCTCCTCCTTGGCCCACCTCGCGTCTTTCACCACCCGCTGGCCTCCTCCGGTCCGACTCAATGCTGATGCGATCACCTCCCTTCCGCCCCGTCCTCATCCCCCACGAGTCGGAGGCATTCAAACGGCGCGTGAACGACCCGGACGCGAAAACGGTGTGAAGACGAACCGATTGAATCCGCCGCGTGCGGCGCCGATGCGAGCCAGACAGGACTAGGAGTCGTTGGGAGCGTGCTGGCCGAGGAGGCGGCCC
>Ga0316622_100001312_pt1 | contig 16043 bp, 12 predicted proteins | sample OWC_Aug_OW2_C1_D_FD_207646 | JGI IMG/M metagenome (GOLD analysis project Ga0316622, IMG submission 207646) | Wetland soil microbial communities from Old Woman Creek delta, Ohio, United States - OWC_Aug_OW2_C1_D5_C | ecosystem: Environmental > Terrestrial > Soil > Wetlands | place: USA: Ohio... | reverse complement strand
TGTGACCTCGTTCCATGTTTGCCAGCTGGGAAAAGAGGAACTGGGTTTCGGTGTCCGTCGCAAGTTTCGATAGCTGGGTGTACATCTGCATGGCTTCCAGCTCCTTCTTGATCGCGACAACAAGACCCTCGAGGGGTTTCATGTCAGCGCTCAGCTTTGGTGAGGGAAGCGTATCTGCCACCTTGTAGTCGTGCGAGGGATCAAACTTCATTTTCGAGATATCCTTCGTGATCATCCCCTGCAGGAGCTCACGGTGCTTCTTCTCTTCGCCGGCAAGCTCTGTGAACAGGTCCTTTAATGTTTTGTCCTTAACCTTGTCGGCAATGCCACGGTAAAACGTGTATGACTCGACTTCCCTGTCGACTGCTGTTGCTATAATCTTCTTTGCATCTTCTGCTTTCATGTTTTTTCATCTCCCATAGGATTTTGTGCGTTGTTTCACCGGTTCGTCCGGGTACGGATTCATCCTTCTTTTATCGGAACGGGACATATCAGAATGTCCACCAGTTAAAAATTAATTGGTATAGGCTGACTTCCCGAGCTTCGGCTCAAAGAACTTGTCTGCCTCCGTGCGAACCGCGTGTGAGAAGAGCGCCAGGGGTATCTCTGATGGACAGCCCTCTTCGCACTGCCCGCAGTTGATGCAGGAGTCGGAGATATGCGCAAAGCGGCGCAGGTGGAACATCGGGTCGGCCGGGATGAAACCCGCGCGGACCATCTGGTCAGGCTGTTTCCACTTGTCAGCAATGGTGACACAGACCGGGCAGTGATCGATGCACGCGTAACACTTCATGCAGCGCCCGGTCTCCTTGGCAATGGTCTCCCAAAGGGTGGGGGCGAGAATGTCAAAGTCTTTCTTCCGCCACTTGTCACCGAGCTTATACATCGAACTTTCTACCTTGGAACGGAGTTCGACACCCTTGGGGTTTGCCGGTTCGGTGGATAGTTTGTTGGCTTTGATGGCCGCATCGAGAAGCTTTGCACCCTTGTCGGAGCATACCTCGACAAAGGTTGCTTTTCCAGCCTTGTCACCGATGACTCCCCAGTTCCCGCAGGCAATATCCGCCTGGCGGGGGACCTTCAGCTTGCACCGGCGGCAGTTACTCCTCCGCCCGTACCCGGCCTCTTCCAGTTCATCCATGGAGATGCCCTTGTGCCCTCCCTCATACTCGATGATGAACTGGCCTTTGTCGATCTCTTCCTTGGTGACCGTGTTTGGATCAACGCCAAACTTCTCCTTGATCATCTTCCGGGCAGTGACCGGGCTTACTGATCCACCGCAGTTGACACCGACCATGAGGATGTTGTCAAGGTTGACCAGCTTGCGTTTTGAAAGCTCAAGGAGGCCCATCAGGTCGCATCCCTTGACCACCATCCCGAGCTTCTTGCCGGACATCTTGGGCACATACTCCACAACCAGTTTGGAGAGGAGAAGCGTACCGCAGTGGAGCGATCCGGCACATGCATCAAGGTCTTTGGGATTCGTAACGATGGTTGGTACTGCATCGTACAGGTCAACACCGCGCTTGACGGCAAGTACGGCATCTACCATCTTGCTCTCAAGTGCATACTTGAGGAGCTCGGTGACCGCACCCCCGCATTCCGCCTTCTTTGCGAGGGCAGAATCATTGGTCCATGCATACAGCATATCGCCTTTCTTTGACATTTATGCCACCTTCTCAACCTTGACAGCACAGTGCTTCAGTTCCGGCATCTTGGAGAGCGGGTCGAGGGCAGTGTTGGTGAGGTTGTTTACACCCTGGTGGAAGTGCATCGCCATGTACAACACTTTCGGCGCAACGTCTTCCGATACCCTTGCCTTGGTGATGGTCTCACCACGGCGGCTCGTCACCTTGACCTTGTCTCCTTCCTTGATACCAAGCTCCTTTGCATCCTGCGTGTTGATCTGGATATAGGACTCGGGCACTTCATAGTGCAGTTGTTTGGCACGGTCGGTCTGGGTCCTGGTGTGGTAGTGGAAGATCACACGTCCGGTCATGAGCGAGAACGGGTATTGTGCGTCCGCTACTTCCGCCGGTGGTCGGTACTCGAGACCGAACATGGTGCCTTTCCCATCTGCTGCTGAGAACTTTCCGATGTGGAGGATGGGGGTTCCCGGGTGCTCGATGGTCGGGCAGGGCCAGTGGACTGACTCTGGTTTCTCCATCTTCTCGTAGGTCACACCAAACTGGCCCGGGGTGACTGAACGCATATCGTCCCAGACGTCCTTGGCACTCTTCCAGTCAAAGCCCTTGAGACCCATCTTTTTCGCGAGCAGGGCGATGATCTCCCAGTCATACTTCGACTGACCGGGACCGTCGACGGCCTTCCGGACACGGTTGACACGCCGCTCGCCGCTGGTGAAGGTACCGTCTTTCTCGGCAAAGCAGGTGCCAGGCAGGACAACATCTGCATAGTCGCAGCTCTCGTTCCAGAAGATATCCTGCATGACGCAGAAGTCGAGCTTTTCGAGCTGCCTCCTGACATGGTTCGAGTCAGGGTAGGAGACGGTCGGGTTCAGGCCCATGAAATACATCGCCTTGATCGTCGTGCCGGCATCGTTGATCTGCTCGGTGAGGGTCGATCCATACCATTCAGGGAGTGAACCTTCCTTCAGGAACCAGGCCTTCTCATGCTTGGCACGGTTTTCGGGAACTGCGACAGCCTGGTACCCGGCGAAGACGTTCGGGTACGCACCCATGTCACAAGCCCCCTGCACATTGTTCTGGCCACGGAGCGGGTTGACACCGACACCCGGACGTCCAATGTTGCCGGTGAGCAGCGAGAGGTTGCCCATTGAACGGACATTGTCAGTACCAGTGGTGAGTTCGGTGATGCCGAGGCAGTAGATGATGACTGCGTTCTTTGCAGAGGCATACTGGCGGGCAAACTCCTTGACCGTCTCCTGCGGGACACCGTGGATGTTCGTGGCGTCAGCATACTTCTGGACCATCGTTTTCAGGTCATCGAAGCCTTTTGTCCGCTCCGCGATGAACGCCTTGTCCTCGAGGCCTTCCTTGATGATGTAGTACATCATGTTGTTCGCGAGCGCTATGTGGGTTGACGGGTTGAACCGGATCCACTTGTCAGCAAGCCGTGCTGTTGCACTGTACCGCGGGTCAACCACGACAATCGGGATGCCCTTCTTCTTGGCCTGCATGACGCGGCGGCCGGCAAGCGGGTGGGCCTCGACTGCATTGGAGCCCCACATGACGATCAGGTCAGAGTTCAGGACGTCTTCAAACGGGTTCGTGGCTGCACCGGAACCGAAGGAGAGCGAGAGCCCGGCAACGGAAGGTCCGTGGCAGATACGGGCGCAGTTGTCGACGTTGTTCGTCAGGAACCCGCACCGCGCCCATTTTTGTAACGCGTAGCAGTCCTCGTTGACGGTACGGCAGGACGTCTGGAAACCAAGCGCCTTGGGCCCGTGCTTTTTGGAGATCTCCGTGAACTTCTTGACGATCAGGTCAAGGGCCTCATCCCAGGAAGCGTCCACGAACTTTCCGTTCTTCTTGATCTTCGGTGTCGTAAGCCGGTCAGGGCTCTGGACATGCTCCCAGCAGGTCATTCCCTTAGGACAGAGCTTGCCTTCATTGATCGGGGACCGCTTGTAGGGTTCTACTCCTACCAGCTTTCCGTCGCTGACAACAAGGTTGAGTCCACAGCCAACCCCGCAATACGGGCAGGTGGTGGGTACATACTTTAAAGCTTCATTACTCATATACATCCCCCTTTAACGGAGATATCCGGAGGAAAATCCGGACTTTTGATTAACTAGTGTTTATAGTTAATGACTCCAACTTCATGTTATTTAAATATTAATAAATTTAGTTTATTTGTTAATATATATTTATTAACTCACTATGGAACAACGAGGTAACCGCGAGCTGCATAATCCTTATTAAAGCAGGCAGCCTTCGCTTTTTATGCAGTTTACCAGCCACCCTCGCGCGTTCACTGAAATGCGGGAGAGTATGGACGCCTATGAAATCAGTCCTGCCCTGCAGGAACAGTTTACCCGGTGCATCAGTTTTCATACGGTCACTGCACCTGGCCTCTTTATCGGTGTCTTCATGGTAGACTACGCGATTGAGCTCCTTGGTGCCCGGCATGGGGAGAAGCTCTACGCTGTAGCGGAAACGTACAAGTGTATTCCCGATCCCGTCCAGGTTATGTCAGGGTGTACATTCGGAAATCACCGCCTCCAGGTTGTTCCTATTGGGAAGTTTGCCCTGACGATGAACCGCCCATCGGAAAAGAAGGACATTGAAGGGGTAAGAGTATATGTGGATGCAGAGAAACTGAAACAATACCGGATAATCAATGCCTGGTACACCCATAGTCCCGGGTTTGACAGCGCAACGATGATCTACCCCCTCATCGATGAGATCCTGAAAGCCGGACGTGATATCCTTTCATATCAGCGGGTCAGGGTAAGGGTGCCTCTCAAGAATACATGGAAATCAGTGAAATGCAACACCTGCGGAGAGATGGTTCCGGATATCGCACTTGAGGAGGATCATTGTAAGGGTTGCGGCTCTCTGTCCTACTATGACGTTCTGTCGTGAATGGGAAAGACCGGGCGTAGCGGACACGTCTCTCTTCTGAAAATACCGCTGCTCTCGTTTTAATTTCCGTAATGAATTTCTGAAAAAAATTGAATGGAATATACCCTTACTTGAAGATATCAAAGATCTGGTCGCTGCCGGTTGCAGCAAGCCGGTCGCGCTCGTCACGCTCTTCGACAAGTGCAAGGAGTGGAAGTGACATGTCAACACCAGGTACATGCCCGAACATCTTCTCAAGCTCGACCTGCTGGGCGTGCATGAACAACGCATTTGGAATATCCATCGCACAGAGCTCCTGGCACTGTCCGCAGTTCACGCAGGAGTCGGCGATATGCGCGAACCGGATGAGGTGGAACATGAAATTGGGTGGGACCTCCCCTGGCTTCACAAGATATGGTTTCTTCGTGCTGCATTCAACGCAGTAGCAAATCGGGCAGTTCTCTATGCAGGCATAACACTTGATGCACCGCGAGGTCTCCTTCACGATCTTCTTGAGACGTTCCCTTCCCTCACCCAGGCCTTCGAAATCCTTCTTCCGCCACTTGTCGCTGAGCTTGTACATTGCATTCTCGACTTTGGCACGGATCTCAAGCCCCTTTGGATTCGGAGCCTCGGTCTTGATCACGCCGTCCTTGACCGCCTTGTCAAACAGGTCGGCACCCTTTGCGCTGCAGACCTCGACAAAAGTAGCCTTCCCGGCCTTGTCACCGATGACCCCCCAGTTCCCGCAGGCAAGGTCTGCCTGGCGGGTCACCTTCAGCTTGCAACGGCGACAGTTGCTCCTCCGTCCGTAGCCTTGCTCTTCGAGTTCGTCAATGGAGATACCCTTGTGGCCTCCCTCATACTCGATGATGAACTGTCCCTTGTCGATCTCCTCCTTGTGGACTGAGTCAGGATCCACTCCGAACTTTTCAGTGATCATCTTTCGTGCCGTGACCGGGGAGACCGTGCCGCCGCAGTTCACGCCGATCATGATGATGTTGTCAAGGTTGACCTGCTGGCGCTTGGCAAGTTCGTAGAGCCCCATCATGTCACAACCCTTGACCGTCATCGCGATCTTCTGGGTGCCAGCACCGTCAAGGTACTTCTTGACGAGCTTGGACATGAGCAGCGTTCCGCAGTGGAGCGACCCGGCAGTCTTGTCAATATCCGTAGGGTCGGTAATGAACACCGGGACCGCATCGTATATGTCCTGCCCCCGCGTGACGGCAAACACTCCGTCGACTATTTTCTTCTCGAGCGCATACTTCAGGAGGCCGCTCACGGCACCCCCGCACTCAGCCTTCTTTGCCAGCTCGGCATCGGATGTCCACGCGTAATACATGTCGCCTTTCTTCGACATGCTTACTTCGCCTCCGTGATCTTCTCGACAGCAACGGCACAGTGCTTCAGCTCGGGCATCTTAGACATAGGGTCGAGCGCGGTATTGGTGAGATTGTTTGCCCCGTTCGGGAAGTGCATGGCCATATACAGGACACCTGGGGCTACATCATCGGTAATCCGGGCAAGCGGAGTGGTCTCTCCCCTGCGGCTCCGCACCTTGATATGCTCATCTTCCTTGATACCGAGTTTTTTCGCATCTTCTGTGTTGATCTGGACATAGTTCTCTGGCACCTCGTAGTGAAGCACCTTGGACCTGTCGGTCTGGGTCCTCGTATGGTAGTGGAAGATCAGCCGCCCTGTCATCAGGGTGAAGGGGTATTCCGCATCTGCAACCTCGGCGGGGGGACGGTATTCGATACCAAAGAAGGTGCCAAGCCCGTCCGCCGAAGCGAACTTTTCCTTGTGCAGGATCGGGGTCCCGGGATGTTCTTCAGTCGGGCATGGCCAGTGTACGGATCCTGGTTTGTCGATTCTTGCATTAGTCGCCCCGAACATGGATGGGGTTACCTTCCGCATGTCGTCCCAGATCTCCTGGGGTGACTTGAAGTCGAATCCCTTCAGCCCGAGTTTCTTGGCAAGCAGGACAAAGATCTCCCAGTCCTCTTTTGCCTCGCCGGGAGGATTGACGGCTTTCCGCACCCTGTTGATCCGCCGCTCTCCACTCGTGAACGTCCCATCCTTCTCGGCGAAGGATGCACCAGGGAGGACTACATCCGCATACTCGCAGGTCTCGGTGAAAAAGATATCCTGGACAACCAGGAAGTCGAGCTTTTCGAGTGACCGTTTCACATGGTTCGAGTCCGGGTAGGAGACTGCCGGGTTTAAGGCAAAGATGTACATGGCCTTGATGGGATCTCCGCACTGGGTGATCTGCTCGGTCAGGGTCGACCCGTACCAGTCCGGGAGGCCGGTGACGCCCCAGGCATCCTCCATCTTCTTTCGCATCTCCGGGAGTTCGCACTTCTGGTATCCCGAGTAGACGTTGGGGTAGGCACCCATGTCACAGGCACCCTGCACGTTGTTCTGGCCCCGGAGGGGATTGACACCGACACCCGGGCGCCCGATGTTGCCGCAGAGCATCGAGAGATTTCCAAGCGACCGGACGTTATCGGTCCCAGTCGTGAGTTCGGTGATGCCAAGGCAGTAGATAATGACGGCATTCTTTGCAGCGGCATACTTCCGCGCCATGTCCTTCACGGTCTCTGTGGGAACACCGGTAACCTTTTCTACATCCGCATAGCTCTCGACGGTCTTCTTCAGGTCTTCGAACCCCTTGGTCCGCTTTTCGATGAATTCCTTGTCGTGAAGGTTCTCCTTGATGATCCAGTACATCATCGAATTGATGAGAGCGATGTGCGTTGACGGGTTGAACCTGATCCATGTATCTGCAAGCTTCGCAGTCGGGCTGTATCGCGGGTCAACGACCATGACCGGGATCCCTTTCAGTTTTGCCTGTGCAATCCGCCTTCCAGCAAGCGGGTGGGCTTCTACTGCGTTGGAACCCCACACAAGGATGAAATCAGAGTTGAGGACATCCTCAAATGGATTTGTTGCCGCCCCTGATCCAAACGAGAGCGAGAGTCCTGCGACCGATGGACCGTGGCAAATGCGGGCGCAGTTGTCCACGTTGTTGGTCTTGAACCCCACCCGGGCGAGTTTCTGCATGATATAGCATTCCTCGTTCGGCGTCCTGCATGAGACCTGGAATCCGAGCGATCTCGGACCGTTTTTATCCGAGATCTCCTTGAATTTCTTGGCTACCAGGTCAAGTGCCTCGTCCCAGCTCGCCTCTTCGAACTTCCCGTTCTTCTTGATCAGGGGTTTTGTCAACCGGTCAGGGCTGTGGATGAATTCCCAGCAGGTCATACCTTTCGGGCAGAGCTTGCCTTCGTTGATCGGACTCCTCTGCCAGGGGGCAACACCGACTGCTTTGCCATCGCTGACGATGAGGTTCAGCCCACACCCCACACCACAGTAGGGGCATGTCGTGGGCACGTATTTCAGGGTTTCTGGTTTGGCATTACTCATAGAAATCGTTCCGGAAATCTTGATTCCTGGGGTCCTCGATGAATTGCTGTACAATAGAATAAGCAGGGCTTGAAGGTATATAAAATATAAACAATTATAATTAACAATATGCCTATTTAATTAAATATAATTTATTAACCGGGAGGACCTCTTGGCGCGATTCTGTGGATGCACGCGCAAATTGTTCATATCATACTCTTGATATGAGTAGAATTGTAATATAACACGGTTACCATGACCAAAGCAGAAGACGAGATACAATCGCTGATGGACGCTCACGCAATCTCCCCTCTATTACAGGATTATTTTAAACGCTGCATCGAATTCCATACGTATCCGGCACCAGGTCTCCTTATCGGGGTGTTCATGGTCGATTATGCGGTAGAACTTCTTGGTGCAACTCCCGGGGAAAAGTTGTACTCCGTCTGTGAAACCCAGAAGTGTGCTCCCGATCCCCTTCAGGTCATCCTCCATTGCACATCCGGGAATCACAGGCTTCGGATCATCCCGATGGGACGCTTTGCAATGACCCTGAACCGTCCTTCAACAGAGCCCTTCACGGAGGGGATCAGGGTATTCATCGATCCGGGAAAATTGGAGACGTACCCACTCATCAATTCCTGGTTCACGAACGATCCTTCGTTCAATCCGAGAGTAAAAGCATTGCCCTTGATGGATGAGATATTCAGGGCAGGCCGGGATATCCTCTCTACCGAGAAAGTCCTCGTTCAGGTGACACCCAAGCAAAAATGGCAATCGGGGAAATGTCGTGTCTGTGGTGAGATGGTCCCGGCAGACCTGCTCCACGATGGTGTCTGCATCGGATGCGGTCCGGATGCGTATTATCATAAGGCATGAACCGCTCATGGCAGCCATAGCGGGATGATTCCGGAGTGGTGTGAATGACTGACCTGCACCTGGTGCCGGTAGGGGTGGTCCACTCACCGGTCCGGTCTTGCCGGGAGATGCCTTCCCTTGGCATGGATGGGGAGATTGAACTCTTCCCCTCCTTTGCCGATGCCCTTGAAGGGATGGAGGGGCATTCCCATCTTTTTGTTATCGGATGGATGCATCGGGCGGATCGAACCGTGAAGAGAGCAGTCCCTAGAAAGATCTCTCCGGATCTCCCGGCAAAAGGGGTGTTCTCGATAAGGTCTCCCTCACGACCAAATCCGCTCTCCCTGACTATTGTAGAACTCCAGGGAATAAGGGAAGGGCGGATTCTTGATGTCTCGTTCCTCGACCTTATCGATAGCACTCCTGTAATCGACCTCAAACCCTACCAGCCCGGGACCGATAGTATCTTTTCCGCGAAAAATCCGGATCGTTCGGTGAAGATCGGTAAAATTTCAATGGAACGCTACCGGGACGACCTCATCAGGGAGGCAATCGGATTCCATGGAGAATATTGTCCGGCTGTCGCTGTTGCAGTGAGGATGATGATAATGGCTACCCGGGTTATGGGGGGTGATCTTGCACGCGACGAGATCACCTGCAGCCTTGGGCCTGATCCCTGTATCAATGATGCCCTGATGGGAATCACAGGGGCCCGGTTTGGCAACGGCAGGCTCATCATTCCTGAAGGCTGGCCTAAAATCCAGGTATATTGTTTATCCGGCCATGGAATATCCCTGGAATTCGGGAACCTGTCCATACCCCCTGCGATTCCTTTGGTGAATTCCACAGCCGATACCGGATTATTCTCCTGTAAGGTTAATACTAAATAATTTACATAATAAATATGTAAATCAATTATATCCTTAGGCGTGAATATGGTCCGTCTGATGTGCGACACCAGCGAATCACGCGCACCACTCAATTGGATACCAGGATGAAGAAGCGTTACCTTACCCTCCAGACCCGTGGTGATGCCCTCACCCTGATGAAGACTGCTTTCCCTCCATCGGGGGGATCCATGACGATTCCCATCACCGAATCGGAAGGCAGGGTTGCATCAGAACCGGTCTATGCCCGGTATACCGTCCCCGATTCTTCAATTGCGGAGATGGATGGCATTGCTGTGAAGAGCAGCACCACCGTAGGGGCAGGGGAACAGCGTCCTGTTACTCTCACCGACTTTCTCAGGGTGGATACGGGGAACATGATCCCTCCGGAATACGATGCGGTAATCATGATCGAGGATGTTCGCCTGGAAGGGTCCTCCTGCATAATCAGAAAAGCGGCCCGGCCAGGGCAGTACATCCGACCTCCCGGCCAGGATATCAGGAAAGGGGACCTGATCATTCCCCTGGGTCACCAGATCCGGTCCTCTGATATCAGTGCGCTCGCGACCTATGGGTATGATACGGTTACCGTAAGAATCGTGCGTGTCGGGATTATCCCAAGTGGCAACGAGCTGGTTCCTATTGGAACAGTGCCAGGACCCGGCCAGGTGATCGAGACCAACAGTCTCTTTGCAGCCTCGTTCCTCTCTCGCCTCGGCGCTCTCTGCAGAACGTACCCGCTCGTGCGTGATGATCCCGTTGAGATTGCACAAGCCCTGGAGAAGACAGTTTTGGAAAACGATCTTGTACTCATATCCTCAGGAACATCGGCGGGAAGGCATGACTATTCGGCCAGGACCATCCTGCAACTTGGCAGGCTTCTCTTCCATGGTGTAGCGATATTGCCGGGAAAACCGGCAATGGTCGGGGAAATCTTGGGAAAACCGGTAGTGGGATTACCGGGATATCCTGTTGGCTCCCAGACGGTGCTCCGTGAGATCGTTGCGCCGTTCCTCGTCTCGTGGGGGCTTGCCCCTCTCACCGAATGGATCATACGAGGACGGCTCGCACGGGATATGCCCTCTGATCTTGGGTTCGATGAATATGTACCGGTATCGGCTGGTGCGGTCAACGGCACGTCCTGGATCTTTCCCCATCCCCGCGGCTCAGGTCTCCAGATGAACCTGGTCCGGGCGAACGGATATCTTCATATCCCGCTTGCCAGCGAGGGATGGGAGGCCGGTGCATGGGTCGATATCCACTGCACCTCTCTTCCCCACCAGATTGAGCGCACCCTTCTTTGTATCGGGGCAAAAAATCCTGGTACCCGGCAGCTTACCTATGCCCTTGCGAACCGTTCTGTCATGCTGCAGACCTTTGACGACCTCTCTTCACGGGCGCTCCTTACCCTCAAGAATAATTCCTGTAACCTTGTTGCACTGAATATTCCGGGTCTCTATGGGAACACAGGGACAGGGTATGCATGGAACGATACTCCTGCCGTCACTGTTCATATCGGCCGGATGCCGGTCGGCATCGTCTCGCGCACCGGTGCGGGTATCGCCGACCTTGACCACCTCCGGGTTGTGCCCTCCCCACAAGGCTCTACCGGAAGAATCCTGATAGACAGTCTGATTGCTGCAAACGACCTTGGTCACGACCAGATCGTATTGCATAGCAATGCGGTAAAAACAGAACACGCTGTGATATCGGCAGTGAAGACTGGAATTGCGGATGCAGGAATCTGCTCGGCAGTCCTTGCAAGGGAAGCAGGACTGGGTTTTGTTCCTCTCACTCACGAATCCCATGTTCTGGTAGCCCGGAACGAGTCTCTTGAGGATGAGAGAATACGAACCCTCCTGCAGATAGTCCAGTCTCCGGAATTCAGGAGATCTCTTGAGGGTTGTTACAATACGGCATATACCGGGAAGGTCGAGGAGTTTACCGCTGAAGCCTGCCGGGTGAGTGTTTCCCGGCAGGAAGGGATTGCCAACCATGATACAGATTAAAGAACTTCAGCAGGGATTCTTCGATAGCAATCGATTGTGCTTACATGGTATCAATACCCAAATTCCTCGTTTCAGGGGAAGGACGGGCATATCGAAGATGGCTGAACCGGCATTCCAATCCGGAATTTGAAAAATATGAAAAGGTTAAATGATTAGTGTTTCTTTTTCTCCTTCTCCTCATCGGGAATCTCTTCGAAGTAAATGACTTCGGCACCGACATCCTTTGCGATCTGCTCGATCTCAAACTTCCTGAAATGGGTCAGTTCAATCTGGACCGTTCCTCCAGTGACTCCCACAATCCGGTACATTGGTTGCTTGACCCCTTCGCGGACCTTCATCCGTTCCCTGACATAGATTTTCATCTTCATGGTGCTTCACCTACGGGAGATGGTAAAACAGAACATCTGTTATACCAACTGGTATACAGTATACTGTATTTACCATTACTGATATAAATGTATGGGAGACTTCATGAAACGGGACCGGTTTGAAATCGTCAACAAGCTCCAGGGGGAGTCACTGGTAAGGAAAGGGCTGCTCAAAGCATACGAGGGCAGGACCCAGCTCCGGATGATGCCCGATCTGAACGTGGTAAAGATCGGGGGTCATGGGATCATCGATTATGGAAAGGACGTGCTCCTTCCCCTTCTGACCGAGATCGGGGAGCTTTCACGTGAGAACCAGATCCTTGTGGTGACGGGTGGGGGAGTGAGAGTGCGCCATATCCTTGACCTCGGCCTTGACCTCGGGTTGCCGACCGGTGTCCTTGCGGAGCTTGCCGGGAAGATCAGCGAGCAGAACGCGATCATGGTATCGATCCTGCTCTCGAAATACCACGGGACGCGGATCCATACCGGAGACCTTCTCGAACTCCCCATGCTGATGAACCTCGGCGTCCTCCCGGTCATCCACGGGACGCCTCCCTATGGTTTATATGAGCAGCCCGCACATATCGGCTCGATTCCCCCAAACCGCACCGATACAGGGGCGTTTCTCGCCGCAGAGGTACTTGGCGCAAAGAACCTGATCCTCGTGAAGAATGTGGATGGTCTGTTCACGGCAAACCCGTTCACAGATACCACCGCCGAGATCATCCCAGATATCACTGCAGCGGAGCTCCTGGCAATGGAGATGGAGGACATGGTCCTTGAGCCGAGAGTGATCGAGCTGATGATGAACGCAAAACATGTGCATGAAGTGAAGATTATAAATGGCCATGAGCCCGGTAATATACGGCGTGTTCTCGCAGGGGAACGGATCGGTACCGTGATCCGGGTAGAATAAACATTTTTCCCAGTATACGGAAAGTATGCCCCAGGAACCCAGGCCGCCACTCAGGTTTGGTATCGGTGAACTTGCCGGGAGTCTCGGCGATTTTGGTACCATCCTCCCTCTCTCGCTCGCCCTTGCCGCAACCGGAGCCCTTGGGATCGGTCCTGTTCTCCTTTTTCTGGGTATCTGGTTTATCGTAACAGGGTATTATTACCGGTACCCTGTCCCGGTGGAGCCGATGAAGGCGATTGCCGTCATCGCGGTCGCTGCGGGAATGTCGGGAGGCGAGATCGCCGCTGCCGGACTGATCCTTGGGGGGATCTTCCTCCTCTTCGGATTCACCAATATCCTTGAGATCATTGAAAAATACATCCCGGTTTCCGTGGTCCGGGGTATCCAGCTGGGACTGGCCCTCCTCCTCATCAAGACCGCTGCAGGATACATTCGTCCTGATCCCGGGTTTTTCCTGCTTGGTGCCCTCATTATCATAGCGGGATTTCTCGTGGCGACCCACTTTCGTGTCCCGGACCTCTCATCGATTGTCGTCATAGCGGTCGCAATCATCGCCGGCATCATCGCACAGGGCTTCCCCCCCATCAGTACCCTCTCCCTCTCCCTCATTGCCATCCCATCCGGGTCTGAAGTTCTCGCTTCACTCACGGACCTGGTACTCCCCCAGGCCATCCTTACTATCACCAATGCAATTCTCGCGACGTCGCTTCTCGCAAAAGACCTGTTTTCTGCCGATATCAGGCCAAAAAAGCTCTCCCGCACTATCGGACTCATGAACCTCATCTCGATCCCCTTCGGCGGGATGCCTATGTGCCATGGAGCCGGGGGAATGGCCGGGCAGTACCGGTTCGGGGCAAGGACAGGGGGGGCAAACATCTATGCAGGGGTCATCCTTGTCGGGGCCGCCCTGCTCTTTGCAAGCACCGCATGGCTCGGTCTGATCTCGCCCGGGTTCTACGCAGCCCTCCTCATCTTCGTTGCGATAGAACTGGCACGGCATGGATTGAAGACCAGTTCATACCTAGTGACCGTCACTACCGCGGTCCTCTCAATACTCGTCTCGATGACGGTGGCCTTTATCGTGGGGATGTGCCTCGCATACGGTATTCCCTATCTGATGAAACAGATCGGAGAAAAAAGCAGATGATAGGTGTGCCGGAAGGATCCCATTCGGATTGACCATGGACATGGGGATTCCGGCATGACTCCTGGTGTTATCACAGAGCGATGTACAGGGCCACACATGTTCCTGGGATGCATGACCATAAGAGAATATGAAGTGGAAATATATAAAATTATTTTATGAAACAGATAAATTAATTAAATTCATTTAATCATTCTTCTTTCCAGAGAACCGGTCATCAGACAGGGTTGTGCTGAAACAGGATTCCTTTGAAGGAAACCACCCGGTCCGTTCGGAGCAGAAAGCATCGCATTCGGGAAGGTAGGGCTTGATATCAAGCAGGGGCGTCCCATCGAGCATGTCCACTCCGCTGATCTGCAGGCAGGGGCCGTCCCTTCCAATGAGGGAGACGATAGAGATACCGATCGGGTTGGGTCGATTGGGAGCCCTCGTAGAAAAGACACCATGCGGTTGGGTGTCAAGGAACGGGACTAGGTGCAGCCTGCACATGCCTGAACGGTGAAAGTGGTAGATGAGAATGATCCGTGAGAATCCCTCGATATCCATCAGCCCGTCAGCAAATTCGGGAAAAATTTCGAGTGTACCAGTAATCTCCCTGCCCCCGGCCGGCTGGATGGGCATCCCTGCCGGATCCAGAAAAGGAGTATGAATGATGCCGATGGGTTGGAACACTATACTCTCCCTCATATCATCTCACTCTTTCATTGGTGATCCTGCGGGGAAAAAATTACGAATGAACGTCATCATCCCCATCACCAGTCATGGCTGATTTAAATGCAAACACGATCTCCCATGCAGATGGATTGGGGTCATCCAGCGAACGTGGTAGGGCGTTTTTCCCTGTTTTAGAACCCCCGGCTTCGATCTGCATCCATCGTTCCATTCACGCCAGACCCCACAATTCAATAATCAACGATCTCGGTCATTCTACTAAAAAACCTTTACTTTTTAAATTGTCAAGCTCAAATGTTGAAAATCAGGGTGGACAAAAAAGAAGATAGCTAGGCCATCACCACGCCACTCTCTTTTAACGCTGCGGGGACGTTGCCATAGCCGAGTGCCGGGTCAATGACCTCCTGGCCGTCAGCGGCAAGGATGTCCTGACCGGTCTGGCTCACAAGGATCTTGACGTATTCAAGTCCCAGGTCGGGGCTCCGTGCATTCTTCGGAACGGTAACACCATAGATGATAGGTGTTCCGGTCTCTGTCGCGGTGGTGGTTCCGCTGAGCCGCTTTACCTTGACGGTTGCATACGAATCGGCGTATTCCTGGGCCGAGAGATCCATTCCCACCGGGAGTTCGACATACGGCAGACCGTTCTGGATGGCCACGCTGCTGTATTCGATCGCATAGTCAGCCTTCCCCTCTTTCAGGATGGTGACCACATCAGGACCGGATTTCCCGATCACAAGCTTTCCATCAGGGGTGGGCTTGGTTACGTCGATGGTGTACTTCCCGTCAGCGAACGTCCTCGTCATCTTGCTGTGAGCACCGAGGAGGCTGGAGAAGATCGTATCTACGCCGTACACCCGTTCTGCGAGCTGGACCGCCATGACTGCACGGTAACCGGCCGGATCGGTGTTGGGATCGCTGATCACGTACTTGACGTCCGGGGTGTTCAGGATCTCATACCAGTTATCAGGCGTGATCTCATCGTTGTACTTGCTCTGGTTGGTATACACCACGACCATGTGGTTCTTTGCAAACGTTACATAGTAGTCAGCGTAGGTCGGGTACATCATAGTCGGGATGAGGTAGGCATCGGCTGAGGCAAGGACATCGGCCTTCTTGCCCTGTTTTGTGATCTTCTCGATCATGGTGACGCTCCCTCCACCGAAGAGCTGGGCGTCGACCAGCGGGAACTGGCTCTCGTATGCCGTCTCTATCTTTGCGAAGGGCGCAT
>Ga0316622_100001311_pt1 | contig 16052 bp, 15 predicted proteins | sample OWC_Aug_OW2_C1_D_FD_207646 | JGI IMG/M metagenome (GOLD analysis project Ga0316622, IMG submission 207646) | Wetland soil microbial communities from Old Woman Creek delta, Ohio, United States - OWC_Aug_OW2_C1_D5_C | ecosystem: Environmental > Terrestrial > Soil > Wetlands | place: USA: Ohio... | reverse complement strand
CCGCTATCCGGCTGTGGTCCCGACGATCACGGGCACCGCCTGGGTGTACGCGCTCAGCCACTACGTGCTCGATGCCGAGGACCCGTTCCCCGAAGGCTTCACCGTGGGGGACCTCTGGGGCGGGTGACACGGTCGCCATGAGGTGGAGTGGCACGGTCCAAGGTGCAGGAGGTTCGCTACGACGTGGTTAGTGAGACAGACCTAGAGACAAGCGGATTTCAGTGGGGCCGACGTGGTATCGACCGCGGACGCGGCGCCAAGCCGGACGAACGGTTCAATCAGGGGGTCCGAGGCCCAGGAGTCTGCATGACGCCCCGCATGGAGGTGCTTGTGATCACGTTCTTGGAGGTTATGTGAGCGGGGGAACGGGTTAGCTCCGCTTGAATCCCTGCCGACCCTGCAATACCCACAAGGGGGGATTGTGCCAATAACGGGAAAGGCATCTGGCGATCGACGGGCAACTCGGACCTCTCATTCTTGAGGGTGATCATGAAGACAGCGTATCGAGCTGCGCGAATCATCGATATGGCCTCGGAGCTTGTCATCGAAGGTGGCGTCGTCCTCGTCGAAGATGGCCGAATTGCTGCTGTTGGCCGTGTGGATGTCCCGCACGTGGGCATTGAGGTCGTCGAGCTCGGAGAGGCGACCCTTTTGCCCGGGCTCATCGACGCCCATGTGCATCTCGTGTGGAACGCATCAGGCCTGCCTCACGACGTGGTCAACCGGGAGTCGCGGTACCTGACCGTGTTGCGCACCGCGCAGCATGCGCGGCAGCACCTCTGCGCCGGCGTCACGACCGTCCGAGATACCGGCTCCACGGATGCCATTGCCCTCGATGTGGCCCGCGCCGTCGAGTTAGGCATCGTCCCCGGCGCCCGCATCGTTGCAGCGGGCCGCGTCATCGCCATGACGGGCGGCCATGCCTGGGTGCTGGGGCGCGAGGCGGACGGCCCGGACGCCGTCCGGCAGGCGACGCGCAGCGAATTGAAGGGCGGTGCCCACTTCGTGAAGGTGATGGCATCGGGCGGCGTGTACGGGTTCTCCGAGGAGCCCGGGATGCCGCAGTACACCGTTGCGGAGATGCGGGCAGCGGTGGAGGAGGCGCACAAGGCCGGCCACAAGGTCTCCGCCCACGCGTACTCCGCGGAGGCAATCGTCAATGCCCTGGACGCCGGGGTGGACTGCGTCGAGCACGCGAGCTTCATGACCCCCGAGATCGCGCAGCGGATGGCCGCGCAGGGAATTTACGTTGTGCCCACCATGGCGACGTACCAGGCGATGTACGACCGAGGGGCCGCGCTGGGGACGCCACCGTTCTTGCTCGAGAAAAATGCGAAGGTGATGCGAGCAAGCCGCAACGCCATGTGGCTCGCGCTGGAGGCGGGTGTGAAGATCGTCGCCGGCACGGACTGCGGAGCCCCTGGCCTGGCCCACGGTATGTTGCGCGAGGAACTGCGGCTGATGGTGGACGCGGGGGCGACGCCCATGCAGGCCATCCGCTCCGCCACGGTGACCGCGGCGGAACTGCTGGGGCTGAGCGCCGAGGTAGGCACGCTGGAGCCCGGCAAGCGCGCCGACCTCTTGGCCGTGGGCGGCGATCCGTTGGGCGACATTCGGGCCTTGAGCGACGTGCGGGCGGTGGTCCAATCCGGAAACCTCGTGTGTCGGCACGGGGCATAGCACGATGGGGCTGGGCGCGCGTCCGCAACTGACTGTTTCGGGATGAGCGGGGCAGCACGCTTTCTGCGGCGCGCGAGCGGGCGGCCCTCTCATGGCGCAACGGTGCGGCGGTTTTCTGAGAGGAGGCTCCCATGTTGAAACGCTGGGGGAAGGCAGGTCTGATCCTGGTCGGGCTTGCGGTGACCTTGATGGCGACTCCGGCGCTGGCTCAGCAGATCAAGTGGGACATGGCCAACGAGTATGGCGCCACCACGTATCACGGCGACGGCGACCAGTACTTCAGCAAGGCGCTGAAGGAGAAGAGCGGAGGCAAGATAGTCATCACCCATCACTTCGGAGGATCGCTGGGCTTCAAGTCCAAGGACCAGTTCGACGCAGTGGGCGACGGCGCCATCCCCCTGGCCAACAGTTACATCGGCGCCCTGGTGGGTCTCGACCCCCTGTTCCTGCTCCCCTCCTTGCCGTTCTTGGCGCAGAACCTCAAGGAGACCCGAATCCTGTGGGACGTCTCCAAGCCCTACTTTGACGAGATCATGGCCAAGAACCGGCAGAGGCTGCTTTATGCCGCGCCCTGGCCCCAGCAGGGCATCTGGTCCAAGAAACCCGTCAAGGGAAAGGATGACCTGCGGAGCGTCAAGATTCGCTGCTCCGACCTTGCGGGCATCACGACGTTCAAGACGCTCGGCGCCACGCCCATTCAGCTCGCCTGGTCGGACGTTATCCCCCAGTTGGGTACCGGCGGCCTGGACGCGGTCTTCACTTCCGCCGACGGAGGTACATCGGCGAAATTCTGGGAGCACGTCGGTAACTTCACGGACATCTACTACGCTCTGCCGCTCAACTTCATCCATATAAACTTGAAGACGTACGAGGCGCTGTCACCGGAGCTGCGGAAGGCCGTGGACGAGGCCGTGAGAGACACCGAGGCGCACGTGTGGACCCGGCCCGTCACGCGGGTCGCGGAGAACTATGAGGTCATGCGCAAGAACAAGGTGAACATCATCGAGCAGGTCTCGGCGGAGTTCAGGGCCGACCTGGCGAAGGCCGGTGAAGTCGCGGTGAACGACTGGCTCAAGTCCGCCGGCGACCGAGGCAAGAATATCGTGGCCGAGTTCAAAAAGCGGGCCGGAAGGAACTAGAGCAGTCGGCGACACTGGCCTTTCGGCTGGTGCCCCATCAGGAGCGACGATGACCGTGTTCGAGAAGTTCGCCTCGCGCCTGTCGGATCTCGGCGGGATAGCCGCCGGCGTCATCCTGGTCTACGTGACAACGCACATCATGACGGAGATCGTCCTGCGGAGCTGCTTCTCATCGACCACCTACACCCTGGACGAGTTTGTCAGCTACAGCATGCTGGGCATGACCTTTCTGACGATGGGTTACGCGCTGAAGGGCTCGGCCATGATTCGCGTGAATCTTCTTGTGGGCCGGTTGCGTGGCCGGACACGCCAGGTCGTGGAGGTCTTTTCCGTGCTGGCGACCCTGGCGGTGGTCCTGTTCTTGTTCGCCTACTTCTGCCGTACCATCTTCTTGCGGGACCTGGCCCGTGGTGCGGTCAGCGAGAGCATCGCCCGGACGCCGATGTGGATTCCCGAGGGAATGGTGTTCCTGGGCCTCGTCATCTTGATCGCGCAGCTGATCGCGTACCTGATTCACGTTGTGCGGGGCGGCGAACCTCTCGGCTAGGTGAACAAGAACAGCAGGGGAACACTGTGGAAGCTCTGTGGTCTAGCGTTCTCGTTCTCATCCTAGTGACGGTCTTTCTTGCCACCGGGGTGTGGATTTTCGCAGCCATGATCCTGGTTGCCATGATCGGGATGGGCGTAGTGCTCGGTTTTCCCATCGACAGGATGGGCGCCATCCTGGCCAAGATTACCTACCGGGCGGCAAGCGGCTGGGAGCTGGCTGCCATTCCGCTCTTCGTGTGGGTGGGAGAGGTCATCTTCCGCACCGATCTTTCCGACCGCTTGTATCGCGGCCTCGCCCCCTTGGTTAACTGGCTACCGGGGTGCCTCATCCACACCAACATCATCGGCTGCACCATCGTCGCGGCGCTCAACGGCACCAGTACGGCCACAACCGCGATCGTGGGCAAGATCACGTTACCCGAGCTGAACAAGCGAGAGTACGACCGGAGTCTGTCGATCGGCACGCTGGCGGGATCGGGGGGGCTGGGCATGCTCATACCGCCCTCTGTGCCCTTCATCATCTACGGTGTGCTGGCCGAGGTGTCCATCGCCAAACTGTTCGCGGCGGGGATCTTCCCCGGGTTGACGATCTCCGCCATCTACACCGCATACATCGTCATCCGCTGCTTCATGGATCCGAGCCTCGCGCCGAAGACGGAGGGCGGGTACAGGGTGGCGGACTACATCCGGTGCATCGGTCTGCTCTCGCCGATGGCGATCATCATCCTGATCATCCTCGGCTCGATCTATTCCGGCTTCGCCACCCCCACAGAGGCCGCGGCCGTGGCGGCCGTCTCAACGCTGGTGATCGCCTTCCTGCTGCGTGAGCTGACCTGGAAGATCTTCACAGAATCGATCCTCGGTGCGGTGAAGGTCTCCTGCATGGTCTGCTCCATCATGATGTGCGCGTCCTTCCTCTCGACGGCCATGGGGTTCCTGCACATGCCCCAGGACGTGTCCAGGTTTATCGCATCGATGAATCTCTCGCCATACGCGCTGATCGCCCTCCTGTACGTTTTTTACTTCATCCTGGGGATGCTCCTGGACGGCGTGTCGATCATGGTCATGAGTCTCCCGATCTGCCTGCCCTTGATCTTGAACGCCGGCTACGACCCCATTTGGTTCGGGGTGTTCTTGGTCATCATGATCGAGATCGGCCTAGTGACGCCTCCGTTCGGTATCAACCTGTTCATCATCCAGGGGATCGCTGGGGTACCCGTCGAATTCGTCGCACGCGCCTCGGTGCCGTTTTGGATGCTAATGACCCTATCGATCATCATTCTGCTCCTGTGGCCCCAGATCGCGTTGTGGCTGCCGTCGATGGTCATCGGGAAGTAAAGGAAGGGGAACACGACCTGAGAGAGGGCGCGCAATGATGGACGACCGTGATTCGCAGTTGCTCGCCGGAATGAAAGCCGTGCTCGCGGAGTTGACTGCCGGAGGGCAACCCGACAGGATGCTAGGCGCCCTGGATCGCGCCTATCAGGAACTCGTGGGTCACAAGCTGATCACGTTCTTCAGGGTCGATGACCGGACGGGGGACGTGGAGCGGATCTATAGCACCGATCTGCCGACTCACCCCGTCGGGCCCTCCAGCCGCAAGAACATGATGGGAAGCGAGTGGGGGCAGGCGATTCTGGTCCGCCGTGAAGCTTTCCTGGCCGACACCATGGAGGACCTGCGCCGGATCTTTCCGCAACATGGCGCGCTTGCCGCCCTGGGTTGCGGATCGTGTCTAAGCTATCCCGCCGTGTATGACGGGCGGTGCGTTGGGGCGGTCAACCTGTGCCATGAGGAGAAGCATTACACCGAAAATCGAAGCCGGCTTGGCCGCTGGTTGGCTCCACTGATGCTTCCAGCCGTACTCGGTCCGTAGTCGGTCTGTCTCTCCGGGAGCGTCGTTCCCGTATCCGATGTCTTTTTCGGCGCGCCGCTTCCTGCTGTGGGGTGAGCGGGCGCGTAGTGGAGGTCCCCATGCCGAATGGTTACTGGCATAAGCTGCTTCGGGTGGATCTGTCCCGTGGAACACATATGGTAGAGCCGTTGGCCGAGGCGGACCTTCGGCGCTTCATCGGCGGCGCCGGCTTGGGAGCCGAGATCCTCCGCCGGGAGTTACCGGCCAAAGTCGGTGCCTTCGAACCGCGGAATCGCCTCATCTTCGCCACGGGGCCCTTCCAAGGCCCGGCGGTGCCCGGGGGGGCGAAGTTCAGCATCGTCGGCATTTCCCCACTCTCGGGCACCTTCGCCGACACCGCCGCCGGCGCGTCCTGGGGCATCTCGCTGAAAGAAGCTGGCTACGACGTCCTCATCGTCGAGGGGGTCGCCGCGCATCCGGTGTACCTGCACATCGTCGACGACACCGTCACGATCCGGGATGCCCAAAACCTGATCGGCCGGGACACCGTGGAGACCGTGGACGCCATCCACGCCGAGACCGGCGACCGGCGGCTGAGCGTCGCCTGCATCGGCCCGGCGGGCGAGCGAAAGGTGGCCATCGCCTGCGTTGCCGTGGACAAACATAGCTTCGGCGGTCGCTGCGGTCTCGGGGCTGTCATGGGGTCGAAAAACCTGAAGGCCGTGGCCGTCCGCGGCACGCGGCGGGTGCCGGTCGCAAACCCCGAGATCACGCAGACCCTCATCAAGCGCTTCCAGAGCGAAGCCCACCAGGCGGTGCTCCGGAACCATTTCCGCGAGAACGGCACCCCGGGCCTCTGCGAGACGGCCGAGGGGCTCGGGGACATGCCCATCCGGTACTGGGACGGTGATGTCTGGCCGGCCGGGGCCAAGCGGCTTGGTGCACCGAACTACACTCAGGTGCTGCAGGCCAAGCCGCTTCCCTGCCAGTACTGCCCGACCGGCTGCCACCGCCGGATCAAGGTCATCGACCCGGCGGAGTACGCGCTGGCCGGGCCGGGGCCCGAATACGAGACGCTGGGCATGATGGGTACGAACACCCTCATCGACGACCCGAAGGCGGTGGCGAAGGCCAACGACATCGCGAACCGCCTGGGGATCGACACGATCTCGGCCGGCGCCATGGTGGGTTTTGCCATGCAGTGCTGGGAGAGGGGCTGGGTCACGGTGAAAGACACCGACAGTCTGGAGCTTACCTGGGGGAATCCTGCGGCGCTCATCGGCCTCGTGGATCAGATCGGGCGTCGGGAGGGGTTCGGCGCGTACTTTGCCGAGGGGACCCTTGGCGCGGCCCGCCGAATCCACCCGGACGCCGTGGACACGGTGGTGCACAACAAGGGGCTCGACTACCCGGCACACGACCCGCGGGCCTGCATCTCCCTGGCGCCGACCTACGTCACGGGGACGCGGGGCGCGTGCCACTTCCGGGGACCGTGCGAGGACGTGGAGATGGGCGGCTTCTTCCTCCCCGAGGCCGGCATCACCCAGGGGACGGTGCGATTCTTCGAGCGCGCCAACCAGAGCTACGTGGCGGTGAAGTGCCAGGACTTGGGCGCGCTCACCTGCTCCCTGGTGATGTGTATGTTCATGATCGACGGCAGCGAGTTCTCCCTGACCTCGCAAGCAGAGATCTTCAACGCGATCACAGGCTGGGACTGGACCGTCGAGACGCTGCTGGAGGCTGGCGAACGGGCCTTCACCGTCCAACGGCTGCTCAACCTCCGCGACGGCTACGGTGCGGCGACGGACGTGCTGCCGAAGAAGATGCGCCAGGTGGCCAAGGAGGGATTCCGCGCCGGCAAGTCGATCCCGTTCGAGGAGTTGATGCAGGACTACTATGCGGTGCGCGGCTGGGACGCCTCGGGCGCGCCCACGCCGGCCACGCTGGCACGGCTCGGGGTGACTGCCTGACACAGGGCGAGAGGTGCAGGCCATGCGGGTGAAGGTGAAGCTGCTCTCGGTGTTCGCGCCGCACGCGCGAGAGGACGGGGAGGGCCTGACCGCCGTCCGGGATGGAGCGACGGTGAGGGAGCTGGCCGAGAGCTTGGGCCTGCCCCTGGACCTCGTGCGGATCATCACCGTCAACGGCCGACAGGTCTACCTGGACGAGGGGCTCGCGGAAGGCGACGAAGTGTATCTCTTCCCGCCGGCCTTGGGCGGCGGATGAGCTCTGCCTTTGAGTTGGCCGGAAAGGAGCCGGGGCGAGCCGTGTCGAGGCCGGACAACGTGCACGCCGCGCGCTACCAGCGCAACCTGGGAACGCTCGGCGTGGCCGGGCAGGGCCGATTGCTCGCGTCGCATGCCCTGGTCGTCGGACTGGGCGGGCTGGGCGGTTACGTTGTGGAGCAACTCGCGCGCAGCGGGGTGGGCAGGATCACCGGCGTGGACCCGGATCGCTTCGAGGAGACGAACCTCAACCGTCAACTCCTGGCCACGCTTGACACCCTCGGCAGCCGTAAGGTGGACGCCGCCCAGAAGCGCATCGCGAGCGTGAACCCGGCCTGCGTCTTCACCGGCGTAATGGGCAGGCACCGCGACATCTCGCAGGCAGTCTGGAGCACCGTGGACATCGGGTTCGACTGCCTCGACAGCATCGCCGACCGATTGGATCTGGCGGACATCTGCGCCCGGAATGCCTGCATCCTGATCCACGGTGCCGTGGCGGGTTGGTACGCCCAGGTTGCGGTGGTGTGGCCGGGTCAGCCGACCCTCAAGAGCCTCTATCCCTCGACCGGGCCAGGGTGGGAGCAGGAAATCGGCACCCCACCCTTCACAGTGGGCTTGGCTGCCAGCCTCATGGTCGCACAGGGCGTCAAGATCATGATCGGCGAGTCGATCGCCCGGAGTCCGCGTGTGGAATTCATCGATCTGCGGGAGAGTCACTGGCTGACGACGTCCCTGTGACGGGCAGGACCGTACGGGTTCGGCAGTGGGAACGGCCGCAGGCGCCTGCGGGTCGAATGGTCGACGCAGCAACCGAGCCTTCTCGAGTTTATACCTCGGGTCTTCGCCCATTCCGGGCGTTCGACTAGGGAGTGCAAATCGGGTTGAGAGTGAACCGACCGTGCAGGGGAGAGGAGGAGCTGATGAAGCGACGCGATTTCCTGAAGACGGCAGGAGCCATGGCGGCCGGGGCGGCGCTGGGCGCGCGCGCACAGGGCGTGGCCGCGGCGGCCAAGCCCGAGCAGATCGTGGTGATGACCTGGGGCGGGCAGTGGGGCGACCAGATCCGGGCCGGGGTAGACGCCGCCTTCGAGAAGGCGACCGGCGTCAAGGTTGTCCAGGACCGCGGCTCCAGCCCAGTGGAGCGCATTACCAAGCTGAAGGTTAACCTGTCAAACCAGATCTTCGACCTGGTGCAGTTGCACGATGGGCTCGTCCCGCTCGCCGTAAAGCAGGGCGTGCTCGAGCCGATAGACCGGAACTCGCCCCGATTGACCAACCTGAAGGACGTCTATCCACGCTTTATCAAGGATTACTGGGTGGCGATGATCTTCTCACCGCTCGGCGTAATCTACAACACGAAGCTGGTGAAGAACCCACCCACCGCGTTCGCAGACCTGTGGCGGCCCGAATTCAAGGGCCGCATCGTGCTGCCCGACATCAGTCACTCGATTGGCAGCTACATCATCCCCATCGGCGCCCTTGCCAGCGGGAAAGACCCCAAGGACGAGGCCGCCGGCTTCGAGATGCTGAAGAAGATGGTGGCTTTGCAGCCGATCTGGGCGAAGGACACGGACTCCATCATGACCGCCCTGCGCAACGAAGAGGCGCTGATCGGCATGCTGTACACCTCCCAGACTTTCACCGTCAAGGGCTGGGGCGCGCCGGTCGAATGGGTCTACCCGAAAGAGGGGGCCATCCTCTACGCGTCGGGAACGGGCATCGCCAAGAACACCAAGAACAAGGAACTGGCAGAGCAGTACCTGAACCTGACGCTCGACCCCCAAGTGGAGACGCTGTACTCCCAGAAGTTTAACTACCCGGGGACCAACCGGAAGATGGCGGCACTGCTGACGCCCGAGCTGCAGGCGCGCGTGCGGATCAGCGACGATGAGTTGAATCGTGTCGTCGAACTGGATCACGGCTTCATGGCGGATCGTCGCGCGGATTGGACTGACCGCTGGAATCGGGCGGTGGCTGGCGGGTAGCAACGATCAGGAATGCTTCCTCCTACGCTTCGTTCTGTGCGTAATCGCGTACAGTAGTGTCGTGTGTCGGGTGGCATAGGAGCAACACAGCCGGCGCGAGTGCGCTTTGTCGCCGAGGAGCAGTATTGGGTGGGTAAGGGGAATCCTCCTGGGGTGGAGTCACGTGGCGGCGCAGGGGAGTTGGGCCCCGAGGGTATCTTCCGCCCAGGTATCTCGTGGCGGAGGGACTGATGCGCATGTGTTCGGCGAGCACGTTCGCGTGGGCTTGGCGGTGAACGACGGAAGCGGAACTGCGGCTGGCGCCAGCCAGGTCCCGACAATGAGTACGGGCGGCCCCGCGGCGGATGTGGTGCTCCGTCGCGTGACGAAGTCGTTCGGTTCGGTGGTGGCGGTCAACGATCTGACGTTGGACATCCCGCGGGGTATGTTCCTGTCGCTCCTAGGCCCGAGCGGCTGCGGCAAGACCACCACACTCCGGCTCATCGCAGGCTTCGAGCAACCATCGGAGGGCGATGTCTTCATCCGGGGTCAGCGCGTGAACTTCGTGCCGGCCTATCGTCGGGACTTCAGTATGGTCTTTCAGAACTTCGCCCTTTTTCCACACATGACCGTGGCGAAAAACGTCGCCTTTGGCTTGCGGATGCGGCGGGTCCCGCACGCCGAACGGGAGACTCGGGTCCGCGAGGCGCTGGCGCTGGTTCACCTCACCGGCTTCGAGCAGCGTTACCCGAAGCAGTTGTCGGGCGGCCAACAGCAGCGAGTGGCGCTGGCGCGTGCCATCGTCGTCCGACCGGCGGTGCTGCTCCTCGATGAGCCACTCGGGTCGCTTGACAAGAAGCTCCGCGAGGAGATGCAGGTCGAGTTGCGCCAGCTCCAGCGTGCGATCGGGATCACTACGGTGTTCGTGACGCACGATCAGGAAGAGGCCCTCACGCTTTCGGATCGGGTGGCGATCATGAACGGGGGCCAGATCGAGCAGATGGGGACTCCCCGGGAGTTGTATGAGCGCCCCGCCACGGACTTCGTGGCGAACTTCCTGGGGGTGAGCAATATCTTCGAGGGTCGGGTCATCGGCCGACAGGACGGCGAGGCCCGGGTTGCCATCGGGCCCATTCAGGTCTCTGTAGACTGGGAGCCGGGCCTGGAGGCCGGGGGTCCCGTGCGGGTGGCCGTACGACCTGAGAAGATTCGGCTGGGCGCCCCCGACGAACCCGGCGGCCTTCCGGCCCGCCTCCGTCACGTTGTCTACCTCGGCGCCACCACACATTTCTATCTGGAGGGCCCCGAAGGACGCTCCCTGGTCGTACACGTGCAGAACGTCTCGCCGGACACCGCCCTGTGGACGTTGGGGGACAACGTCTCCTGTCACCTGGAGCCGCGGAGTGTCTTCGTCCTCAGGAAGGGATGACGGTCCCATGGAGCGGCTCTTGCGCTTCATCCGCACGCGGTGGGCCTGGGCTCTCGTCCTACCGCCGCTGCTGTTCTTCCTGGCGTTCTTCGTGGGGCCGCTCCTGTATCTGTTCTTTGTCAGCCTCCACGACGTCTCCCAAGCCGAGATGTACGGCACCCGATTTACCGTGGAGAACTACGTCCGGATTGTGGGGGATCCTTTCTACCTTTTCATCATTCGACGGACGTTGACGGCCGGGCTGGCCGTCTCGGGTCTCAGCCTCCTGATCGGATATCCGGTGGCGCTGAGCATGGTGCGGATGTCCCCGTCCCGACGCAGCCTGCTGCTCATGGCCCTACTGTTCCCGCTCATGGTCAGCAATGTGATACGAGCCTATGGCTGGATCGCGATACTCGGCCGTCGTGGCGTGATTAACAACGTGCTGGGAGACGTCGGCCTCCTCCAGGCGCCGTTGCCGCTGATGTACTCGCTGGAGACCGTGGTCGTCGGGCTCCTCACCATCCTGTTACCCTATATGATCATCTGCCTGGTAAACGCCCTGCTCACTGTGGATCGGAACCTGGAGGAGGCGGCGCAAGCCCTGGGTGCCGGGCCGGGGCGGACCTTTCTGCACGTGACGCTCCCGCTCAGCACGCCGGGCATCGCCTCCGGCCTCCTGCTGGTGTTCCTCCTCACCCTAAGCGCCTACGTCACCGTGCAGCTCCTGGGTGGCGCCCAGAGCAAGATGCTGGTCAGCCTGGTGTATGACTCCGTGATGACTTTCGTGTGGCCGCGGGCGGCCGCCCTCGCCTTCGTCCTACTGGCCATCTCGCTGGCAGTCACCACGATGATGCTGAAAGGGATCCGACCGCAGCGGGTCCAAGGGAAAGGCTAATGCGCAAGGCGTCCTGGACTCTACGCATCGTGACCCTGCTGTCGCTCGTGATCATCTTGGGGCCGATCGCAATCGTGATCCTGGTCTCGTTCAGCCCGAGCGATTTCTTCGCCTTCCCGCCGCGCGGCCTCTCCCTCCGATGGTTTTACGAATTCTTCAGGATCTCGAGCATGCGGGGGGCCTACCTGTTGAGTCTGGAGGTTGCCCTGGCTGCCTCGGTTCTGGCCACGGTGCTGGGCACGCTGGCCGCCTTGTTCCTTGCGCGCCGCCGAGGGGCGGTGGTGGGGCTTCTCAACGCGCTGTTTCTTTCGCCGCTTGTTTTTCCGACGATCATCATCGGCGTCGCGCTGCTGTTGTTCTACCGCCGGATTGGCATGCCGATCCTGCCAGGTCTGATCCTGGCGCACGTGCTGATCGGGACACCGTACTGCATCCGCTCGGTCCTCACCAGCCTGCAAGCGTTCGACGTATCCCTCGAAGAGGCCGGCCAGAGCCTGGGCGCCAGCCCGGTCCGGACGTTCTTCCTGATCACTCTGCCGTCCATACGGCCCGGGCTGTTGTCGGGGTGGCTCTTCGCCTTTATCGTCTCCTTCGGTGAGCTGAACACAGCCCTGTTCCTGACGGGGCCTGGCGTTACAACCCTGCCCATCGAGATCTTCGCGTACCTTCAGTTCCAAGGGAGCCAGCTGGTCATCGCGGCGGCGTCCACGCTCCAGATCTGCTTGGTCATCATCCTTGTGGTCGGCATGGAGCGGCTGGTTGGCCTGAGCAACGTCGTGCGGTCACGGTGATATGCCACCGCGCGGGCGGCGCGCGCCACGGCGTCGCCGGTAACGAAACGGCCCACATGGGCCGCGGGAGAGCCATGAGAGAGGAAGTGGGGCGACGGGCAGTCGTCGAGCGGGGGAAGCTTATCGAATTCGTGGTGGACGGGGAGGTGCTGCCCGCCTACGTGGGGGAGACCATCGCGGGCGCCCTCACGGCCGCCGGCCGGCGGGTCTTCCGCCACAGCGAGAAGACGGGCAGCCCGCGGGGCGTCTTCTGCGGCATCGGCATCTGCTTCGACTGCCTGGTGGCCGTGGAGGGCTTGGGGCGGGTCCGGAGCTGCATGGTGGAGGTCCGGCCCGGGATGCGCGTGAGCCTTGAGGGGCGAGGAGTAGCGGCGAGTGAAGACGACCGTGCGACGGACTGAGATCGCAGTACTTGGGGCCGGTCCGGCGGGGATCGCCGCAGCATTGGCGGCGAGCGAGGCCGGGGCCGCAGTCACCGTCGTGGACGAATACCCACGTGCCGGCGGACAAATCTACCGGCAGCCTCCCGAGGCATTCCGAGTACTGCGGCCCGGTCGCTTGGGCAAAGAATACAAGGCAGCCCAGCGTCTGTCTCGGAAGCTGGCGGAGTCTTCCGTGGAGTTGTTAACGGGGACCCTGGTGTGGGGGGTGGATCAGGATCGGACGCTGTTCCTCTACGACGAGCGGGGAGCGAGCGTCGAACTGAAGGCGCATGCCATCGTCGTGGCGTCCGGCGCGTACGACCGGCCCATCGCCTTTCCCGGATGGACACTTCCGGGCATCTGGAGCGCTGGGGGGGCCCAGGCGATGCTGAAGAGCCAGCGCATCGTGCCGGGCCACCGGGTGCTCGTAGCAGGCGCTGGTCCACTGCTGTTGCCCGTGGCGACGGCGCTAGTGGAGGCCGGGGCCAAGGTTCTGGGGGTGGTGGAGGCAACCACCCGCTGGGAGTGGGCGCGCCAGACTCACCGCATGCTGGGTCACCGGAACCGAATCTCGGATTTCCTTTATTACGAGATGAGACTATTGCACGCCCGCGTCCCCCGTTTCTTTGGCCACGCCGTAGTCCGCGCCGACGGCACGGACGGAGTCGCACAGGCGACGATCGCCGCAATCGACCGGCAGTGGCAGGTTACACCGGGGACCGAGAAGCGATTCGATGTGGACTTGGTTTGCATTGGGTACGGTTTCCTGTCGTGCATGGAACTCCCGCGCCTTCTGCAGTGTGAGTTGTATTTCCACCCCCAACAGGAGCAGTACCTTCCCAGGCACAATGCGGATATGGAGACCAGCGTGCCGGGAGTATTCGTGGCCGGCGAGACGACGGGGATCGGCGGGGCAGAGCTGGCGCTCGCCGAGGGCGAGATCGCTGGGTTGGCCGCGGCGAGGCTGGTCGGCCACGCGTTGGGCGCCGAGCGCCAACGGGCCATGGCTGCAGCGCAGAAGCTGCGCCGGCATCAGCTCGGCTTCGCGCGGGTGCTAGACGCACTTTTCGCGCCGCAGCCCGGAATCTACCGGTTGGCGCAACCTGATACGCCGCTCTGCCGCTGCGAGGAGGTCACCGTCGCCGAGATCCAGGACGCCGTGCGGCGCGGTGGTCGCAGCGTGCGGGCGGTGAAAGCCGCCACGCGGGTGGGCATGGGGCCATGTCAGGGCCGGATTTGTGGCAATCTTGTGGCGCATTTGGTGGCGCGAGAAACCGGTCGTCCCGTGAGCGAAGTCATGGACCTCAGCCCACGCCCCCCGGTCAAGCCCGTGCCGCTGGCGGTCTTGGCTGGGCTCGCGGCGGAGGGTTCGAGCGAGGCCGCGCGCACCGCGACGTGACCGGGTATGCGACGGCACTTACATTGGATCGAGGCGTCTGACGCAAAGCGCCGCTGACCCGCTCTCCGGTATTGAGATTTAGACCAACGGGTCCCTCGTGCTTTGAACACGGAACGCTGCACAGAACAGGAGGCTAATCATGACGCGTCCACTCCGAGGTATTCTCGCAGCACTGGCCACCCCCTTCACGGCGGACGGAAGCAAAGTCAACGAGGCGGGCCTCCGGGAGTTGGTCGACGGACTCATCGCGGCAGGGATTCACGGCGTCATCCCGTGCGGCAGCACGGGCGAGTTCCCGGTGCTCAGCATGGCGGAGCGTAAACGGATCGCCGAAGTGGTCATGGAGCAGGTGGCAGGCCGCGTCCCGGTCGTCCCCCACACCGGCTCCTGCAGTACCGTCGACGCCATTGAGTTGTCTTGTCATGCGGAGCACCTGGGGGCCGACGCCGTTATGGTGGTGCAGCCATACTATGAACCGACAAGTTTGGAAGAATTATACGACTATTTCAAGGATGTCTCCGACGCGATCCACATTCCTATGATGATCTACAACAACCCGGTGGGAACGGGCATGAACCCACCGGTCAGCTTCTGGATGCGCATTGCCCGGGAGATTCCAAACGTCAAGTACGTCAAGGATTCGAGCGGGAACATCTCGCAGGTATCGGAGCTTCTCCTCAAGCATGGCCGCGAAGTCGTGGTCTTCAACGGCTGTGATACGATTGCCTTCCCGGTCCTGGCCATGGGGAGCCCGGGGGCCGTGTGGGGGGCCGCAAACGTGATACCGGAGCAGTGTGCCGAGCTCTTCAACCTGACGGACGGCGGCCATCTCACCGAGGCTCGGGATCTTTGGGCCAAGATCTGGCCGGTGAACCAGTTCCTGGTGACCGAGGGCTACACGGCGAGCGTCAAGGCCGGGGCCAACCTTTACGGCTTCCATGTGGGGAACCCGCGGCCGCCCTATCGACCTCTCGCTCCGGAGAAAGTGGCCGAGCTCCGGCAGCTGATGATCACAGCAGGCGCGATCAAGTAACCTTTGGACGCGTCGCCTGACGCGGCGGACGTGGCGGCGTCGGCGAGATGAAGCCGCCGGATCCTGGCGACCGCTCAACGGTGGAGAGCGGCCTCCAGGGCTGCGCGTCGGTGCTGACCGTGAGCGTCGGGCGCTATACGTTCTCTGGACCATCGAAGGGAGAGATTGGAGGTCTCGTGGCCATTGGACTCGGGAGCCACCCCGACGTCGTTGTGATTGGGGGTGGCATCGTCGGTGCCGCATGCGGATACTACTTGGCGCGGGAGGGCCTATCGGTGGAGTTGCTGGAGCGGGCCTTTCCAACTTCGGGGAGCTCAGGCGCCTGCGAGGGCAACCTTCTCTTGTGGGACAAGGAGTTGACACGGGAGCTTCCGCTCGCCAAGCAGAGCCTACGGCTCTGGAGGGAATTAGCTAGAGAGCTGGAACTGAACTTCGAGTACGAGCCCAAAGGCAGCGTAGTGGTCGCCGAGAACGACGCCGGACTCGTGGCCTCGGCGAGGATGGTCGAGAAACTGCGTGAGGCGGGCGTACCCGGGAGCATGCTCGATCAACGGGAGCTTCACGCCGAGGAGCCGGCCCTCGCCCCTGACCTTCCTGGGGGCGCGCTCTTCCCGGAGGATGGTCAGGTCGAGCCGCGTTATGCCACCGCCGCCCTGACCGAGGCGGGTCGGCGCAGCGGGCTGGTGGTC
>Ga0316622_100001310_pt1 | contig 16054 bp, 12 predicted proteins | sample OWC_Aug_OW2_C1_D_FD_207646 | JGI IMG/M metagenome (GOLD analysis project Ga0316622, IMG submission 207646) | Wetland soil microbial communities from Old Woman Creek delta, Ohio, United States - OWC_Aug_OW2_C1_D5_C | ecosystem: Environmental > Terrestrial > Soil > Wetlands | place: USA: Ohio... | reverse complement strand
GCCTTCATCAACTCGGACATCCGCAAGGCCATCCAGCAGGGCGCGGCGCGCGAGGACATCGTCGCCGGCCTGGTCTTCGCCATCGTCGCCAACTACCGCAACCGCGTGGTCGGCAATCGCGCGGTCGGCGATCACATCGTGCTGCAGGGCGGCGTCGCCAAGAACCCGGCAGTCCCGCTGGCCTTCGCGCAGATGACCGGCAAGCAGATCACGGTCCCGCCGGACCCCGAGCTGATGGGGTGCTTCGGCGTCGCGCGGCTGGTGCTCCAGAAGTATGACGAGGGCCTGATCGAGAAGGGCGACTTCGACCTGGACGCCATGATCGCCAAGGACATCACCTACCACGAAGGGTTCACCTGCAAGGCCTGCGAAAACCTCTGCCCGATCCGGCGCCTGCAGGTCGGCGAACAGCGCTACCCCTTCGGGGGGCGCTGCTCGCTCTACACCAACCAGCGCAAGAAGCGGACGATCCGCTCCTCGGAGGTCGTCGACTACACGCAGGTGCGCGCGCGGATGCTCTTCGAGGACTTTGCGCCTCCTCAGGGCACGCTGCAGGTCAGAAGCCCGATCGTCGTCGGAATCCCGCTGGCGTTCTCGGTCCACTCCCTGTGGCCCTTCTACGCCTGGTTCTTCCACAGCCTCGGGGTCAAGGCCGTGGTCTCGACGCAGGTCGTTCCGGAAGGGATCGCGAAGCAGGAGAGCAACTACTGCTTCCCGGCCGAGATCGCCCACGGAGCGATCCAGGACGTTCTGGACAAGGGCGCAGACTACGTCTTCCTGCCCCACTTCCGCGACATGCCGACCATGGAAGACGTGCACGCATGCACCTGCCCGTTGACCCAGGGTCTGCCGTTTTACGCCCGGCACGCCTTCGGGCTGCGGGACGACCAGATGCTGCGGCCGCTGCTCTCCTTCGGCCGAGGATTCGAGGCGAGCCGCGACGCATTCGAGGACGTGGCGGAAACGCTCGGATTCACCAGCGCCGAAGGGGGCCGCGCGTACGACGCCGGCGTCGAGCAGTATCGCCGCTTCCTCGCTGCCTACACCACGCTGGGCACGAAGGTACTGCGCGAGGTCCAGGAGAACCCGGACCGCATCTACGTCGCGCTCTGCGGGCGCCCATACAACGCGTTCACGCGCGATGCCAACATGGGGATCCCGCGCAAGTTTACCTCGCAGGGCGTCAGCGTGATTCCCTTCGACATGATCTATGACGCACAGGCCGAGATCCCGCCCAACAACTACTGGTACTACGGCCAGCAGAACATGAAGGCGGTCAGACAGATCGGGAAGATCGACAACCTGTACCTGTCGTGGATATCGAATTTCTCCTGCGCCCCCGACTCGTTCCTGCTCCACTACGTCCGCTGGCTCATGGGACACAAGCCCTACCTGGTGCTCGAGATCGATTCGCACACGGCCGACGCAGGGTTGGACACCCGGGTGGAGGCCTTCCTCGACATCGTGGAGAGCTATCGCCGGCACATGCGTCCGGTTGCGGTGAAACCGTTCCAGCGGCGCTACCACATCGTTTTGAAGGACGAGTTCTGTGACGTCGTCGACCGGAAGACGGGCGCGAGGTTGGACATCCGCGACAAGCAGGTTCATCTCATCTGGCCATCCATGGGAGACCTGTCCACCGAAGCGATGAACGCGGCCACCCTGCGCGAGGGGATCCACTCGACGCACCTGCCGCTGCCGGACACCTACAGCACCCAGCTCGCCCGCAACGTCGCCTCGGGGAAGGAGTGCATCCCGGCGCTTCTTGTGCTCGGCTCCATCCTCAAGTTCTTCCGCGACAAGAATCCGTGCTCCGGCGAGGACCTGTACCTGGTCATCCTGCCCTCGACGCTGGGGCCGTGCCGGACAGGACAGTACCACGTCTTCTTCGATCGGCTCTTCGAGGAGATGGGCTGGGAGAACGTAGTCCCGCTCGTGGCCAGCTCGGAGAACTCCTACCGGGAGCTGGGCTCGACCTTCAGCCGGGATGTCTGGCGCGGGCTCGTGCTGGGCGACTACTTCGCCGACATCCGTAACGCGCTCCGGCTCCTGGCCCGCGACCCCGACGACGCCCTGGCGCTCTTCGCGTCGGTGTGGGAGGATGTGCTGCGCGGTGTCCAGGCGGGCCCGCAGGCGCTCGACCGGGAGCTCGGGCGGGCGGCAGACCGTCTTAGTCGAGTCTCCCGCAAGGGTAGCCTGGAGGACGTCAAGAAGGTGTTCGTCATCGGCGAGATCTACGTCCGGCGCGACAACTTCTCGGTGGAAGAGCTGTCCCAGATGCTCATTTCGAAGGGGATCTACCCGAAGTGCGCGGGCATCACCGAGTGGATCCACTACACCGACTTCGCGCGCAAATTCATCCTGGAGGGTCGCCGCAGGTGCGAGGGCTGGCTGCGGAGTCTATGCGACGGCGGCCTCAAGGAAGAGGCGGCTTACGTGATCGAGAAGGCGTGGAAGCGGCGGGTCGAAGCGAAGATCGCGGCGACGCTGAGACCCACCGGCCTCATCCCGCAGGTTCCCCATGACATGAAAGAGATCATCGAGGACGGACGACACGAGTTCGTCGATCCGGAGCTGGAGAGCGAGGCAACGGTGTCGCCGGCGGTGGGGGCGGCGGCGATGAAGGACGGCTACTCCGGCGTCGTCATCATCTCTCCTTTCTGCTGTCTCCCGGGTCGCGTGATCGAGGGGGTCTACGCCCCATGGGCGAAGGCGCGAGACTACCCGGTCCTGTCGCTGGAGAACGACGGGCAGCCCTATCCGCCGAACGTCGTCTCGCGGATGGAGGTCTTCGCGCACAACGTCCTGCGCTTCGAATCCAATGGGCATTCGAAACGGGCGGCGTTGGCTGGGCGCTGAGCGATGGCCAACGTTACGGATCCGCCCGGACGGCACACTCCAATGCTCGCAAAGCGGGATGAGAGGCACGAGCGGAAGGTGGCGCGCGTCGCGGAGCAGCTTCGCCGGCGGACGAGCAGAGCGCCCCTCTCGCGGCAGAAGCGAGTCGTCTCTCACCAGGTTCCCAAGGTTAATGACAAGAAGTACACCGACGAGAAGATCGACGTACGGGACTTCGACGAGATCATCGAGATCGACCCGGAGCGGCGCATCTGCATCGCCGAGCCGGGAGTCCCCTTCTGCAAGCTGGTCGATCGGACGCTCCCATTGGGCCTCGTGCCGATCGTCGTCCCGGAGCTGAAGACCATCACCATCGGCGGGGCGGTTGCGGGCTGCTCGATCGAGTCCATGTCCTTTAGGTACGGTGGCTTCCACGACACGTGCCTCGAGTACGAGATCATCACGGCGAAAGGCGACGTGCTCAGATGCACGCCCGACAACGAGCACTCGCTGATCTTCCAGATGATGCACGGCTCGTTCGGCACCGTGGGCATCCTATCCAGGCTCGTGTTCCGGCTGATCCCCGCCAAACCCTTCGTCCACCTGCGGCACGAGCACCACGCGTCCTTAGACAGCTATCTAGCATCCATCTGGTCTCACTTTGAACGTAGGGATGTCGACTTCATGGACGGGATCATCCACTCGCCGTCGCACCTGGTCCTCTGCGTCGGCGATTTTGTGGACCGCGCGCCGTACACCAACCGCTACGACTGGTTGAAGGTCTATTTCCAAAGCACCGCACGGCGCAGCGAAGACTACCTGAAGACGCCGCACTACTTCTACCGCTACGACAAAGGGGTGACCAACGTGTACCCCACGTCGTTTCTCGGGCGGTTGCTTCTGGGCAAGTTCCTCAGCTCCTCGGAGATCCTCAGGCTGGCCGAAAAGCTTCGCTGGCTCCTCCTCTCCGACGATCGCCCCGTCGTCACCGTGGACACGTTCGTGCCATTCTCCAGGCTGAAGGACTTCCTGGAGTGGTATGCCAAGGACTTCGACCACTTCCCGCTCTGGGTCGTCCCGTACGCCCGGGTCCATGACTACGAGTGGATCAATGACAGTATCTGGGCGAAGCTCGACGACCGACTCGTGATCGACATCGCCATCTACGGAATGAAACAGCGCGGAGACACGAACTACTATCGCCTCATCGAGGAAAAGCTGCAGGAGTTGAACGGGATCAAGACGCTGATCTCGTACAACTACTACCAGGAAGCCGAATTCTGGCAGATCTTCAACCGCAAGAACCACGATACCGTCAAGGCCATCACGGACCCCGACAACATCTTTCGCACCCTGTATGAGAAGACCTGTCTTCCGTGACTCCAGCATGTGGCACAGGTCGTAGGCAAGATGGATGGGGTGTGCCCCATCGTCCCACTGAGCAAAGGACTTGCTACGGGGCTCTATCGCGTTGGGATAGTCATCTGCAACGACTGGGTCGAACAGGCTGCGAACCGATGGGAAGTGAGGAGGAGGGCGTCATGGCGGCGTACTTCATCGTCGACGTGGATGTGAAGAACCCGCAGGCGTACGAGGCCTACAAGCAGGCCGCCGCGGCGTCCATTGCCCAGTACGGCGGGCGGTACCTTGTCCGCGGCGGGAAGCACGAGGTGCTGGAGGGGACGTGGCGCCCGACGCGTCTCGTGGTGCTGGAATTCCCGACCGTCGAAGCCGCCAAGCGCTGGTATACGTCGGGGGAATACAGCAAAGCGAAACCCATCCGGCTGCAGCATGCCGAAGGACACCTGGTGCTGGTGGAAGGGGTCTAGCGCATCTTGATAGGGAGTGCCTCGCGGCCTGCCCACTCGTCGAAACGGCGCTTACCCGCGCGTGGCAGGCACGCTGGCAGCCTGGTAGACGGAACCGCGTTATCCTACCTGTCTTTCCCGGGAGTCCGCAGGCCGTAGGCCTTCATCTTGTTCTGGAGGGTCGCGCGGCTGATGCCGAGGGCCTTGGCGGCGTGCGTCACGTTGCCGTCGGTCTTGGCCAGGGCGTCGAGAATGGTTTGTTTCTCCACCAGTTCGGTGGAGGCCCGGGCAAGCCCTCGCAGGTCCTTCGCCGGCCTGCTTGGCATGTCGCCCTGGCCGCGCAGCTCACGAGGCACGTCGTCGAGTCCCACGACATCGCTCTTGGCCACGACCATCGTGCGCTGGACGACATTCTCCAGTTCGCGAACGTTGCCGGGCCATTGGTGCGCGATGAGGACGGACATTCCGTCGGGACTGACGCCGCGGATGGACTTGCGCAGCTTCCGGTTGGCGATCCCGATGAAGTGATCCACCAGGAGCGGAATGTCCTCCGCCCGTTCGCGCAGCGGCGGAACGCGGATCGGAAAGACGTTCAGCCGATAGTACAGGTCCTGTCGGAACCGCCCGGTCTTGACGAGCTCCTCCACGTCTTGATTCGTCGCCGACAGGATGCGAACGTTCACGCGGATCGTCTCGCTGCCCCCGACGCGCTGGAATTCCCCGTCCTGGAGCACGCGGAGCAGCCTGACCTGGGTGCTCGGCGAGATCTCGCCGATCTCGTCAAGGAACAGGGTGCCACCGTCCGCCACTTCGAAGATGCCCTTCCGTCTGGCATCCGCACCGGTGAAGGCGCCCTTCTCGTGGCCGAACAGCTCGCTCTGCAGCAGTGTCTCGGCGAGCGCGCCGCAGTTGACCGCGACGAAGCGGCGCGAGCGGCGAGGGCTGTTGTAGTGGATCGCCCGCGCGATCAGCTCCTTTCCCGTGCCCGTCTCGCCCTGGATCAGGACACTCACATCCGTCTGGGCCAGGGAGCGGATCAAGGCGAACAATTCCTGCATGGGCTTACTCTGTCCGACGATCCCGGCGAAGCTGTACTCGCGCTCGACCTCGCGCCGGAGGTGGATATTCTCCTGGACCAGGCGGCTGCGCTCGATGCTGAACTCGACCATGCGGGTCCGTGCGCGCCGAACCTGCTTGAGGTACTGGAACAGCAGAGCCGAGACTTGCTGGCGCAACTGTTCGACCGGGACCTCGACCTCGGGATGGGGTTTCTCGGTCCAGGCGAGCCGGAAGCGGGAATAGGGCGCGTCGTAGACCTGGTCCTGTTCGAAGGTGTAGCTCAGCCCGTCGCGGCCGATGGTCCCCCGGCGCACGATGCGGTACGCGGACGGTGCGTGGGGTCGCTCCCGCGGATCGGCCTCCTCCTGGTTGGTGAGGACGCGAGTGGTGCCGCTGCGCGTCGGCTTGACGACGATGTCCGGGATCTCCGTGAGGATGTCGGGCGACAGCGCGACGGTCTCCGACTTCAACGCCACGCGCCGGGCCTCGACGACCGGGTCGGAGCCGGCGGGGGCGTGGATGGCGATCTGATCGTTCCTGACGCTCACACGATAGCCGGCGAACTCGCGGACGATGTCCTCGATCCGCAGCTGCGAGATCTCCTCCACGCAGCGGAGATCCTCGATGAACGAGTACAGACGCGGGAACCCCTCCGCCAGCCCGCGCACGAAATGCATGGAGCCCACGGCGGGGCGCGTGTTCTCGTCGAACTGGGCGAGCATGTACAGATCGCGGGCCGGTGCGGGCGTTTCGAACGACTGCAGCCGGAGGTAATTGGTCTGGACGGCGGCCCAGAGGTGCGAGCAGAGAACCACCGAGCGGACGTCGTTGAGGACCCGGAAGATGATCTCGAAGAGCGTCAGCAGTTCGTCCTGGCCGTGCTCGAAGTACGCCCGGGCGGCCAGGTAGGCCACGTCCTTGCGTCCGGTGAGACGTTCGCACTGGCCGAGCAGTTCGCGGAGCACGGCCAGCGGGACCCAGTGGCTGCCGTCCCGCAAGAAGGCCTCGGGATTGGGCGGCGGGACAAACCCTTCGGCGTGACGAAACAGGGCAGGATAGTCGATAGAGATTTTGGTGGGATGACGCTCCTCGAGGTAGGCGAGGAGGATCTCGGTCAGAAAGCAGGTCACCCAGGGCTGAGCGCTTTCCATGGCTGTCATCCTCCACGTGGGCGCGGCCGCGTCTCCTCGACGCCACCGACCCTAACGCGGGTCGAATGCCGGTGTCAAGCCAAGACGGTGGACGACGTGGCGAGACTTCGTCTGCGCCTGCGTCTGCGCCTGCGCGATTGACCCGGCGTCGTTTACCGGGTAAGGTACGGAGGGCATGGCGCACAGGCTGGTGCGCGCGAGGGGAGGGGACGATGGATCATCGATGTAGGAAGACGGGACCGGCCGGTCGGCCCGGAATCCACCGGGACCGGATGAGGTTCGCGATCTCGGCGGCCGTGGGTGGGGCGATGTTTGCGGCCGTGATTGCCTGGGTCCTTCTGCCGACAGACGGCAGGGCCGGCGAGGCGCCCACCTTTCGCGGTGGGGCTCGACTGGCCGTCGACACAGAATTGATCGACCTTGGGGCGCAGCCGTACAATCGCGTCGTCGAGGCGCGCTTCCAGCTGAAGAATATCGGGGACCGCCCGCTTCAGCTGCCCCCATCGCCGCCGGTCGAGGTGGCAGAGGGGTGCTGACCGCCGAAATCGGTCGTCGGTGCGACGACCTTGCAACCCGGTCAGGAGACTGCGCTGTCGGCTCGATTCACGATGCCGCCGGGAATGGGCGGACCGCATCTTTTCTTGATTCGGCTGCGGACCAACGACGCGGTCCAGCCGGAGCGCGTGCTTCGGATTCGCTCGTTGTGGCAGTAGCGGAGCCGCGGAGGGGACCTGTGGGATCAGCGTGCAGGCGGGTGGTATTCCGTGCAGTCGTCAGTGCGGTCGCCGCCCTCGCGTGGGCGGGTGCGGTCTGGGCGGGAGAGCAAAAGGAAGCGTGGACGCGAGTGGACCTCCTGGCCGCGCTGGAGCGCGGCCCCGGGCCGACCAAGGGGTCGGCGGACGCGTCGGTGACGATCGTGTACTTCACGGATTTCCAGTGCGGGTACTGCCGGAAGTTCGTAAAGGACACCTTGCCGAAGATCGACGAGCAGTACATCCGGACAAACAAGGTGCGGCTGGTGTTCCGCCACATGGCGATCCTGGGCGAATCGTCCACGCAGGCGGCGCGTGCGTCCTCGTGCGCCTCCGACCAGGGGAAGTTCTGGGAGTACCACGACGCCCTCTTTGCCAACACCTCCCCGCTCGCGTTCAGCGCGGCGCGACTCAAACGGCACGCCAGCGAGCTTCGCCTGGACGAGAAGGCCTTCGCCTCGTGTCTGGACGGCGCCGCCCACGCCCAGCGGGTAGAGACCGAGACACTCATCGGGCGGGCCCTGGGGGCGACGGGGACACCGGCCTTTCTGATCAACGGGCAACTGCTCCTCGGCGCGTATCCCTTCGAGGTCTTTCAAAAGGGCCTGGATGGCATGCTGGCCTCGCCTTCGCCGAAATCCCCCGCGCAGCCCCGAAAGTAGCGCACACCTCGGCTTGGTGCCGGGTCCGGCATCCCGCTCCTCCGTGCGCTTCCGCTTGTCCGGATGCGGGATCGGCGCTATAAGGCTATAAGAATGTCATGCGGCGGGATCGCTCGCCGGGGCAGCCTCGCAGCTCTTCCATGAAAGGACGACGAACGGCGATGTACAATCCCCACCCAGAGTCCGAGCGCCTGCGGCGAGTGTTCGAGGACACCCAGGTGCTGCGAAAGCCGATAGCCGGTATCGTCACCGGCTACCACGTCCTCCCGTACGTGCTGGTCGGGCCCGACGAAGAGCACGGTGCGCGGTCCGTCGAGATCCGCGGGAAGATTCGCGTGTCGCCGCGAATGATTCTAACGCCTCGGCACCTGGGGCAGACCTACGAGCAACTCTTCGACGATCCGCAGCTCATGGACCGCACCCTGGTGGGACGGATCTTCAGTTTCCTGCACAGCGGAAAGCAAAACGTGCAACTGGAGAACGAGGACTTGCGGATCAGCCGGATAGACCGCGATCCGCGTGCCCAGATCGAGCGCGCGCTCGACGAGTTGATGCGAGGCGAAATCCTGGACACGGGCGTCATCTTTTCGCCGGAGGTCAAGTTCTATCCCGTGTCGATCGAGCGCTTCATCTCCGAGATCCTGGACCGGGAATTTCCTCACCCATGAGGATGGCGTGCTCCCTGCAGGCGGCCAGGGGAAACGGGTGGCCACAAGAAGCACAAGCGGCACAAGGGTATCGATTTTTGGGGCTTTTCGGCACGGCTGAAGGGAAGCGGGGCGGGGAAAAAAATCGCCGCAGGCGATCAGATCTGAGCCGTGCAGCCCGCACCCTGTGGTCGCCGACGCCGGTACTCTCGACCCCATCTGCGGAATCGGTTCCGACGCCTGAGGCCTGCATCCTCTGGGCAACCCGCCGGGAAGCCTCGCGCATGTTGGCGAGATAGCTGCTCCGCGCTGATCCCTGCGGCTGTCTATAACATAGGACGCGCCCTCATTCCCGTCAAGGGGTCGGAAGAAAGAAATTTCACGCCATGCCGAACAGCAGCCGCCCTGGCGCCCGGTGGGGAGAATTCTGCGAGCGCCACCCTCGGCTTGGTTGGGTCAGGACGTGGGGCGTATCCATCGCGTCCGTCGTCATGGGCCTTGTCACTCTCCTGGTCTTCCGGCGCGGCGTCGAGTACTTCCCGATATTTATCGGGTATCTTCTCTTGTTATGGCTGGCGGGTGTGGTGTTCGTGGGGGCCCGGAAAAACCTGGCGCGCCGCGCGCCGCGCGCGCTCTCGGCGGCCATTGACTACACCGTCCAGACCCTGCTGCACGGCCTGCTGCTGTTCCTGTTGCCGATCTACTACGCCAGTACCACGTTGCGCTCCGGCAACGCGTGGCTGCTGATCGCGCTCGTCGCCGCGGCGATTCTCACGACGATCGATCCGTGGTACCGCGCCGTGGCGGCGCGCGCCCCGTGGATGGAAATCGGTTTGTTCTGGGTGGGGTTGTTCGCGTCGCTGAATGCGGCCCTGCCTCTCGTCGGCTTGCCGAGCGAATGGGTCCTCCCGCTGGGTGGGAGCGCGAGCGTGCTGGCCTTGCTCCCGGCTGCCAGGCAACATCTGCGGTGGTCCAGGGGGTCCGCGCTGCTGCGTGTCATGCTGGGAGCGGCGCTGTTCGGTGGCGGCGTGTGGTGGGCTCGCGCGTGGATCCCTCCGGTGCCGATGTATCTGACCCGCGCCACGTTCGCCCGAGCCGTCGAAGAACTGGAGCCGGTCGAACCCGCCGCACGGATCTCCAGCCAGGAGTTCCGCGCGTGGGGGCTGGTGGCGGTGTACACCGCCATTGCGGCGCCGTCAGGTCTCAGCGAGCCGATCTATCACGTGTGGCGGAAGAACGGACGCACCGTGGGACAGATGCTCCTCACGACCATCCGAGGCGGCCGGCCGGGCGGCTTCCGCACCTACTCGTGGAAGACCGATCTCGGCGCCGATCCCGCCGGAGTGTGGCAGGTTGACGTGCGGACGGTCCACGGGCAGCTCGTGGGGCGGGTCCGCCTCATCGTCACCGCATCATAGGCCCGGTGCGCTCGCCGAAGCACGGCGCGCGGCCCGGACCCACAGCCCGACCTGCGCGAGGGTCGGCGGCCGGCGAACGGCCGCCGCTTGCCATCGCGGGAGGAGAGCGGAGGGATCCTGTCGCGCCAGGTCCTCGATCCGGGCGATGTCGAGACGCCGCAGGGCGTTGTAGTGGTCGGCGCCGAGGCCGTCCAGATCGACCAACCTGGCCGCCTCGCGCAGCTCTCTCAGAGTGTCCGGGGGCAGACCGGCGTCATGCGCAAGCGTCGTCAGGCGCTCCCGTGTCGCGGTACGCCGCAGCAGGGCCGGCGGCGTCGTCACGCCCACGCGGGACAGCCGCTCCAGCGCGCCCTCGGAGATTCCCTCGATGTCGGCCAGCGTCGGAGCGACGCTCTGCACCGTCATGGCCTGGATGCCGGCGAACACGGCGGCGTTGAATGCGAGGGCCGCCGCAACGGCCGAGACGGCTAGCCAACGCGGGGCGCCAGGTCCCGTCCGTTCGCGCGACTCCCACTCTCGCCCACGCCGGACCGCGTTCAAGAGATTGACGAGGACGTAACATTCCAGGGCGAACGGCGGGAAACCCAGGAATCCTAGCGGGGGCATCTCGAACCACTTGACGTGTTCCAGGTAAGGTACCGTGTAGAGCCATTTCGTGTACGCCCAGAAGTTCCAGAACTCCCACAGTCCCCCGCAGATGACGCCGGCCAGCAGGAGACGCGACGCAGGCCGCGCGTCACCCCGTGAAAGCTGTCCGAGCAAAGAGTCCGTCCGCGAGCGGCCTGCCCAGTAACAGACTGGGTCGCCGAGGAAGACGGCAAACCCCCAGATCAGCGGAAAAGCAAATCGGGGCCAGGCGAGGGAAGCCGTCAGCATCGCGATGCCGCCGCCGACGCAACCGAATAAGAGCGGCGGGGTGACGCGCCACGCTCTCACGCGCGCCCGCTCGAGCACGCCGTACGCTCTCAAGAGATCGTATGTCTCGAAAAGTCCAGGCAAAACAGTGGCATAGGACGCAACGTTAAAAATCAGCCCGAAGGTTTCATCCAGTGGGACATTGATGTAGAACCAGTTCTGCAGGCGAAAATTGAGCACCTCGAACAGATTCCAGATGGGGACGGACCAGAATGCCAGGAACCAGAACTCCCAGGGCCGGCTTCGCACGAGGGATCTACCCAGCCGGCGCCAGACAAGGGCGTCGATGAGGAAGATGTACGACCACCAGGCGATGCAGTAAAACACGATCCGGACGGGGACGAGGCCGAGGAACAAGCCAGCCTCGCCGGCGACGAGCGTGGCGAACCCAACCCAGCCATACCACGGAAGCCGTCGATTCACGTCAGTGTCGTTTGTCATCTTCCCTTCATTCTACACATCACGTTCGTCGCGGCAAGCCAATCTGCCCCGAGCGCGGGCTTGCCTTTGCAGGGTACCTCGGTTATTCTCATCCGACTATGAGGACACGTATCTCTCAGCTTCGGCGCGGACCCTTCCGCGGAAGCCTCCGGCAACTGTCGCTGGCGTCGTGTGCTGTCTTTGGCGGTTTCCTCGTGGGCCTGTGGCCCGCGGCAGTCCGCGCCGGCGAAGAGGCGCAACTCCAAGCCAGCATCCTCCGCGTCAAGCCCGCCGTCGTGCTGATCAGCAGCGAGGTTGGTGCCGACGTGGCCGTCAACTGCGGGACCGGAGCGGTCCAGCAGGTGACGCCCGATCCCCTCTACGAGACTGGCAGCGGCTTCATCCTTCACCCAGACGGGTTCATCGCGACGAACGGCCACGTGGTCGAGCGTTTCTACGAGATGAACGAGCAGCGACTCGCCAAGGAGTTCATGGCCGCCGCCGTGGCACGGGCATGCGGCCCAACGCTGGCCATGGTGCCGGACGGGGCGCGGAAGGAGCGGCTGAGCGCCATCGCGGCCGACCCGGTCAACCGCGGGAAAGTGCGTCTGCGAAAGCAACTTCAGGTCCATCTCTCGACCGGAAAGGTGTACCCCGCGGAGGTCAAGGCCTACAGCCCCGCCATCAAACCGGAAGCGCCCCCGACGGGCCAGACCGCATCGCAGGGCGGCAAGCCCGAGGCCGAGCGATCCGGGCGGGACGTTGCCATCCTCAAGATCGAGGAACGCGATCTTCCGACGGTCCGCTTGGCCACAAATCCCGCGGCACTGAAGCTGGGAGAGCAGATTTTCGTCATCGGGTATCCCGGCGTCGTCTTGAATCACGATTTCCTGAGCCAGAAATCCCAACTGGAGGCCTCGGTGACGGTGGGCCGAGTCTCCGGCTTCAAGATTGACATCAACGACCGGCGGGTCATCCAGACAGACGCGGCCATCACGTGGGGCAACAGCGGGGGGCCAGCCTTCAATTTCGCGGGTGAAGTCATTGGCGTGGCAACGTTCATCTCGACCACGTTCGAGGGGGATCAAGCCATCCAGGGCTTCAACTTTCTCATTCCCGCCGAATCCGTTCACGCGTTCTGTTCGAAGGTCGGTCTGACGCCCAACCCAGAAACGCCCCTCATGAGCGAGTGGGCCGCGGGCGTCACCGCATACTTCAAGGGCGAGTACCGGAGGAGCCTCGCCCACTTGGATGCGGCCGAGCGCCTGATGGCCGGTTTTCCGGACATCCAGCGGCTTCGCGCCGCCGTGCAAATGAAGGTGGACAAGAGCCCGCAATTCATGCGGCGCGGCAAGACCGTCGGTCTCGGGATCGGTCTGGCGCTGATGGGCGTGCTCGCCGTCATCGGTCTGCGGACGCTCATGAGAAATCGCGTGCATCCCGGTCCGACGGGAATCCAGCGGGTCGGCGCGGAGGAGATCCGGCGACGCCTCGAAGCCGGGTCGGGGGTCGCCTTGGTGGATGCCCGGCACGGGGCGGCATTCGACGACACCCCGGTCCAGGCAGCAGGCGCGGTCCGTTATGATATCGATCACCCGGACCTGCCGGCACTCCGGGTGCAGGTGAAACCGGACGGCGAGGTGATCGCCTACTGCGACTGACCCGACGAAGCCACCAGCGCCCGTGTGGCGCTGCAGTTGATGCGAGCGGGTTTCACGCGGGTATCCGTGGTGCGGGGCGGGTTTCCGGCGCTGTTGACAGCGGGGGTGCCGGTGGCGCCCAAAGACGCGATCACCCCTAGGGCACCGACACCCGTGCCGACGGAAGGGGGTTCGAGCCGGGCATGACACGATGCGTGGGTTCGAGGATGGGATTCGTGCGGGGTATCGGAGGGGCAGCATCGCGCCGCGCCAGTCGGGCGGCGTGGGCGTGCGCGCTGTGGATGGCCGTCGCCGCGGTCGGCGTTGCTCCCAGACCGGCCCCGGCCGCGGAGATGACCGGCCGGAGCGCGAGCGGTCTCATGCACGACGAGGAGGCGCTGATCGCCATCTACAAGGCGGCGAGTCCCGGTGTGGTGCACATCACCAGCACGGTCATCAGCCAGGATTTCTTCTTCCGGGTCGTGCCGGAGCGCGGCACGGGCTCCGGTTTTGTGGTGGACGACAAGGGTCTCATTTTGACCAACAACCATGTGGTCGAAAACGCGGACAACCTGGAAGTCACGTTGGCCGATAAGAGCAAGGTGACGGCGAAGCTCGTGGGACGGGACCCCGAAAACGATCTTGCCGTCATTCGGGTCAACGTTCCGAAGGAAAAACTGACGCCTCTCCGCCTCGGCGATTCATCGCAGCTGCAGGTTGGCCAGATGGCGATTGCGATCGGGAACCCGTTCGGCCTGGATCGGACCATCACCCGGGGGGTGGTGAGCGCCGTCGGGCGGAGCTTGAAAGCGGATTCCGGCCGGCAGATCCGCAATGTGATCCAGACCGATGCAGCCATCAACCCGGGAAACTCCGGCGGCCCGCTGCTGAACTCACGCGGCGAGGTGATCGGGGTCAACACCGCCATCTTCACGCCCAGCGGCGGCTCGGTCGGGATCGGCTTCGCCGTTCCCGTGAACACTGTCAAGAAGCTCCTTCCGCAGCTGATCACCCGCGGACGGGCGAGCCATCCATGGCTGGGAATCAGCGGGATGGACATCAACCCGACCGTGGCGAAGGCCCTGTCGCTGCCTTCCTCCGAGGGCGTCATGATCGCGCAGGTGGCGCCGAATGGTCCCGCGGCGCGCGCGGGACTCCGGGGTTCCCAGCGCCGCGTGCGGGTGGGCAACTACCTGGTGAATGTCGGCGGGGACATCATCCAGACCCTGGACGGCGAGAAGATTTCCACCGTCGACGACCTGACGGCGTTCCTTGACGATCGGAAGAAGGTCGGCGACGAGGTCCGCGTGGACGTCCTCCGCGACGGGAAGCCTCATGCGGTGACGGTTCGGCTGGGAGAGCTTCCGGAGAATTGATGGTCGTGCGGCTCGGCGTGCCGGTCGGATTCGGTGTGCTGGCGATGGTTCTCTGCGCCGTGATTGGGCAGTCGCCTGCCGTGGAGGTCAATCCTCCGCTCCCGACGGGAACCCTCGTGATCGCGGACCGCGTCACTGTCACGGTCGAGCTGGCCCGGTCCATTCCCGAGAAGACGCGGGGGCTCAGCGGGCGGCCCGCTTTGAAGCCGGGGCACGGGATGCTCTTCGTGTACGACCAGCCGCACCCGATCGGCATCTGGATGAAGGACATGCGCTTCGCGCTGGATATTCTCTGGATCCGAGACGGTCGGATCGCGCACGTCGAGAAGAATGCGCCGCCCCTTGTCCCGTCCGCGCCCGAGCGCGTCTACACGGCGACGGGCGAGGCGGTCCTGGAAGTTCCCGCCGGGTTCGCCGACCAGCAGAAGATCCGAGTGGGAGACCGGGTGAAGGTCGACCTCACCCGATGATTATCCGACGAGACAGCCGTCGATCCGCGAGCCGCGAGCGGCCGTGAAGCGGCAGGAGAGCAGGGGGGCAAGGGTGCAACGGGGAACGCGTCGCCTCGGCGCCTTGGCGCCACTGCGCCTCTGGGTGCTGTTGCTGTGCGCGGTTGTCCTTTCGTCGGTGTTCGAGCTCGCGACGGCCGGGACCGCCGCGGATCCGATGCAGGCGCTCGGCCTGCAGGCGCCGAACGAAGCCGTCGCAGCGCCGGAGTTCTCCCTGTCGGATCTGGCGGGCAAGAAGGTGCAGCTCAAGGCGCTCCGGGGCAACTTGGTGTTCCTGAACTTCTTCGCGACCTGGTGCGGGCCCTGCCGGGAGGAGATGCCCGGGATGGAGCGTCTGTTTCGGACGCATCAGGACAAGGGACTCGTCGTTCTGGCCGTGAACATGGAGGAAAGCGCCAAGACGGTCCGCCCGTTCGTCCAGCAGTTGAAGTTGTCCTTCCCGATCGTCCTGGATACGGAGGGAGCCGTCACCCGGGACTACGGTGTGCGGGCCCTGCCTGTGAGCTTCCTCATCGGCCGCGATGGACACATCCGCTGGCGCGCGATCGGCGGACGCGATTGGGAGAGCGCGCAGGCACGAAAGCTTTTTGCGCTGCTGGTCGCGGAGACGAAATGAAAGGAACGCGATGCCTGGGGCGGAACTGAACGTTCTGGTGGCCGTCGCGGCTGGCCTCCTGTCTTTTCTTTCGCCGTGCGTCCTGCCGCTCTTGCCCTCGTATCTCTCATTCATCGCGGGGATTTCCTTCGAAGAGCTTCAGGGAACGGTGGCGAATGCCCGCACGCGCCGGGCGCTCTTCGCCAACTCCATTCTCTTCGTGGTCGGGTTCTCGCTCGTGTTCGTCGCCCTCGGCGCGGGCGC
>Ga0316622_100001309_pt1 | contig 16055 bp, 15 predicted proteins | sample OWC_Aug_OW2_C1_D_FD_207646 | JGI IMG/M metagenome (GOLD analysis project Ga0316622, IMG submission 207646) | Wetland soil microbial communities from Old Woman Creek delta, Ohio, United States - OWC_Aug_OW2_C1_D5_C | ecosystem: Environmental > Terrestrial > Soil > Wetlands | place: USA: Ohio... | reverse complement strand
GACCCCGGCGAGGACGTTGTGGAGGACCGATCGCACGGACTGGAAGAAGATGAGCCAGAGGGGCGTCGCGGCCAGGGCCAGGCCGAAGACCACCCATTGCAGCCAGACGGGAGACGGGCTCATCGAGACGACCGCGCCGTTTGCCGCCATGTAGACGCCCAGCACCTCGGAAGGGATTACCTTCAGCAGCCGCTCGCGGTAGCTATCCTGGTCGTTGATCGCCCTTGCCATGGTCGTGGTCCTCCTGTGTGGACTCTACGGGTGTTTGCTCGGGGCTCGGGGCTCGGGGCTCGGGGCGCGAATGAATTCGCTCCTACGGGCGCGTTGGCACGCCGTAGGAGCGGCTTCAGCCGCGACCGGGCTTTCGCTCGGCTTGCCGGTCACGAATGGATTCGCGCCGACGAGCAACGCCGTCGGGGTGAAAAAGGGGCGAAGGCGTGTCCGCGGCCCCACTTAACGGGCAAACTCGAGCTCCAGGCGCCGCTCCTCTGCGCAGCCTTCGCAGCGCCGCTCCAGGGAGACGATGCCGCCGTCCTTGAGGACCGCAAAGCCGACCTCCAGCACCTTGCGGGTCCCTGAGGCGGTACGCCTCTGGACCGGGTCGACCGGCAGCCAGCAGGGCTTGTTGAGCGTCTCCGTGCTGCATGGCCTCGCGCGCGACCCCTCCCGACACGGCGCGTACGCGACGATAAGGGCGAGGCGGTCCCGCGGGAGGCTGCCCTCCGGCCGGCACGCAGGGTCCGGCTCCACACCCTCCCCGGGTTGCCCTTCGGAGCGGACATAGACCAGGGCGTCGAGCGGGCTGATCCCGAGGGTGGCCTGGCGCGGCCGGTCACTGTCCGCCGGATCGAACTGGAAGCTGCACGACGAGCTGGCGGCGTCGAGGCGGAAGGGCGCGGACACCGGCTGGCCGGCGCATTTCAGGCCGCCCAGGTCGGCCTTCGGGCCGAACGGCGCGAGCAGGCTACCCAGGCCGGCGGTCCACCCCTCCTGTCCCCGGCGCGCGGCGTCCCGGTGGCTCGATCCCTTGCCGTCGCTGCGCAGCAAGCCGACGCCGATGCCCATGACGAACAGCAGGGCGATCGTCACCAGGACGACGACCACGACGACGGTCTGCCGCTGCATCGGGTGGACCTCCGGACCCGGTCACTCGCCCCGGCGGATCATGAGCCTCCTGCTCTCGAGGATTCGTTCAGACACCTGCGGGCTGAACACCCTTACCGTCTCGAGGGGAAGGACCCTGATCCCGCCCGGCATCCGTATCGTGACCTCGGTGCCGGTCAGCACCAGCTGGCCCTCCGGAGGCGTGGTGCCGACCACCTTCTCCGCGAGCTTGTCCTGGTCGCCCGTGATCCCGCTGACGACCAGCTTGCTGCCGACGAGCCTGGTCATCGCCGCCTGCACGGTCTCGCCCGCTACCCGCGGGATCTCCACCGACTGGCCGGCCACCTGCAGGCGAACCGCGCTGCCGCGCTTGGCCGGGCTGCGCGCCGGCGGGACCTGCAGGGTGACCTGCCCCGGCCTGAACTCGCGGGTGGCCGCCAATGGCTCCATGCGCTCGGCGACGAACCCCTGGGCCTCGAGCTCGCGCTTGGCGTCGTCGAAGGTCAGGCTGACGACGTTGGGCACCGGCACCGGAGGCTCTGCGGAAGGCGGGCTTGCCACTTTCAGGGCCACCTCGCTCGACTCGGCGACCTTGACGCCGGCCGCCGGACTCTGGTCGATCACGGTGCCGGCGGGCTTGTCGCGCGTCTCCTGCATCTGCGGGGCGGCCTTGAGACCGGCGTCCTGGAGCTTCTCGACCGCCTGGTCCACCTGCAGTCCGGAGACCGCCGGGACCTCCACCTTCTTGCCCGAGAGGAGGATCCAGGTGGTCACGCCCCCGCCCACCAGAAGGACCAGCACGGCGACTACGACGATCCACCACGGGAACGGGGTCGTCTCCTCCTTCTTCGCGGGTTCCTCCGCCTTGGGGGCGGCGACCTCTACGGTGACCATCGGGCCCTTGGTGAAGTCCTGGTCCTCGCGCTGGGTGGAGAAGGCGAGCAGCTGGAAGGTGTATCTGCCGGCGGCGGTGCCCGCGGGTGGCTGGGCCTTGACGGTAAACTGGGTGGTCTCACCCGCCGCCAGGTCACGCTCCGGCTTGCCTTCTATCGAGAGCCACGCCGCTACGCCGGGGTCCCCGGGGACGACCCGGACGCCGAGCGCCAGCCACGAGCCCGTGGTGTTGGTGACCGTGAAGCTGTGCTTGGCCTCGGCGCCGACGGTGCAGCTGACGCTCTGGGTCGCGGGGGTGATGGTGGCAACTTCTGCCATGGGTGTCTCTCCTTAGGGCGAAGGGGCAAATTCGATCTCGGCGGTCACATAGGCAGGCTTCTCCTGCTCGACGATCTGCTCGACCAGCGCGCGCTGCCGCAAGGCGGCGGCCGGGGCGCTGACCCGGATGTGGAACGGGCGGGGCAGTCCGTCGACGCCGGTGACGGTTTCTTCCACGCGGAATCCACTCAGGCCGGTCGCCGCCCTGAGGAAGAGCGTAAGGCCGTGGGCGGTGCCCCGCCATTGAGACAGGTAGGCCGCCGCCGCGACCAGCTCCCGCAACCGGCCGATCCCCCCCGGGAACACCCGCGCCGCCTGGTCGAGAGGTCCGGCCGCCGGCGCGCCGGGGCGCAGGTAGCGGTCCAGGTCGACCCACCCGGCCAGGAACGGGACGAACGCGTCCGGGGCCTGGTAGGCGTCGAAGGCGCGATCGACCGAGGCCAGCGCCGCCTCGGAGGGCGCGTGCAGGGCCTCCATGGCGTCGAGAATGGCACCGAGCGGACTGCCTGGCGCGAGCGTCCGCTGAAACACCACGGGGAGCAGACGCTCAATCTCGCTGCGCCTCATCCTCGCTCTCCACGGTGAGGACGTGCTCGCCCGAGCAGAAGAGCCAGGTCGCCGGCAGCGTCACCTGGTCGGAGAAGGTGCGGCCGGAGGTGGCCTGGTAACGGTCGGCACCCTGATCGTCTGTGGACCTGCGGTAGACCCCCCGGCCCCCGGCGGCCAGCACGGTCTGGGTGTCGGCGGCCGCCGCGACCGCGTCCACCGGCTCGAGCAGCCGGCGCACGTCCCGCAGCGGCAGCCCGCAGTCGAGGGCCGGTGCGCGCCACACGGGGTCGCGCGCGTCCGGGTCGAGGCGCAGCACCCCCCGGCGGGAGGAGGCCGCGATCACGCTCGTGCCGAGGAAGGCGATCGCGTTGCAGCCACCCGCTGCGTCCGGGGCCGCGGCCCAGCCGCCCTCGAAGGAGCGCCAGCCTTCCGGGCTGTCCGCGCTGCCGGTGATCCGCCAGCGCAGGCACCCCTTGCCCGGAAGGTCTCCGGGTGCCGCGACCCCTGCCCAGAGGTAGCGGTGAGGGCCCACGTGCTGCACCTCCAGCACGCGGATGAGCTCCCCCTTGAGCCCGATGGGCTGGAAGGTGCCCGGCTTGCCTCCTGCGCTCGAGAGGAACACCCCCCGCTCCTCGCGGGCGGCCACCGCGACGCTGGCTTGTCCCCACACGTCGGTCGAGACCGCGACCGCGTAGAACCCCAGGTTCTGGTCCTTGGGCTCGACCAGGACCTGCACCGGCACCGCCCCCTCGGCCCAGCGCAGCTCGTAAAGGCCGACTGCGGCTGCCAGCAGCAGTGCCGGCACGCCGTCGCGCTCGGCCCAGGCCATGTCCTCGATGCGGAAATCGGTCTGCGGCCCGGGCCGCCAATGCTCACCGCAGTCTGCGGAGAAGTGGAGGCGCGAGCCTCCGGGGTCGCCCCGCAGCCGGGTGGCCACGGCGATCAGGCCGGCCCGCCCGGGGCTGGTCGCGGCCTCCCGGGGGAACGGTCGGACCGATTCGATGTCCTCGCCCGGAAAGGTCCCGACGAGCTCCCAGCCCGCGCCGTCGTTCATGGATCGGAACAGCCGCTCGCCGGTGCCCGCGTACCAGGTCCGTGCCTGGAAGGCGTCGGCTGCCAGCGTTTGCACCCCCGTCTCGGGCGCCTGGTCCACGACCATGCGCACGTCGCGCACGCTGCGCACGCCGGGCTCGGCGCTGAGGACCTTGTAGAGGTCCCAGGCCGTCAGTGGCTGACCGTAGGGCCAGCTCGGAGACCCCGGCAACGGGCTGAATGTCTGGTTCAAGCGTATCAGGACGCGTGCCCTCACGGCCTCGAGGTCCTCCTCTCGGTAGACCAGGAGCCGTGCCCGGACGCCGACCGCCTTATAGCGCGTCCAGCTCACCACGCAGGTGGTGCCGAGTGGCTTGCGCTGGTCGAGCACCTGCTGGATCCGGTCCCGGGCGGCATCCGACTGGCGCTCGGCGAGGAGCGGCGCGGTCACCGGCCCGTTCCCGTAGGCCTCCGGGGGTACCCAGGGGACCAGCAGGACCTCGACCGTGCCGGGCTGGGCGTACGACCACTGGGCGGCCCGCGTGAAGGCGTGGGCGCGGGCGACCGCGCCGGTGGCACCCTCCGCGATGAGCTTGAAGTCGCGTGCGGTGACGGCGCGCTCGAGGGCGTGCAGCGCCTGCGGTCCACGGACGAGGGCGTTCTCCACGGTCTCCCCGGCCCGCCCCCCGGAGGCCGCGGCCGGGTTCGTCACCGCCAGTCCCGGGAAGGGGTCTTGCAGCGCGCTCAGCGTGCCGGCGGCGACGTTGCCCTCGGCACCGCCACCGCGCCGGTACCAGGCGCGGATCTGCCGGCCCGCAGGTGGGACCGCGGCCAGCGCCGCAACCGCCTCCGCCGCCCCCCGCTCGTCCACCCGGCGGACGGCCGGGGCGAAGGTGATAGTGCCGTCTACCCGGTCCGCCACATAGACGTACGGGTCCTCTACGGCCGACGCCCCGGGCCGTTCGACAACCGGACCCGGCAGCGCCGGCCGCCCGACCGTGAAGCCGGTGACCTCGCGCCAGACCCGATACACCCGGCCCTCATGCTGTAACGCCCGCGCCGCAGTGACCTCCTCCGGCGCGGACTCGACCGCCACGACCAGGTCGAGGCCATCGCCCGACGGCGCGACGATCGGTGGCCGGACCACCCTCAGGCTGAGCCCTGGCAGCCCCGATCCGGTCCCGATCAGCTCCGCCTGGACCAGCTCGCAGTGGTGGGCCGTGACCTCCGCGGTGCTGGCGCCGGACTCGATGACCACCGTCTCCGCGGTGGCGAAGACCAGCGGCGGCTGGCCCGGGCTGCCGCGGGCCGCCGCGACCCGCGTGCCCCGCGGTATCGCTAGCGCCCGCTGGGCCGGGCGGGCCAGGCTGAAGCGCAGCGTCGCCTGGGCGGCGGCCGGCGGCGCGAGGCGCACGCCGATGAGGCGCAGGAACTCGATGTAGGCCTTCTCCGGCAGCCGGTTCAGCCGGTAGATCATGACCTCGGTGAGGTGCGCGAACACCTCGACCAGGGCCATGCCCGGGTCGCCGGGCGAGAGATCGGTCCACTCGGGGCAGGAGCGACGGATGACGGCCCGCGCCTCGGCGAGCAGCTGATCGAAGTCGCGGTCGTCGAGACTGGGGGGGCGAAGTGGCATCAGACCTCCGCCTCAGACAGGTACAGGGGGAACAGCAGGCGCTCGGTGCGCGCGCTGGCGCGTAGCCGGTACTCGAGCAGGATGTCCATGCGCGCGGGGTCCTCGGCGCTGCGTCCAGCGTCGAGGCGCAGGATCTCGACGCGCGGCTCCCAGCGATCGAGGGCCTGGCGCACATAGTGCATCGCGAGGCCCGCGGTCGTGTCGTCGTTGGGGGAGAACACCAGCCTGGACAGGTGGCAGCCGTAGTCGGGGCGCATCACCCGCTCCCCCGGCCGGGTGGTGAGCAGCAGGAGGATCGCCTGGCGGACCGAGAGGTGGCCGTCGACCGTCTCGATCCGGCCGCGGTTCGAGACCTGAAGGCCCGGCTGCTTCACCCCCGCGTCGAGGTCGGGGTGGGCGAATCGCCACGCACGGTAGCGGGGAAGCGGCATCAGCGCTCCGCTACCAGGGTCTGTCCTGGGCTGCGGACCTTGTACTCGACGGTGCCCGGGGGGGTCCCGTCGGTGAGCCCCGTCACCGTGTCGAGGCAGACCCGCCGCCCCGCGATGCGCAGCAGCCCCGAGTAGCCTACGCGCACGGCGAGGGTCGTCGCGCAGGGCTTGATGGTCGGTCCGACGTTGGGGCAGCCGCCGATGGGCCTCGCCTCGGGGTCTTTCTCCACCAGCACCCGGCGTCCGCCCGCCCTCACCAGCCCCTGGGTCGCGGCGATGCCGACGACCCCGAGCTCGTGGGCGCACACCAGCACCGCGTCTTCGGTCAGCAATCGCATCAGGCCCTCTCGAAGTCGATCCGTGCGCCCCGGATCGTCACGGTCTTTCCGGGCGCCTCGATCTCCATGTCCGTGGCCGCATGCAGCCGCAGCCCCTTGCCGGCGAGCTCGAGGAAGCTGCCATCGCTGGCCTGCAGGCGAGCCCGGCCCGGGGAGAGCTCGAGACGGTCCCCGTGGCAGTTCTCGACGCGCACCCGCTCGGCGCCGTCGTCGAGCTGCACGCGCTGGCCGCCGGGGGTCACCAGCGTGAAGCGGCGGACCCGCCCGCCCTCGACGCCCGTGTCGGGTGGCGTCTCCGTCCCATACAGGCCGCCGACCACAACCCCCTGGGCGGCCTGGGGCCCGGCCAGACCGACCAGCACGCGGTCATCGACCTCCGGCAGGCTGATGAGCCCCTTCCCCGGGCCGGCCGCGGGAGTGACCACCTGGAGCCAGTCGCTCTCGAGGTCGCCCAGGGCAGGAAGGCTCACCCGCACCCGCCCGAGCCCATCGGGGTCGTCCACTGCGGTGACCACGCCCACGGTGAAGGCCGACACCGAGGGTCTGGCCCGCGGCAGCGGTGGGCTGGTGTCGATCTCGCAGAGGTAGCCCCTTTGGCGCTCTATGGTGTGGGTGACCGCCGTCAGCACGTACCGGCCCCGGAGCGCGCCGACCACGCCGGCGACGTCGATCGGTGTGCCGGGCCGCAGGTCGGGGTTGCCCTCGGCGGTCCCGGAGAGCGTGGCCTCCCCGGCCGCGCGGCGGTCGAGCTCGGCCTGGGCCAGCGCCGCCGCCTGGTCGTCGGACTGCAGCGCCTCGTTGGTGATCGCGCGCGCCCCGTTCCCGCCAACCCGCTGCGGCTCGACGGTTGCCTGCACCTGGCGCCCGCTGCGGGGACTGTGGGCCTCGCCCCGGCGCGGGCTGGCGAGCCAGGGGTCCCAACCCAGCGCGTCCACAGCCCGACACGCCGGCTCCGCGCTGACCTCCAGGCGTGCCTCGATCAGACCGTCGCCGAGGGCCAGCGGGACCGGCGTGCCGGTCCCCTCGAGCGTCAGGAGGACGACGGTGTCGCCGCGCAGGGTGAAGTAGAGCCCGGACCGCTCGGCCAGCTCCGCGACCAGGTCGAAGTCACTCTGCCGGTGCTGGAGCAGGGCCTCCCAGCGGGGCCCGGTGGCGCTTGCCTCGACCCGCAGGCCGAGGTCGGCGACGACCTCGCCGATCAGCTCAGCCGTGCTCAGGTGGCTGTGACGGCGCAGCGGCTGGCGCTTTCTCAGCCGGTGGAGCAGATCCTGGGCACGCAGGCGCACGGTGAGGCCGACGCTCGGCCCGTGCTCCACGGTCGAGACCGTGACCTCGCCGACGAAGAGCGCGTCGGCGCGACCCTCGAGCCCAAGCCGCAGGCCCGCGCCGGCGAGACCAGGGGCGCGCTCGGCGAGGGCCGCCGGCGGGTCGTAAAAGCTGAGCTCGCAGAGGGCCGGGAGGGATAGCCGTTGCTGGACGCGGGCCTCCCCGAGCGAGCGCGCCTCCTCGGGCGAGAGGGCCGCGCCGTCCAGCTCGGCCACCAGCCGCGGGAGGTGCGCGAGGGCCTTCACGGGCCGACTCCGAGGGCCGAGAGGGGGGGCACGAGCAGGCCCTCCCCGGACGCGAGGTGCAGCGGGTCGGTCAGGCCGTTGAAGCTGGCCAGCAATCGCCACAGCGCCGGGTCGCCGTAGTAATGGTAGGCGAGCTGGTCGAGTCGCTCGTCACAGCCGCCCTCGCCCGAGGTACCCGCCAGGTCGTGGGCGTCGGCCTGCTCGGTCGCCTGCAAGGTCACCTCCGCGGATAGCCCCTCCTCGATGGCACCGAGCAGGGCGTCGCGGTCGGGCGGGGGCGATGGCAGGGCTGGCTCGGCCACCCGGCGCAGGCGCATGCGCAGCCACGAGCGCGTCGGGATCCCGCCCGGCGTGAACTGCTCGAGCCGCTCGGCCACCGCGGTCACGATCCCCGGGATGTTCCAGCCCTTGCCCCACACCAGCCGGACGAGCGGCGGCCGGCCGTAGGTGGCGCTCCAGCGCGTATTCTCCGCCAGGTCCCACAGGGGTCCGGTGAGGTCCCGCACGTCCTCGCTAGTGACCGTGGAGCCCGCAAGGGAGACATCGAACAGGAGGTCGAGCTCGAGCTCGGTGCTGCCGCCGCCGGTGAGCAGGAGGGGGTCGTCGGCGAGCTCGGCGCCGGCGATCAGCCCGCCGGCCGAGCGCCGGTCGGTGACCCCTGCCAGCCGGCGTAGCACGAGGCTCTCGGGGTTGAGGAGACAGCGGTACTGCTCACCGGTCTCCTCCAGCAGGAACGCTACGCGCTCCACGGCTCACCTCGCTGCTCGGCGTCGAGGCGCGCCGCCCGCTCCTCGAGGTGCTCCCACGGCCTCGGCACGCCTCGGCGGTCGGGCTGCTCCGGCAGGGTAGGCCAGCGGCCCATGCCCGGCCCCTCCGCGCCTTCGGTCCGCTCTGGGCGCAGCGTCGGCCAGCGGCTTTGTCCACGAGAAACCGCCGGGTCGGCGCGCTCCTCGGGCAGCATGGGCCGGCGGCCCCGCGCGCTGAGGGGGACACGAGCGTCGTCGGCCGGACCACGCCGGTTGAGGGCGGGGTGCGCCGCGAACGACGCGAAGGCCCCGGGCGTTGCCGACGGACTACCCTGCATCGGGGTTGGAGCCCCTGCAAAGACCCGAGGGTAGTCTGGGCCGACCCCTCCCGGCCGAGTCCCGGCACCGCCCCTTGCCCGGGCGGAAGGCGCCGCGGCATCCAGGCCTGACTGGCCGGAGCGGGCAGGGGCGGGTGGAGTCCTCGTCGCTACCCGCCTGCCGCCCTCGGTGGGCGGCCCCGCAGGCAGGGACCGGGCCCCGGGGTTCGGGCCGGCGGCCGCTGACCGCGTCTGCGCGGAGGGCGCCGTGAGGGTCGTGGTGGCGCCGTTCGCGGCGGGCCGGGTCGGGTGTGTCGGCCACTGCGGGCCCGGCTCGTGGGAACCCTTCAACACGCGAGCGGCGGGCAGGCCCTCGGGAATCCTCGCCGGGCATTGCGCCGGGGTACCGGCCGCTGGCGTGGCGGGCCAGGGCGGACCCGACTCAGGCGCGGCCCCCGCAGCCAGGCTGGGATGGGCGGTCGCAGCCGGTGCGTTACCCGGGGCGCGGCGTGCGGTCTCTGACTTACGGGCAGGGGTATCCGCGCCAGGGGTCACCGCCGTGCGGGACGGGGGGCCTGGGGTGCCTGCCGGGCGGGCCGGATCGACCGCGCGCACGGGGACCGGCACGTCGGGCCGCGACGGGCGGACCGGCTGACGTGCCGGGACGCCCAGCGCTGGTGCGGTCGGCTGGTGCGACGCCCGGCCGCTGCCGCACGCCGCGAGGGCCTGCGGCGGCCCCGCAGGTAGGGGGGGCGGGCGGGGCGAGTCCACCTCTGCGCGTGAGCTCTCCCCTGGCGCTGCGGGGCCGATGCGCCTCCGGTCGGCACCCCTCGGGGCCTCGCGGAGACGTGGGGCGGCACTCGAAACTGTGCGCCGGTCCGGCGGGGCACGGCGGTGTGCCGGGGACTCCTGCGAGGAAAAGGTGCGTCGGGCCGGGGGGGGAGCCCCCACGGATGGCCGCGCCCCCACGGGTTCTTTCCGTGCCCCGGGCGCGCTCAGCGCCGGTGCCCCGGCCGCGGGCGCCACGTCGTTCGAGGCGCCGGGCCTCGAATCGCACCGTAGCCGTGCGCCGCGACCGAGCCGGTCAGGGGCCTCGCCGGCGGCCGCGCTTGCCCCCACAAGCTCGCCCGTCTCGGTCGCTGGATGGGCGCGGATGAGGAGCTGGGGGGCGTGCGCGCGCACCAGCCGCAGCCAGTGCTCGGGCGGTCCCCCAGCCCCGGTCTCGTCGATGCCGTCCGTCACGCCTCCCGTCGGGGGGGGCTCGACCACATGGCCCCGGGTCTCGGGGCGAGGGCCGGGGCCGAGGTCCGCCGCCCCTAGCCGCCGGGCGAGCGTGTCCGCCCACCTTGCCCAGGCCGCAAGGAGTCGGGCGAGCCGTCTGCGCATGGGCCACGCGGCTTCCACTACGCCCGATTGAGCTCGTCGGCGACCAGCGTCATGGTCTCGATCGCGGCGGTGGCGGCCGTCGCGTCGAGGTGGGCGGCGCGCCACTCGGTGAGCCACGTGCGGAACAGATTCCAGCGGCTCACCTCGGCGACGCCGTCGGTCCCAAGCAGGATGATCGAGACGTCGCGCCGGGTGACATTGCCCTGGAGGGCCTCGTTGAACCAGTCCCACAGCGAGTTGGTCCGGCTCAGGCCGTAGCGCAGGGTGACCTCGTTGACCTTCGCCCACCCCGGGAGCCGGCGCACCCACGGCGCGTCGCCGCCTGCCCGGTAGTCGATGGCCTCGACCTTGACGCCGAGTCCGCTGACCTCGGTGAAGTACGCCGCGGTGACGCCCTGGATGTCCAGCTTGAAGCGATACGCTCGGAAAATGTCTTCGTCAGGCATGGAAGGACTCCTCTCTCGCCCTGCGCGGCCGCGCTCAGGCGGCGGTCTCGACTTCGGACCCGCCGGACCACTGGCCGATCCGGAAGATGATGAACTCGGCGGGCTTCACCGGTGCGATGCCCACCTCGATTACGAGCCGCCCCGCGTCGACGACCTCGGGGGGGTTGGTCTCGGCGTCGCACTTGACAAAGAAGGCCTGGGCGGGCGTCGCGCCCACCAGGGCCCCGTCCCGCCAGAGCAGGGTGAGGAAGGCACTGACGTCGCGGGTCACGGCCTGCCAGAGGCTAAAGTCGTTTGGCTCGAACACGGTCCAGCGGGTGCCGCGTGCGATCGATTCCTCGATCACGTTGAAGAGGCGCCGCACGTTGACGTAGCGCCACTCGCTCGCCTCCTCCGCTAGGGTCCGCGCGCCCCAGACGCGGATCCCGGCATCGGGGAAGAAGCGGATGCAGTTCACCCCCGCGCTGTTAAGCTCGCCCTGCTCGGCACGGGTGACGCGGTAGCTCAGCCCCACCGCGCCTCGTACCACCTCGTTGGCAGGGGCCTTGTGCACCCCGCGGGTCGCGTCGGTGCGGGCGTAGATGCCGGCGATGTGGCCCGAGGGCGGCACACCCTTGGGGTCCGCACTGGGGTCGAGCGGGTCGCGGGCGACGATCCAGGGGAAGTAGAGGGCGCCGAACCCCCGGTCGGAGTTCCGCGGCCGAATTCCCTTGCCCTCGGCCTTCTTCGGCTCGTCGCCTGGCGCTCCGCCCGGGGCGGACGCCGTTCCGACCTTCTTCAAGGTATCGACGTTCTCCACCTCGGGCGGGGCGTCGAGGATCGCGACCCGGTCCCCGAGGCCCTCGCAGTGCGAGAGCAGGGCCTCGTAGTCGGCGATGCCGGTATAGCCGGGGGCGGCGACGATGGCGACCTCGTCGATCGCCTCCAGGGCGTAGAGCCCCGTGCGCTTGCGTGGGTCGCCCGCGATCGCGCCACCCTTGCCGACGTTGAGCACGTAGCAGCGCGACCCGCCATTCAGGAAGAACCCGAAGACGGCCTGGGCGAGCGGGGTGCTCGAGGTCCCCTCCGGGGCGAACTCGCGCACAAACTGGGACCAGCTGTTGCACGCGAATGGCTGGCTCAAGTGGGCGGCGGCATCGGGCGCGACCCCCACTAGCGCCGCGGTGCTGGCGCCGGCCGCGCTGATCGGGCGCGTGCCCATCGAGACCTCTTCGACATACACACCGGGTGTCTGGTAGGAAGTCGGCATGTCGGACCTCACGTTACCTCGAAATGGATGACCACCGGCTCGCCGTCAGCAGGCTCACGCTCGACGGTGACCGCCTTCTCCACGCCCTTGGCCCGGATCGTCACCTGCCGGCGCGCAGGCTCTGCCGGCACCGCCGGGAACCGGAAGTACCCACGCAGGTCCGTGTGCGTCACCAGGCGCAGCGCCGGGATCTCGACCTCGGCCGCCGCGAGCGGCAGGTCCCCGGGGCCGAGCAGGCGCCCGCTGAAGGCCGCGGTCCGGGTGTGGCGGATCTCGACCGGGTGTGTCACCCGGCCGACGCGCGGCGCCGGGCGCTCGAGCCGCACCGGCACGCGCAGCATGAAGCACGGCCGCGGCGTCGATCCGAACGCCGTCCAGAGCTCCGCCGCAGGGGCGCCGAGCTCCACCTCGAACTCGGGGTGCTCCATCGCCGCGAAGACCAGCGCGCCGAGCGCCCGGTGGGCAACCTCGACATCTCCCGCCGAGACCGAGACGAGGTAGCGCAGCGTGAGCTGCAGCGACGGGCGACGGCCCGCGGTCGCAGGGGGGGCGGGCAGGAGGTCGATGAGGAACAGCGAAACCGCAGGCCCTGCCCCGGCGTCGCCGGGCGGCGCCAGGCGGATCTCGGTTGTGGGTGCCACGGCCTCCAGGACCGAGGCCCCCCACTCCCTGAGGCGGTTGTCGACCTCTTCGATCAACGCGCTCCGCCTCCGTCGTGAAACCAGCGTAAGGTGACTGGCCGCCGCGAGGGCTGTTACGCCGGGGGCTGCCGAAAGGCCTGGTCCAGCCCGTCAGCCCACGCCCCGAGGCCTAACCTGCCCGAGCTCCCATCGCATTTCCCGACCGCAGCGATAGAGAACTAAAGTAGACCCTTGCGGATGGGGATTCAACTAAAATGTGACATCGGACTCTGGACGAGAGCTCAGGCCTGCCGGTGCTGGCGACGGTGGGCGCGCTGACGGTCGCTGGCGGTGAGCTATTCACCGCCGGTGCTCGGCCGCGGGCGTACCCCGCGGGTCGGGTGGCGGGTATCAGTTCCCCATGGCGCGTAGCGCCTCCCGCGACGGATGAAACCTCTGGGGGAGGCGCGCCCCGCGCCGGGTGCTATCGCGGCGAGGGCGCCGCTCCCAGGGTTGGCTTCATCCTAGAGGCGGCGGAGGGTGTCGCCTGGGGTGCTGGTGCCGGTGTCCCCGCTAGCTGCACTGGCGCGGGAGTGGGGCTGACGGCTCAGGTGGGCCTGGCGTACCTCCGCAGCCTGGACCTGATGGTCGGCAAGGGCTGAGCGATGACCAGGCGGATCCCGCTCGAACAGGACACCGTAGGCGATGCGCGGACTCATGGCCGTCCCTCCTGACTTTCGGGGTCTGCAAGTACCCCCGCGAAGGGCCCTTGTGGGGCACACGGGAGGACGCCGCACCCGGTGCCCCCTGCCAGAGAGGATAGCGGCGCGTACGGGCGCCAGCGAAGTGACCGCAGCGTGTTCTGCGACGGGTTCCACAGCCGCTCGGCCGGGGCGCGACCGCCGGGCTGCCGCTGGGTTTCGGTGGGTGCCCGCTCCCGTATAATGCGCCGGGGGAGGGCCAGTGGTCCCGACCCGGGCGCGAAAGTGGCGGAACTGGTAGACGCGCTGGATTTAGGTTCCAGTGGGGAAACCCGTGAGAGTTCGAGTCTCTCCTTTCGCACCAGCGCCCGGCCCGGCCCGCCAGTGGGCAGCGCACTGCCGCGCCGGCGTTCCGTCAATAACCATCCCGCCCCTGGGTTGAAGCGACAGGGGGCCGAACCCAAGCTCACCCGGCAGGAGGGATGGCCGCCGGTCACACAGCCCGCGACGAACGTCTTGAGGTAGGGTGATGCAGGTCACAGTGGAAGCGACGGGTGGTCTCGAACGGCAGATTCGGGTGCAGGTGCCTGAGGAGCGGATCGCGTCCGAGGTAGAGACGCGACTCAGGTCCCTCGGCCGGACGGCGCGGGTGCATGGCTTCCGGCCGGGCAAGGTCCCGATGCGCGTCATTGAGCGCAATTATGGGCGCCGGGTGCGGGAGGAGGTGGTCTCGGAGGTCCTGCGCTCGAGCTTTGCCGATGCCGTGGCGCAGCAGGCGCTTGCGCCGGTGGGCGGGCCGACCATCCGCGAGCTTGCCGCCGAGCCTGGCCAGGGTTTGGCCTACACGGCCGTGTTCGAGGTCTACCCCGAGGTCAAGGTGCCGGAGGTCGCCGCGCTCAAGGTGAGTCGGCTGACTGCCGAGGTTACGGAGCAGGACGTCGACGCGATGCTCATGACCTTGCGGCGCCAGCGGCGCGAGTGGCGGCCCGTCGAGCGCGTTGCGGCGCTAGGGGACAGGGTGGTCGTCGACTACGACGCCCTCGCCGACGGCCAGCCGCTGCCCGGCGTCGCCGGGCACGAGGTCCGCGTTGAGCTCGGGTCGAAGCACCTGGTCGAGGGCCTCGAGGAGCGGCTCGTGGGGGTCGGCGCGGGCGAGGAGCCTGAAGTGGTCATCGACTTCCCCGCTGACCATCCCCACGCCGAGGTCGCCGGCAAGAGCGTCACGTTCCAGGTTCGCGTGCACGCCGTGGAGGAGCCCAACCTGCCCGAGGTCGACGAGGCCTTCCTGGCTGGCTTCGGCGTGCGCGAGGGTGGCGAGCAAGCCCTGCGCCGGGAGGTGCGCGAGAACATGGAGCGGGAGCTTAGGGAGACCTTGCAGACGCGCCTCAAGACCGAGGTCATGGACGCATTGCTCGCCGCCACCCCGGTCGACGTGCCCAAGGGCCTGGTCGACTCCGAGGCCGAGCGGCTGCGCCGTCAGACCCGCGAAAGCCTCTCTCAGGACCGGACCGTCTCCGCCTCCCTGCAGCTACCCCTGAACCTCTTTACCGACCAGGCCCGGCGGCGGGTCGCGCTCGGGCTGATCCTGGGCGAGATCGTACGTTCCAGCGGCATTCGGGTCGATCCGGCGCGGGTTCGGAGCCGGGTCGAGACCATCGCCTCGACCTATCAGGAACCGACCGAGGTAGTGCGATGGTACTATGCGGACAAGCAGCGGCTCGCCGATATCGAGAACGTCGTTCTGGAGGACCAGGCGATGGATTGGGTGCTGGAGCGGGCGAGCGTTGCCGAGGTGAGGACGACGTTTGACGCCGTCATGAAACCTGGGCAGACTCCGGAAGGAGGCTAAGCAGGCATGTTCCACGGGGGCAGCCGGTCCGGGGCGCTAGAGGAGCGGGCTTTGAACCTCGTTCCCATCGTTGTCGAGCAGTCGGCGCGGGGAGAGCGGGCATACGATATCTACTCCCGCCTCTTGAAGGAGCGGGTGGTGTTTTTGGTCGGCCCGGTTGAGGACCACGTGGCCAACCTGATCGTTGCCCAGCTGCTATTCCTAGAGTCCGAGAATCCGGACAAGGACATTCACCTCTACATCAACTCGCCAGGCGGGCTGGTCAGCGCGGGGCTCGCAATCTACGACACCATGCAGTTCATCAAGCCTGACGTGAGCACCATGTGCGTTGGGCAGGCCGCGAGCATGGGCGCGCTCCTGCTGGCCGGGGGCGCCAAGGGCAAGCGCTTCGCCCTGCCGCACTCGCGCGTCATGATCCACCAGCCGCTTGGCGGCTTCCAGGGCCAGGCCAGTGATATCGACATCCACGCACGCGAGATCCTCAAGACCCGGGAGCACCTGAACGAGATCCTGGCTCGCCACACCGGGCAGCCCATCGAGCGCATCCGGCAGGACACGGATCGCGATTACTTCATGGGAGGTGAGGAAGCGGTGGGCTACGGCGTGATCGATAGCGTGCTGACGAAGCGGTGAGGGCGGCGGGGTCCGCTGAGCGTGAGGAAGGTTGATGCGCGGGCGCGTCCTGCCAGCGAGGGTCGGCGATGAGCAGCGATAAGCAAGGCAGGGGCGGAGACAGCGACCGGCTGCTCTACTGTTCCTTTTGCGGAAAGAGCCAGCACGAGGTTCGCAAGCTCATCGCCGGTCCATCGGTCTTCATTTGCGACGAGTGCGTGGAGCTCTGCAACGATATCATCCGGGAGGAGATCCA
>Ga0316622_100001307_pt1 | contig 16060 bp, 16 predicted proteins | sample OWC_Aug_OW2_C1_D_FD_207646 | JGI IMG/M metagenome (GOLD analysis project Ga0316622, IMG submission 207646) | Wetland soil microbial communities from Old Woman Creek delta, Ohio, United States - OWC_Aug_OW2_C1_D5_C | ecosystem: Environmental > Terrestrial > Soil > Wetlands | place: USA: Ohio... | reverse complement strand
ACCTCCGTGATCAGGATGCGCTCCTCGCGGCGACCCTCGCGCGGGGTCCCTACGTGCTAAGCTACGGTTTCCTGTACGGGGGCATCGAGCGGGCCGGGACCGCGTGTCTGCTGCATCCGCTGGCGGCGGCGCTCCGCAGCCAGCCAGGGACGGCGGACCCCCGATCCTCCTTAGAACGCCCCTCCGGCGTGGTCTGCAATCTGCGGCCGTTGACCCAAGCCGCGGGCATGTCGGGCTTCTTCAATGCCGTCCCCGATCCCGACGGGCGGCTCCGCCGGACCCCCTTTGTCCTTCAGTATCAGGACACGCTCTACCCCAGCCTCGCCCTGGCCACCTTCCTCCGGGCACGCGGCCTGCGCCAGGTCATGGTTACCCTGAATGCGGAGGGGATCGAATCGCTCCAGGTTGCGGGCCGCACGGTGCCCTTGGACCCCAAGGGCAACCTCCTCCTCAACTACCGGGGCCCGCGGCGCACGTTCCCGTACCTCTCGGCGGCGGACGTCCTGCTGGGGCGGGTGTCGCCGGAGGTCGTGCGGGGGAAGATTGTCTTGGTCGGCACCTCGGCGATCGGGCTCCATGAGCTGCGGGCCACCCCCATCGACGCGGCGGTCCCTGGGGTCGAGATCCACGCCACGGCGCTCGACAACCTGCTCCAGGGCGACTTCCTGCAGGTCCCGCGGCACGCTCGGGGCCTCGAACTGGGCGTGGTGCTCCTCGCCGGGCTGGCGGCCAGTCTCCTACTGGCCGGGACAGGTGCGCTCTTCAGCCTGGCGGTGCTGGCCGCCGGCAGCGTGAGCGCGTGGGCGAGTTGCCAGTGGGTGCTGGTCCACCAGGGCGTGGTCGTGTCGCCGGTGCCGCTCTGGCTGGTGCTGGCCGTGGAGTTCGCCGGCCTGTCGCTAGCCAAATTCTGGCGGGCCGAGCGCCACGCGCGCCAGCGCACTCGGGAGCTCCTGCTGACCCAGGATGCGGCGATCCAAAGCCTGGCCGCTCTGGGGGAGGTGCGGGATACGGAGACCGGGGACCATCTCGTGCGCACGCAGCACTACGCCGCCGCCCTGGCTCGCCATCTCTCCCGCCATCCCAAGTTCCACACCCAGCTTGACGAGGCGACCATCGAGGCCCTCCACAAGATGGCGCCGCTCCACGACGTGGGGAAAATCGGGATTCGGGACGCCATCCTCCTTAAGCCGGGGCGCCTGACGGCAGAGGAGTTCGAGGCGATGAAGCAGCACACGGTGATTGCCCATCGGATCTTTCACCAGGCTGCCGAGCGGCTGGGGTCCAACTCGTTCCTCCGCATCGCCGATCAGGTGGCCCACTCCCACCATGAGCGGTGGGACGGCACCGGCTATCCCGCCGGGCTGCAGGGCGAGGCCATTCCGCTCGCCGGCCGGATCATGGCGGTGGTCGATGTCTATGATGCCTTGACGAGCCGCCGGGCGTACAAGCCCCCCATGACGCACGCGGAGGCGGTCGCCACGATCGCGGCAGGCCGCGGGTCCCACTTCGACCCCGATCTCACCGACGCGTTTGTCCAGATCGAGTCCGAGTTCCAGCGCATCCGGTTCGCGTGCGCCGAGCCGGATCAGGCCGCCGCCGTGGCAGAACAGGTTCCCCGTCCCGTCGGGGCGCTGTGATGGCAACCTGGTGGAATGGGAGCCGTAACGTGGGATTGCACTGAGCCGGAGGCAGCGGTCTCCATGGCCGCCAATCTTCCCCGACCAGCCCTGCGATGGTGCACGTGCGTCCTCGTAGGGGCGAGGACTCGCGCGGCACCCCGTAGGCTCCCGTTGGCTGTATGCGCCGTTTCCAGCGTCGTCCCCGCGTAGGATTGCCGTAGGCCCGTCCTATCCTACGTCAACCCTGGACCAATTTCCGGGGGGCAGGTCAGGGCCAGAGTAGGTCTCCGGCATACTTACGTGGTGTCCCTGGCGGGAGCCACGCGAGCTGCTTGGCGCAGTCCCGCTTTCTACGCACGGATAGGTTCTTCGCCCGCCCGCACTCGTGGCAAGCTTATGCTTACAAACTGCACTTTCGGCAAGATTATGCTTTAATGCGGCTACCGGGGCTGAAATGCCTTGTGCGGGAAATCAAGGCGTTGCGAGGTCTCTCGCGGCAAGGTTATGGTTTAAATCCGGCGAGGATATGGTCTAAGTTACACTCAGCCGTTCATTCGGCCACCCAAACGCGAACCGTTCCCGATTGCAGCGCAATGCCTGGCGACCACGCGAACAGTACCACAGCGCGCACGACGTGACAAACCCCGATCGCCGACCGCGTTTGGCTTGAAGGGTGCCGGACGTGCGTGCTATGCTCCCGCCGTTCTGCATTTCACGCGGAGGTGACGACCATGGCGCTGTGCACGGAGTGCGAGGCCGAGATCGTTCTGGAAGACACGACCGAGGTGGGAGAGATCATCCAGTGCCCGGACTGCGGCATGGATCTCGAAGTCATCAGCGTCGACCCGCCGGAGGTCGCACCCGCTCCGGAGGAAGAGGAGGACTGGGGCGAATGAAGATCGGCGTCCTCTGCTCGCTCGTCCGCAAGGAAGAAAAGCTCTTGTTCGACGCCTTCCGGTCACGAGGGCTCGAGTTCATCCGCATCGACGACCGGGAACTGATCCTGGATCTCCACCAGCGGCAGTGGGACTTGGATGTCATTCTGGAGCGATGCATCAACCACTCCCGCGCCCTCCACACCCTGCGGTATTTTGCCGATTGCGGCGTGAAGACGGTCAACACGTACGAGGTGGCCAACACCTGCGGCGACAAACTGCTCACCACCCTCGCGCTCATCCGCGACAAGATCCCCACCCCGCCGGTTCTCGTCGCCCACACCCCGGAATCCGCGCTGCAGGCGATTGAACGCCTCGGATACCCCGTCGTCCTGAAACCGGCGGTCGGATCCTGGGGGCGCCTGCTCTCCAAGGTGAACGATCGCGAGGCCGCCGAAGCCATCCTGGAGCACAAGGAGACGCTGGGTTCCTACCACCACAGCATCTTCTACATTCAGAAATACGTGGAGAAGCACGGGCGCGACATCCGCTCGTTCGTCGTCGGCGACGAAACCATTTGCGCCATCTATCGCACGTCGCCCCACTGGATCACCAACACCGCACGCGGCGGCGTGGCAACGAACTGCCCGGTGACGCGCGAAGTGAACGAGATCTCCGTGCGGGCGGCCAAGGCCGTCGGCGGCGGCGTGGTCGCCATCGACCTCTTCGAAACGCCGGACGGACTCATGGTGAACGAGGTCAACTACACCATGGAGTTCCGGAACAGCATCGACACCACCGGCGTGGACATTCCGGCCAAGGTCGTCGACTACGTGACACACGTGGCGAGAGGGTAAGACCGAGGTTCGGCAGTTCGCCCGTTCGATGGTTCGGCAGTTCTCGGAGCACGCGGACGGCCGTATCGTCGAGCAACGGATCTGCTGAACCGCCGGACCGTCGAACGGTCGCACTGTCGAACTCTACTGGAGGCATATTTCGTGATCTCTGTCGGTGTCGTCGGCGCATCGGGTTACACGGGCGGAGAAGTGCTCCGGATCCTCCTCCGCCACCCGCAGGTCCAGATCGCCCAGGCCACGTCGGAGTCCAACGCCGGCCATTACGTCTACGCCGTGCATCCCAATCTCCGCAAACAGACGCCCCTCAAGTTCACCACGATCGGGGATCTCAAGCCCTGCGACGTTCTCTTCCTCTGTCTCCCGCACGGAAGTGCGATGCGGCGCATCGACCACCTGGAACCCATCGCCAAGACCATCATCGATCTCAGCGCCGATTTCCGGTTGCGGCGCCCCGACGATTATCCGACCTGGTACGGACACCCGCACGACGCACCGCAGTACCTGGGGCGCTTCGTGTACGGGATCCCCGAGTTGCACCGCAAGGCCATCGTCTCGGCGCGATTCGTCACGGGCGCTGGCTGCCTGGCCACGGCGTCCATCCTCGGGCTGATGCCGCTGTTCAAGCACGACGTTCTGGCCAAACCCGAGGCCGTCATCGAGGCAAAGGTGGGCTCCTCTGCCGCGGGCGACACGCCGCAACTCTCCACTCACCACCCCGAACGAAGCGGGTCGGTCCGCTCGTTCCAACCGACCGGGCACCGGCATACGGCCGAGATCGTGCAGGAGTTGACCTTCGCCCGCGCCCCGGTGGTCCATTTCAGCGCCACCGCGATCGAGGCCGTGCGGGGCATCCTGGCCACCTGCCACGTGTTCCTCAAGGACGGCGTCGAGGAAAAGGATGTCTGGAAAGTCTACCGCGCCGAATACGGCGACGAGCCGTTCATCCGGATCGTCAAGGAGCGCCAGGGAATCTACCGGTATCCGGAGCCGAAGATCCTGGCCGGCAGCAACTTTTGCGACGTCGGCTTCGAGAAGGATCCGCGCGGGAACCGATTGGTCGTCATGGCGGCGCTGGACAACTTGGTCAAGGGCGCCGCGGGGAACGGCGTGCAGGCCATGAACGTGGCGTGCGGCCTCCCCGAGACCGCGGGACTGGAGTTTCCCGGACTGCACCCCGTATAGTTCAACTGATAGAAGGCGAGGTATATGCGCTTCAACGAGCTCGTCCGGCTCCCTGAGCGAAATGACTTTCGTCTCATCCGGGAAAAGGGTTCCATCCGTTATTACGGAAGACCCGGCCTGGACAGGATTCTTCGGGTTGACTATCATGGCGCCAAGGAGGTCCCCACAGGAACGTGTCGGGCCATCCTGAAAGCGGCTGGTCTGCGCGAGAAGGGAGCGCCAATGATTGACTTGAGGTACTCTCTCGTGATCGAAGCCACCGAGGATCCGGTGTTCTTTGGTTTTTACTCGCCAGATTTGCCTGGATTCAGTGGTGTTGGTCACTCCGTGGAAGATTGTCTCTACCAAGCCAAGTGGGCAATGGAAGAGCACGTATCCGTTCTGCGGCAGGAAGGTTTTCCGGTCCCGACTCCGAATCCTAACCCCACCGTGCTGGTTCAGAACGATCCGCGTGCCCTGAGTTCGGCCGCGGCGGACTGAACGCTTCCTCGTCTCGGAAGGACCTCATGCTTGTCGTCAAGATCGGCGGCGGATCGGGCATTCAGATCGGGCCCACGGTGGAGGATGCGGCGGATCGCATCCGCGACGGGGGCAAGATTGTTCTCGTGCACGGCGCGTCGGGAGAGACCAACCTCCTGGCCGAGCGGCTGGGTAAACCTCCTCGCTTCGTAACCTCCGTCTCGGGCCTGGAAAGCCGGTACACCGACCGCGAGACCCTCGAGATTTTCGAGATGGCGTATTGCGGCAAGGGCAACAAGGCGCTCGTGGAGGCGTTCCAATCGCGGGGCGTCAACGCCGTAGGGCTGTCGGGCCTGGACGGACGGATCTTCGAGGGCAAGCGCAAAGACACCATCACCATCCTCGAAGGCGGAAAGCGAAAGGTGCTGCGCGGGGACTACACCGGAAAAATCGAACGCGTGAACCTCGGCCTGGTGAGTCTCCTCCTCGACCACGGCTATGTGCCGGTGCTCTGCCCGCCTGCCGCCAGCTACGAGGGCGAGGCGGTCAATGTGGATGGAGATACCGCGGCGGCCATGCTCGCGGCCGCGTTGAAGGCCGAGGAGTTTCTCATGCTGTCGAATGTGCCGGGCTTGCTCCGGGACGTCGCCGATGCCGCATCCCTGGTCACCCGGATCCCCGCCAGGGCGGTCGAGGAATTCATGCCGCTGGCACAGGGCCGGATGAAGCGAAAGCTCATGGCGGCAACCATCGCGCTGGAGGGCGGCGTGAAGCGCGTCATCCTGGCGTCCGCCAATGTGGCCCGGCCGGTGACGGCCGCCCTGGAGGGACGCGGGACGGTAATATCGTAAGAAACGATTGCAGATTGTCGATTGACGATTGCAGATTGACGATTGCTGGGACGGGGTCGGGGAGAAGGACGCACACCATGAACCATCGGCAGATCGAAGATCAATGCTCTGTCGGCGTGTATCAGAAGCGCGACCTCGTCATCGTGCGCGGCGAGGGCGCCTTGGTCTGGGACGAGGCCGGGCGGGAGTACGTGGACTGCGTGGCGGGCATCGGCGTGGCGAACGTCGGGCACTGCCACCCGGCCGTGGTGGCGGCCGTCCAGGCCCAGGCGGCCCGTCTCATCACGTGCAACGAGCTGTTCTACAACGACGCCAGGGCCCAGTGCCTGGAGCGCCTGGACCGGATCACGCCGGAGGGGATCAACCGATTCTTCCTCTGCAACTCCGGCACCGAGGCGGTGGAAGGCGCGATCAAGTTCGCGCGCATGGCCACCGGGCGAAAGCACGTGGTGGCCGCCATGCGCGGCTATCACGGCAAGACGCTGGGTTCGCTCAGCGCCACCTGGGAGCGCAAGTACAAAGAGCCGTTCGCGCCGCTGGTCCCCGACTTCTCGCACGTCCCGTACAACAACATCGCGGAATTCGAAAAGGCCATCGACGAGCAGACCGCCGCCGTCATCCTGGAGCCCGTCCAGGGCGAAGGCGGCGTCCGCCCCGCCACCGCCGAGTTCCTGCAGGCCATCCGCAGGGCGTGCGACCAGAAGGGGGCGCTGCTCATCATCGACGAGATCCAGACCGGCTTCGGACGGACGGGACGGCTGTTCGCCTGCGAGCACTTCGGCGTCCTGCCGGACATCATCACCATGGCGAAGGGCATCGCGGGCGGCGTCCCCATGGGGGCCATCGGCATCGATCGCCGCGTCGGCGAGATCGAGAAGCAGTCCCACACCTCCACCTTCGGCGGGAACCCCTTGGCCTGCGCCGCGGCCGTTGCCGCCATCGACGTACTCACGGGCGAGAATCTCCCCGGGCGCGCGGCGGACACCGGCGCCTATTTCGTGCGTCGCCTCCGCGAGATCAAGAGCGCCCGCATCCGCGAGATTCGCGGTCTGGGCCTGATGATCGGCATCGAGATGAAGAACAAGGCGGGCGCGATCACCCAGGCGCTCATGCAGGAGGGGGTGCTGGCCCTGTTGGCGGGCACGACCGTGCTGCGATTCCTCCCCCCGCTCGTCATCACCCGCGAGCAGGTTGACCGCGTCGCGGAGAGCCTCGCTCGAGTGCTCGCCGCCAAACCGTCGGCCGAGGCGGAGTGACGCATCAATGGAAAATGGAAAACCGACAACCGCGAACCGATCAATGGAACTCATTGGTCGGTTCTTCATTGTCGGTTGTCGGTTTTACCTTCGTCGTCGTTCCGGTTGACACGTGGACCCCACCACCCTCCTCACCCGCATGGTCGAGATCCCGTCGCTCTCCGGCGAGGAAACCGCACTGGCCACATTTCTCGTCGAGGCCATGCGCACCATTGGCTTCCGCGCCGAGATTGACGCCGCGGGCAACGCGGTTGGCGTGCTGGGTGATGGGGAACGGGACATCGTCCTGCTCGGTCACATGGACACCGTCCCGGGCGTAATCCCAGTGCGCGTGGTGAACGGGAAGTTGTATGGGCGTGGCAGCGTGGATGCCAAGGGCCCGCTGGCGGCGTTCATCGCGGCCGCCGCCGAGGTCGGCCCATGCGCCGGGAAGCGGATCGTCGTGGTAGGTGCAACGGAGGAGGAGGCGGCCAGTTCGAAGGGGGCCCGCCACGTGGCCCGGACGTACGCGCCGTCCCATTGCATCGTCGGCGAACCGAGCGGCACGCGCGCCATCACCCTCGGTTACAAGGGCCGCATCGTATTTGCCTACGAGGCCAGCGCCGGCACCACCCACTCCGCATCGCCCGGGTGCAACGTGCTGGAAGAGGGCGTGGAGTTCTGGAATCACCTTCGCCAGTGGGCGGAGGCACTCAACGTCGGCAAGGCGATGTTCGATCGCGTGGACCCGGCCCTGCGGGCGCTCCAGAGTCACAACGACGGTCTCAGCGAGTCCCTGACGCTGCGGGCTTCGATTCGCATCCCGCCGGGGTTGAGTTCCGCCGGCGTCCAGCGCGAGGTCGAGGCGCTCGCCCCCGGGTCGGCCCGCCTCCGCTTCTGGGGCGCCGATCCGCCCTACCGCGCCGAGAAGAACACGGCACTGGTGCGCGCGTTCCTGAAGGCGGTGCGCGCCGAGGGGTTAGAGCCCGCCTTCAAGGTCAAGAGCGGAACCTCCGACATGAATGTCGTCGGTCCCGCGTGGAATTGCCCCATCGTCGCCTACGGCCCCGGTGACTCCAACCTGGACCACACTCCCGACGAACACCTCGACCTCGCCGAATATCGGCAGGCCATCCGCGTCCTTGCGCGCGTCTTGCAAAGCGTGTAGACACCGACAGGCCACAAGCCATCGCAAAACTGAAAGCCGACAATGGAAAACCGGTCATCCGGAGAATCCGTTGGCCGGTTGTCGGTTGTCGGTTATCCGTTTTTCATTGCCGGCGGCTTGGCGGTGTCGCCACGCCCGTTGGACTATTCCTGGTTGAACACCTGATCGGGGCGCGAAGGAAGGAATGCTTTGAGTTCGTCAACTGCAGTGCGTTCGGACAGCGGGTAATCGCAGACGTACGCGGCTCGGGCTAAGAGGTGGGTGGCCGCCGGCGTGGTGAGGAACTGGAAAATCACCGCCAGCAAGCCGCGGATGGAGACGTCGTTTGGGGTGCCGGCCAGGGCAATCACCGCGCCGAGAATGATCAGGACGACACCCAGCGTGCCGGCCTTTCCGGCCGCGTGCATGCGGCAGAACACGTCCGGCAAGCGCAGGAGCCCCAGCGCCGCGACGATCATCAGGAACGTTCCCAGCAAGAGACACGCGGCGACCAAGATCTCAGTCGGCGACGGCATCAGAATACCCGCCCCCTTTCCAGGTAGCGCGCGATGGACGCCGACCCCAGAAAGCCCACCAGTGTCAAGATCCACACCGCATCGAAGTACAGCACCGAGTCCCACGCGACACACAGGACGCAGATGATGCTGATGAAGACGTTGGCCAGGGTGTCGAAGGCGACAGCCCTGTCCGCCGCTCCGGGACCGAGAGCCATCCGGTACAGACATGCGGCCGCCGTGAGGAGCAGCGCCGTCATGCACACCGTGGCAATCCAGAACAGGAATGGGCTCATGGGTGCGTCCTATCGGGTGAAGCGCAGGATCGGCGCCTCCAGGGAGTCCTTGGTGGCTTGGCGCAACGCATCCACGTCGTCTCCCACGTCGATGGCGTGGATCACGATGCTCTTGTGGTCATCCGGAATATGGACCGAGATGGTCCCCGGCGTCAGTGTGATCGAATTGGCGAAACTCGTGATCTCCAAATCCGTCCGGGCGTCGAGGGGGATGGAGATGAAGCCTGGCCGGATCGGCAGACGCGGGGACAGGACCAGTTTGGCCACCTGGTAATTGGCCAGTGCCAGCTCTTTGCTGAATCGAAAAATGTAGACGGTGAAGTACCAGAGCCGCCAGAGCGTCCTCATCGCACCGTCTCCCTGGCCTCGGCCACGGCGACGGGTGGCTGCCCGCCGGCCACCTTCGGCGTCGCCTTCGCGGGCCCCAGGACCACCCGTACGTACTCCGCTGGGTTCGTCAGCGTATCGGCAGCCCGCGTTGCAAGACCGAGAACCGGCTGCGCACATACGCCCATCAGCACGCTCAAGACGACCAGCGTTGCCACCGGCGCCAGCAGCGGCCGGAAAGACGCCAGCGGGTGCTCGCGGCACCGCTCCCGCCAGTACGTATACAGCCAGATCTTGGTCATCGAGTAGAGCGTCAGGAACCCGGTCAGAATCGCCGCCGTCACCACGACGTAATTTCCGCCGGCGAGCGCGGCAAATGTCAACACGAACTTGCTCAGAAAACCGGAGAAGGGGGGCATCCCGGCGAGGGACAGGCCCGCGACCAGAAACAGCCCCGCCAGGCCGGGGCTCAACTCCAGCACGCCGCCCATGTGTTTGAGCTTCTGGCTGCCGGTAATGCGCTCGCCGGCGCCGCCGACGAGGAACAGGCACGACTTGACGATGATGTTGTGCACGACGTGGAGGATGGTGCCGGCGACGGCCAGTTGGGCCACCCGCGGATCCGGGCTTCCAGCCAACCCGATCCCCATCACCATGTATCCCACCTGGCTTATGATGTGCCAGGACAGGAGTCGCCGGGTCTCCCACTGGCACATGGCCCCCAGGACTCCCAGCAGCATGGTGAAACCCGACAGGAACAACAATGCGTCCGAGGCGAAAGCGTTGCTGTCCTGCCGGAACAGCATGACAAAGGTCCGCAGCAGCGAGTAGACGCCGACCTTGGTGAGCAGGCCGGCGATGTATCCGATGACGCCGGCGGGAACGACCGGGTAGCAGTCCGGCAACCAATAGGTCAGGGGGAAGGTGGCAGCCTTGAGGCCAAAAACCACGAGTAGCAGCATGGACGCCGCCGTGACCATCCCGGACCGTTCCCCGGTCAGCGCCGCCGTCCGCACCGCCAGGTCCGCCATGTTCAAGGTCCCGACCGTCGCATAGATCAACCCGCACGCGACCACGAACAGTGTGGACCCGATGCTGTTGATGGCGACGTACTTGAGCGTCTGCCGGACCTGTGGGCGGCTGGCACCCACCATCATCATGCCGTAGGATCCCAGTAGCATGACCTCGTAGGCGACGAAGAGGTTGAAGAGGTCGCCGGTGATGAACGCCCAGTTGACCCCCAGCAGCGTGATTTGCATGAGCGGGTAGAAGAAATATTTCTGCTGCGTCTCCGTCACCGTCCAGCACGTGTAGACCTGGACGATCGTTCCCAGGGTGGCGGACGAGACCAGCATGATGCAGGCCAAGCGGTCGGCGACAAAGGCAATCCCCCACGGGGCCATCCAGCCGCCGATGACCACGGCCTGAATCCCGTGCGTGTCCACGTACAGCAGGAGCCACACCAGCCAGATCGTCAGGGCCAAGCTGGACGCCACGGCCACGATCCGCTCCAGCACGTAACGCCCGTTGAGCAGCGCCAAGACCAGCGCCGTGAGGAACGGGACCAGGAGGGGAAGAATCAGGCTGTTCACCGGTCCCTCCTCCGTTCCGCCGATCGGCGAGGCGTGGGCGCAGCGGATGGAACCCCGTGGGTCGGGGGATGATTGCCGGGACCCATGACGGGAGCGAGAGCCGACCCGACCGCGAGCGACGGCAACTCATCGCCCGTGTCGTGTTCGTCCTCGGTCGGCAGTCGCTCCGGGTTGTCGGTGCCGTGGTCCAGGTAGACCCGATAACAGATGATCAAGGTCAGCGCGCCGACAGCGAAACTGATGACGATGGCGGTCAGGATGATGTCGGGCGGCAGCGGATCCATGAGCCCCACAGCGGATTGGGGGTCCGTCCCCACGAAGGGGGCGCCGCTGGCACGCGTGTAGCCGCCGATCGTGATCAACAGCAGGTTCGTGGCGTTGGAATAGAGTCCAAAGCCCATCGCCAGCCGGATCAGGTTGGGCCGGAGGATCATGTAGGTTCCGGTAGCGTAGAGCACCGCGATGGCGGCCGCCATGGGCAGTTCCATCAGCGACCCTCCTCCTGCGCCATCTCCACGAAGATCGTCATGAGCGTCCCCAGCACGATCAGATACACCCCGAGGTCGAAGAAGGTCGCGGTAGGCAGTTCGTACTCCCCAACGATCGGGAGGTGGAAGTGCCAGATTTCGTGGTCCATGTAGGACCGACCCGCCAGAAGGGCTCCCGTCCCCGTCAGCACGGAGATCAACAACCCCACGACCGACACTTTCCACCAGCGGATGCGCGCCGCCTTGGCCACGCCGAAGGCCAGCAAGTACATCGCCCCGGCCCCCGCCGCCATCACGCCGGCGATGAAGCCGCCGCCCGGGAGGTTGTGGCCTTGCAGGAAGATGATGACCGAGACGCCGGCGGTCAGGGGTACGGCGAAGCGCGCCACGGTTCGCAGGATCGGGGTGTCGCCCGTCATGGCGACCTCCGCCGGGACCGGAGCAGTCCGTACACCAGCAACCCCACCACCATGAGCACGGTGATCTCCGCGTTGGTGTCAATGGCGCGGAAATCAACGATGATGACATTGACCGCATTCGCCCCGCCCGCGTCCGCCAACGATCGTGTGAGGTAGTCCGCCGCGAGGTTGTGTGTTTCCCGGAAGGCCGGACTCGTGCTGAACATGATGAACGTGAAGATGCAGACACCCACCGCGAGGGACAGGGCGACATGGAAGGCTTTGCGCATCGGCGAGAATCCATCGATGCGGAACGGCGGCATGAAGTACAGCACCAGCAAGATGAAGATCGTCGACACGGATTCGATCAGGATCTGGGTCAACAGGATGTCGGGCGATCGGTACACGACGAAGAGCGCCGCGGTGAGAAAGCCGTTGGCGGTGAGCGCCAGGGCAGCCCCGATCCGCGTCCGCGACCGCACCACCATGACGGCAGACGCAGTGAGCATCGCGCAGAGCGCCACGCCGTACCACTGCATCTCCTCGAAGTGCACCACCACGTCTCGCAGCGACAGCCCCCCGTGCCACAGCGCGAGCCCCGACAACCCCACCGTGAACATCAGGGTACCGGACAGGTACCAGCGCAGGGACCCGCTCTGCCAGCGCGAACTGAAGGCGGTGGCGCCCGCGACCACGCCGGCCATCGCCGCATCCCAGAGATACTCCGTGCTGAGCCACGCCGGACGCCACCCCCGGAGGGCGTCCAAGCCGGCGCGTGCCCAGAAGAACAGGATGCCCAACCCGGTCGTGATTGCCGACAACGCCAGCGGCCATCCCGGCGCGGGAACGAACGCAACGTGGATGCTGGCGCCGAGATGCGAGGAGAACGCGTTGGCCAGGTGCTCGGTCGTGGGTGCCAGCAGACCCATGACGAGCGCCAACCCGGCCAGAATGGCCGGCGGGCCCCACAGGACGGGGCTTGCCTCGTGGGCGTGTCCGACGTGCTCGGACGGTTTGCCCAAGAAGATGCCCGCCACGAATCGCACGGCGGCGGCAAAGATCAGGGCGTTGGCGACGACGGAGAGAACGATCACCGCAGCCTGCAGGCCCGATCCCGCGAGGAGGGGTGCGTGCAGCAGACTCTCGTAGTAGGCCTCCTTGGCGTGGAAACCGAGCAACGGGTAGAAGCCGGCCATGGACGCCGCGGCGATCACGGCCAGGGTGAAGGTCACGGGCATACGGTGGCGGAGTCCGCCGAGCTGCCGGATATCCCGGGTGTGCGTGGCGTGCTCCACGATCCCGGCGATCAGGAAGAGTGCTCCTTTGTACGTGGCGTGCGCGAAGATGCCGAGTGCGTCCTGCTCCGGAGTGGCCATTCCGTAGATGGCCGTGAACAGCCCCAGCGTGGACACGGTGCTCCGAGCCAGGATGGCCTTGAGGTCCGTCGCCGTCAGCGCCTGGTAGGCGCCCAGCAGAAACGTCGCCAGACCGATGGGAAGCAGGACCGGCGTCCACAGCCATGCGGCGCCGAAAAGCGGCAGCATGCGGCCCAGGAGAAAAATCCCGGCCTTCACCATGGTGGCCGCGTGAAGGTAGGTCGACACGGGCGTGGGGGCGACCATGGCACGGGGCAACCAGAAATGGAAAGGCCACTGGGCCGACTTGGTCAAGGCGCCCGCCAGGATCAACAGCAGCGCCGGGACGAAAGCGCTCGACTCGGCCAGGCGCGCCTGGAGCTCCCGCGATTGGGTGAGTTGCTGCAGGCTGTACGTGCCGCACGTCAGGCCAACCAGGATGAAGCCGGCCAGCATCACCATCCCGCCCAGAGCCGTGACCTGCAGCGCCGTCCACGCGCCCTTGCGGCCTTCCTCTTGTTCGTACCAGAAGCCGATGAGTATGAAAGACGTGACGCTGGTGGCCTCCCAGAAGACGAAGAGCAGGATGAGATCGTCCGACAGGGCCACGCCCAGCATGGCCCCCATGAAGGCCAACAGGGCGGCGTAGAACTGCCCGAGCCGCCGGGGCGCCAGTGCGGGCATGTACCCCAGGGCGTAGATGCCCACCAGAGTTCCGATGCCGGAGATCAAGAGCGCAAAGAAGAGGCCGAACGGATCTGCCCGGAGGCTCAACGAGACCGTGAGGCTGGGGATCCACTCACGAACAAAGCCGACCGGCGTGCCCGCGGCGGCGAGCTGGAGACATCCGAGGAACGAGCCCGCGGCGGCGAGCACCATGAGGACGCCGGTGCGCTGTCCGGCGAATTTCCCGACCCACAGGGCCAACGCCGCGGCGGCGAAGGGGGCGAACACGACGGCGGGAAGCACCAGCTCGAGTTGGGGCATGCGCGTCTTCCTCGATCAGAAGACTGACCGGATCAACGGCTCGGGAATGACGAACGGGCTAAGCCGTTGTCAAAGAATAAGTTGAGCAGAGACATTCCGAAACGGCATAAGGAGCCGTAACGAAATAGAAAGAGATGTATAGGTTATTTCGTAACGGCTCCTAACGGACCCGCCGGGAAGCGTGCGGTTGGGCGGCGCAGCGGCTGGGGTCGAGAATCGATCCGTCCGTTCCCACCTCTTCCGCGCTCGTCGCGACGGCGCGGAGGGTCAAGCGTCTCGGTGAAACTGCGAGAAAGTAGCACAATCGCACCTGAAAAAAAAGCCCCTGGATGGCCGGATGGCACCTCTTACAGACAACTCCTCCTTTGCGTCCCCGCCCGCTCCATCCGCGCCAATTCCTGGCGAGGCGCCGCCTGGCTTCCGCTCACTCGCAGAAACGGGATCCCGCCTCCGGGATCCCGTCTGCTGTCCCGCCCGGTTGGACGGGTCGCGTCGGACACTGAATGCTATTTCAAGAGCGCGTCGATCCGCTGGCGGAACTCTGCCTCCTCAAGCGCGCCCTCGTGGCGCTCCACGAGGCGCCCCGTCTTGTCGATAAACACGCTCGTTGGCGTGGCTTCAATTCCGTACAGCTTGCCGATCGTTCCGCCGGCATCTCGCCCGACGGGGTAGGTCACTTTGTAGACTTCCATGAACGTTCGGGCGAGTTGCTCCTTGTCCCAGGACGCATTGATGCCCAGGACCGTCACGCCCTTGGCCTTGTAGTGGTTGAAGAGAGCGGACAGAACGGGAGACTCCCGTTGGCAGTGCGGTCACCCCGACGCCCAGAAATTCACCAGCACGGGCTTTCCGCGCAGATCCTTCAGCGAGGTCACGCGGCCGTCCATCAACATCACGGTGAACTCGGGGGCCGGCTTGCCGGTCAGCGGTGCCGCCGCCCAGCTGACGCCACGCATCCCGCCGACCATGCCTATTCCCACAAATCCGATGAAATCTCTCCGTCGCACCTCGTCACTCCTTCCCGGTTGCGCCCGTCGGCACCACCCCCCAGGCCCCGGCCGGTCACCGGGCCTCGTCGTGCCCTTCCGCCCGGACCAGAAGAATGGGCCGATCGAGGCGCTGCATCAGTTTGGGCGTCAGACTGCCGGCCCAGAATCCCTCCATGGCGCCCCGCGCATGCGTCGCCATGACGACCAGATCCGCCCCCGTCGTCCGGGCCGTGTCCAGGAGCGCCGTCAGCGGCTCGCCGCGACCCACCGAAGAGGACACGTCCAATCCAGCGGCGGTCAGGGTGCTCCCCAGGCCGCCGACGTACGCCGCGGCATCGTGCTCGGCGATCTCCAGCATGGCCCGCGTCGCCAGCGGCATGAGAATCCCGGCCACGCCCTTGTGCCCGGACAGCGATCGAGCCGTCGGCACCACCATCACGAGGTGGAGGGCGGCCTTCCAGCCGCGGGCCAGCCGCTCCGCGACCGGCAGTGCGGTCTCGTGGGTGGCGGACCCATCCAGCGGCACCAGTATCCTGCGGCAGATGAACGGCGGCGCGTCGCCCGCCGTCGTCGGATTGACCATCAAGATGGGCGTCCGTCCGCGCCCGAGCGCGCGGAGCGCGATGCTGCCGAGGAAGAACCCCTTGAGGCCCCCTTGTCCGTGCGTGGAAAGCACCACCAGGTCCGCACCGAGTTCGTCCGCGTGGGCCATGATGGAGTCCGCCACATTCTCGGTTCGGCCGCGATGGACGTGCATCTCCACCGGATGGTCCCGGAACACCGGCCGCTGCGCCACGGATGCGAGATAGGCCTCTGCCTGCGCCGCGTCCGTGAGATGCCGCTGGCCGTGTACGGTCTGCGGCGCCCACTCCTCCAAGACGTGGAACA
>Ga0316622_100001306_pt1 | contig 16062 bp, 12 predicted proteins | sample OWC_Aug_OW2_C1_D_FD_207646 | JGI IMG/M metagenome (GOLD analysis project Ga0316622, IMG submission 207646) | Wetland soil microbial communities from Old Woman Creek delta, Ohio, United States - OWC_Aug_OW2_C1_D5_C | ecosystem: Environmental > Terrestrial > Soil > Wetlands | place: USA: Ohio... | reverse complement strand
GCAGGCAGCGGGTGCGCTCGTGAGCCGCCTGGCGTCGACGCCGATCCCGCAGGTCGTCGTGCCGGACGCGCTCGCGGGACTCTCCGCGTTCGCGCGTGCCTGGCGGCGCGGCTTCGACGGGACCGTCGTCGGCATCACCGGCAGCAACGGCAAGACCACGGTGAAGGAGATGACGGGCGCGATCCTCGCGCGCTCCGGTCCGTGCCTCGCGACGCAGGGCAATCTCAACAACCACATCGGCGTCCCGCTCACGCTTTCGCGCCTCGAGGCGACGCACCGATTCGCCGTGATCGAGATGGGCGCGAACCACCGGCACGAAATCGAGCACCTCGCGTCGATCGCCGAGCCAGACGTCGGCCTGGTGATCAACGCCGGCCCGGCTCACCTCGAGGGCTTCGGCGGCATCGACGGCGTCGCGCGCGGCAAGGGGGAGATGTTCGAGGCGCTCGGCATCGAGGACACGGCCGTCATCAATGCGGATGACCGGTTTGCGGCCTACTGGCACGGCCTCGCGCGCGCCGCGGGCCGCATCGTCACCTTTGGAATGCGCGAGCGGGCTGACTTCAGCGCGACGAACGCGCACAGCCGGGTCGCGAGCGCTGGCTTCGCCAGCGAATTCGAGCTCGCCTGCCCGCTCGGTCGCCGCCACGTCAAGCTCGCGCTGGCCGGTGATCACAACGTCATGAACGCGCTCGCGGCGGCCGCGACGGCGTATGCGGCCGGCGCCAGCCTCGACGCGATCACCGAGGGCCTGGCTGCGATGCGGCCGGTGCCGGGCCGCCTCGCGTTCCGGCCCGCGCTCGCGGGGGCGCGGCTGATCGACGATTCCTACAACGCCAATCCAGGCTCGATGCGGGCGGGCCTGCGCTACCTGTCGTCCGTCCCCGGCGAGCACTGGCTGGTGCTCGGCGAGATGCGCGAGCTCGGCGAGGACTCGGCGCAACTGCACGCGGAGATCGGCGAGTTCGCCCGACAGTGCGGCGTCGAGCGGCTGCTGGCGGTCGGCGAGGACGCGCGCCACGCCGTCGAAGCGTACGGACCGGGCGCCTCGTGGTTCGCCGGCGTCGAGGACCTGATCGCCGCTGCCAGGGCCGGTCTCGGCAATGGCGTGACCGTCCTGATCAAGGGATCCAGGGCGAACCATCTCGAGCGCGTCGCCGATGCGCTGGCCGTGGACGGTACGGTCACGAGCGGGGAGAGCCACTAGCATGCTGCGCTACCTCGCCCATTGGCTCACCGGGTATTACTCGGGCTTCAACGTCTTCAGCTACCTGACGTTGCGCGCGATCCTCGCGGCGCTGACGGCGCTCCTGATCTCGTTCCTGGTCGGTCCTGCGATGATCCGCAAGCTGGCCGAGCACCAGGTCGGACAGCGCGTCCGCTCCGACGGCCCGCAGAGCCACCTGTCCAAGGCCGGCACGCCGACCATGGGCGGCGCACTGATCCTGGTGGCGATCGTCGCGGGAACGCTGCTGTGGGCGGATCTCGGCAACCGCTTCGTCTGGATCACGCTCGCGGTCACCGTGGCGTTCGGCCTCATCGGATTCTGGGACGACTACCTCAAGCTCGTGGTCGGCGACTCGCGCGGACTGATTGCGCGTTACAAGTACTTCTGGCAATCGGTCGCGGGGCTCGGCGCGGCCATCGCGCTCTACGCCATGGCACGGACCGAGGTCGAGACGACGCTCATCGTGCCGTTCTTCAAGGCGTTCGTGCTGCCGCTCGGGCCGCTGTTCATCGTCTTTGCCTACTTCGTGATCGTCGGCTCGAGCAACGCCGTCAACCTGACGGATGGCCTCGACGGCCTCGCGATCATGCCGGCAGTGCTCGTTGCCGGCGCGCTCGGCGTCTTCGCCTACGCCTCCGGCAACGTCGTCTTCGCCGGGTACCTCGGCATTCCCTACATTGCCGGCACCGGCGAGGTGCTGGTGATCTGCGCGACCATTTTCGGCGCCGGGCTCGGCTTCCTGTGGTTCAACACGTATCCCGCCCAGGTGTTCATGGGTGACATCGGCGCGCTAGCGCTCGGCGCCGCGCTCGGCGTGATCGCCGTGATCGTCCGCCAGGAAATCGTGCTCTTCATCATGGGCGGAGTCTTCGTGATGGAGACGGTGTCCGTCATCCTGCAGGTGGGCTCCTTCAAGCTGCGCGGCAAGCGGATCTTCCGCATGGCGCCCATCCACCACCACTTCGAACTCAAGGGCTGGGCCGAGCCGAAGGTGATCGTCCGCTTCTGGATCATCACCGTGATCCTCGTGCTGGTCGGCCTCGCGACGCTCAAGCTGCGATGACTCACGCCGCGCCCAGCCTCGCCCCGCTCGAAGCCGGCACCCGCGCGCTGGTGCTCGGCCTCGGCCGCACGGGACTCTCGTGCGCCCGCTACCTGAGCCGAAAGGGGCTTGCGGTGCGCGTCGCCGACACGCGCGCCGCGCCGCCGGGCGTGGAGTCGCTGCGCGTGCAGGTGCCGCAGGCCGATCTTCACACCGGGCCATTCGCGATGAGCCTGCTCGACGACGTGTCGCAGGTGGTTATCTCGCCCGGGCTGTCGCTGCGGGAGCCGGTCGCGCGCGAGGCCGCAAGACGCGGGCTCCCGGTGGTCGGCGACATCGAGCTTTTCGCGCGCGAGGCGCAGGCGCCGGTCGCTGCCATCACCGGCACCAACGGCAAGAGCACGGTGACGGCGCTGCTGGCGGAAGTCGCGAATGCCGCGCAATGCAGGGCGATCGCTGGCGCCAACCTCGGCGAGCCGGCACTCGACCTGCTCGAGCAGGCGGTACCGGAGCTGTACGTGCTCGAACTCTCGAGCTTCCAGCTCGAGACCACGTATTCGCTCGAGACGGCGACCGCGACGGTGCTGAACGTCACGCCGGACCACATGGACCGTTACGACTCGCTGGCCGCCTACGCCGCCGCGAAGGCCCGGGTCTTCGACGGATGCGAGGTTGCGGTCGTCAATGCCGACGACCCGGCGGTGCGCAGCATGCCGCGAGCCGGGCAGCGGGTGCTGACGTTCAGCCTCGAGGATTCGCACGCCGACTATTTCCTCGCGCGCGATCCGGAGCCGGTGCTCGCCTGCCGCGGCGAGCCGCTGCTGCCCCTCTCGGCGATGCGGCTGCAGGGCCTGCACAACGCGGCGAACGCGCTGGCGGCGCTGGCGATGTGCGAGGCGCTCGAGCTGCCGCGCGGGCCGGTCGTCGAGTCGCTGGCGGCCTTCGGCGGCCTGCCGCACCGTGCGCAGTGGGTGGCGGACGTCGCGGGCGTGCATTTCGTCAACGACTCGAAGGGCACCAACGTGGGCGCCACGATCGCCGCGGTGTCCGGCATGAGGGGACCGCTGGTGCTGATTGCCGGCGGCGATGGCAAGAGCCAGGACTTCGACGAGCTGCGCGCGGTCTTCCGCGGCAAGGTCCACCACGCGGTGCTGATCGGGCGCGATGCGCCGCGGCTGGCGGCGACACTCGAGGGCGTCTGCACCACCGAGCGCGTGGCCGACATGCCGTCGGCCGTGCGGGCGGCGCGAGCCGCTGCGCACGCCGGCGATACGGTGCTGCTGTCGCCGGCCTGCGCCAGCCTCGACATGTTCCGCGACTACACGCATCGCGGCGATGAGTTCGCCGCCGCGGTGAGGAGCCTGGCTGGATGAGCACCGTGACCATGTCCTACGCCCGCTCCACCGGCCACCCGCGCCGCTTCGTGCTCGACTCCTGGGTGACGGGCGCGGTGACCGCGCTGCTGCTCATCGGGCTGGTCATGGTCGCCTCGGCTTCGATCGGCGTGTCGGACCGCGAGAGCGGCCAGCCGTTCTTCTATTTCGAGCGGCAGCTGATCTACGTCGCGATGGGTCTCGTGGCCGCGATCCTCGCGATCGCCATACCCACCAGCGTCTGGGAGAAGTACTCGATCTACCTGCTGGGCGGCGCGTTCCTGCTGCTGCTTCTCGTGCTGATCCCGGGCATCGGTCACGAGGTGAACGGCAGCCGCCGCTGGGTGCGCCTCGGCTTCATGAACTTCCAGATTTCCGAGCTCGCGCGGGTGATGCTGCTCACCTACATCGCGAGCTACGCCGTGCGACGCGGGGACGAGCTGAGCTCCGACTTCAAGGGATTCATGAAGCCGGTCGCGGTGCTCGCGGCGGCAGCGGTGCTCCTGCTCGCCGAGCCGGACTTCGGCGCTGCGACGGTGCTGATGGCCACCGGACTCCTGGTGCTGTTCCTGGCCGGTGCGCGGCTGCATCACCTCGCGGTCCCCATCGTGCTCGGCGTCGGTGCCATGGGTACGCTCGCCGTCACCTCTGCGTACCGACTGCGGCGGCTCACGGCGTTTCGCAATCCCTGGGACGACCCGTTCGACAGCGGCTTCCAGCTGGTGCAGTCGCTGATCGCAATCGGGCGCGGCGAATGGTTCGGCGTCGGTCTCGGTTCGAGCGTGCAGAAGCTCTTCTACCTGCCGGAGGCGCACACCGACTTCGTATTCGCCGTGATCGCGGAGGAGTTCGGCTTCGTCGGCGTCGTAGTCGTGGTCGGGCTGTTTGCCGTGCTGGTCGGGCGCGCGCTTGCGATCTCGCGCAACGCTGCCGACGCCGGCCTCACGTTCCAGTCTTACCTCGCGGCTGCGATCGGCGCATGGCTCGGCCTGCAGGCATTCGTCAACATCGGCGTGAACATGGGGTTGCTGCCGACCAAGGGCCTGACGCTGCCGCTGCTGTCCTACGGCGGCAGCAGCATGCTGATCACGCTCGGGTGGATCGGAGTACTGCTGCGCATCCACCACGAGTCGCAGATGACGGGCCGCTCGGCGATCGCAAGGGAGGCGCGACGCGAATGACGCGCCAGACCGCGCTGATCATGGCCGGCGGCACCGGAGGGCACGTGTTCCCGGCGCTCGCGACCGCGCGCGTCCTGCAGCGTCGCGGCTTTGACATCGTGTGGCTCGGCACGCAGCGCGGCATCGAGGCGCGCCTGGTGCCGGCTGCAGGAATCCCGATCGAGTGGCTCAGCGTGAGCGGACTGCGCGGCAAGGGCGCCGCGACCCTGCTCGCTGCGCCGTTCCGCCTGGCGATCGCGCTGCTCCAGGCTGTTCGCGCGGTCCGCAGGCACCGGCCGCGGGTGGTGCTCGGCGCCGGCGGCTTCGTGTCCGGTCCGGGCGGCGTCGCGGCGTGGTTGCTGCGCCGGCCGCTGGTGGTGCACGAGCAGAATGCCGTGGCCGGCTTGACGAACCGCGTCCTCGCGCGCCTCGCCGACCGGGTCCTGGAGGGATTCCCCGGCAGTTTCGGCAAACACGTGAAGGCCGAGCGCGTGGGTAACCCGGTGCGCGCGGAGATCAGTGCCGTGGCGCCCCCTGAGCGCCGCTACGCGGGACGCGAAGGCCGTATTCGACTGCTCGTGTTCGGCGGCAGCCAGGGTGCCGCGCGACTGAACGCGGTGGTCCCCGCGGCGCTCGCCGAGTTACCGGAGGCGCTGCGTCCGGAGGTCCTGCACCAGACCGGCAGCCGCGGCGTTGATGAAACCACTGCGTCCTACCGGTCGCGGGGCATCGAGGCCGACGTGCGGGCCTTCATCGACGACATGGCGGGGGCGTACGGCTGGGCCGATCTCGCGGTGTGCCGCTCGGGCGCGCTTACGGTGGCGGAGCTGGCGGCGGCGGGCGTTCCCGCGATCCTGGTTCCGTTCCCGGCCGCCGTGGACGACCACCAGACGCGCAACGCCGAGTACGTGGTGAGGGCGGGGGCTGCGGTGCTGCTGCCCGAGGGTGAACTTACGCCGGTGTCGCTGGCTGCGCGGCTGCGCGGGCTCCTGGAGGCGGGGCGGCCGAAGCTCGAGCGGATGGCGCACGCCGCACGTGCCACGGCGATCACCGACGCGGACGAGCGGCTGGCCGACGCCTGTGTCGCGGCGGCGGGAGGAGCGGCATGAGAGACCGCATGCGCAGGATCCACACCATCCACTTCGTCGGCATCGGCGGCAGCGGCATGAGCGGCATCGCCGAGGTGCTGCTGAACCTCGGATACGCGGTGCAGGGCTCCGACCTCAAGGCGAGCGACACGACGCGACGCCTCGAATCGCTCGGCGCGCGCGTGGTGATCGGGCACGGCCCCGAGAACGTGGCGGGTGCCGACGTGGTGGTCGTGTCGAGCGCCATCAATACCCAGAATCCGGAGGTCGCGCAGGCGCTGGCGCAACGCATCCCGGTCGTGAAGCGCGCCGAGATGCTCGGCGAGCTGATGCGCTTCCGCTATTCGATCGCGGTCGCGGGAACGCACGGCAAGACGACCACGACGAGCCTGGTTGCGAGCGTCCTGGCCGAGGGCGGCGAGGACCCGACGTTCGTCATCGGCGGCCGGCTGAAGAGTGCTGCCACGAACGCTCGTCTCGGCGCCGGGCAGTACCTCGTCGCCGAGGCCGACGAGAGCGACGCGTCGTTCATGCACCTCCAGCCCATGATCGCAATCGTCACCAACGTGGATGCCGACCACCTCGGCACGCACGGCGGGGACTTCGGCAAGCTCAAGCAGAGCTTCGTCGAGTTCCTGCACAACCTGCCGTTCTACGGCCTGGCCGTCATCTGCCGCGACGACCCCGAGGCGGCAGGCCTGGTGCCGCGGATCTCCCGGCCTTACGTCACCTACGGCTTCGACGAGCACTCGGACGTGCGCGCCGTGAACGTGGTCCGCCGCGGCGGGCAGTCCACGTTCGACGTCCTGCGTCCGGCAAGCGCCGCGCCCCTGAACGTGACCTTGAATCTCCCCGGCCGCCACAACGTCCTGAACGCGCTGGCGGCGATCGCGGTAGCGACGGAACTCGAGATCGAGGACGCCGCCATCCAGCGCGCTCTCGCCGGGTTCCAGGGCATAGACCGGCGGCTGCAGGTGCTCGGCGAGGTCACGCTGGACGGCGGCCGCGTCACGCTGGTGGACGATTACGGGCACCACCCGACCGAGATCGCGGCGACGCTCGAGGCCGCGCGGCAGGGCTGGCCCGACCGGCGCATCGTGCTGGTGTTCCAGCCGCACCGTTACACGCGCACGCGCGACCTGCTGGACGACTTCGCGCAGGTGCTTTCGACGGCCGACGCACTCGTCGTCGCGGAAGTGTATCCCGCTGGCGAGGCACCGATCGCCGGCGCCGACGGCAAGGCCCTGTGCCGGGCCATCCGCTCGCGCGGCCGTGTCGAGCCGGTGCTGATCAAGGCGCTCGACGAACTGCCGCAGGCGCTGGCCGGAATCGCGCGCAACGGGGACGTCGTGCTGACGATGGGCGCGGGCAGCATCGGGGCCGCTGCGCACGAGTTGCCGACGGCACTGCGTGAAGCGGCTCGGCACGGGGAGGGCACATGAAGCTGCCAGCGCATCGCATCACGAATGCCCGCGAATTCGGCCGGGTCGCCGTTCTGCTGGGCGGGACCTCCTCCGAGCGCGAGGTGTCGCTCGACTCGGGGCGCAACGTGCTCGAGGCGTTGCAGCGGATGGGCGTGGATGCGTCTCCCGTGGACGGCATCCCGGCGCTCGCGCTCGCGCTGACCGACCCTGCGGGCCGGCGCTACGACCGGGTCTTCAACATCCTGCACGGCAACCGCGGCGGGGGCGAGGACGGCGTCGTCCAGGGCCTGCTCGACGCGCTGGGTGTCCCCTATACGGGCTCGGGCGTGCTCGGTTCCGCTCTTTCGATGGACAAGATCCGGACCAAGCAGGTGTGGCTCTCGCTCGGCCTGCCGACGCCGGGCTACGTGAGCCTCGAGCGCGGTGACGACGTGGCTGCGGCGGCGCACAAGCTCGGGCTGCCGGTGATCGTGAAGCCCGCGCGCGAGGGTTCGAGCGTCGGCGTGAGCCGCTGCTTCAAGGACGCGGATCTCGCGGCGGCCGTCGAACTCGCTGCGCGCTACGAGGGCCCGCTGCTCGTCGAGCAGCTGGTCCAGGGCGAGGAATACACGGTGGGCGTGCTCGGCAGCGAGGCGCTCCCGTCCATCCGCATCGTCCCGGCGGGCGAGTACTACGACTACCACGCCAAGTATGTCGCGGAGGACACACAGTACATCTGCCCTGGCGCATCGGGTGCCACGGAGCAGGAACTCGGCAGCCTCGCGCTGGCCGCGTTCTTCGCCGTCGATTGCCACGGCTGGGGCCGCGTCGACTTCATGCGCGACCGGGCCGGCAAGCCGTGGCTGCTGGAGGTGAATACCGCGCCCGGCATGACCAGCCACTCGCTCGTGCCGAAGGCGGCGCGGCAGCTTGGCATCGATTTCGACGATCTCGTGTGGCGCGTGCTCGAGACGAGCCTCGCGGCGCGGTCGGGTTGAGGAACCACGGATGCTGTCCTGGAAGAAGCGCAATCGCAGGCAGGCCCGGACCGACGAGCCGACTCTGCTCGAGCGGGTGAACTGGCGCGTGTTCGGCATCGGTGCGGGCGTAATCGCATGCTGCCTGGCGGCCGGGTGGCTGCTCATGTTCGCCCTCGACCGCCCGGTGCGACACGTTCTCGTCGAAGGCGCGTTCCAGCGCGTGTCGCCGCCGGAGATCGAGAGCGCTGTCGCGGAAGTCGTGCGGGGAGGGCTCGCCTCCGTGGACCTGCGCAGGGTGCGCAAGCACATCGAGAGCATCGACTGGGTGGACAGCGCCGTCGTCCAGCGCCGTTGGCCCGACGCGATCCGCGTCGTGATCGTCGAGCAGGTCGCCGCCGCGCGCTGGAACGACACGGGACTGCTGAACGCCCGTGGCGATCTCTTCATCCGCAATGCCCGCTACGTGCCGCCGGAGCTGCCGTTGCTCGAGGGCCCGGAAGGCAGCGAGGGTGCGGTCGCGCAACTGTACCTCGACGCGCAGGGCCGCCTGCTCGAAGCCGGGCTGCGACTCAACGGCGTGCGGCTCGACGAGCGCGGAGCGTGGGAGCTGCGCCTCGAGAACGGCGTCTTCGTGAAGCTCGGCCGGCAGGCCGTCACCGACCGGCTCGAGCGCTTCATCGCGCTCGCGAGCCCGCTGGTGGCGAAGCGCCTCGCCGAGGTCGCCTACGTGGACATGCGCTACACCAATGGATTCAGCGTGGGCTGGAACGCGCGTTCCGCCCTCGCCGTCGCCCCGCAGGAGGATGCGACACCCGATGCCTAGGAAACCGGAACGCAACCTGATCGTCGGGCTCGACATCGGCACCTCGAAGGTGGTGGCGATCGTCGGCGAGCTCGCGCCCGACGGCACCATCGAAGTCGTCGGCGTGGGATCGCACCCGTCGCGCGGCCTGAAGAAGGGTGTTGTCGTCAACATCGACTCCACCGTGCAGTCCATCCAGCGCGCAGTGGAGGAAGCGGAGCTCATGGCCGGCTGCGAGATCCACTCGGTGTTCGCCGGCATCGCCGGCAGCCACGTGCGATCGCTCAATTCGCACGGCATCGTCGCGATCCGCGACAAGGAAGTGACGCCGGGCGACGTCGACCGGGTGATCGATGCCGCGCGCGCCGTGGCGATCCCGGCCGACCAGAAGATCCTGCACATCCTGCCCCAGGAATTCATCATCGACTCGCAGGAAGGCATCCGCGAGCCGGTGGGGATGTCCGGGGTGCGCCTCGAGGCCAAGGTGCACATCGTCACCGGCGCCGACAGTGCCGCACAGAACATCGTGAAGTGCGTGCAGCGGTGCGGGCTCGAGGTCGAGGACATCGTGCTCGAGCAGCTCGCATCGAGCTATGCCGTGCTCGCCGAGGACGAGAAGGAGCTCGGCGTGTGCCTGGTGGACATCGGCGGCGGCACGACGGACATCGCCGTGTTCTCGGGAGGCGCCATCCGCCACACCTCGGTGATCCCGATCGCCGGCGACCAGGTCACCAACGACATCGCGGTGAGCCTGCGCACGCCCACGCACCACGCCGAGGACCTGAAGATCAGGTACGCGTGCGCTCTCTCGCAGCTCGCGAACCCCGACGAGACGATCGAGGTTCCGAGCGTGGGCGACCGCCCGGCGCGTCGCCTCGCGCGGCAGACGCTCGCCGAGGTCGTGGAGCCGCGCTACGAGGAACTGTTCGCGCTGGTACGCGAGGAGCTTCGTCGCTCGGGCTTCGACGAGATGATCGCTGCCGGCGTCGTGCTGACGGGCGGCAGCGCCAAGATGGAAGGCGTCATCGAACTGGCCGAGGAGATCTTCCACGCGCCGGTGCGCCTGGGGCTGCCGCAGGGCGTGAGCGGCCTCGTCGATGTCGTGAGGAATCCCATCCACTCCACGGGGGTTGGCCTGCTGCTGTTCGGGCGGGAGAACCACATCCGCCGGCACGGCCGTGCCATGCCGGTCGCGAGCAACGTGCGCAGCGTGGTGGATCGGATGAGGGCATGGTTTCAGGGGAATTTCTGAGAAAGGGGATAGGGGATAGGGGGTAGGGGGTAGTGAAGAGCGCAACGGATAGGGCGGCGGCCAGAGCTGAGCGGTTCAGGCGGGCAACGAATTTTCTTACTAGTCACTGATCACTAGTCATTAGTCACTTCTTACGCGGAGAGCAGCACATGTTCGTACTTGCAGACACGGAAAATCAGGGGGCCATCATCAAGGTGGTCGGCGTCGGCGGCGGCGGCGGCAACGCGGTGACCCACATGGTCAGTTCGGGCATCGAGGGTGTCGACTTCGTCTGCATCAACACCGATGCGCAGGCGCTCAAGCACTCGAAGGTGAAGATGAGCCTGCAGATCGGCTCGAACATCACCAAGGGCCTCGGCGCGGGCGCGGACCCTGAAGTGGGCCGCCAGGCCGCGATGGAGGACCGCGACCGCATCGTCGAGCTGGTCGACGGCTCGGACATGATCTTCATCACGGCCGGCATGGGCGGCGGCACGGGCACGGGCGCGGCTCCGGTCGTCGCGCAGGTCGCCAAGGAACTCGGCATCCTCACGGTCGCCGTCGTCACCAAGCCCTTCGAAATGGAAGGCAACAAGCGCCTCGCCCTGGCGGACCAGGGCATCGGCGAGCTCAGCAAGTACGTCGATTCGTTGATCACCATCCCGAACCAGAAGCTGCTCACGGTGCTCGGTGGCGACACGACGCTGCTCGACGCCTTCCGCTCGGCGAACCAGGTGCTGCAGGGCGCAGTCCAGGGCATCGCGGAGCTCATCACCCGGCCGGGCCTGATCAACGTCGACTTCGCGGACGTGCGCACGGTGATGGCCGAGACCGGCATGGCGATGATGGGTTCGGGCTCCGCGACCGGCGAGAACCGCGCGCGTGCGGCGGCCGAGGCGGCCATCTCCAGCCCGCTGCTCGAGGACGTGAACCTCTCGGGCGCGCACGGGCTGCTGATCAACGTGACGGCCGGCATGGACCTGCGCACGAGCGAATTCCACGTCGTCGGCGACACGATCAAGCAGTTCGCCTCCGAGGACGCCACGGTGGTCGTGGGCTACGTGATCGACCCCGAGATGACCGACCAGATCCGCGTGACGGTCGTTGCGACCGGTATCGGCCGCCCGGCCGCCGTGCGCGGCATGCCGGCGGGCATGCAGCCGAAGGTCGAGGTCGTCGCCGGCGGACGGACGACCCGCCGCCCACTCGAGAACTATGCCGACTACGACACGCCGGCGGCGATGCGCCGCCGCCAGCGCGCGGTGGGCGACGACCTGCGGGCGGACGCCGGTGGCGAGTCGTACCTCGACATCCCCGCGTTCCTGCGACGGCAGGCGGACTGAGCGGGGGGCAGGACGGTGCGGCCGGAGGTCGTGGGAAGCGAAGCAGACGCGTTCGCTTTCCACGGTCCAGCCGCCCGCGGCCTGCTAAATCAACGGCTTATGCCTGCGGTGCGGCCTGTGGTATCTTCTCCGGCTAAGTTTTCCGGGGACGCACCCCGACGTGCGTATTACGCCCCAGCATGCTCAAGCAAAGAACGCTGAAGAACTCGATCCGTGCCACCGGCGTGGGTCTGCACACCGGCCGGAAGGTGCTGATGGTGTTGCGCCCGGCTCCGGCCAACTCCGGGATCGCCTTCCGTCGCACGGATCTCGACGAGCCGGCGGTCATCCCGGCGCGCGCAGAGAACGTGGGCGAGACGACGCTCGGCACGACGCTGGTCAAGGATGGCGCCAAGGTCTCGACGATCGAGCACCTGTTGTCGGCGCTCGCCGGGCTCGGGATCGACAACGCGGTCATCGAGTTGAGCGCGGGCGAAGTGCCGATCATGGACGGCAGCGCGGGCCCGTTCGTGTTCCTGCTGCAGTCGGCAGGCATCGCGGAGCAGAACGCGCCGAAGAAGTTCGTACGCATCAAGAAGAGCGTCAAGGTCGAGGACGGCGAGAAGTGGGCGCGCTTCGATCCCTACGACGGCTTCAAGGTTAACTTCGAAATCGAGTTCGACCATCCGGTGTTCAAGCGCCGCTCGCAGGTGGCCTCGATGGACTTCTCGACGACGACTTTCCTGCGCGAGGTGAGCCGCGCGCGGACGTTCGGCTTCATGCGCGACCTCGAGTACATGCGCTCGCACAACCTCGCGCTCGGCGGCAACCTCGACAACGCGATCGTCCTCGACGATTACCGCATCCTCAACGAGGACGGCCTGCGCTACGAGGACGAGTTCGTGAAGCACAAGATCCTCGACGCCATCGGGGACCTGTACCTGCTCGGCCACAGCCTCATCGGCGAATTCAGCGGCTACAAGTCCGGCCACGGTCTGAACAACCGCCTGCTGCGTGCGCTCATCGCCGACCGTTCGGCGTGGGAAGAAGTGACGTTCGAGACGTTGCAGGACGCTCCCATCTCGTACGTGGCGGCTGCTGCGGCCACGGCGTGAAGAAGAGGGGGTAGTGACTAGTGACTAGGGGGTAGTGGAGAGGCGAGCCTCATGCAACGGCGGCTGACCTTGCCACGCGTGAAGCCCGCTTCTTCACTACCCCCTAGTCACTAGTCACTACCCCCTTTCCCGCCGTCCCGACCCTGACGCGGACCTTTCCTCCGACGCGCTCCCCGGCCGCCTCCAGCTCCTCCTTGAGCCGCGCTGCGGCGTAGCGCACGCGAGCGGACCAGGCAGCGGAATCCACGACCACGACCAGGTCCTCGCCGCGACGCACGGCGGCGACCACGTGCAGGCGCAGGGATTCGGGCAATCGCTGCTGCACCAGGGCTGTCAGCGAGGTCACTGCAGCGGCCTGCTTCGCGAGGCGTTCGAGGCCTTTCGGGAGGCTCGAAAACAGGGGCTTCAGGGAGTCGGACATTGTTAAATAAAACTTCTTAAAACCAGCTTTTCGTTGCCACCGGTGGACCGTTCCGGCATAGTCTGCCGACTCGCAGCTGGGCGGGTCCACCTCCCGATCGCCGACAAGAACGTGGCGGCGGCCGGTAGGGAGTTTGCTCCCTCGTGAACCAACCGGCGTGACATGTGACGCAGCGACACCCGCCAGCGGGACGCTGCGAGCATTATCAACGGCCCCCAAAGAGGGTGAGCGCCGCAATGAATCTTCAAATCGTCGCGAGTCGAACGGGCCACAGCTGGCAGTTCGATTTCACGAAGCCGAAGACCTTGCTCATGACCGCCGGCTCGGCGTTGCTCGTGATGGCCATGGTATTCACTTCCGGCATGCAGCTCGGCCGATTCCTCACTGGCCCGCTGCACGGCCAGCAGCTCGCGCAGGAGATCGACCAGCAGCGGCTCGACCTGCAGGCTGCGCGCGGCCAGCTGGAAGGGAAGGTGGATGCCCTTGCGTCGCGTGTCGGCACCATGAACGCGCATCTCATCCGCCTGGACGCGCTGGGGCGCCGCATCACGGACCTCGCCAACCTCGATCGCGGTGAGTTCGATTTCGACAAGCCGCCGCCGTCCGGCGGCCCGGAGGGCGGGGACCTCGCTGGCGGGTCGGCGCAGGTCCCGGAGCTTGCGGCGGTCCTCGACACGCTCGAAGCACAACTCGCGGACCGTGAGCGCCAGCTCACGGTACTTGAAAGCCTCATGTCGACCAGGGAGCTGGGAGCGCGCATCCGGCCGAGTGGCTGGCCGATCATCGGCGGCTGGATTTCCTCGCATTTCGGATTCCGCTCCGACCCGTTCACGGGTCACGGCGTATTCCACCCGGGCGTCGATTTCGCGGCGCCCCCCGGCAGTCGCGTGATCACGACCGGTCCAGGCGTGGTGTCTTTTTCCGGTTACAAGACCGGCTACGGATACGTGGTCGAGGTGACGCACCCGACGGGTTATGTCACGCGTTATGGCCACAATTCGCGCAACCTCGTGCGCGCAGGACAGACGGTCGACAAGGGCCAGGAGATCGCCGTCATCGGCAGCACTGGCCGTTCGACGGGCACGCACGTGCATTTCGAGGTCGAGCGCGACGGGAACCGGCTGAACCCGATGCGGTACCTCTCCGCGCCCTGACGGGCGCGGAGAAAGGGGGTAGTGATTAGTGACTAGGGGGTAGTGGAGAAGCGGGCTTCACGCGTGGCAAGGTCAGCCGCCGTTGCATGAGGCTCGCCTCTCCACTACCCCCTAGTCACTAATCACTACCCCCTTTCCTGTAAAATCCCCGGCTTTCTCTACCGCCCACCGCCCTGGAGCGACCTTGGCCAATTGGCTTGCCCGTATCTTTGGTAGCCGCAACCAGCGGCTCGTCAGCCAGTACACCGGAATCGTCAGGACGATCAACGTACTCGAGCCTGCGCTGCAGGGGCTCTCGGACGAGCAGCTGGCCGCCAGGACCCAGTACTTCCGCGGCCAGCTCGCCGACGGAAAGACCGTCGATGACCTGCTGCCCGAGGCGTTCGCCGTGGTCCGCGAGGCGTCGCGCCGCACGCTCGGCCTGCGCCACTTCGACGTGCAGCTCATCGGCGGCATGGTGCTGCACGAGGGCAAGATCGCCGAGATGCGGACCGGCGAAGGCAAGACGCTGGTCGCGACGCTCGCGGCCTACCTGAACGCGCTGCCGGGCCTCGGCATGCACATCGTCACCGTCAACGAGTATCTCGCGAGCCGCGACGCGGAATGGATGGGGCCCATCTACCGCTTCCTCGGGCTCACCGTGGGGGTGGTCAAGGCGGGTCAGACTGCCGATGAGAAGCGCCAGGCGTACGGCGCCGACATCACCTACGGCACGAACAACGAGTTCGGCTTCGACTACCTGCGCGACAACCTCGCGTTCCGCCTCGAGGACCGCATGCAGCGGACCCTGCCGTACGCGATCGTGGACGAGGTGGACTCGATCCTGATCGACGAGGCGCGCACGCCGCTGATCATCTCCGGTCCGGCCGAGGAGAGCACCGAGCTCTACACTCGTATCAACGAACTCGTGCCGCGCCTGAAGCGCCAGGAGTCCGAAGAAGGCGCCGGGGACTACTGGCCCGACGAGAAGGGCAAGCAGGTCCACTTGTCCGACGACGGCCACGAGCACGTCGAGGAGCTGTTCCTGGGCGCCGGGCTGCTGCAGGAAGGACAGAGCCTCTACGACCCGGCCAACATCCGCCTGATGCATCACCTGAACGCGGCGCTGCGTGCGCATGCGCTCTATCGCCGCGACGTCGAGTACATCGTCCGGAACGGCGAGGTGATCATCGTCGACGAGTTCACGGGCCGCACCATGCCGGGCCGCCGCTGGTCCGACGGACTGCACCAGGCCGTCGAGGCCAAGGAAGGCGTGCGCGTGCGCGAGGAGAACCAGACGGTCGCCTCGATCACGTTCCAGAACTACTTCCGCATGTACGGCAAGCTCGCCGGCATGACGGGCACGGCGGACACGGAGGCATTCGAGTTCCAGCAGATCTACGGGCTCGAGGTCGTCGTCATCCCGACGCACAAGCCGATGGTCCGCGACGACGCACCCGACCTCGTCTACCTGACGCAGAAGGACAAGTTCGAGGCCATCATCGAGGACATCCGCGACTGCGCCAAGCGACAGCAGCCGGTGCTGGTCGGAACGACGTCGGTCGAGACCTCGGAGTTCCTTTCGGGGCTGCTGAAGAAGCACGGCATCGAGCACAACGTGCTGAACGCCAAGCAGCACGACCGCGAGGCGCTCGTGGTGACCCAGGCGGGCCGCCCCGGCACCGTGACCATTGCGACCAACATGGCCGGCCGCGGCACCGACATCGTGCTCGGCGGCAACCTCAAGGCCGAACTCCAGGAGGT
>Ga0316622_100001305_pt1 | contig 16066 bp, 11 predicted proteins | sample OWC_Aug_OW2_C1_D_FD_207646 | JGI IMG/M metagenome (GOLD analysis project Ga0316622, IMG submission 207646) | Wetland soil microbial communities from Old Woman Creek delta, Ohio, United States - OWC_Aug_OW2_C1_D5_C | ecosystem: Environmental > Terrestrial > Soil > Wetlands | place: USA: Ohio... | reverse complement strand
TGACCGAGATCTTTCGAGGAGAGCAAATGAAACGTCAAATCGCCCGCGTCCAACGCGGCTTCACGCTGATCGAGTTGATGATCGTGGTTGCGATCATCGGCATTCTGGCGGCCATCGCCATTCCGCAGTATCAGGACTATGTGACCCGTTCGCGCTGGCAGGACAACTTCCAGTTCCTCGGCCCCGTCAAGCAGGCCATTGCTGAGTGCGCGCAGGTGAACAGTCAGGCCGGTACGACGACCGGCGCCCTGGTCGCCGCTCCCTGCGACAACTGGGTAGTGAACTCAACGGCCACAGGCGATCTGATCGGCGAGGGCTTCCTGCCATCGACGTTCAACCCAACAGGCCGGTACTTGATTGCGGCGCCCGCGATCACGATGACGGGTGGAGTGATCACGATTAACGGCGCCCCTAGTGTCGGAGGCTGCGTTGTTGAAGTCGAGCCGAGGATTTTCTCAGGTAGCGGTGTAATCGAGTGGCGGTACCGCAATACAGGCTCCTGCCGCCGTGCGCAGACTGGTGTTGGCAGCTAAGCCGCTGCAGCGTCTCTATTTTTCGCTACAAGAACTGGCGCCCTCGGGCGCCAGTTTTTTTGCACGGGCACCGCATCGAAACTGTCTCCTTGTGCATTTGAGCACCCGCGTATCTTGTCGACGATTGCACCGGATAACGACTTCCAGAGGGTGTTTGCGAAATTCGATTGTTCCTGATGACCTGGAGTGATGGATGCGGCTGATGCGCGTCGAAGCAATGCGGGTTGACCGAAATGGATGGACCGAAGGCGCAGTCCTGCTTGGTGTCGCGCTGTGCTTTGTGCTGCCTTTCATGCAGCCATACCACGCGTTGCCCCTTCCGAGTTTTGAGGCCGAATGGCTGGCTGGGACAGTGCTATCAGCAACCCTGCTGGTTACCGCACTCGCCGCGAAGCAGAACGACAAGGCGACCCTGCAGTGGCCGCTGCCGGCATTCCTGCTCGGCCTTCTGGCGCTGGGCGTGGTGCACCGGGTGTCGGATCGTCTGAGCTACAGCTACGCGCTGAGCAACCTGGTCATTGCGGTTGTGGCCGTCCTCGGCGCGTACACGCTCGGTCGCTGGCTGCTCCACCGCGGACGGCTCGACGCTGTCATGACGGCGGCCAGCGCAGCGCTCATCACCGGTGGCCTCGCATCGGTCGGTCTGCAGTGTCTGCAGGTGTTGGGGATTCAAGGTTTGCCCGAATGGCTGGTGACGGCCCATGCGCAGGAATACACCTCGCAACCCTATGCCAATGTGGGACAGCCGAACCATCTGGCTACCTACCTGACACTCGGGGTGGTGGCTGCTGTCTATCTCGACACGCGTGCCTGGCCTCGCCTCGCCATTCGGCTGGTACTGCTGATTCTTGCGGCAGGCGTCGCGCTGACCGGCTCGCGCATGGGCTTTCTGATGGTGCTGCTGCTGGCGCTGGCGCCCGCGCTGCGCCCGCGCCTGACGGCCTTCCGGCGCGGCGAACTTGGTTGGAGCGTCAGTGGGATGCTCGCAGCTGGCTATGCCGCTGGTCTCCTTGCGGGCCGTCTACTGGCGCCATCGGTCGTTGGCAGCCAGTCGACGATGGAGCGGGTCGCCGAGGCGGCTTATGGAGACCGACTCACGATGTGGGCCGATGCGCTGCGCATCACGTTGTCGAGCCCATTGACCGGCGTCGGCGTTGGCGAATACGCGCATGCGCAGTACTGGCTCGCACGTCCAACGTCCGAGCTGATCGGCACGCCTTACGCGCACAACACCGTGCTTCAGTTTGCCGCGGAGTTCGGTGTAGTGGCGGGAATCGCCTTTGCGGTCCTGTGCCTTTGGTGGTTCCTGGGCGACTGGTCGCGACGGCGCGCGGCTCCGGCATTGGTCTGCGTGGTCGCGATGGTCGCCCTGCTGGGCATCCATGCGATGCTTGAGTGGTCACTCTGGGTCTTGTTCGTTGCGATTCTTGCTGGACTCCTGTTTGCGCTCGGCGAACCTCCGTTACGCCGCGCGTTCAGCCTCGACGTTCGTCTTATCTTTGCGGCGCTCGGGGTTGCCGGACTCGCGTGGTCGCCGCTGATGAAGGCTGATTACGATTCAGTGGCCGATGCTGCCTGGAATCTGGAGTTCGAGGGGAGCGCTGGATTCGGCATAAGCAAGGAAATGATCGAAGGACTCTCGACGAACAGCACGGCCACGTATTTCAAGCCGCAATCCGACCGACTTGTGATCCGTGCGGCACCGCCGATCCGCAAGCCGGTCAGCGGTGATCAAGTCGAGAGGACCTGGAAGGTGCTTACGCGACTCCCCGAGGAGCGGACGATTGCGGTCTACATCGCCGGACTGGCCCTGAGTGGGCGCGTAGCCGAAAGCCTGCCCCATGTGGAAAGAATGCGTGTCTTTGCCGTGACGCCGGAGCGATACAGCAAGGCGGAGGAAATCGTGCTCAAGATCCTCAAAGACGAGGGCGCGGCGGCCGAGCCGCTGCGGGCCGAGCTCGCGCGCTGGCGCTGAACCAGTCTCTTGCCGGCCGACCCAATTCAGCGCACGGGGGTAGACAGGCCTGCGTTCAATAGCAGGCCCTGCTCCCAGAACCGCGGTACCAGCCACTCGCCGGGATACATCGCGCGGAACCGCGCCGTCGTGTCAATCTGCTCGCCGAGGCTCGACGCGGCGTAGCCGAGCACGATCAAGGCGCCAATTGCCGCCACCGCCGCTGTAGCACTTGGCCCGTGTCGTCCACCGTCTTCGACCGATGAAGAGTTCATGCTGCCGAGAGCAACGCCGAGGGCCAGCGCCGCTGCGCTCTGGCTGACCGGCATCAGGAGGTTGCCATCGACGAGGCCATAGACCAGCGCCACAAGGGCGGCGAGCAGCGCTTCCGTATTCACACCCGCACCGGATCTCCAGGCGGACCGAACGCGAATCATCGTCCGGGCAAGCACGAAGGCAAGAACGGCGAGCGCCGGCATACCCCACTCCGCGGCGATCTGCAGCGGCCAGTTGTGAGGATGGGCGCCGACGTAGCTCTTTAGCTCCGAGAAGTGCATCGGCCCCAGTCCGAGGAGCGGATGCTGCACGATCGCCTGCCACGCGAGGGACCACAGCACGTCGCGCGATGTCAGCGTCTGCAGGCGCTCGATCGGCAGCGTCACGCCGGCGGTCGGGCCCGCCGGGCCGGAATTCACGTTGGTCAGCACGAGGAAGATCAGGAGCCCGACGAGTGCCGAGATGCCGATCGAGGTAATGAGACGCAAGGGCCGCGGAACCCCGCCGAAAAGCATCAGGGCAGGAACGGCAAGCACATAGGCGAACCAGATGCCGCGCGTGCCCAGTCCAAGGTTGATTGTCCAGAGCAGGGAGAGGGCCAGGAATGCCGACACGCGCAGCGCGCGGCGTTCGCGCGCATCGGTGGCCACGGTTGCGACAAACGGCATGAGTACTGCGTACAGCGCGCTGGCAAACCGCGGATTCGCATAGCCGAGCATGAACACGCTGAGGTCCAGACCCTTGCCGATGTGCAGCGAGGCACCGTAGCGGACGAGTACCGCCAGCACATGGGCAATAGCGATCAGCAGCGCGGCGTAGCGGGCAAGCCGGGACATCTGCTCGGGTCGCTGGGCGGTCAGCGCGGCAACGAGCGCAACAAGCATGCTGAGCAGCACGAAGAGTCCGACTTCTGCAAACGCCGCGAACACAAACGGCGCGAAGCACGCAGACAGGCTGCCGAGCGCCACGAAGATCCACCACCACAGCGGCAAGAGAAGGCGCGCGCGCACTGCGTCGGGACTGGCGATCAGAAGTATCGCAGTCGCGAGGGCGGTCGCCGCGAGCAACACGATCTGCACTGCGCGCTGCTCGTTGTGCCACGACTCGATCCATGAAAAGCCTGTAGTTGGAGCGAGCAGCAGGTAGGCGCCCCAGAGGCCCATCAGTCCGTAGGCAGCCCGGACCGTCAGCCCGGACGACGGCTCGGACGAAGCGGCTGGCACGGTGGTTGACATGCCGCGCGCGGTACGCGGTGAGCGGATCAACCGGCGCGCAACATCGAATGCGCGGACAGAGAGGCCGGGGTGTCGTCGTCGGACGCGCCTGGCGTCGTCGGTGTCACCTCCGCGGGCCGATAGCCCGGGACCCAGCGGATTAGCACGTCGCGCGATTGCGAATCGGTGAGCGGAGTGCCCGACTCGATGATCCGCAGCACGTCCCGCAACAGTGTCGCCTCGACCGTGCATGCCTGGGCGACGTGCAGCTTGGGATGTGGCGTGGGCAACAGGGGCTCGGCCGCATCGATCGTTTCCTCGTAGAGCTTCTCCCCCGGGCGCAGCCCGGTGAACTCGATGCGAATCTGTTCCTCCGTAAGACCGGACAACCGGATCATGTTGCGAGCTAGCTCGGCGATGCGCACCTGCCGGCCCATCTCGAGCACATAGATTCGTCCCGGTTCCCCCATGGTTGCAGCCTGCAGCACCAGCTGCGCTGCCTCAGGGATCGACATGAAGTAGCGTGTGACCTCAGGATGGGTAACGGTCAGCGGGCCGCCGCGGGCGATCTGCTCCTGGAACTTCGGAATCACGCTGCCGGCGCTGCCGAGCACGTTGCCGAAGCGGACAACCAGCATCGCCGTCTTGTGGCTGGCCTGCGCGGCCTGGCAGATCATCTCGGCCAGGCGCTTGCTGGCGCCCATCACATTGACCGGATTGACAGCCTTGTCCGAAGACACCATGACGAACCGCTGTACACCGGCGCGTCCGCAGGCGGTGGCCACCACATAAGTGCCGTAGACGTTGTTCACGATCGCCTGCCATGCGTTGTTCTCCTCCATCAGCGGCACGTGCTTGTAGGCGGCGGCGTGAAAGACGAGTGCGGGTCCCGTCTGTGCCAGCACCTGGGCAACGCGCCGAGCGTCCTTCACATCGCCAACCAGCGGCACCGTCTGCACATCCGGGAATGCGCTCGCGAACTCTTCTTGCAGTCGATACAGCGCAAACTCGCTGTGCTCGAAGAACACGATGCGACGCGGAGCGAAGCGCGCAATCTGGCGGCACAGTTCAGAGCCAATCGATCCGCCGGCACCCGTCACCATGACCGTCTCGCCACGCATCAGTGAACGGACATGATCCACCTCGATCCACACCGGCTCGCGTCCGAGCAAATCCTCGAGTTCGACGCGACGCACCGCTGCCAGCGTCACGCGGCCACCGATCAGGTCGGCCATCGCCGGCACCGTCAGCGCCCGGATTCCGGCGCGCAGGCACAGGGTGGCGGCTCGCTGGCGTTCGTCGGCGCTGGCATCGGGCAGCGCGATGATGGCGTGGCGGACCTGCAGCCGTTCCGCCCATGCCGGCAACTCGTCGAGCGGGCCGAGCACCTTGTGGCCCATGATCTCCCGCCCGCGCGTTGAGGCGTCGTCGTCCAGCAGTCCTGCAAGCGTCCACTCCGACGATGCGCCAAGCTCTCGCACCAAGGCACCCGCGGCCGCGCCGGCGCCCAGCAGCAGCACCGGCTTGCGAATGCCTGACGTGCGGTTGCGGTGCTGTTCTTCCCGCCAGGCGCGGTAGGCCGCGCGCGCACCGCCCATGATCAGTGCGAGCAACAACGGCGCGAGGACGATCACTGAGCGCGGTGGCGCAAGCTCGATCTGCAGCAGGTAGGCGCCTAGCGCTACACCGGCACCGCCCATTGCCACGGCGCGTGCAATGCGCAGCATGTCGGGAAGACTCGCGAAACGCCATACGCCGCGGTACAGGCCCGACAGCAAGAATGCGACGCCGTAAATCGGCAGTACCCAGAAGAGCGCCCGTAGCGCTGCGATCGCGTATTCGTGCGGTACGTCGAGGTTGAAGCGCAGTGCGTAGGCCAGCAGCCAGGCCGCTGCGACAGCACCCAGATCGAACAGCAGGACCAGCGCCGAACGCGGCGACATCAGGGTCGCCAGCAGGCGTGCGATCGGTCGATTCATGTTTCGAGTCGGGGTCCCAGGCGCCAGGTCAGGACAATCACCGTAGCGTAAAGCGCGAACCATGCCAGCAGAAGCCCGAATTGGGCACCCTTCGGCCACGACAACGCCGCGAGTCCCGAGGTGGCCGATGCGACCATGGCGCCGAACCAGAGAGCCGCCGTGCGGCCGTGTCCAAGTCCGCTGCGCACCATGCGCTGGTAGAGGTGGTCCCGGTGAGCGTGCCAGACGCGCTCACCGCGCAGCCCTCGACGCAGGAGGGTGACGCTGGCGTCGACGACGAAGGGCGAGAAAACGAGCAACGGGAACCAGGCGGGCCATGCTCCTTCGGTCCAACCGATGACCCCGAGGACACCGGCCAGAAACCCCAGCGGTACCGACCCGGCATCTCCCATGAAAACGCGAGCTGGAGGCAGGTTGTGCGGCAGGAAGCCGGCTGCGGCTCCGGCCACGCTGGCGGACAGCAGCGCCAGGCCGAGCGCGTCGCCGGAGATCCCCGCGATCGCGTACGCACCGAAGCCGAACACCGCCATGCCGCCGGCCAATCCGTCGGCGCCGTCCATGAAGTTGTAGAGATTCATTGCCCACGTGAGCGCTAGTACGAGCAGCAGCCACCCCCACACGGGTGCGGCGGGAAGCAGCAACATCGAAATCGCCGACGCGGAAATCAGGTGCGCGGCCAGGCGCACGCTGACCGGAAGGCCGTAGCGGTCGTCCGCCCAGCCCAGCAGCATCAATGCGCCGGCCATGCCAGCCACGACGGTCAAGCCGGTTGCCGCGAGGAGCCCAACGACTACGGTGATCCCGATGACAACGAGGCCACCGACGCGGGGAACAGCCCCCTGGTGCAACGAACGCGAATTTGCGCGGTCGAGCGCGATGCGCTGCGCCAGGCCAGAGCGAAGCAGGAGTACGAGTGCCAGCCACGCGGCGACAGCGCAAACCAGGGCGACCGCGGCGATATGCGCAGGGGTCATCGGTGTTGCTGCGACCGTTGCATTGCGAACCAGCGCGCTGTGTTTGCGAGGCCCTCGTCCACGGTAAAGGGTGGTTTCCAGGACAGTCGGCAACGCAAGTGTGCCGGGCTCGCCTGCAATGGTTCAAATAGCCGTGCCATTGCATCTTCGCGGCCCGCGAGTCGCGCTGCCCAGCGCAGCACTCCCAAGGGAGCGGCTAGCAGCCGATTCGGCCGACTGAATACCTGCCGCAATCGAGTCACGAGATCGGCGACCGACACGTCGTTGTCGTCGGTGACGAAGAACGTGTCGCCTGCGGCCTCGGGGCGGGTTGCCGTCACCACCAGTGCGTCCGCCAGGTTGCCGACGTAAAGCAGGCTCCGCAGCGCTCGTGCCCCCGCCAGCGGCAGCGGCCACGCCGTATCGCACAGGCCCAGCAGTGCGCGGAAGTTGGCGCCAACGCCCGGCCCGTAGACCAGCGGCGGACGCAGCACGACGCCTTCCAGGTTCGTGGCCGATGTTGATTCCCACAGAGCGAGTTCCGCGTCGCGCTTCGAGGTCGAATACGCACCGACCGGCCGCGGTGAATCGGATTCAACGAACGGTCGCGAAGAGGTCTCGCCCATCACCTTGATCGAACTGGCCAGCACGACACGCCGCACACCGCAACGAGCGGCCTCGTGGGTCAGGCGTGCCGTCGCGTCGACGTTGACCCGCTGCATACGGGCTGCCCGGTTGGCGTTCTCCGACCCGGATTCGTGGACGGCCGCGGCCAGATGGATCACCGCATCACAGCCTTCGAGGACCGGGGCCCAGGCAGTATCGGGGCCGATGTCGCCAAGGGCCTGCGCGGCCGCATCGCTGCCGGTCCTGAGTTGCCGAACCAGAGGCAGCGCTTCATGCCCGGCCGCGCGCACGGCACCGACCGTGTGGCGACCGACAAAGCCGTCGGCTCCGGTTACGGCGATGCGCATGCGTCGATGAGTTCGCGGTACAGCGCAACCGTCTGGCCGGTGATGCGCTCCGTCGAGAAGTGTTCGCAGACGCGTTCCCGAGCCGCGGCGCCGAGTCGCCGCCGAAGTTCCGTATCACTCGCCAGCCGCATCATCGCTTCCGCGAGGGCGGGTGCGTCGCGCGGCGGAACCAGCAGAGCAGTCTTGTCGTGCACCGCGATCTCCCGGCAGCCCGGCACATCGGTAGCGATCAGCGGCAGGCCGCACGCGGCGGCTTCGAGCAGTGACTTCGGCAGACCTTCGCGATAGGACGGCAGGCACGCCACGTGCGCCCCGGCAAGCACCTCCGGCATGTCCCTGCGATGGCCCCACCACTCGACATCACCTTCGGCGTGCCAACGTCGCAACTCTGCGCGTGAGATGGCAGCCGGGTTCTCCGGGTCGGCCTCGCCGACGAGGATGAACCGCGCCAGCACGTTCCGTTGTCGCAGCTGTCGAGCGGCCTCGACGAATTCGCCGACGCCCTTGTCCCACAGCATGCGTGCCACCAGTACGACAGTCGGTACCGTGTCGGGTTCGGCGCGGGGACGGAATGCTTGCGTATCCACGCCCGAACCGCGAATCACCCGCAACTCCTGTGGTCGAAGGAGATCCTGCTCGAGCACGAATCGCTCATCTTCCGGGTTCTGCACGATCAGCCGAACGTTGCACTGCTTCAGCGCGGCGCGATAGGCAGCCAGCAGGGCCGGACGCAGCATGCGCGCGGATGCGCGCTCGGATGCGAATGCGTGTCCGAGCCCGGCGAGTGCGGCCACGACACCCTTCACACCGGCTCGCCGTGCCGCTACCCCGCCATAGATCACCGGCTTGGCGGCAACGTGATGGACGACATCGGGTTTCCAGTCACGATAGAGCGAACTCAGCTCATGGATCGCTTGCAGTTCGACCCACGGATGGCGACTCGAGCGTCGCATGAACCGCAACGGGAAGACGCGGATGCCCTCGGACTCGATGCGCTGGCGCCACGAGCTCACGCGCGTGGCGAGTGCGACCTGAAACCCCGCGTCCCGGGCGGCCCGCGCCAGGTCGAAGCGGTGCGAGGCGAAGTACCAGTCCTCGGTGACGACGAATAATAGCCGCGGCTTATCTGCCATCGACGTGCTCGAGCCACGCCTGGAACATAAGGACGTCCCACAGCGGGTAGTGCCAGTCGCGCTGGCCGGAAAGGTGCTGCTCCCAACTGGCGCGGATGGGCTGCGGATCGAGATAACCCTCGCGCTTCAGTCGTGCGGGATCGAGCAGCGCTTCGGCCCAATCGCGCAGCGGCCCGCGCAGCCAGCTGTCGATCGGCACACCGAATCCCATCTTCGGTCGGTCGATCAGCGCCGCGGGCACGTAGCGGTCGAGCACGCTGCGCAGCAACTGTTTGGTGCCGCGCGCGTTCACTTTGGACGACATCGGCACCTGCCACGCAAACTCGACGACGCGGTGATCCAGCAGCGGGACCCGAGTCTCCAGGCTGACAGCCATTGCCGCACGATCAACCTTCACGAGGATGTCGTCCGGCATGTAGGTCACAAGGTCGAGGAACATCATGCGCGCGACCGGATCATCGATGGCGATGTCGCCGCCCTCGGTCAGCAGCGTCGGCGGTTCCTCGGCGCCGAGAACGAGCTCGTGCGGTGCCCGCCAGTGGGAAACCAGATCGCGGTAAAGCGAGTCGAGGCTGGGATGCGCGACGACGTCGGCAAGCTTGTGCAGCTTGTCACCCGGCAGGCCGACGCGGTAGCGACGCGGGGCGAGCGGCATGACAGGCTTCATCAGCGCCGACCAGGTGCGTGCCGGGACCGTCTTCACCAGGCGCGCCAGCGCGGCGCGCGCGCTCACCGGCAAGCGCGACAACCTGCGCCACAGATCTTTACCGAGCAGGTATCGGTTGTAGCCTCCGAAGAGTTCGTCGCCCCCGTCGCCGGAAAGGGAAACAGTCACGTGGTGGCGCGCCAGTTGAGACACCAGGAAAGTCGGGATCTGCGAGGAGTCGGCGAACGGTTCGTCGTAGATCGACGGCAGGCGAGGAATCACCGCCATCGCCTCGCGCGGCGTGACGTAGAGCTCGGTGTGCTCGGTTCCCAGGTGGCGTGCGACGGCTGAGGCGTGGACCGCCTCGTCGTAGCCTTCCTCGGAGAAGCCGATCGTGAATGTCTTCACCGGCCGCGCGCTCAGCGCCTGCATCAGTGCCACGACGACCGAACTGTCGATGCCTCCCGAGAGGAACGCCCCGAGCGGGACGTCGGACACCATTTGCCCGGTGACGGCGTCGCGCAGCAGCGAGGCCAGTGCGTCGGTCAGCGCCGCGTGGCTCATCGAAGTCGGCGAGCGGAATCCCGCTTCCGCCGCCTCCTGCGCCGACCAGTAGGACTCGACAACGGGTTCCTTCGCGCCCCACGTCAGCGTCAGCAGCTGCCCGGGCGGCAGCTTCCGTATGCCCTCATGGATCGTGTAGGGCGCGGGCACGTAGTTGTGCCGCATGTAGAGGGCGAGGGCGCCGCGGTCGACGGGTGCGTTCCAGTCGGGATGCGCGCGCAGCGCCTTGAGTTCAGAGCCGAAGGCGAAGCTTCCGCCGACGCGCCCGTAGTACAGCGGCTTCTCGCCGAGCCGGTCGCGCGCCAGCACGAGCGCGCGCTCGCGCGTATCCCACAACGCGAACGCGAACATGCCGCGAATGGCCTGCAGCGCGGCGCGCACGCCGCGCGATTCGATCAGAGCCAACAGCACCTCGGTATCGGAGTGGCCGCGCCACGCCGGGGCCATACCCTGCGAGTCGAGTTCGGCGCGCAGCGCCGCGAAGTTGTAGATCTCTCCGTTGTAGACGATGACGTATCGGCCGCTCGCCGACACCATTGGCTGGTGGCCGGCGGGCGACAGGTCGATGATCGACAGCCGCCGGTGACCCAGAGCGACTCCGGCCTGCGCGTCGGTCCACACTCCGCTGTCGTCAGGACCGCGGTGCCGGATGGCGTCGGCCATGGCCTGTGCCGTCGGTGCGAGCCGCGTACGGTCGAAGCGGGAATCAGCGAGGAATCCGGTGAAGCCGCACATGGCCTGCTAGTGCCTGTAACCCGGCGCCTCGTAGATGCGCCGGTACTGCTCGATCATCGAATCGAGCGAATAGTGTTCGATGATCCGCTGCCGGGCAATCCGTCCGAGCGAGACCCGCGCAGCAGCGTCCATCTGCACGATTGCGCGCAGTGCCTCCGCCAGCCGCGCCGGATCGCCGACTGGTACGACGCGGCCCGTTTCTCCGACGATCTGCGCGGCGTCGCCGACATCAGTCGTCACGCAAGGGACGCCACAGCTCATGGCTTCTCCGAGCACGTTTGGAAACGCTTCGCTGCGCGACGAAACGCACAGAACATCCAGACCCGGCAGGATTTCACCGACCTCGTCAGCCTCGCCGAGCAGACTGATGCGGCTCCCCAGGCCAAACCGTTCGATGAGGCTCGCCAGTTCCTTGTTGGAAGGGTCAACGCTGCGGCCAGCCATCAGAAACCGTAAACGGAAGTCAGAAAGGCTGGCGGCGGCCTCCAGAAACGTCGCGTGATCCTTGACCGGGTGATACCGGGCGAGGTGACCGACCAGGATCGAATCGTCCGACAGCCCAAGCTGCCTGCGAAGCCGGGTGCCCGCTTCGGCATTGGGACTGAATAGTTCAGTGTCGAAACCGTTGGGCACGACCATGCCCTTGGTCGCCGAATAGCCCACGACCTCGTGATCTCGCCGTGCCCTTGTCGAGTTGTAGATGATGCCGTGAGGCTGATTGGACAGCCGCGCACCGAACCGGATCAGGCGATTCGTCGCAGGTGTTTCGCGGTCCAGCGCGCCGAGCGCCTGGCGTATTCCCCAGAAGAGGCGTCCGCGACAGAAGGGCATCACCGCCGAGGCCACCAGATTGCCGTGATACATCCAGCCTTGAACGATGTCGGGTTTGAATCGATGCAGTCCTCGTATCACTCGAGGCATGCTCCAGAAGGCGCCCGTTGCGCCGGCCACCTCAAGCAGCAACACCTCGGCGCCGCCCTGTCGAAGCCGCGTGGCAAGACGCCCAGAGCCCTGCAGCGAAATGACCAGGGCTTGCACGCCGAAACCTGTGAGTCCAAGCACCAGCTCGACCAGCGCCGTCTCGGCGCCACCCGGCTCCAGGCTAGTAGTAACGAGCGCGACTCGCACTTATCGGCAATGCGGGCAGCTCGCCCCAACTCTTAAGGAATGCAACAGGGTCGCTCGATGCGAGCCAGGTTGGCGTGCGAGTCCCTGTCATCCGTGATTGGTGGTGGGATCGTGGCGAGGTCTTGGCGAGCATCTGCGTCACATCGATCGCAACAGCACCTGCGTCAGAGACTGATTCTGTTGGACTGACTGTCCCTTCGGAAAGAAAACTGATTGCAGCCGAGTCGTCGCGTCGTTATCAGTCGCTGAAGCCGGAAGCCGCGTTGCTCGCAGAACCTGATGATTGCGCCGGACGATGCGAACTCAAACGGGTAGCCGCCGACCCAGTCCACTAGATCGTGCCACCGCGACATGCCACGTTCCTTCCGATAGCTCGTCCACCATCTACCGACTTCGAATTGTGCGGCCGCCTTCAGCAAGGACGGGCCCCAGAGGGCTGGTGCGCTCGCGGCGATCAGTAGCGGACGCAACGCCGGCGACTTCACATAGGATCGTTTTACGCCTTGCCAGATGCGACTTTGAAGTCCCTGATCGTTGTAGATCGCGATCGCGAAGAGGCCGTCGTTGGCGACACATTCGCTCACCATTTCAATTGCGCTCCACATGGAACCTGTGTGATGTAACACTCCCCAAGAGTAAACAACATCCCATGATCCCAGTTGCTTTAGGTAGCCGGCGTCTAGGGCCGAGCCATGTTCGATGCGCCAATGCTGATCCGCGGGCGCGAATCGCTCCTTTAGTGCATTGGTCGCGGCAACACTGTCAACGTCGAAGTCGAAGGAGCACACCTCTGCCCCCAGCCTTCGAGCAGCTAGCGAAGAAAGGCCACTGCCGCAACCGACATCGAGAAATCGCTTCCCAGCGAGCGAAGTAACCTGCAGCAAGTCACAAAGGGCCCGCTGTGCGGACTCGATTCCGGAATCGTCGATTTCGAGAAGAAACGATGACCAGTTCCGGCCGAAAGCGAATCGGTCAGTGTTGGAAGCCGGCATTGAGTTGGCGTTAGTATCAGGCATCAGTTTCGAATTGGCAGCAGAAGCCGTTCTGGGTCACTTTACGTGCCGAGCAACGCGGCTCGATGACTGGCCGATTGGACAGGCCATAGGTCTCTGATGCAGACGGGTGTCATGACAACCTCCCGCTCCGCGCCGCCGCAGCTCAGCAGGTCAGAGATTCGCTAACAGACAGTCCTCCTTCGCGCCAATCGGCCCACACGCATAAATGAGTCACGGTTTGCGAGCTTTGGCGTAAAGGAACCACCCCCATCGGCGCTCAAGCGGACGAAAGAATGCCGACGGCAAGAACCGACCAACTTTGGGTAGGACCATCCAGCCCTGAATGAGGCCGGAGAATATCTCGTGGCCCACAAAATCTTTCAGCAGAACCCTGAGTTCAGCTCGCGAATACACGTCACCCTTCGGGTTGCTCGCGCCGTCCACCTCGTTGACGAGTCGTTGCTTGCTCTTCCCTTGAAGCAAGCCCTGGACCAAAAATCCAGCCCGGTAGAGAACCGAATTTCGGTGGTAAACCATAAAAATAAGCCGACCGCCCGGCTTGAGAACGCGGTGGATTTCGCGGACGCCCTTTTCGGGATCCGGAGTGTGATGGGCCACCCCCATGCAGCTAACACAGTCAAAGGTCTCGCTTGGGAATGGCAACTCCTGCAAATTTGCTTGCTGGAAGTGCCCTGTGAGATTCATATGCTCGAAGCGCTTCCGAGAAACCTGGATAGCCGTCGAGGTAATGTCGATCCCATAGACATCGGCCCCCTCCTTGGCATAACGGCTCAACACGTAGGCATTTCCGCAACCGATGTCTAGCACTTTCTTACCTGAGAACTGATCGTACTCGTGAAGTGCTAGCGAAAAGGCCGGGGATTCGTTGGCTTCGCGCAGGCGGTCGTAATACGCAAAGAACTCCGCCGTTCCCGGCTCGTAGGGCACAGCGGTCGCGCAAAGCGGGTTGGACTCCCAGAAGGCTCGGACGGATTCAATACTTGGCACGTGATGCTCCATTGGTGTCATTCATAGAAAGTCGTCACTCCGGCAAGGAGCCAACTCACTTCCCAGGACCGCGTTGGCAGAAGAAGCCACGTGCGAAGCAGGAACTACGCCTTGAAGGGCTGATGAACATCATGGAACTGTTGCTGCCACAGTTCAAGGCTCAGAAATGCCCAAAGATTCCTGTTGAACACACTCGCATCCGAAATCAAAACGTCCAAATTGAATCCGGCTTTGAGATACTCGCGCTCCTTGGCGCGCCGACACGCAAAGACGTCCTGAACGAACTCCCGCGCCCGACCGCCTCTCTGCAGCCAGATCTGCAACGGCACTGGGAAACCCATTTTGTCTTTGCGATCCAGGATGGCCGGCGGCAGTCGGTCCGAAAATCCCGTGCGCAGCAAGCGCTTCAATTCGCCATTCTGAAACTTGATATTCGAAGGAATCGTGGCGAGCAGTTCGACCAGCGGGTGGTCCAAGAAGGGAACGCGAGATTCGACACCGTGCGCCATACTCATGCGATCTTCCACCTGAAGAAGTGCTGGAAGCAACGTTTTGAAGTCGAAATGTGTCATTGAATCAAAGTAGGACTCCTTCTGGACATTCTCGCCCCAGTAGATCTGCCTGAACTCCTCGAAAGAACTGGAACTGCCGATGCGATCCCAATCTACGATGTTTTTGAAGGTGTTGGACCGGTTGATCAGGCGGAAGTAGCGCTCGTCGCGAGCGTCGAAGATGCCACTTGCCCAGAATTCCTGGATCAATGGCTTGTACTCGCGCAGTGTCCGGAGATTGGGAATGATTGATTCGTAGGTCACCACGAAGTTGCCACTGTCCATCGTTCCATCAAGCGCCCCTTTTATGCACTGCTCCCAATAGGCGAGCAGGTAGCGCGCGTACCCACCGAAGATCTCGTCTCCCCCTTGGCCGCCGAGCACGACTTTCACATGTTTGCTGGCAAGTGCGGATACGATGTACTGGGGAAATGATCCGGGACCGGCGACCGGTTCATCGAGGTGGTAAATGACTTTGCCGATGCATTTGACGAAGTCGTCTTCATCAATGTCAACTTGATGAAGCTTTAACTTGCGGTCATCGGCGAGCGCTTGCGCATAACGCGACTCGTCGAATGCCTCGCTCAGCGAAAATTTCCCTGTGAAGGCCTGCATCACCGAATCAGGCTGGTGATCCTTGGCCAACGAAGCGATCAGACTTGAATCAATGCCGCCGCTGACATAGGCGCCTACTTCGACGTCACTGCGCATGTGTAGGCGGACTGAGTCGGCCAACAGTTCGCGCATCCGGTCGACAAAGTATCTTTCTGTGTGGTGCCAGTCCAAGCTGTACTGCACTTCCCAATAGCGACGGAGCCGTGGCACTTCGCCCGGTCTCACAACTCCGCAGTGCGCCGGCGGTAACTGATGCACGCCCTCGAACAGCGTCTTTTGGCCAAGGCAGAACTGGAAGGAGAAATAGTCGTGCAATGCGGGAAGGTGCGTTCGCACATCGGGAAGAAAGGGGCAAAGAGCCTTGACTTCGGACGCAAAGTAGAAGCTACCGGCTTGCTCAGTGAAATAAAATGGCTTGATCCCGAATCGGTCGCGGGCAACGAACAGTGAGTTCTTGCGCGGATCCCAGATCGCGAAGGCGAACATGCCGCGCAAGTGTTCAACACACCCTTCGCCCCAGCGTTCGTACGCCCGTAGGATCACCTCTGTATCCGACTTCGTGCGAAACAGTGCGTGGCCGAGTTCCTCGCGCAACTCGATGTAGTTGTAGATCTCGCCGTTGTAGGTGATCACGCATCCCGAGTCGGATGTCATGGGCTGTTCGCCGGTGGCGATATCGATGATTGCCAGGCGAACGTGAGCCAGACCCACTTGACCATCGGTACTCAGCCAATCGCCGCTTCCGTCCGGTCCCCTGTGGCGGATCGCCCCCCGCATGATCGACAGGCGATCGAGACCGTCGGGCCTG